>JAABUN010006285.1_pt1 | contig 13813 bp, 8 predicted proteins | sample 5559311 | NCBI WGS metagenome assembly JAABUN01 (sample SAMN10711877, study PRJNA513370) | rock metagenome | isolation source: Antarctica rocks | place: Antarctica: Victoria Land, Siegfried Peak sud | reverse complement strand
ATCTCGAGCGCGAGAAGGGCATCACGATCAAGGCCCGAGCCGTCCGCATGTGGTACACGGCGAAGAACGGCGAGGAGTACGAGCTCAACCTGATCGACACCCCCGGCCACGTCGACTTCTCGTACGAGGTCAGCCGGAGCTTGGCCGCCTGCGAGGGCGCCCTGCTGGTCGTCGATGCCGCCCAGGGCATCGAGGCCCAGACGATGGCGAACGTCTACCTCGCCCTCGAGCACGAGCTGGCGATCATCGCCGTCATCAACAAGATCGACCTGCCCAGCGCCCAGCCGGAGAAGGTCGCCGACGAGGTCGGCCGGTTCATCGGCCTGATCGATGACGAGATGGTCTTCGCGTCCGCGAAGAACGGGATCGGGATCGAGGACATCCTCGAGTCGATCGTCAAGCACATCCCTCCGCCGACCGGCCGACCGGACCGGCCGACGAGGGCGCTGATCTTCGACTCGCACTACGACGCCTACAAGGGCGTGATCGCCTACGTCAAGGTCACCGACGGGGAGATCCACAAGGACGACACCGTCCACATGATGGCGACCAACAGGGACGCCGACCTGATCGAGCTCGGCTTCTTCTCGCCCGGTCTGGTCCAGTCGGAGCGGCTCCAGGCCGGCGAGGTCGGCTACCTCGCGACCGGCATGAAGAACGTTAAGGACTGCCAGGTCGGCGACACGGTCACGCTGGTCCGGAACCCGTCGCACGAGCCGCTGGAGGGCTACCGACCGGCCAAGTCGATGGTCTTCGCCGGACTCTACCCGGTCGACTCCGAGGACTTCCCCCTGCTCCGGGACGCGCTGGACCGGCTCAAGCTCAACGACGGCTCGCTGTCCTACGAGCCGGAGTCGTCGCTGGCGCTCGGCTTCGGCTTCCGCTGCGGCTTCCTCGGCCTACTCCACATGGAGATCATCCAGGAGCGGCTCGAGCGCGAGTACAACCTCGACCTGCTCGCGACGGCGCCGAGCGTCGAGTACGAGATTCAGCTCAACAGCGGCAAGAAGATCAAGATCGACAACCCGACCAACCTGCCCAACCCCGGCGAGATTGACACGATCTTCGAACCGTGGATGAACGTGACGATCATCGTGCCGTCGCGGTACATCGGCTCGGTCATGGACCTCGTCACCGGCAAGCGCGGCATGTACGAGAACCTCGACTACCTCGACGAGGACCGGGCCCAGCTCAAATTCCGGATGCCGCTCGGCGAGGTGATCGTCGAGTTCTACGACCAGCTCAAGAGCCGCACCCAGGGCTACGCGTCGCTGGACTACACCTTCGCCGAGATGCAGCCCGCCGATCTGGTCAAGCTGGACGTCCTGGTCAACGGCGCGCCGGTCGACGCCCTGTCGCTGATCTGTCATCGCGACAACGCCTTCTACAAGGGCCGCGAGCTGGTCAACAAGCTCAAGGAGCTGATCCCGCGCCAGATGTTCGAGGTGCCGATCCAGGCCTCGATCGGCAGCCGGATCATCGCCCGTGAGACGATCCGGGCGATGCGGAAGAACGTCATCTCCAAGTGCTACGGCGGCGACATCTCGCGCAAGCGCAAGCTGCTGGAGAAGCAGAAGGAGGGCAAGGCGCGGATGAAGATCGTCGGCAGCGTCGAGATCCCGCAGGAGGCGTTCATGGCCGTGCTCAGCCTCGGCGACGAGAAGACGACGGCGGGCAAGAGCTGACATGGCGTCGCTCGACCTGCTCGCCGGCCGCCTGAAGATCGACCTCGTCGCCAGCCAGGCGCAACTCTATGACGGTGCGGCGATCGTCGCTGCTCTCGATCGTTCGCCATGGCACCGGGGACTCGTCTCCGTCGACCCGGCCCGGCCGGCTCTCGTGCTCGGCGTCACGGGCGAGACCGTCGACCTCGTCACCCGGTTCCTCGTCGATGGCTTCGGGACTGAGGCGGCGTGTCACCTGCTCGACACAGCCGTCGACGACGAGCCTTCGCTCTCCGCCGACCTCGGGCAGCTCCGCTCCCTCGTCTCGGGCGACACCGAGGCGGCGATCTGGGTCGCGGCGGCCGAGCCGTATCGGGCTGGGCGGTCGGCTGAGACGCTGAGCCGGATCGTCGCCCGGCTCTGTTCACCGGGCGGCTGCCCGTGGGACCGGGAGCAGACCAGCCAGTCGCTCCGGGACGACGTCGCCGGTGAGGCCTACGAGGTCATGGATGCGATCGACAATGGCGACGACTGGAACCTGGCCGAGGAGCTGGGCGACGTCCTGATGGCGGTCGCCCTTCAGGCGCAGATCGCCGAGGACGAGGGCCGATTCACCCTGGCCGATGTCTACGAGGCCGTCAACGCCAAGCTCGTCCGGCGCCACCCGCACGTCTTCGGCGACGTGACCGTCTCCGGGACCGATGATATCGCGGCGAACTGGAACCGGATCAAGGCGGACGAGAAAGCGCAGACGGGGCAGAAGCCGACGAGTGGGGACGACCCGCTCGCCCGCTACCCGGCCTCGATGCCGACGACCGTTCTGATCGACCGACTGATGACTCAAGGAATGCTCGCGTCCGGCGGCAGCGCGTTCCGTCACGCCGATCCTGAGCGATCGAGCGAGGAAGACCGCTTGGTTATCGACCGCTTTCTGGGTTGGTATGCCTCCCGGCGATCAACTGGCTATGACCCGGAAGTCGAGTTGCGAGATGTACTCCGAGCGTTCTTCCCCTCTGCCGAGGCAACACGGTCCCATGTCGACTGACGCGGTTGTTCGCCGGGTCGGTGTAGCCTTAGCGGGCCTTTGAGTCGAACCAGATACCGACGCGCCTCCGGGCGTCACCAGGGAGCCTGCTCAACGTGACTTCTCCTGCCGCGACCATTGAGACCACTGCCGGTGCCGCCAGCCATGACGTCGACCCGAGCGTGACCGGCAAGCTGACCGCCGGCTCGCTCCGGGCGAGCAACGTCGGCGAGACGGTGACGCTGTCCGGCTGGGTCAACCGCCGGCGCGATCTCGGCGGGCTGATCTTCATCGACCTCCGTGACCGCTTCGGGATCACCCAGGTCGTCTGCAACCCGGACCGGTTCCCGGCCGCTCATCAGGTCGCCAGCGATGTCCGAGGCGAGTACGTCCTCCAGGTCACTGGCGTCGTCAACCACCGGCCCGAAGGAACCGTCAACTCGAAGCTGATGACCGGCGAGGTCGAGCTCGAGGCGCACGAGATCACGGTCCTCAATAGCGCCAGGACACCCCCCTTCTACATCAACGAGGAGGTCGACGTCGACGAGGCGCTCCGGCTCCAGCATCGCTACCTCGACCTGCGCCGGGCGACGATGCAGCGCAACGTGATCCTGCGTCATCGGGTCGTCAAGTTCATCCGGGACTACCTGGACGAGCGCGGCTTCCTGGAGATCGAGACGCCGCTCCTGATCAAGAGCACCCCGGAGGGCGCCCGCGACTTCCTCGTGCCCAGCAGCGGCTTCCCCGGAACGTTCTACGCCCTGCCGCAGTCGCCTCAGCAGCTCAAGCAGCTCCTGATGGTGTCCGGGTTCGACCGCTACTTCCAGATCGCGCGCTGCTTCCGCGATGAAGCCCAGCGGGCCGACCGGCAGCCGGAGTTCACCCAGCTCGACGTCGAGATGTCCTTCGTCGACGAGGAGGACGTGATGGCGCTCAGCGAGGCGCTGCTCACCGAGATCGTCGAGCGGTACTCGGCCAAGCCGATCGTCAGCAAACCGTTCCCGCGCATGACCTACGCCGACGCGATGGCCCGTTATGGCAACGACCGGCCGGACATCCGGTTCGGAATGGAGCTGCAAGACGTCGGGCCGGCGCTGGTGACGACCGGTTTCAAGGCGTTCGCCGGTATCCTCGAAGCGGGTGGGCAGGTCAAGGCCATCGTCGTGCCAGGGTGTGGCGGCTACAGCCGGCGCGAGATCGACGAGGTCACCGAGCTCGCCAGGCGCTCCGGGGCGAAGGGTTTGGCGACGATCGCGCTGGCCGAGGACGGCAGCGTCAAGTCGCCGATCGCCAAGTTCCTGAACGAGACCGAGATCGCCGCCCTGACGACCGGGATCGGCGCCGGACCCGGCGACCTTGTCCTGCTCGTCGCCGACCAGTCGGCCACCGTCGCGAAGGTGCTGTCGGTGCTGCGGCTGGAGTTCGGCAACCGACTGAAGCTGGCCGACCCGAACGCCATGGCGATGCTCTGGGTCTACGAGTTCCCGCTGATGGGATGGGACGAGGAGGGTCAGCGCTGGGACGCGACCCACAATCCCTTCTCCGGTTACTACGCCGAGGACGAGCGGTTCCTGGACAGCGACCCGAGCCGGGTCCGGGCACGGCAGTACGACCTCGTCGCGAACGGCCACGAGGTCGGCGGCGGCAGCATCCGGATTCACCGTCGGGAAGATCAGGAGCGCATCTTCGGGCTGATGGGCTACCCCGCCGAGGTCCTGCCCGAGCGGTTCGGCGCCCTGCTCGACGCGCTCGAGTACGGCGCCCCGCCCCACGGCGGCATCGCCTGGGGCATCGACCGGCTCGTCATGCTGCTGACCGGTGAGGAGAACATCCGTCAGGTCATCGCCTTCCCGAAGAGCCAGCGCGGCACCGACCTGATGTTCCAGGCCCCGGCCGCCGTCGAGAGCACCCAGCTGGACGAGCTTGGTCTGACCCTCGGGCCCGTCAAGGGAGCGGTCGCGAACCCGGCTGCCGAGGCGATCCAGCAGACGAGCTAGCGACGACGGGATGCCGTTTGCCCCTTCGCCGCGGCAGCGCGTTTTGAAGGGGCGCAGCTCGCGCTGCGCTGGCAAGCCGAGCCGCCGCGGCCTTCGCCGTGAGGCGAGACTGTCTCAGGCCACCGACGAGTCCCGATATGACCCGTCGGTGGCGTGGCCGCCACCGCTACGCGGTATGGCGCCTGACGGCGCGGCAGCGAAGCGAGCAAGGCCATCGCAGCGCGAGCCATGTCCCTACGAAACGGTACGGGCGCCGGCTTAATCTCGTGACAAAATAATGACCAAGAGACCGGTCCACTTACGGCCGGGCATCGCCGTCATGCGACCCGCGACTGCTAACGAGCTGCAAACCCGGCCGCCCGAAGCTCTTCCCGGGCGACCCGCTCCTCGTCCCAGGGCAACTTGTCGTGGCCGACGATGATGCTCCCCTCGTGGCCCTTGCCAGCCAGCAGGATCGTGTCGCCGGGCCGGGCGACGGCGATCGCGCGAGCGATGGCGGCGCGGCGGTTGGCGATCAGGTCGAGGTCGGTGCCGTCGCGGCGTCCAGCCCGGCGGGCGCCGGCGGCGATCTCGTCGAGGATTACCACGGGGTCCTCGGTGCGGGGGTCCTCGTTGGTGACGATGACGTGGTCCGCGTGGCGGCCCGCCGCTTCGCCCTGGATCGGGCGCTTGGTCGGGTCTCGGTCGCCGGCGCTGCCGAAGACCACGATCAGGCGGCCGGTGGGGCGCAGCGAGCGAAGCAGAAGCAGCACCTTGGTCAGGGACTCGGGCGTGTGAGCGTAATCGACGACCACGCCGAATGGCTGCCCCTCGTCGATGCTGACCATCCGGCCCGGCGGTGCCGGTGCGGTCGCGAGCCCACCGGCGACAGTTGTCAGCGGGACACCGAGGCCAAGCGCGATTCCGGCCGCGCAGAGGGCGTTGTCGACGTTGAAGCCGCCGACCAGGGGCAGCGCGATCTGGACAGTCTCGCCTTGCCAGTGCAGGTCGAACCGGGAGCCGTTGTCTCCGAACCTGACGTGATCGACCCGCAGATCCGCCTCGATCGCACTGCCTCGGCTGTAACGGATCAGATTGGCCGGGGCGACGTACGGCAGGACCGAGCGGGCGCCCGGATCGTCTAGATTGACGACGGCGGTGCCACCGGGACCGAGTCGCTCGAACAGGATCGCCTTTGCCCGCCAATAGGCCTCGATCGTCCGGTGGTGCTCCAGGTGCTCGTGGGTGATGTTCGTCACGGCGCCGACCGTGAAATCGATCTCATCGAGGCGGTGCAGGTCGAGGCCTTGGGAGGTCGCCTCCAGGATGGCGACGTCGCAGCCGGCGTCGACCATCCGCCGGAGGAGCCGCTGGTTCTCGACCGACTCCTGGGTGGTCTGCCGCAGAGCGTGGCGGTCCTCGACCCCCGCGATCCGGACGGCGACGGTTCCAGCCATCCCGGTGGTGTGCCCGGCGGTCGTCAGCAGGTGGTCAACGATGTAGGAGGTCGTCGTCTTGCCATCGGTCCCGGTAATGCCGACGACCCGAAGCTCACGGGACGGGTGCCGGAAGAACGCCGCCGAGACCGGGGCGAGCGCGGCCCTCGTATCGGCAACCCGGATCAACGGCAGGTCGGTCGCCGCCCGATCGTCCCACGTATGTTCGACCACTGCGGCAACTGCTCCGTGCCGGGCCGCATCGGCGATGAACGCATGGCCATCGTGGTCCGCCCCGCGCAGGGCGGCGAAGAGGGCGCCGGGCGTGACATCTCGCGAGTCGTAGACGATGTCGGTGAAACGGGCCGACGGGTCACCAGTGATCGCAGCATCACGCACGGCGAGAGAGGCGTCGGCCAGTGACATCGACGTCATCGTCTGGACTCTCGTGCAAAGTCATGCGTCATCCGCGATCCAGGATCGGTCGATCCTACCGTGAGCGTGCTCCCCTCCCTGAGTCCCGTCGCTGCCGGCGGTCGGCTTTTGCCGATCGGAGCGCGACGGGGAGCCGGGGATGGGCTGGGGGTGGAGACTGTTCCGGCTCCACGAACCACCCGAGATAGACGACTACCCATTGACGAGCCCGAGGCGGCGAGCGGTGGCGGCGAGGATCGGGGCGTAGCGGCGCTCCATCGGCCACGGGAAGGAGACGATGTCGCCGCCGAACCGGGTCTTGAAGCTGAGCAGGCCGCGTTGATCCTCGCCTCGGCTCTGAGTCATGCCAGTCGCCCCCTCGGGCAGGGGTTCCGGGTCCGTCGCCGGGATCCCCCATAGGTCGTACGTCGCGGCGCCGCGGTCCCGGGCCCAGCGCATGAGGTGGTACTGAAGCAGGAAAGCGGCGCCGTCGGCCCGGACGGTCGTCGAGGAGGCGCCGTAGAGATAGACACCCTGCGCCCCGAACCGGGCGGCGATGCCCGCGGCGGCGACCTGTCCGTCGATCTCGGCGAAGAGCAGCCGGGCGTCGTCCCCGAACAGCCGCAGGGCGTCGGCGTAGTAGTCGAAGCCGTGGATGCCGAACTCGTTTCGATCGGCGGTGTCGCGCAGGAGGGCGTAGAACGCGCCGAGGTCGCCATCGGTCCGGCCGGCCCGGATCGTGACGCCGCGCCGCTCGGCCAGGCGAATGTTGTACCGGTGCTTGCCGTGCATCTGGGTGAGCAGCGCCTCGTCCGGCAGCAGGCGAACGCTGACGGTCCGGGCCGGCTGGATCGGGGCGGGGCCCTGGACGTAACCGAACGACCGGTACGACCCTTCGAGGCCGAGCGGCCCGGCCGGCTCGACGATCAGCGAGATCGCCAGGTTTCGCCGGCAGAGCCGGTCCATCAGGGCGGTCAGGTGGCGGAAGCCGCGCTCGACGTCGCCGGTCAGGACCGGGCCGCGGGGGACGTAGGCGATGCTGATCGGCCCCTTGCGACGGAAGAGCACCTGGGCCATGCCGCTCCCCCACTCCGCCTCGAAGCCGATCCGCTCGGCTCGCCAGCCGTGCCGGGCCTTGAGCTCGCCCCATGCCCAGCTCTGGAGCGGGTGGCCGCCCAGCTGGACCAGCATCCGGTCCCAGGAATCGCTGGTCGGGGCGGCGGAGACAACCGCGTCACGTCGGACGGCCTGGGTGGGCTGCGAGAGCGACACGGGGACCCCCTTCGGGAGAGGCGGGATGGGTGGGAGACGGCACTTGGGACGCGGGTAGTGTGGCGGAGGTAATTGGTCGCCCGCTATCGCCTTGCGGCGCTGCCCGGCCCTGAAGGGCAGCGAAGCGAGCCGGGCTCAGGAACGGCGCGAAGCGTCCCCTCGATAACGGCCGAAACTGGAATCGATCAATCGGTCGATCGCTTTGAGAACGGCTGGAGTGACCGGCAACGCTAGATCGACTCGGCGGCAAGCGTCGCTTCCTCGATGGCCTCATTGACGGCATCCTGGTCGGTCCGCTCCGGATCGGCGGCAAGGGCTCGTAGGACCCGGATGGCGCCCGGCCCGCCGATCTGGCCGAGGGCTACGACCGCCGCGAGGCGGACCTCGTCGTCATCGTCGGTCGTCAGTTCGGTGACAGGCTCGACCAGGGTCGTCTCCCCGAGCTGCCCGGCCGAGCGGACCGCCGCCAGCCGGAGCTCGGCATCGTCGCTCGCGAGGTCTCGCTCGACGAACGACAGCCAGCGCAGGTCGAGGGTGCGGCCCATCGCGATCAGGGCCGACGCCTGGCTGTCGGTCTCGCCGCGGTTGTACATCTCGGCGATGGCCTCGGGAACGGTCGTCGAGAAACCATCGGCGCCCCGGGAGCCGAAGACGGCCCATGACTCGAGCGCCGCCCGGCGGACCAGCGACGGCTCATCTTCGTCGACCACGATCGTCTCCAGGACATCCCGGAGCTCGTCGGCGTCCATCCCGATGTCCTCCCCGGCGGCGGCGGCCGTGGCGTACTCACTCAGCGCAGCGGCCGAAGCGGCCCGGACATCGGTGGACGAGTCGGCCTCGGTCAGGCGGACCAGGCGCTCGACGATCTCGGAGCCCTCCTCCTCGGCCAGCCCAGTGACGGCGAACTGCCGGACGACGGCATCCTGATCGGACAGCAGGTCCATGAAGATGCGGGCGAACTGGAGGTCGTAGCGCTCGTCGGTGGCCGCGACCAGCCGGCCCGCGATCGTGGCCCGGGCACGGCCGGTCATCCCCGGCCAGACCGTCCGGAAGACAGCAAGCCCTTCTCGGTCGAGGTCGGACAGCAGGGCGACATCCCCACCGAGACCCGTTCGGCGATCGAGCGGACCCAGGAAGCGAGCGACGCGATTACCACCGGGCAACACCGTCTCCGGCGTGGCAAGCAGATCGGCGTCGGCCGGGATGGCGTCCGGGTCGTCGCCATCCGACCACTGCGTGCCGCGCTCGGTGACGACGATCTCGAGGCGCTCGTCGTCGGCCTCCGCCTCGTCCACGTCCTCCTCTGGCACGAAGGTCAGATCGAGGTCGAGGTCGAGGCGGTCGTCGGCGTCATCAGGTCGTGGAGGGAACGAACGAGTAGACATTGGCGTTGTCTGGATCCTTGGCGAAAGCGCCCGTCTCATCGGTATCGAGGACACGGCGCAGCAACTTCTCGGAGAAGGGCCGCTCGATGTTGACGGCGGCGTAGAGATCGTCGAACGAGGCGGAGAAGCCCGGTCCGACCTTCTGGCCGATCCGCTCGAAGATCGCCGAGACGAGTGCCTCCGGGCGGCGGCGAACCTTCTCGTCGACCGGGCGCTCGTTGGCGAGACCGGGAAACCGCTCCTCGGTCAGGACCATTGCGTCTTCGACCTCGCAGCCATACTGGACCTCGTGGAACACGTAGCGCTGCGAACGGCGCTCGTCGAGCTCCAGGAGGCGGGCGGTCTGGGTGGTAGCCGGGAGGAACTCGACCCGGTAGTGGCCATCGTTGTCGGTCCGCTGGATCTGGATCAGCGCCCCTGGGATCAGGTTCTCGCTGAAGAAGTCGTCCAGGCCGAGGATGAAGCCACCGCGGTTGGGTGTCGGGTAGCGCAGCTCGACGAGGAAGGTCGTGTACGACTGCGGGGTCTCGAAGGTCAGCATCGCCGTCCGCTGGTCGGGGAGGACCGGGGCCGGGAGCAGGGCCTGGATCTCGGCGTCGTAGGGCAGAAGACCGTGGTAGTACTCGAAGAAGGTCACGACGTGCAGCACCGAGTCGATCGAGCGGTAGGCGGGCTCCGCCGGGGCGGCGTCGAGCAGGAACCGGTAGTCGGTGCCCAGTTCGTTCGGCTTGCGGCGGGTGGTGCCGATCTGGGGCAACGTGCTGGTGCTCCAGAAGCGCTGCTCGTTCGTGCCGACGAAGTCGAAGTCACGATGCTCGCGAGAGAGGCGGAAGTTGATCGCGAAGCGCATCAGGTCGAAGTCCGGGCTGTTGGTCCGGACCCCGAGGACGTCCTGGACGAGGACGTTGTCGGCGAGCGGCTGCTCCTGCTCCTGGATGTACTCCTTGATCCGGCGGAGGTCGCCGCGGCTCAGGCGAGGCACGCGGTCCTCGGTCATCCACTGATCGTTGAAGCTGGCGATCCGGACATCGGACGACAGCCGGGCAACGATCGCCTCGGCCAGCGCGTCGTCCTCGACCCCGGAGACGTCGGAGACGCGGATCGACGGGGCGCGGCGGACCTCCGGCGCGGGCACGGCGACCGGCTCGGGGATGACGACCGGCTCGGCCACGACGGGCTCGACATCGGATTCGGCCTCGGCCACGGCGGGCTCGGGCTGGGCCCCGACCGCCGGCTCCTCGTTGAAGGACGGGATCTGCTCGTCGGCGATGATCTGGGCGGCGAGGTCGTCGTAGGCCGGGGCGGCGGGCTGGGCCTCGACCGGCTCGGGCTCGGGCTGGGCCTCGGCGGCCGGGCGCTCGACCACGATCGGGCGGTTCCAGGGAGCACCGGTCTCGTCGGCACCGGTCGAATCGACGTCGATCGGCTCCAGGGCGGCCTCGTCCAGCTGCTCGTCGGCCTCCTCCTCCTCCCCCGGAAGGTGGGTCGGGGGCAGGACGTGGCGCTCGACGATGATCGCGGCGGGCAGCGGTCGCTCGACGTCGAAGAGCTGCGAGGCGACGGACTCATCGGAGATCGGAGCGTTCCAGCCCGTGTCGAGGCGGATCACCTCCCCGCGGAGCTGGCCGGCCAGTCGCGGGACCGGAACCATCAAGCGCTCGGCGAAGCCGTGGCGGGTCGGTGCGGTCTGCTCGATCGGCGACCTGCCGAAGCGGGTGGTCGAGATGACGCCGCCGTCCCCGGTCTCCTCGATCGCAAAGACGGTTGGGTTCATCCGGGCCAGCTCGATGACACGGCCAGCGCTGACCTTCGTCGCTCCGGCGAGGGACGCCGCAGATAGCCGGATCACCTTGTCAGCCGACATGAACCGACCGTGCGCCTGGAACATCCCGAGCAGGTTCCTGCCGAGTTCCTGCTCGTCCTCCGTTCCATTCATCACCACCGCCGGCCCATTCATCACCACCGCTGCCGGCGCCGCCTGGTTCACCATCGTGCCCTGCTCTCCCTGTATCCCCGGCGATCGGCCGGTCGCTGGTGCTGATATGCTCGTTGGGTCATCCGTCGGTCACTGGAGCGTTCGCTCCCGTCCGCCCCGCTGGGACTACTCCCGGCCGGACTGCTCACGGAAGGCGTCGACCAGCTTGCTGGTGGTCAGCGGCCGGCTGGAGTTGCGTAGGATCATCAGCAGGAAGGCGACGTCGTCATCCGACAGCCGCACCGGCGCGCCGGTCGTCTCAGTGGTGACATTGGTCTCGTTGGTCGGGTCAGTCATGACACCCTCCCACCCAGTCGTCGATGGGTGTCGTACACACGTCTGGCCGGAGACGAGCGATGGCTCGACCGGCTCGACCGAAAGTTCAGGGGGATAGTGTACTCCACCAGGCGCGGGAATCCGGGCCAGAACGGTTCGATCGTCAGAACGACTGCTTGGGACGAGCAGCTTGCGAGAACCGGAGTCGGCCGACGAGGTGGACAAGCCCGGCGACCATGAGTAGAATCTCTCGCGGACACGGACGGTTCTGATCCGGCATAGCTCAATGGTAGAGCGCCCGACTGTTAATCGGTAGGTTCGAGGTTCGAGTCCTCGTGCCGGAGCCACAGAGTCCAGAGAGACGCCGCGGGACCGAGAACGTCCGGCGGCGTCGCTCGTTTTCGCTCGAGTCCGGAGATGCCCGGCCGGAAACGGACCGGACTCAACGACATGACGATCTGATCCGGTTGGGCGCGGGCTCATCCGGCTTGGGCCACGTCGCATCAGGTTGGGTCGTGTCTGTGGGAACACGTCCAGACGTCGATAATCGGGTACTACGCTGACGACTGACAACCATGGCCTTAGGTCCGAGCCGTTTACGGCCGGACTGCACACGCCGGACAGCGCCGACAGGCGAGAAGGAGCAAGCAGATGGCAACCCAGGGACACTTCCAGAACCTGATCGGCGGGACGTGGCGGGACGCGAAGGGCGGGGCGACGTTCGAGCGGCGCAACCCGGCGTCCGGTGAGCTGGTCGCGACCTACACCAGTAGCACCGCCGGGGACGTCCAGGGCGCCGTCGCGGCCGCGAAGCGTGCCTATGCCTCCTGGCGGCTCTATCCGGCGCCGAAACGGGGCGAGATCCTGTTCCGGGCCGCGCAAATCCTGGCCGACCGCAAGGAGGAGTTCGCTCGGGAGATGACCGAGGAGATGGGCAAGGTCATCGCCGAGGCGCGGGGCGATGTCCAGGAGGCGATCGACATGGCCTTCTACATGGCCGGCGAAGGCCGCCGGATGTACGGCCAGACGACCCCGTCGGAGCTGCGCGAGAAGTTCAACATGTCGGTCCGGAAGCCGCTCGGCGTCTGCGGCGTGATCACGCCGTGGAACTTCCCAATGGCGATCCCGTCCTGGAAGATCCTGCCGGCGATCATCGCGGGGAACACCGTCGTCTTCAAGCCGGCGACCAACACCCCCCGCAGCGCGATCCGCTTCGTCGAGGTCCTGATCGAGGCCGGGCTGCCGGACGGTGTCGTGAACGTCGTCCTCGGGACCGGGGCCGAGGTCGGCGACGCGATCGTCGACCACCCGGACGTCCCCCTCATCACCTTCACCGGCTCGAACGCCACCGGGACGAAGGTGGCGGTCCGCGGCGCTCAGCGCAACAAGCGCGTCTCGCTGGAGCTCGGCGGCAAGAACGCGGTGATCGTCATGGACGACGCCGATCTCGATCTCGCCGTCGACGGCATCATCTGGAGCGCCTTCGGCACGAGCGGCCAGCGCTGCACGGCCGCCAGCAGGATCGTTGCCCACCGCGCCATCCAGCGGGAGCTGGTCGAGCGCCTCTCCGCCCGGGCTGACGCGATGCAGCTTGGCGACGGACTGGACGAGTCGATCGACGTCGGCCCGGTCGTCAGCGCCACGCAGCTCGACCGGATCGAGGAGTACGTCGCGATCGGGACGGCCGAGGGCGCCCGGCTCGTGACCGGCGGCACCCGAGCCAGCGACGGCCGGCTCGGCGGCGGCCACTTCATCCGCCCGGCGATCTTCGACGAGGTCGCCCCAACGATGCGGATCGCCCAGGAGGAGATCTTCGGCCCGGTCAGCGCGGTGATCCCGGTCGGTAGCCTGGACGAGGCGATCGACGTGGTCAACGGCGTCCAGTACGGCCTCTCCGCTTCGATCTTCACGGCCAACGTCAACTCGGCCTTCCACGCGATGCAGGACATCGACACCGGCATCCTCTACGTCAACGCCGGCACCATCGGCGCCGAGATCCACCTGCCATTCGGCGGGACCAAGGGGACCGGTAACGGCCACCGCGAGGCCGGCACGGCGGCGCTGGACTTCGTCACCGAGTGGCAGAGCCTCTACATCGACTTCAGCGGCAAGCTCCAGCGGGCCCAGATCGACCCGGTCTCCTGACGATCCCGTTCTCCTTACCGGAGCGGCGGCGCGATCCCGCCTCGCCGCTCCGGTCCAGAGCCGTGCTCGGGGTGTTGTTAGTTGGTCGCGGCGACCCTATACTAGGGTGCCGGTCGATCACCGGGGTGTAGCGCAGTTGGTAGCGCGCGGCGTTTGGGACGCTGAGGTCGTAGGTTCGAGTCCTATCACCCCGACCGATGCGATCCCGGTTCCGTGGCGCTCCGGCCCCGCGGGGGTAACTCAGTG
>JAABUN010006284.1_pt1 | contig 13813 bp, 15 predicted proteins | sample 5559311 | NCBI WGS metagenome assembly JAABUN01 (sample SAMN10711877, study PRJNA513370) | rock metagenome | isolation source: Antarctica rocks | place: Antarctica: Victoria Land, Siegfried Peak sud | reverse complement strand
CGCTCGCTCGGCAGCAACACACGCCACGTACGTCACACCCGTACCACCACAAAGCTGCTGGTCAGCGCCTCGCACCCCGACTTTGCCGAGCCCCTGGCAGGACCCGTGGGCATGGCGGGACATGCTGGCCGAGGTCGACGGCGTCGACGACCTGGTCACGGGTGTGTTGTGCCTTCTCGTCCACCCCGGGTCGTTCACGACGGTGCTGCGCCGCAGCGACCGCGAGCAGATCCGGCAGGCGTTCTCAAGACTCATCCCCGAGCCCACCGGCGACACAGACCAAGACCTTCGGACGATCACCCTCGCGCTGCAGGCCGAGCAAGGGGGCCACGGCGTCCGGTTCCAGGAGCCGCCGTGGGTGCAGCGGTGGAGCGGCCCGCCCGACGCGGCACGGGCGTGGCTGGTCCGGGGTGAGGTGGATCAGCAGAACCGTGTCCCGTCGTGGATGAGCCAGGGTCTGGTGACCCTCACCGTGGGCCGGCTCACCCAGCTACCCGCCGAGCCATCCCAGGGGACACTCGGGGCGCTGATCGACGACCTCTACAACGACATGGCCGTGGTCAAGCGGGAGGCGAAGAAGCGCGACGTCTGGTCCTTCGCCCTTGCCATGCAGGCGGGCGACCTGGTCGCCACCGTCGACGGATCTTCCCTGCGCATGGGCCGCCTACTGCCTGGGCCGGTGGAGCGGGACTCCCTGGGCGGATCAACCGTGCTGAAGCGACCGGTCGCCTGGTCGGTCGACGCGGCGCCGGACATCACGACGTTGCCCGACGAGCTGCGCAACCGCCTGCGGTTCCCCGGCGATGACGTCGTCAACCTCACCGAGGTCAGCACCGCCCTCGAAGCGCTCCTGGACGAGGACGTCGACCCGGTCATCGACGGGTCCGAGGCCGACGGGACACCCGAGGACCCATCGCCGGAACCTGCCCAGCCTCGGGTGGAGCTGACCTGCGACACCGAGAAGCTGGCGGCGCAGCTGCACCACGCCGATGACAGCTGGTTGCACGAGCTGATGCTCAGCCTGAACGAGCGGCGGCAAGTCGTCCTAGAGGGCCCGCCCGGCACGGGGAAGACGTTCCTGGTGCGGGCCCTGCTGAAGGCGTGTGGCCTCACAGAGGGCCAGCAGGCCCTGGTCCAGTTCCACCCGACCTACGCGTACGAGGACTCGTCGAGGGCTTCCGACCGGTGCAGACCGGGGACGGTGAAGCCGGAGTCGGTCTGGCCGTCGTTCCCGGCCCCCTGCGGCGCATCGCCGACGAGGCAGCAAACGCGCCGGGCAAGCCGTTCGTCCTGATGATCGACGAGATCAACCGCGCCAACATCGCAAAGGTGTTCGGCGAGCTGTACTTCCTGCTGGAGTACCGCGACACCAAGATCGAGCTCCTCTACAGCGACGGCAAAGAACGGTTCAGCCTGCCGGACAACCTCTTCGTCATCGGCACCATGAACACCGCCGACCGGTCCATCGCGCTGCTCGACGCGGCAATGCGCCGTCGGTTCGTGTTCCTGTCCATGGACACCTCCGAGTCAGCGTTGACCGGTGTCCTGAAGCGCTGGTGCCAGGCGAACGGGCAACCGACTGCAGTGGCCGACCTGCTCGACCGCGTCAACGCCCAGATGGTGCGACGGGGTCTCGACCCGACCCTGGCCTTCGGCCCGTCGTACTTCATACGCGACGACATCGCCGACCCCGCGGTGCTCGACCGCGTGTGGCGACGCGAGCTGCAGCCGATGCTGCGCGAACACCACTACGACACCCAGGACCAGATCGCTTCCTGGTACCCGTTCTCGACCTGGCTGGCCGAGCTCGGACTCGTCCCGCCACCGCCGTCCGAGACGGTCGAGGGGTGACCCGTAAGGCTGTGCAGCGCCTGTCCGAAGGCCAGGTGCTGACCGGCGTGGACCTCACCCGGGCCGAGGCCGCGGCCCTGAGCGGGACCCGGCTGGTGACGCTCACCCCCGAGGGAGAAGGGTGGCGTGTCGCCGCCGGACAGTGGGTGGGCGCGGTCCGGTGCGGTGACCTCGAGGTGCGGGTGGCCCCCAAGGTCGGCTCGGTCAAGGTCCTCGAGCTGCTGTCCCGGGCCCAGGGGGTCACCGGCCTCAAGGTCGATCCCGGGCGGCTCGGCCTAGCCGATGATGCGGACCTGAGCACCGTGCTGGCGGTCTTGTTCGAGCGGGAGGCCCAGCAGGCGCTGGCGCTGGGCCCGCTGCGTGGCTATCGCACCGAGGACCAGTCCCTGCCGGTCGTCCGAGGCAGGATCCGGCTGGTCGACCAGGCCCTGCGACGCTTCGGGGCGATCACCCCGATCGAGGTCACAGTCGACGAGTGGACCCTCGACACCGACGACAATCGACGGCTGCGCGCCGCCGCGCAGGTGCTCGCGCGTCTGCCCGGCGTCCCCGCCGCCACGCTCAGCGGGCTCAGGCGCATCGACCGGATGCTCGTCGGGGTCCAAGAAGTGCCCCGCGGCACGCGGCTGCCGCCGTGGACCCCGACCCGCCTCAACGCGCACGTACACCGGCTGCTGCGCCTCGCCGACCTGGCTCTGGGCGGTGGGAGCGTCGAGCACCGTGCCGGTGCCGTGGTCGCGCACGGGTTCGCGCTCAACATGGCGTGGGTCTTCGAGCGGCTCGTCGCCCGGGTGCTCAGCGAGGAGTGCGCGCGTAGCGGGTTGGGCCGGCTCCTCACGCAGCAGCCCTACCAGCTCGACGTCGGCAAGAGGCTCAGGATCGAACCGGACTTGGTCATCGCTGATGGCAGCGACGTCCTGGCGGTTGCGGACACGAAGTACAAGCTCCTCGACGACACCGGCGCCTTCCCCAACGCCGACGCGTACCAGCTCGTGACCTACTGCCTGCGCCTCGGGCTCACGGAGGGCCACCTCGTCTACGCCGGTGACGGGTTGGACCAGCCCGACGAGTACGTGATCCGCGGTGCGGGCGTCCGGCTGAAGATCCACGCCGTGGATCTTCGAGTCGAGGTCGACTCTGTCGTCGCTGCGATCCAGGGCCTACATGCCCACCTGGTCGGTGCCTTCGCAGCTGGGTCTGTGCAGGCCCACATCGATGTGACCTAGCCACAGCCGCGCCAGGAGGGCACAGATCCGTCGAACAACGAGGCACTGATCCACTTCGCTGCCCGAGTCGGGGCAGATGTTGATTGTTGAAACTCGGTGTGGGACAATGGAAGTACCGCAAGGAAGACGTGTGCCCACTGTTGGCCCTGACCTCGCGTTAAGTACACGCTGAGCCCGCAGTTCGCGGTCCAGCACTCCCCAAGCCCGTACCTGAGGCGGCATCATCTGCCGCTCTAGGTGCGGGCTCTTTCTGTTCCCGGAAGGAGCACTCATGCAAGGACACGTCTACCGCCGGCGCACCGCGACCGGTTGGAGTCGCTGGTACGCCGTCATCGACCTGCCTGCCGGCCCCGATGGTCGGCGGCAGCGGACCACCACCCACGACACGAGGCGAGACGCGCAGGCCTGGCTCGCTCAGACTGTCCAGGAGCTGCGGGCCGGAGAGATCTACGACACAAAGGTCACCGTCGCGGAGTATCTGGCCCAGTGGCTGCAGGGCAAGGCGTCGCTACGGCCGTCGACCCACCTCGCCTACCTCACCCACGTTCGGCTGTACCTGGTCCCGCACCTGGGGCACCTACGCCTGGCTGACCTGCGCGCGCACCACATCGAGGTGATGTACCGGGAGATCGTCGCCGCCAACGCCAAACGGGAACGACCCGTCGGACCCACCACACTGCGGCGCATCCACGCCACGCTGAACAGCGCCCTGGCCACCGCGGTCCGCCGCGGACTGCTCCGGCGGAACCCGGCCGGCACCGTGGAGCTGGCCCGAGCCTGCCAACCTCGCGCGGCGGTGTGGACTCACGGGGAGTTGTCGGAGTTCCTTGAGGCGATCACTGAGGACCGACTGCACCCGCTGTACCTGCTGCTGGGCATGCGTGGTCTGCGCCGGGGTGAGGCGGTCGGGCTTCGCTGGTCCGATGTCGACCTCGAAGCGAGCCTGCTGCGCATCGAGCAGCAGGTGGTCAAGGTCGGCGGGGAACTCATCATCGGTCCCCCAAGTCCGACGCAGGGCAGCGGACGGTAGCCATGGACCGGGCCACCGCCGAGCTCCTGCGCTGGCACGGACGCCGTCAGCGCCTGGACCGGTGGAAGCCGGCCGCGCCGTGGGTCGACACGGGGCTGGTCTTCACCCGCGAGGACGGCACCGGCCTGGACCCGGCGTACGTTTCCCGGCACTTCGACCGGCTGGTGGCACGCCACGGCCTGCCTAGGATCCGGCTGCACTCGCTGACGCATACGTCGGCCTCTATCGGGCTGGCTAGCGGGGAGAGTCTGCTGGAGGTCAGCCGCCGCCTCGGGCACTCCTCCATCGCCATCACGGCAGACACCTACTCCCACATCTCCCCGCAGACGGCGGCCGAGTCCGCTGAACGGCTCGCCCGGTTGGTCCGCCCCGTCAGCTGACCCGCTCGTTTGTCATGCCCGGACCGCTCCTGCGGTGCCGGGCTTCTTGCTGGCCCGTCACCACCTGGTGGCGGGCCTTCTTCATGTCCGGAACCCGTCCGGACCCACCCGAAAGGACACCCCATGCACGAGAAAGACCCCACCCACGAGATCACCCAGATCGGCGACCTTGACGCCGCACCACCCAAGATCCGGCTGAGCACCAGGGGGGACCTGGTCGCCAGCGTCCCCGCCCTGCTCGGGTTCCACCCCCAGCGGTCCCTGGTTGTCGTGTTCTTGGACGACCGCTCGCACATCGCCTGCACGATGCGCGCCGACCTCGACGACGCACTCGATCACGGCGGCGACATCCTCAGGCGTGTCACGGAGGCCGCCCGGACCGCGAACGCCGACACCGTAGTCATCCTCTGGTTCGCCCCACGGGTCTCGGGGAGCCTGCCCTGGGGCCAGGAAGTGGACGCTGTGATCACCGTCCTGGAGGGCAGCGGCCTCGTCGTCGCAGACGCGCTGCTGGTCGACCGCGGCCGGTACTGGTCCTACCTGTGCCATGACGAGCAGTGCTGCCCGTTCCAGGGCACGCCGGTCCCGCAGGGGACCACGCAGCTGGAGGTCCAGCGCGTCGTGCAGGGCCGGCACGCCGTCGTGCCCGACCGGGAGGCGGCCATCAGCCTCTACCGGCCCCGCCCCGACCTGGCCCCTCACGCCAGCGTCTACTCCGGCCAGGAACAGGTCCACACCTGGCCGCTGGCCGATCGGTGCCACCAGGCCCTGCACGACGTCCGAGCACTGCAGGAGATCTGGTGCTCGCAGGGTCAGCGGCCTACCCAGAACCAGGCCGGTGACGAGCTGCGTGCCCTGCTCGGGCTGCTGCTAACCGACGTCACCGTGCGGGACTACCTGCTGGGAACACTGGCCGTCGAGCAGTCCGACCTCACCAACGTCACCTCGGTGCTGACCTGGCTGGCCTTGACCAGCACCGACGACCTTCGCCCGGCATTGGCGGCCACAGCTGCGGTCCTGGTAGCCCTGAACGGGGACGACCCCGCCGCATTCTGGGCGCTGATCGATCTGGCCGAAGGTCAGTCCCTGGCGTGGCTACTCGCCCAGGGGTTGCAGATCTGGACGCCGCAGACACTGCGCGACCTGTTCGTCGAGGCCTTGCCCGACGTCCAGGCACGTATCGACGCCGCTTGAGCCACCGCTTGGCATCGCGGGATGCCATCCACCCGCCCGGCCCCGTTCGGGAGCCGGGCGTCGTCTTTTCCACCGAAGGGAGAACCACCGTGTTTCACACCCTGATCAAGATCGTCCGACGGGTTGCCCGCGAGGCGACCCGCGCGCTGTCCGCCGCTACGCGCAGCTTCACCGACTTGATGCGCCGCGCCTGGACCCGACACCGGCACCTGATGGGGACCAATCCCGCCTACCGCACGGCACTGGTCGGCGGCGTGTCCACCATCGTGGCCCAGGTCAGCCTCGGCCGTCTCGCCGCGGCGGTCGTGCTGGCCCTCATCGGCGTGTACGCCGCCGTGCACCAGGACACCGGCACCTCAGGAGAAGACCCGCCGCCTCCCAACTACAGCGACAGGTACTACGCCTGGGGACAGGACCGGTGATCACCGCCCTGACCATCGACCTCGGCTCGTCCACAGGGCCGGCGGCGACCCTCAGTGTCGCGTGGAACCGCTGCACTGATGGCCGTCACCAGTACCGCTACTGGGTCCTGCTTCCCGACGGGGACTACCTCTGCCGAGGCCGGGACCTGCGCAGCGGTGTCTCAGGGCCGGTGGACCACGTCCAGATGATGGGCACCCTGCTGGCGTTCCTGGAAGCCGACGCCGAGAAGTACCGCGTCTACGAGATGGGCAACCAGCAGACGCCGGACGGGTACCTGTTCGACACCCGCGTCGCCGAGTGGGCCTACGGCCTCAGCGACGAGCTGGCGATGGCGCGAGAGGAGCTCGAAGCCCCAGGCCGATAGATCCACTGCCCCACCGCACCACCAGCCCGATCCCAGTCCTGGGGTCGGGCGTCGTCATGCCCCAAGAAGGAGAACAGAGATGTCCAGAGAGACCCTGCAGCACCTGAACACCGGCACCTTGATCGGCAACACCGACCATCGCGGGACTGCCTGGCACTACCGCGCCGCCATGCAAGGCGAGGAGACCAATCACTACTCCGGTCCTGTCCCCGTGGCCGATGTCGAACGCAGGCTGTTCCACTGGCACGCTGAGTCCCGCCGCCTCGCCGTCGAGGTCCCCGCCACCCTTGAGACGATGACCCACCTGTGCGTGGACGCCACCCCGGCGCGCTGGGAGGTCGTCGAGGACAGGCAGGCCATCGCGAGGTCCGACGAGCATGGCGGCACCGTGATGGGGATCTTCGCCCCCGGCTACACCCGACACCAGTACAAGGACTGGCTGCTGGGCACGGTGGCGAACATCCTGGACGACGACCTGTCCATCAGCTCCGCCGGCCTCTTGCGCGGAGGAGCGGTGGCGTGGGTCGAGGTCAGCGTCCCTGAGTCCATCACCACCCCCCAAGGCGTCACGTTCAGGCCGAACTTGCTCGCCACGACCAGCTTCGACGGGTCCATCGCGACGACGTTCAAGCGCACCGTGACCGACACGGTCTGCGACAACACCAGGGAGCTCGCCCTCGCCGAGTCCGGTCAGGCCTACAAGGTCAAGCACTCGCGCCACTCCAGCGCCAAGTTGGCATCAGCCCGAGAAGCCCTCGCTCTGGTGCACACCCTGGCCGAGGACTTCGCCGCAGAGGTCGCCGAGCTTTGCTCCACGCAGGTCACGCCCGCTCAGTGGGCGATGTTCCTCGACGCCCACGTGCCGAAGGTCGACGTCAAGACCGGACAGCCCTTGGCAGGGAGGTCGCTGACCATGGCCGACAAGAAGCGGGACGCCCTTGCCGGTCTGTACGTCCATGACCACCGCGTCGCCCCCTGGTCAGGGACTGCGCTGGGCGTCCTCAAGGCGGTCAACACCTACGAACATCACAGCGGCACCGTCCGAGGAGCCACCCGCGCTGAGCGGAACATGCTGCGGGCAGTCACCGGCGACTTCGGTGCCGTCGACCGCAGTACCTGGGCCTCCCTGGGCAAGGTGCTGACGTGACCGCCCGCGCGCGTGGAAGGCGCGGTCAGCTCCAAGGGCCGTGGTCGCCATGCTGAGGCACTTCGACGAAGCCCTCGGCTGGCTGGCGATGGTCACGCTGGTCCTCCTGCTCGTCGGCGGACCCATCGGTGCCGTCGTGGCCGGGCTGTTGCTGCCGTTCCTGCTGGTGCCGCTCGTCATCGTGCTGACGGTCTGGGCTCTTATCGGATCCCTGTTCGACCTGGTGTCGCGCTGGTTGGACGATAGTTGACCACCTCGCTCAACGAGTTGAGCCTCAAGCGCCCCTTCCTCCACGGTGACGTGGAGGGAGGGGCGGTCCAGGCCCTTTCGCATGTCAAGAGGCCCTCGTCCGTCGGCCCCCGTGGCACAGTCGCACTCGTGATCCAGTCTTGTGTGACCCGTGGGCGGATGCTCCAGGCGGTGGCGGATAGTTCCCCTGCGGTCCTGTTCCTTTAGGAACTGCCGGCCGCCCCTCTGCGGGTCGGCGGTACCGCAACTTCACCGGACCGGACGCCCCATCGGTGGAGAGCGGGCTTCGTACGTGCCAATCCGCTGCGCTGGTCCGCGATGGCGCGGCAGAGACGACACGCCCGGTCCGAGGTGAACCTCTGGCGGCGTTGGCGGCCTACGCCGCAGCAGTCAGCGTGGAGGGCCCGGACGGGGCGGACGAGCCTCCCCCCAGCCCCACGCGCGTCCCGACGAGGCCCGCCACCGCCCTTCTTCGATCGACTGAAGCAGCACGGCATCGAGGACGCCGCCAGCCAGGCGTGAGGAGCGGAGCTCGCAACCCGGACTACCAACTCGACCGCCTCCTCGTCTCAACCCGCGCCTTGCCGGCAGCAGTTGGGGGAGGAGCCGCCGTCACCTGTTTAGGTGCATCACCTGACGGGCATGGCCACTGATGAGTATGTTGAACTCGTGTCTACAACGTCTTGGTGAAGGAGCAGTCTTGGACCTACCGAAGTACGAGAGCGAGCACCTCGCACGGAGCCCGTTGGTCCTCGTGGCGGCCCAGATCAACTTCGAGGAGATCGGCCGCGAGGTCGCCCACGCCCAGGCGCGGGCCATCCAGAAGTCGGTCGGCGGCCACTGGACGCACCTCATGTCGACGCCGCTGATCAGCGCCACCATGACGGACACCGGAGCGGTGAACGAGCGCCCTCGCCAGGCCTACCGGCTGTCGAACGAAGGGGGCACTTGGTCGGCGCTGCTGAACCCGGACAGCGTGACCATCGAGACCCGCGCCTACCCCGGCTGGCAGGGACTGCGCGAGCAGATCGCTGGCTTTGCAGCGGCCGTCGCCGAGGAGTACGACCCGTCGAGCGAGCTACGGCTCGGCCTCCGGTACGTCGACCAGATCGCGCTGCCGGACGAGCGCGACGGCTGGGAGGGACTGATCCCGGAGGCGGTCCTGGGCATCGCCACGGACTCCCGCCTCGGCTCTGGCGTCCTGGCCTCCGATCAGCGCGTCCTGCTGCAGGCTAGCGACAGCGCCCGCTGCCTCATGCGTCACGGACTGCTCGCCGACGCGACGGGCGCCTTCGGCAAGGTGTACCTGCTCGACTTCGATGTTTACCGCGAGAGCAGCGGCTCGTACGACGCGCAGTCGGTCGCCGAGGGGGCCGATGCGCTGCACGACATCGCCGGAGCGCTGTTCTGCGCTTCGATCACTGACGAGCTGCTCACGTGGCTGAGAGGCTGAGGCATGGTCACCCGCACTCGGACCCGTTTAGTCGTCTCGCCTGAGCCCCGCCCTCTGGCGTCGGTAACCCGTTGCACCGTGTCCGTGCTGCTGCCGCCGATCGACGACCTCGTGGACCGCATCGGCGCCGTCCTCGACGCCGGGTACTTCGGATCGGCGAACCCGCTGGCGGACGCGGCCATGCACCGGACCCGGCTGCGGGACGAGCCCGATCCCCTTGCAGTTCCTGCCCGTCTCACCGCCGCGCCCGCTGAGCCGGAGACCTCCACCCCGGAACGGACCGCGCACCTAGACCGGTGCCTGGCCGACCTCCAGCGCTGGCTCGGCGTCGGGCTGGCGGACGTCTGCTTGGCCGCCGGGGTGCACCGCGGCACCGTGTACGCGTGGCGCAAGCGGAACAGCGAGCCGCGCCCCAGGACGATCAGCGGCGTCCTGCGTCTGCACGGCATGGTCGCCTCCGCCGTCGGCGCCGCAGGCGAGCCGGGGGCCCGGCAGTGGTTCCACGCCGGCGACCCCTCGCCGCTGGCCCGGCTGCTCGATGCGGCCGGGGACCAGACCACGACTACCGCCGTCGCACGAGAGCTCCGCCGGGCGCTGACGGCACCAACACTCCCTGCGCCCAACCCGCTGCTCGCAGCCACGCTCGACGACGCCCCGGCCCTACCTCTGGCATGACCGACCCAGCCCAGAACCCGGTCGCGTCCCGACCGTGGCCGGACGGCACGTTCGAGTCACTCGACCGCTGGCGCCAGGGCCACGTCCTTGACGGCGTGCCGCTGCTCGCCCTCGGCACCGCCGGGACTGAGCCGCTCTGGGCGACCGGCACCCCCACCGGAGTGGACGTCGCAGGGCTGCCCGTGCTCGCCCACGAACCGCCCGCGACGGCCCGAGCGATGGTGGTCTCGCAGGGCTGCGACCTCGTCAAGCCTGGCTTCGCCTTCGCCACGGTGGTGCCCGTCTACGAGGCATCCCACGTGCTCAGCGAGCAGCAACAGGTGAACGCCAAGGCCGGGGGGACCTGGCACCTGGTGCACCTGACCAGCGACTGGGCCGACTCCGGCTTCTGGGTGGCTGACTTGCGCCTGGAGACCTCGGTCGACAAGACGCTGCTGCAGGCAGCCGCCCCGCTTGAGGCGTTCCGGGACGAGGTCGGCTACGCGAAGCTCACGGAGCGGCTCGCGGCCGGCAGACTGCGAGCCGCGGTCCCACAGCCCGTCCTCAACCACGTCATCGCGCCGCTCAAGGAGCACCTCGCGGGGCGGGTCAGCGAGGGCGCCGTTCCCCTAGCGGGAGTGCGCGAGGTGCGCGTGCAGTCCAACCACCCGACGGCACCCACGACCGCCACACTGTTCGTCGTCACGAACGAGGGCGAGCAGGCTGACCTCGAAGAGTGGCAGTGCGCCTTCGAGGCCGTCCACGAGTCAGCCGCCGCAGCCGGCATCGCCCTGATCGGGCCCGAGGTCGCCTCCCTGTGGGACATGGCCGCGGCCGACTACCTAACCAGCCAGCCCGTGAGCGACGCCGACTCGTCCTGACGCGCCTGTCCGAGCCGCGCCGGCCATGACAAGCTCGCCCGCCGACCACAGGCGCCGAAGTGACGCACGAAGCGCGCGCCCCGCCGCGTGCGGTCGTCTTTCCGGCCGACCCGGGGCGTCCCGGTGACCGCCGAGACCGTCGACGCATCGTCGGGGCCAGAGCACAGCACCGGATAGCGGATCCGGTGCTGGCCACCTGACCTGGGGCAACGTCACCTCGTCTAACGACGATCTAACGAAAGTGCCAACAGCCTCGGTTGTCAACGCCGCGCCAAACCGAAGCATGAGCACCCGTAGCACTCGAGGTTCCCCTGTAGCCCGGGGTGGGCTGGTCACTCATCGGGTGCTCCCTCCGGTGACGGCCTGAACTCGCCCTGCACGACGGAGTGAAGCTGCTGGGCGGGGGCGTGGTCGACGCGGGCAGGGATGCGCTGGGACGACGCTGGGGACCAAGGCGCCTTGCTGCTCTGGCCTCGATCCCGGCCGTCAACGGGCTGGGTGTGCGGCGGCCCGAGAGCAGGTAGGCGAGCCAGCCCCTCCTCGTGGGCCCGCCTCCCACAAGGACGCCCCGACGAGAGCATGTTCAGAAAGCCTGGATACTCCTTGTGTTGAGGAGAGTATTCGTAGTACCGTCACAGAACTCGGGAAGCAATCCGATACTTCTCGACTGCGACAGGAGCACTACGTGGACACTCAGAGAGCCGCACAAGAGTTCGTGCCAGTTCCGACCCCCGCCGAGTTCGTCACGAGCGTGATGGCCTTCATCGGTCAGCTGGATGCCGGCATCGGCGTGCCGGATGGCGATGACGGAGCCAGTGACCAGGAGGTTTCAGCGGCAGAGGAGGCGGCCCTTGCCGAAGATGCTGGCAAGCCGTGGACCATCGACGAGCTGCGTCGGATCGCCCAGGGTCGGGTGTACACGACGCGAGTGCTGACCCAGATCCTGGACGTCCTGGCGGACGCACCCAGCACCTGGATGACCTCCGTCGAGCTCGCGGCTGCCACGGGTCGCAAGGAACAAGCCATCAGGCGCATCTGGACCCACGTCTCGCGGCACATCAACAAGTGGTACGTCGGTCATCCGTGGCCGCTCGAGGCCAGGTGGGGGCTTGAGTTCGAGCCAGCTCGCGACGGCGTCGTGTACTACCGCGTGAGCGACGATCAGGCGAAAGCATGGAAGGAGGCCCACGCAGCCGCCTAACAGAACCCCTCATGCCGATGCCGGTCTCCTCGTTCTCCAGAGGGCGACCGGCATCGCCTTGTGAGGCGCAGTCCGCGATGACGATCGACTCAAGGACTCTCTCGGCATCACGAGCGGTGGGATCGAGGAGCCGCAGCCGAAGCCGCGGCTTGAGCGCATCCGCTCCTGAGCGCTCCGTAGCAGGCCGGGGAGGCAGGCCGCATCCCCTTCACCGGACGCGCCTTGACTCCAGCTCGGGGCGTATTCGAACGGCCTCGCCCTTCAGCCGAGCGCTTGACAGCTGCCTCGCGGCATCGCCCTGATGGGGGTCATCCTCGACGTGCTCGTCACCCGCCGCGGTGACCTTAATGCCGCTAGCCCCCCTGCTGCGCCACCTCACAACGGTTGGGTAGTGACGGCCCGAACCGTTCGGCGTGTCGGCAACGTCCTCGCACACGGCAACTAGTCGTGCGACGCGCTCGGTTCCGTGCTTTGGGCACCGTCGACGGCGGCGGCCAGGTCAACCAGGATGGACAGGAAGCCCCGTGCGTCGCGCTCGCTGACGTGGAGCCGCTGGCCGGCCTGCTGGGGCCAGTCGGGTTCGCGGCCGAGGAACTTGGCGTCGACGACGCCAGCGTTGTGCACCAGGACGTGCCTGATCGCGGCGACTCGAAGCAGTTGCTGCCATCTGTCGCCAGTCAGGGCCCGCAGGTCGACGTTGAGGTGGTCGCGATAGAGGTCGGATGCGTCGTCGAGCCGCTGGAAGACGGCTCCCTGGCCAGCAAGGGAGATGTCGGGCGCCTCGGTCACGAACCGGGCCTTGAGGTATGTCTCCAGCGCGGAGAAGCCGTCCTTGATGGTCGACTCGTAGTTGGCGGTGAGCACGCCGCTCTCCGCGAACGCGCGCCTGTTCTCTTCGGGGACGGCGTCGAGGGCGGCGAGCCGGTCCTGCTGGACTCGGAGCAGCTCGCCGAACTGCTGGGCGGGCGCCAGTTTCCCGCAGTTCGGGCAGTAGATGGCGAGGCCGTACACCGCGAACAGCTCCTGGCAGGTCCCGCACTGCATCGTCCGGCGGGTCTCGTCGATCTCGAACGAGGGCAGCGTGCGGCGCGAGGGCGGGCACCCCGGCTTGTAGCTCATGTTGAGGCTCAGTCCCGAGCGGCGCGACGACGGCCGTGAGCGCCCTCGGAACGCCTTGCCGAGCATGTCGTTGAGCTCGGCGGCGACGTACTGCTCGGCGGCGGCCGTCGCGGCGGCCCTCATCACGGCAAGCTGCTCCGGCGCGAACGTCCAAAGGTCGTCCTCCCGGTGGCCGCAGTAGGGGCAGTAGAGCGCGGACGACTCCGCGTCGTTCTGAGTGACGGGGATCTTGAAGATGTGCTCGTCGGGGTGCTGGGGACAGCGCATGGGCCAGAGGCCGTCGTCCCCCGTCGGGAGGGAGACGCCGAGGCGGAACCCTTTCCTGTCTCGGCTCTCCATGCGCACCCCGTCGGGCAGCCGGCGTTCCCAGTCGCGTCGCGTCATGCGTCGACGGTAGGGCTGGGGGACAACCCTTGGCGCCATCGGGCAGCGCGGCGGGGCGGTATCTGTCAAGTCAACTGAGACAGTTGCGGTCAGTTCATTTGGGGTTCATTCTCGGGCTGGTTGATCCAGGACTGGGTCGGCATGACCGGCGGGTGGGGCCGGCGGCCGAACCGCTGCGGGTGGGCGTGGTAGGCGGCGGTGAGGGTGTTCTGCCGGTCTTGGTCGATGGCGTCGGCGGTGCCGAAGTGGACTGAGGC
>JAABUN010006283.1_pt1 | contig 13815 bp, 14 predicted proteins | sample 5559311 | NCBI WGS metagenome assembly JAABUN01 (sample SAMN10711877, study PRJNA513370) | rock metagenome | isolation source: Antarctica rocks | place: Antarctica: Victoria Land, Siegfried Peak sud | reverse complement strand
CGCTTCCACCTGCGGGTAGCGCGGGATCACCTTGCGGGTGACGGTGCCCTCGGCCTCGGCGCGGGTTGAGTACAGCGAGAAGGTGTTGAGGATCTCGAGGATCAGCTCTGGCCGGAGCAGCAGGCCGGCGGTCTTCAGCACCTGGCCCAGGCTCGGCTCGGTGATCGGCTCGGTCGTGCGCGACCAGCTGAGCCACTGCTCCGGCGGCTGCCGGATGGCGCCGTAGCGCAGCTCCTTGCCCTCGGTGGCGAACGACAGCACGTTCGGCACGAAGAAGGCCGCGGTGCGCTCCTCGTAGCAGTCGTGGATGTCCTTGGCGCCGTTGAGCCAGGAGACGCTCGCATGGGTCGCCGTCTTCGCCTCGCCGACGACCAGCGGGAAACCGTTGACCCACAGCACGACGTCGTAGCGGCGGGTGTCGGCGCCGACGAAGACGACCTCATCGGAGACGACGAGCTTGTTCTCGCGCGGGTGCTCGAAGTCGATGAGCCGGATCGGGACGTCGCGGTCGGTGCCGACGAAGCGGTACGTCGTGAGGCCGCGCAGCCACTCCATCATCCGGTGGTTGCTGGCCATCAGCCCTTCGTCCTGTACGGCGAGCAGTACGGCGCGGATGCGTGGCAGCACCTCGTCGACGCGGCTCGGCTGTTCGGCGATCACGGGGTTGAGCTGGATCAACGCGTCGCGAACCTCGCTTTCGCAGAGAGCCTGCGTCGGGGTACGGCCGAGCTGGTTGGCCGGGACGTAATGCCAGCCGAGGTCCCGTTTCGTGAGCCGGTCCAGAAGCGCAGCCTGGACGGTGCTCTTCTCCGTGAAACCGCTCATGAAGCCGCTTCAAGGAAGCGGTCGTAGGAGTCGGGAAGCTCAACGACGCCGGCCAATAGCGCTCTCAGCAGCGACGAGCGAGTGTGCTGTGCCGTTGCCATAGTCTGCACAGCAACTTGAACCAGCTCCGTCAAGGCGTCGCAAACACGGGCGACCCGCCGCTGCGTGGAAAGCTCGGGGAGCGGGATCTCCTCTTGGAGAACTCGTTCCTTCGAAAGATTCGGCTGTGCCGCCCCCAAGGCCCGACTCTTCATCGACCGCTCGCGCATGGTGAGAAGGTGGAAAAGAAACGATTGATCAAACAGTCGCTCGTCCGCCACGAGTGCAAGCACTGCCTGGTTCGTCGCCATGGGGGCCTGGACCCTGCCAACAGCGCCTGCGGTTGCCCCGTACATCGCCACCACGACCGCCCCGGCGGGTATCAACCAGGCAGCAGACGTTTCCAGCCCTTCCTCCGATATGCACTCTTCGGTCTCTCGAATCGCCGGACTCCTTACCTCACCGGACTTCAACCAAGGGATCGAGCCCTGAAAGAAGTCGGGTCTCTTGCGGCTTGGTGTTCCGCCCGCCCGTGCCGTGGTGACAAGCTCACGCATGGGGATGGTGCGCCCCGGTTCCCGGGTTGCCTCTTGCATGAGCGCTAGGCGTGCTGCGTCGGCCAACCGCGGCAGTGCGCCAAGAGCAGACAGGGAGTCGTCAATGGACGTGATCAGATCGATCATACGGCGCTGCTCGTGCAGAGGCGGCGTTAGTATGGGGATTGCTCGAACGCTCGAGCGGCTAACCTCGGGGAAGGTGCTGCCGCCTGCACGGGACCGGAACTCGTCGCGGCTTTCCTGGCACCAGAACATCAGCCACTCGGGCAGCACGTCGTCGTGACAAAGAAGACCTGCGAACCCCTGGTTGATTGCAATTGGAACTCCGGTGAGGGCGACAGCGCCGACCGTCGCTCGTGATGTGACGAGGACGGTGCGCGCAGGCAGCAGCCGCGCTCCAGACCGGTCGAGACCGAGCTGCGTAATCGTGCGCTCGGTTCGACTAATGACTTTGCCGTCCTGAGAAACGACCTCAGTCGGTGTAATCCACGGGATATCGCCCCCCCAAAAGGCCGGGGTCTTGGTCGACGGGGTGCCACCACCATACACGTCTGCGATCTCGCCGAGAGCTCTACGTCGCCAGCCTTCACGCATATCCGGCCTCCCTGAGGCGCTCCGTCAGTGCGGCCTCGGCCCGTCGTAGAGCCTGCTGTGCCTCGGCGAGCTGCGCCAGCGCGGAGGGCACGTCGAGCACCTCGGCCGCCGTGCCACTGAGATACCGGCCGATATTGAGATCCCAGCTGTTTCCCTTGATCTCGGCGGCGTCCACTAACCGACAGCTGAGACCATCCGAGCCGTCCGAGTCGGCCGCAGTCCGGTAAGCCGTGACCACCGCCTCGACATCTTCGGGCGTTAGCTGATTCTGGTTACGGCCCTTAGCAAAGCGCTTGGACGCGTCTACGAACAGCACCCGCTGCTTCCGCTCGGTCGGCTTGGTGTCGCGGAAGACGAGCAAGCAGGCCGGGATTGACGTGGAGTAGAACAGGTTCGGCGCCAGCCCGATGACTGCCTCGAGCAAATCCCCCTGCACGAGGCACTGCCGAATCGCCGCCTCCTGGCCGCCGCGAAAGAGCACGCCGTGCGGCATGACAACACCCACCCGGCCGCTACGCGGCCGCATCGAGCGAATCATGTGCTGAACCCACGCGAAGTCGCCGTTGCCGGCTGGCGGCGTACCACAGAGCGACCGCTGCCAGGGATCGCGCGACCAGGCCTCGGCGCCCCAGTTCTTCAGCGAGAACGGCGGATTGGCGATGACCACGTCGTATGTCGAGAGCCGCCCGACGGAATCGTGGAACTTCGGCTCCCGGAGGGTGTCGCCGCGGAGGATCTTGAAGTCCTCGATGTCGTGCATGAACAGGTTCATCCGGGCGATGGCACCGGTGGTGAGGTTGACCTCCTGGCCGTAGAGCCGCAGCGTGCGGACATCGCCGCCGGCCTCGCGCACCTCGTTAACCGCCTCGACGAGCATCCCGCCGGAACCGCAGGCCGGGTCGTAGATCGTGTCGGCGGGCTGCGGGTCGAGCAGCCGGGTGAGCAGGCGGACGACCGCGCGTGGGGTGAAGAACTCCCCCGCCTTCTTGCCCGAGGCCTCGGCGAACTCGCGGAGCAGGTACTCGTAGGCGTCGCCGAGCATGTCGTGGTCGACGGTGCCCGGGTCCAGTGGGGTCGCGTCGAAGACCTTGATGAGGTTGATCAGGGCGTGCTCCGGCAGCCGCTCCTTGTCGCCCCAGGCCACCGCGCCGAAGATGCCGGCGAGCGTGACGGGATTGGCCTCCTGGATGCGATCGAGGATGAGCTGGAGCTTGACGCCGACGTTCTCGCTCGCCTTGCGCAGGTCGGACCAGTGGCAGCCGTCGGGGACCTGGAAGCGGTAGTTCTCCGTCAGCCTCGCCGCCGTCTCGTCCCCGCCGAATTCCTCAAGCGCCCGCGCGTGCTCGACGTCCCAGGTGTCGCTGATCCGCTTGAGGAAGAGCAGCGGGAAGACGTACGCCTTGAAGTCGGACGGATCGACCGGGCCGCGGAGCGCGTTGGCCGCGTCCCAGAGGCGACGCTCTAGCTCCTGCTGAGTCAGCGCACTCCTTGCTTGTGGTGCGCGGACAGGCCGAGGCGCTGGTCGCGGCTCCGCCACTGCGGTCGCCGTCGGCAACGGAGACTCCTGCGCCCCGGGTGGCGTGCCGGTGTGGGACTCCTCGCCCGCCGCGATGAAGTGCGCCAGCACGGTCTCCCGTAACCGTCGAGCGTTGCTGCACGAGCGGAGGAACTCCATCTCGGCCACTGGGCCGTGGGGGCGGTCATCGCCCTTGCCCACCCCCAGCGCCCATAGCGTTTCGACCACTGACTGCCGTTGCTGCATGTCGGCCGCGAGCCACCCATCGCGCAAGACCGGCCACAGGCTCTGGACGAAGTCCTCGCCGGGTCGGTCGCCGTACAGGCGACCAAGCGCGGCAGCCGGCTCACCTGCGTTCTGGCCGATCTCCTTACCGAGCCGACGGAGAAGCGGCTCGGGCAGCGTCTCCCAGCGAAAGGGCGCCACTTGTCAGCCTCCTCCGCCACCGGTTCCGCCACGGTGCTATCCCACATCAGCGTAGTGAGGTGCACGACACTTCGGTCCAACGACGGCTCAGCCCTCTGTGACTCGATCTCCCCCGGGCCGAGGGGACCCACGGGTGCACGGCCGTCATCTCGCAGACACCGGCACTGCAGACACATCGAGCCCCCGGCGGCGCCGGTGCGCCGCTGGGCCACGTCCGGTCATGCCGAGAAGAGCGCGTCCGCCACGCAACCTAGCAAAATGTCATCATGACGAGTCGGCACTCGACCGGGAGCAGCCGTCTGTTCAAGCTCTATCCCGGCACCCACTATGACGGCTTGATCGTTCGCTACCCGTATGACACCGACTCACGCCTGGAGTACTGCTTCGCCGACGCCGCTGACCGACTGGCATCCACCTACCAGGGCCTGCCGAACGATGATTCGATCTTGTACCCGTGGCTGTACCTGTACCGACACGCCATCGAGCTGGCGCTCAAGGAGAGCATCCGGCTAGCTGCCCGCCTGCGGCGTAACAACGGTGAGCTGGACGAGTCTCTCGAGGCGGACACGGTCCGAGAGAGGTTGCGCATCAAGCACAGGCACAGCATCGGCGCCCTCGTGAACGAATTGAACGGTCACCTGATAGCTCTCGACCAACCTCAGCTGCCGAAGGACACGAGGAAGATGCTCACGACCCTCGCTACTGCGGACCCGACAGGGGAAGCCTTTCGCTATTCGGGGAGCCTGCCAGATGAGCAAGACGCCGTCGATTTCTATCAGCTCACGGATGCCGTAAAGAAAGCCTACGGTATAACGTCAGCAACCTACGACATGCTGGATCACTATGCAAGCCTTCAGGCTGATTGGCTAGAGGACATGCATAGCATGCATGCCGATTTCGACGCTGAGATGCGGGCGGAGTACGAGGCTGAGATGCGGGCGGAGTACGAGGCTGAGATGCGGGCGGAGTACGAGGCAGGTATGCGAGAGTATTACTGATTTGAGCCGTTACTGCAACGAGCGACGGAGGTGAGTTACGACCGGACATCGCACTCTGCGTCGTGCTGCTCTGCGGTCCCCACGGACGGCGCCCTAGAACTCCCGGGTCGAGCCTTGCGACGCATCGTCGAAGCAAGGTTGACACGGACTCGCCCGCCGCACCGGCCTCCCGGCCCGTTGTGAAGATCGGTACCTCCCACCAGGCGGTCTCCACGAGCACTCGCCGGTCGAGTTGTCCGCCGCCCGAACGTGCCGCCCGAGTCGCTAACGCTCGGGCACCCACCTGCAGCTGGAGGCCCTGCTGTCCGCGGATCGCGACTCGAGGGACCCGAACGGCTTCGCACAGGGCTACATGCTCGGGCTGTTCGGTCTGCGGATCTTCGAGGTCACTGGGGCGAACGTCAGAACCTCGGCGAGGAACACGGCAACCGCGTTGTGCGCGTCACGGCAAGCGACGGCAAGGTCGTGGTCGTCTTGCTCCCGCCGGCCGTCGCGAGAACCGTAAACCGACCGGTCGACGTACGGCCGGTCCGATCCCCCGGAGCGAGCGCGGTGCCCGGATGACCGACACGCACCACCGCCGACTCTCAGCCGCGTCGCGCCGTAACCGCGTCATCTGGGCGTGCGCCTTGCTGGTCATCCCTGGTCGCTCACCCGGGTCGACGTCGCCCCGCCGCACCACTCGCGGACCCTCTCCGCCGACGCGCCGATCTTGGCGGCAACCGGGCCGATCGCGGCCGCACTCCGAGCCATGTGTGGAGTCGCCTCCGCGACCAGACGCACCGCCTTCGCCCACTGCTCGGCAGAGAACTCGCCCGGGCATGACCCATCTCCCCACGGATCGGAGTCCCCGCGATGGCCAGGCCGGTTTCGAGCCACGAGACTACGTTGCCGGGGAACACCACCTCGCAACTTCACGGCTCAGCGCTATCTCATGGCGAGCCGTGATCCAATCGTTGTGTGAGCGATGTTGATTTCACCAGGCTACCCACTGACGGAGACATTTACGTGCGCAGCGACGGCGACACCCGCAAGGCGAGCGGCGATGAGGTTCGGGTAATGCTCGGTCGGGCGGTAGGCAAAGGGCCGTTAGTCGACGTGGACGTCGAGGTCCTTGGAGCCGTCCATTCGGTCGGCGTCAACAAGCGGATGCTGTCCGAATGGATCCAGGGAAAGGCAGCGGCGTACCGCGCCGAGGTTGCGACGGGGTCGTCGGCCTACCCGGGACTCGCCGCGCTGCGGCTCACCGCCTCCACTGACACCCGTAGCAAGAGCGACTTTTTGGGCGAGGTCGAGACCTGGGAGACAGCGGCCTTAGCGAACCCCGCCGCCGGTGTCGTCGAAATCGCAGCGCGCGCCGTTCCGGGCATACAGGTCCGAGTCTCGAACCGCACACGGACGTTCATGCGCGACGTCCGGATCGACATCGCGATCGACGACGACACGGTCGCTGCAGACTGGCTCGACCCGGAGGTCGAAACCGGGGTGGACCTCTTCCCAGACCGGCCTGTAGCGTGGGGAAGGAAGACGATTTCGAGCTTCTTGGCCAACTCGATCGGCCGCGTCAGTCCGACGGTCTACGCCCGAAGCCGCCACGGAGTCCTCGATATCAATAAGGTCTCGCCGCCGCTCCTGACAATGGCCATGGACAGCCTCCGGCCGGAGGAGGTCCACCTCAGCGGTGACGACGAGGTCGTCCTCCTCCTGATCGTGAGCGAGGAGCCTACCGAGCCGGTGACGGGACGCTGGCAGTTGACCGCTGCAGGGATCAATGACGTCTTCAAAGGGCAGTTCACTCTGCCAGTGGAGCACCGCGACTGGCGCCAACCGATCGCGTCTTTCCTGACACACTCGGAGGAAGATGAAAAAGAAGAGGGAGAGTAGCGCCGGGCCGAAATCGGCGCAGGCCCGAGCAGCCAGCAGCGGGTGTGCAGAATACCGGGGACGGACGCGGTCGATGGCGAGCGTCCCCGATCCAACCCACGGACGCAAAGGGCGAGCGGGTTCGGTCCTGCACCTGCGGCCCCGGGCGATTGGCCCGCGGCTGCTCGAGTCTCCCGGGCGACGATCATCCCAGAACTCGAAGTTCGCGCTCTTGTGGGCGGAGGCCGGACGTCCGCATCTGCCGCGTGTTGTCACTCCGCTGGTCGATGGTGGGTGGAGTCGAACGGGTGCACCGTGTCGGGATGGCGGCTCTCGACGCCTCGCTGACGGGCTCGCGCGAGCTCGGACTAGCGGCTGTCGCACACCTGCCGCGCTACCGCGGCACGTCGCGCGAGCACACCGAGTCGGACCTGCGGATCTTCTTCGCCTGGTGCCAGGACCGGCAGCTCGCGCCGCTGGACGCGCGGCGCAACGACCTCGAGTTGTACCTGCGGTGGATGCAGGAGCTCCGACGATTCAAGCCCTCCACCGTCTCCCGACGGCTGTCCGTCGTCGCCGGCTTCTACCGCACCTGCGTCATCGACGGCGTCCTTGAACACTCGCCGGCGGAATACGTCCGCCGGCCGACCGTGCCGCCGGAGTCGCCGACACTCGGACTCACCCACCTGCAGTTCGAGGCGCTGCTTACCGCCGCGAGGCAGTCCTGCAACCCGTTCGACTTCGCGCTGGTGTGCCTGCTCGGACTGCTCGGCCTGGGGATCTTCGAGACCGTCGGCGCCGACATCGACGACCTCGGCGAGGAACACGGCCACCGAGTGTTGCGGGTGCGAGGCAAGGGCGGCAAGGTCGTCCTTGTCCCGCTCCCACCCGCCGTCAGTCGTGCGGTTGACCGCGCAGCCGGCGAACGGCCTGGCGGCCCGCTGCTGCTCAACAGGCGCGGTGTGCGCATGGACCGGCACGCCGCGACCCGACGGCTGCGTTCACCTGGCGGCCGACGCCGGCGTCCGACTGCCGCGGATGCACCCGCACATGCTGCGGCACACCTTCGTCACCACGATGCTCGACGCGGGGGTCTGCCTGCGCGACGTCCAGATCGCGGCTCGGCACGCCGACCCGCGGACCACCATGCGGTACGACCGAGCCCGCAAGAACCTCGACCGCCACCCGAACTACATCCTCGCTGCGTACATGGCGTCCGGCACCTGACCCCGTCTGCCGATGAGCGGCCACCCTCGCCGCGATGGGCCTGGCTGTCGCTCCACTGGGCGATCAGTGGTTGCAGGGATCCGGTCAGGCACGAGAACCAGGCTCCGCCCGCGCCCGATTCCAGGGTCACTGCCCGCGTCCCCAGTTCAGGTCGATGCGCAGACCCGCGTGGTCAGACCGCGCGGCCAAGGCAAATCTTGCTCTAGCGTGGCGGGTCTCCTTCGATCAGACGGTCGGGTCCGGCAGGAGCTCCCGTACCTCTTGCGCACAGCGGCAGGCGAGGGCGATTCTGGCAGCCCACTCCAGCGCCTCCTCGCGTGAGGGCACGTCGACGACCGCGAATCCGCCGAGGTGCTCCTTGCTCTCCGGGTACGGGCCGTCGGTGACCGACCCGTCGGTGGCGACGACGCTCACCTCGTGGCCTTTTATCCCGCCGCCGAAAACCCACACGCCTGCATGCTTGGCCTCCTGGACCACCTCGTGCGCGGCCTTGGCCACCTCGGGCAGCTCCTCCTCGGGGAAGGTCATCGCGCCGTCATCGAACGAGATCAGGTACCGCGTCATCCCATCCCTCCTTGTCCCGGCGCCCTCCTCGGGCCGCCTCTCACCTGTTCTACGAAAGCCTCGCTCCGGATCCGACAGGCTGCCGGCGGAATCCTCACGGGACCTCCACCGTTTGGCCCCCGCGGGCGTCATGTGACCACTTTTCGCGGAGATCATCGCCGCTGCCACCGGCCACTAGCTAGTAGTCCAACCGCACCCATCTGCCGCTGGTCGTGCCGCTGATCGACTTGCGCCATGCCGCCGAGGGACAGGCGCCTCCTTCGGCACCGTTCCGTCCGCAGACGCCTCAGTCCTCGGCCAGGTAACCCCGTCGCGGGATCCGATCTCCGCGAGGAAGTCCCGGATCCGGGCCTTGTGCTGGTCGTCACTCTGCTCGAAGGGACCCGAGATGCCGAACCCGTAGCCGTCGTACCGCCCGGTCAGCCAGTCGGCGTCGTACTCGAACAGACATCCGTGTCGGGGGCGAAGGCGCACACGGAACCGCTCGCCCTGCACGCTGAGGAGTCGTTCCCGAGCCGCCTCGGCATCCATCGGGCCAGTCCCACCACCTCGTCTCTCACCGCGCGACGGGCGCCCACCGCGCGACCGGAGTCGATGGGCAGGAGGAGGCCGAAGGAGGGAGCCACCGGAGCCGCCGCGACCACGAGCACGCTCATGCCACAGACAATGAACATGCGGAACTGCCGCTGACAGTGCTGTCAGGCGACCGGCTCACGGATGGAGTGTCGACCGGATGGCAGATCGCCCACCGGCGGCGGCGATCTGGTCTGAGGTGACGGCGGTCGCAAAGCCGGCGATGCCGCGGTCCGGTGTCTCGCTAGATTCTGGGGATGGACTTGGAGCGCTCACTAACGTACGGCTACTTGCCGCATGAGCTGCCGTTCTCATTCACGTCGGAGTCGTTCGCGAAGGCGGCTCTTGGACTGACCCGGGTCGCCAAGCCGAGACCTATGATGCCGGTGAGGTTCAGCGTCGCCCGGGCGGGCGGGATACGGAGACCGATCGAGATCCCCAATCCTTTCGCGCAGCTAGGGCTTGTTCAACTGTGCTCAGCAGAATGGCGAACGCTCCAGCGACTGACCGCAAGGAGCACGATCTCGCTGAGCCGACCGGTCAAGCCGAGGACAGGACGGGCGTTGCGGTACCGGCATCAGCTTGGAGAGAGACCCGCGATCGCGATCTCAAGGATGCCAGGCGGTGCGGTCACCCTCCAGACGGACGTCAGTCAGTTCTACGCCTCGATCTACACGCACGCGGTCGACTGGGCGGTGCGCGGGAAGACGCGAGCAAAACGTCATCGACATGCCGCGGTGCTCGGCGCTGACCTGGATGCTCGCCTGCGAGAGGCTCGCGACGGGCAGACCGCCGGCATTTCGATCGGCCCGGAGACATCGTGGCTCGTGTCGGAAGTGCTCATGGCGCGCGTCGATGAGGCGCTATGCACCAAGTTCCCCAACCTTGAACGGCGGGCGTTCCGATTCGTCGACGACATGACCTTTTATGCACAATCTGAGGGCGAGGCTTACGACGTCCTTGGCGCATACCAACGCTTTCTCGCGGACTTCGAGTTGCTTCTCAACCCGAGAAAGGTCAATGTTTCGACCGGCCTGGAGCCGCCACTTGCTACCTGGGCTTCTTCGCTGCGCCAGGTCCGGTATCGCCACGACACCGACACCCATCTCGCGCAAGACATTGTCGACCTCTTCGCATTCGCTCTGGAGGCGCGCAACCGATTCCCCACCGACGGCGTCCTGAGCTACGCCATCAAGAGATGCGACCCATTCCCAGGCGGCGAATCAAGCTGGCCGGTCTACCGCGACGCGGTACTTGCTGCAGTCACCCAGGAGCCAAGCACTCTCCGCTACGTGTACGAGGTACTCGTCTTCGCACGAACCCATGGGCTGGAGGTCAACACCGACCGCCTGGTCGAAGTCTTTAACCAACTCTGCGTGACCCACGCGCAGCTCGACCACGGGTTCGAAGTGTCGTGGATCTTGTCGATCCTCCGGGAACTTCGCCTTCCGCTCGACTCCACCGCAGGCAAGGCCGTCGCAGCGATGGAGGACAACTGCTCGCTGATTCTCTTGAGAGACATGCTCGAATCGTCGCCGCGATTGAGCCTCCTAGTTGACATGAACGCGGCAGTGAGCCGAGCTGAGACTAAAGGCGCCTTGTCGACCTCGGACTGGTTGCTCGCCTACGAGTTTCGCGCGGCGAGGTGGTGTCGACCCGCCGTCTGGGATCACAGCCTGCAATGGAAGGAAATGAACAAGGCCGGGGTGCGTTTCCTCGTCCCGTCCGCCGTGAAGCGCAAGCGTCTGCGCCGTAAGAGGCCTGCATTTCTAACCGGATGGGGGTACTCATAGCCGGCACCGTTGCTTGACCCTGACCGCACGGCGTGATCCGGCACACGTCCGTGGTACGGATGACGAACTGCACCGGGATAGGCGAAGCCAACGTATGGCGTTGCCAGAGGGTCGCCGGTCGAGCGCATGAAATAGGCGGCAGTCCGCTCATGCCGCCATCCGGACGCACGGACCGGGCCGTGACGAGCCGGGGGTACACGATCGCGGTAGTCAGTGTCCCGGACACGATCAGACTGAACGCCGACTGCTCGCTTGGGTGCCGAGAAGTCTGGCGGACCTCGACCAGCTCAGCGGCACGCAAGGTGGTCACGGCGGACGGGCTGCACGTGCTCCAGTACTACCCGCCGTGGTCGACTGTCGAGGTGAACGTACAGCGGCTGCGAGAGCGCGGTCAGCCTGAGTTGGCCGACGCGTTGATCGCCGATCTAGACCGGATCGCCGGACGGCGGCTGACCTAAAAGTCGCCGCAGTCCGGTGGCAGCGGTGCTAGCCCACTGGTCGGCGTTCTTCGATGACGTCCTCCATCGCTACGTCACCGGGGTCAGCCAGCCGCCGTCTGCCGGCGATACCGGCTGAGCCCTCGCTGCTGGAGCAAACGCCGGAGCGCGGAGCGACTGAGCACCAGCCTTAAGCCGCACTTGCGCTGGCGAACTGTGTCAGACACAATGGAGGCCCCGTGCGGCAAGTGCGGTTCACGGCGTCCGCTCGCAAGCACCGCATCGGCAAGGCGAGGGCCTTGCAGGCGATGGAGCGGGCCGGCGAACCACTCGCCATTCCCGCCACCGAGGGGCTGGACCAGCGGCTCCTGTTCATCGGAGACGACGATCGCGGGGGCACTCTTGAGGTCATCGCCGAGCCAGCTTCCGGATTACCTGCTGGTCATCCACGTAATGCCGTATGCCTTCCGGAGGAGGAGCGATGGCTGAGAAGTTCACCGCCGGTCCCGACGTCGACCTGAAGCAGGAGGACCTACGCGACAGCCGCGGCCGACGTATCACCGAGGAGTACGCCGAGCGGGCCGCGCAGTACGACCCGTCCGCGGCCCGACCTGGACGGCGATCGCTGAGCGGCGGTGACGTGCACTCCCCCCGAGTCTCGTTCCGCCTCCCCGCCGACTTGCGAGTGAAGGCCGAGAAGGTCGCTGCCGAGCAGGATAAGTCTGTGTCTGAGCTGGCCCGGGAAGCCCTGCAGCGCTACCTCGCCTCGTAGTTCGCCACTCGCACTCATCGGGCGGTCGCGCTGACCGGCAAGTCGGGCCTGGAACTTCACGACGACGACATGTCGACTACCGATGACCTCGGCTGCGGCGTCGGTACTCGCCCACCCACCAGCTAACCGGCGCGTCCCTCCCCCACCCGCGCCGAAAGCCAGCCTCGACGAAACGAGCGAACCGGCGACACTCGCCGGCCGGTAGCAGCGGCGGGTCCCGCCGTCGTACGACAAGGAGAGCCGCATCCACAGTCGGTGGCGGGTGGAAGCACTCTGCCGGCAGCCGCCGGGCGAGAACCAACCGCCACCAGGGTGCCCAGGCGATGTTCAGCGCGTGCCCCGTCGGCCGGGTGCGCTTGATCGCGGCGCCGTACTGCACGATGACGTCGACCGCGGTCAACGAACGCGCCGGCGCTCCCAGCAGCTCGCGGAGCAGATCCGTGGTTACGCCGAACGGCAGGTTCGCCACGACGCGGAACGGCTCCCGCGGCCAGTCGAGGTACCTGACGTCGGCATGGACAACGGTGACGGAGGGTGTGCCGGCGAAGCGCGCCCGAAGCCGACGGACAAGGCGGGCGTCGACCTCGACGGCGAGCACTCGGGCCGCCACGGTCGACAGCGGCGCCGTCAGCCGCCCGTATCCGGCGCCGACATCAACGACGACATCGGTGGCTGTGACGTGCGCAATCCGCACGAGTTCGTAGCCAAGCTGGTCGCTGGCCAAGAAGTGCTGGCCCACGCAGCGGGGATGTGGCGCACACCGGCGCCCTGCCACGGAACACCATCACCATCGGGCCTACCTGCCTTTCGCGCTCGAATCTGCTTTCACCGTTGCGCGAGCCGCCCGGCCGCAGCAAGCGAATTACTGATCCCCTCGCCGTCCGGCCCGTCGGGCCGCCCCACGACGCGAACCGTCACTACAGCGCGGCGGAGCAACGCGGCGGTGATCGCGCTACCGAGCGCACCGGTTTGAGCCGCCCATAAGACCGGTTCTGGGCGGCACGGACGCTTGGGGCACCCTAAATGTACTGACCACGGACGTTGGTGACGCGGACACGATCTTCGGGGCGGGGCCAGGGTCCGTGACCTGAGGAGGACCTCCGGGTGAGGTGTGGAGCTGTCGAAGGCTTCAACACCTGCCAGGAGGTCCTCATGGTCCACGCTACGCCCCATTGACCGAGTGCGGCCGTCTGCGCCTCGCCCGGTGCGTGGTCGAGCAGCAGTGGCCGTTGCGCCGGGCCGCGGAGCGGTTCAGCGTGTCGGTGCCCACCGCCGCCCGTTGGGCCGAGCGCTACAACCGGACACTGCTCGAGGAGTGGGCCTACGCCCGCCCGTACTCGAGCGAGGCCGAGCGCGTCGCCGCCTACGGCCAGTTCCTGCATACCTACAATCACCACCGCGGCCACACCGCGCTTGGCGGCCTACCGCCCGCTGCGCGCGTCACCAACCTGGCGGGGTCACACACCTAGATCGCCCGGCCATGTCCGGAGCCGGACCGCGGACCCCAGTGTTTGGATATGCACCGCCGGCAACGACCGCCGAACATCCGCTCATGCCGCTGGCCGCGCACCACGCTGCCGGAGCAGGTTGACACGGATCTCGCGACGGCGATCCTTACGGGCCTAGGCTTT
>JAABUN010006282.1_pt1 | contig 13822 bp, 16 predicted proteins | sample 5559311 | NCBI WGS metagenome assembly JAABUN01 (sample SAMN10711877, study PRJNA513370) | rock metagenome | isolation source: Antarctica rocks | place: Antarctica: Victoria Land, Siegfried Peak sud | reverse complement strand
ATCGCATCCGGTAAATGCCCCTTCGATCTGGTGGATGTGTTCCTTCGCAAGACACATCGTCCCAGGTCAGGGGCATTTACTCTGCCTGGCGCACCGTCACGAACAAGACATCACCGGTGGATCCAGGTTCAGCTCCCCCCTCAGCCGCGCCTCGGCGAGGTGTGTTTCCTCCTGTGCCATGGTTACGAGCTCATCGCCGACTGCATCCATCGCGTCCGCGATTGCTTCGAGCGCAACTGCACGGGTCGCTCCCGCGGCAAGCGCCCACACATCTGCGGCTCGAGCGGATGCTGCTATCAGCACCTCGAGGTCTGCGGCGCTGGTGTCTGTCATGGTCATGATGACTCCTGTCGAACCGGTGAGGATTTCACATTGGCCCGCCGGTTAGCGAGGCCAGTTGGACGATAATGACCAGCACGGCGCCCGAGGCGGATGCTGTCAACGCAGTGAGACGAAGGCGGCGGCGATCAAGAGTGCGGTTGACCAGGCGCGAGACCAAGTAGCCCCCAAGTACTGCCGGCAGCATCAACGCGGCCACGCGCACAATCTGAGTATCGAGGGCGCCACTGGCCAGCAAGGCGAAAAACGACATCGTGGTGCCCACTAGGAAGAAGGCACTCATGGTTCCGCGAAGCTGCGAGCCATGTAAGCCTTGCCAGACGATGGCCATGGGCGCGCCACCGATCGACGTCGAGGTGCCCATTAGTCCAGAGGCCGCGCCTGCAATGACAAGATTGCGCCTGCCGGGGTGGGGAGCCCACCCCAAAAACGCCATCAACACACCGCCAAGTACGACCGCCGCAACCAACCACGCAAGCCCATCGGCGGGTATCGTCACGACGAGCCAGGCTCCTGCGATGCTGCCGGGAAGACGGCCCACGAGTGCCCAGGCTGCCCCGTGCAGATCCAAGCTGTGGCGCTCCCGGACCGTGACCATCGTCGTCAGGAACAGGGCGAGCACGATGATGGTCCCCGGGACCAGTTGAGGCTCGATCACGGCCAGCACCGGTGCGACCAGCATCCCCATGCCGAACCCGATCGACGCCTGTAGGCACGCTGCAGCGAAGATCGCCACCGCCAGGACGCAAAGTTCTATCCAGTTCACGAGGTCGATGCGAGGTGCCCTCGCTCTCCTGGTGTCACCTCCAGCGGAAAGTGGCACTCGAACTCATGTTCGGAATCGTCCTCGGTCTGCTGAGGCGTGGGCTCAACAGCCGAACACACCTCTTCGGCACGCCAACACCGGGTGCGAAATCGGCACCCAGACGGAGGATTCAACGGTGAGGGTAGTTCGCCCTCGAGGATGATCCTGCGGCCCCGCTCCCCGGAGATGTCCAGCCTTGGAGAGGCGGACATCAGGGCAGCCGTGTAGGGATGACGTGGCCGGTCGAAGACGTCCGCGGTGGATCCGATCTCCACGATCCGACCGAGATACATCACGGCCACGCGGTCGGCCACATGCCGCACGACAGACAGATCGTGTGAGACGAATAGGTACGACACACCCAACCGCTCCTGCAGGTCGTTGAGGAGGTTAAGCACCTGGGCCTGTACGGATAGATCGAGTGCGGATACAGGCTCGTCCAGCACCATGACCTCGGGATCAAGTGCGAGAGCCCTCGCGATGCCTATGCGCTGCCGCTGACCTCCGGAGAACTCGCTAGGAAACTTCGCTGCATCGCGCGCGCTGAGGCCGACCAATTCGAGGAGTTCGTGCAAGCGAGCACTGCGCTCGGCCGACGTCTTGTGGAGGTCGCGGTGCGTCGCCCACGGTTCGGAGATGATCTCACCGGCCGTCATTCGCGAATTCAATGAGGCGTATGGGTCCTGGAATACCATCTGCACCCGGCGCCGCCACGCCAACAACTCCTTGCCCTTGAGCGTGAAGGGATCAACGCCGTGGAAACGTATGCTGCCCTCATCGGGTTGTTCGAGCATGAGCAATGTACGCGCCAGAGTTGACTTGCCACACCCTGATTCTCCGACGAGAGCCACCGATTCACGCCGACCGAGCGTCAGGTCAATGCCGTCCAAGGCGCGCAACCTGCCCGTGCCCCGTGTGGTTCCAGCGACGCGGAACGACTTGCACACACCCCGAACTTCCAGGATCGGCTCATCCATGGTCAAGCTCCTTCGAGAAGTGGCACGCCGCAGAGCGTCCATCGCCCACGATCTTCAACGCAGGTCTGTCGGCGCGGCAGGCTTCTTGAACGAGGGGGCACCGGGACTGGTACACGCATCCGGGTGGAACTTCGTGAAGCATGGGCGGGCTACCAGGAATCGACTTAAGCTCGGTGCCACGAGGCACATCGACAGGAACGGACTCCAACAGGCCCTTAGTGTAGGGATGCCGCGGGTGGGCCAGGACGTCGACGACTCGGCCCGTTTCGACCACCTTCCCGGCATACATGACAGCGACGTCGTCAGCTTCTTCAGCGACAAGAGCCAGGTCATGAGTGATGAGGACGACAGCCATCTGCCCTTCCGTGCGCAGACTTCGGAGCAAGTCCATGATCTGTGCCTGGATGGTGACATCGAGGGCCGTCGTCGGCTCGTCGGCGATCAGCACCCTGGGATTCAAGGCGACAGCCATCGCAATCAGGATGCGCTGCCGCATGCCGCCGGAGAACTGGTGCGGGTACGCATTCACCTGCAGCTCAGGCTCTGGAATGCCGACCCGGGCCATTAACTCGACTGCCTTGGCCTTCGCGGACTTGGCCGAGAGTCCCTCGTGGATTCGGAAAGCCTCGCCCAACTGGGTTCCTATCGGATACACGGGGTTGAGGGCCGTCAAGGCGTCCTGGAACACGATCCCCAACTCCGGACCGGCCGTCTTCCTGCGCTGACGTGGACTCAACCGCATCAGGTCGACGCCGTTCAACCACGCCTCTCCGCCGGCAACGTCGGCCACCGGGTCGAGGAGACCGGAGATGGCCTTCGCAGTCATCGACTTGCCGCACCCGGACTCACCCAACAAGGCGAGGGTCTGACCTGCAAGAGCCTGAAAACTGACGTCATCTACCGCTCGCACGGTGCCGCTCGGGGTCCTGAGGTCGACGCTGAGCCCCACGACATCGAGCACCATCTCGCTGGCACCCTCGCGAGTCGACTCTTGCTGTCCTGTCGTCACCTTCACTTCTGCTCCTTCTCAACCGGGACGCGTACGGCTCGGCGTCTGCGCGGGAGCGTCAGCCTCCACCGTTGGCCCGGGTCTGTGGCGATGCGCAACCACGCCGCGAGAATGTTGGCCGCGACCGTGGTGATGACGATGGAGAGCCCTGGGAAGAAGGACAACCACCATGCCGATTGGAGGTACTGCCTGCCTTGGGACACCATCAGGCCCCAACTGACGTCCGGCGACTGAATGCCGATGCCCAGGAAGCTCAAGGACGACTCAGCCAACATCACATAGCAGAACTCGAGAGTGGCCAGAGTGATCATCGTCGGCAAGACCACCGGGATGACGTGACGCCGGATGATCGCGTTCGGTCCTGCACCGAAGGTTCGGGCCGCGTCGACAAACGTGCGGCTGCGCAGCTCGGCAGACTCGGCACGAGCCGTGCGCAAGTAGATCGGCACCCGGGTGATGGCGAGAATCATGACGATGTTCGCAACACTAGGCGAGAACACGTAGAGAACCACCACAGCCAACAGCAACGACGGAAAGCTCATGACCACGTCGGCGAACCTCATGGACACCGTCTCGCGCCACCCTCGGTGATAACCCGACCAGACGCCCCACAGGGAGCCGATCAGCAAAGAAATGAGTACCGCCGGGATCGCGACCATCAGAGTCGTCCGGGTAGCCAACACGAGCCGAGCCATCAAGCTGCGTCCCAATGCGTCGCTGCCCAGGATGAACTCCCAGCCGGCGTTGAGACTGAATGGTGGCCGATTAGTCTCTGAAAGATTCTGCTTGGTCGCCAGGTCGCCCACCAGGGTCGGGCCCACCAAGGCGACCAGCATGACCACGAGCAGCACCACCGCAGCGAGTGTGGCGATCTTGTCCTTAAGCAGCAACCTTGGCAGGCTCATTCGGTCGACGTCAGGAGGGTCACTGGGGGGTGAATGCACAGCAGATTCGGTCATAAGTGATCGTGCCTCCGTTCTAGATCTTGGCCGCGGGTCGAACCCGGGCATCCAGCAGTGCGTAGCCGAGATCTATCAAAACGTTGAGGGCGAAGATGGTGACCGCGGTGAGCAGAACCGCCGCTTGGAGCACGGCGAAATCCCGCTGCAAGATGGAGTCGATCATCAACTTCCCGATGCCCGGCCAGCCAAATATTGACTCCACGACGACGGCGCCGTTCACAAGCCCCACGGTCAGGTCGCCAGCGACGGTCAATGCCGGCGCCGCTGCGTTGCGCAGGGCGTGTCGGGTCACGACCCTGAAGTTGTTTGCCCCTTTGCTCCGCGCAAGGGTGATGTACGGCTCAGACAAGGCGCTGATCATGGCCCCGCGCACCACCTGCACCAGGACACCAAACGGCCTCAGGAACAGAGTGCTGATGGGAAGCACCCACGCTCCGATCCCGTCGACGCCCGAGGTCGGGAACCAGCCGAACGAAATGGCGAACACCAAGATGCCCATGATGGCCAGCCAGAAGTCGGGAACACTGGCGGCAGCCATCGAGATCAGACTGGCGACGCGGTCCGCGATTCCGTTGGGCTTCATCGCTGCCCAGCAACCGACCACGACGGCCAGGAGCACGGCAAGAATCATCGTGACCCCGGCCAGCTGCAGTGTGGCAGGGAAGGCCCGCAGCGCCATGTCGGCTGCGGGCTCCCCGGTCCGCAGGGACTCGCCAAAGTCGAGCCTGACGACACCGCTGAAGTAGTCGACCATCTGAGTTAGAAGCGGATCGTCGAAGCCGTTGCGTGCACTGAAATCCGCACGCATCTGATCGGTTGCGTTCAACGGCACATACAAACTGGTCGGATTCCCCGTCAATCGCGCCAGAGCAAACACACCCAACACCACGACGAGTAACGGCAGCGCGCTGGAGAGGATCCTCCCTCTCAGGTAGACGAGCATGAGACTCCCCGTGTCGGCCCCACGATCATCCTGCTGGGGTGACGTCTGCCAGCCGTAGTTCATCACCCGATGCGGAGTTGGGTTCGTAGTCGACGCTCTCGGCCAAGCTCATTACACCTGTCATCCGAGCAATGAAGGCGAACTGAACCAACTTATCCCGTTCGTAGGCGAACGCATCGGCATAGGCCTGCTGACGCTCGTCGCCGGTCTTGGTCGACGCCTCCTTGAGGATCGCATCGAACTCGTTGCTGCCGAACATGCTCATGACGGCGTTCGATGCCATGTACGAGTCGACACTGAATGAGGCATCTCCGGCCTGATTTCCATGCTGGATGACCATCGCGATAGCGCCCTCATCCTCGATGAATGGTCGGACTTGGTACTGCAGCCCGACGGACTCCTCGACGACCTTCACCTCGATGGTCAGTCCTGCCCGTTCAAGTTGTTCCCGCAAGACTTCGGTCAGCTGGGAGATCTTCGGGAACTGATCGCTGCGCGCGACAATGGTGATCGTCTTGTCGGTCGGCACTCCGTCAGCCTTGGCCTCTGCCACTAGCGTCTTGGCCTCGTCCAAGTTGAAGTCCCACGGTTCGAGGTCATCGTTGTAGCCGACAATGCCGGGCGGAACGATCTGCGAGGCCGGTTCGGCCGCATCCTTGTACAGCGAGTCGGTAATTCCTGCCTTGTCGATCGCGAAGTTGATTGCGCGACGCACCCGAATGTCATCGAGCGGCGCGATGTCGCCACTGAATCTGAGCGCCACCGTCTCATTGTTCGGGTAGGCCACACCTAGGTCGCCTGCGCCGTCGTCCTTGCTGAGGCTGGTCGCGATGTCGGCTTCACCGCCGTTGACCATCGCGGCCCTGACCGTTGCTTCCGATCGCCACTGATACTCCACCGCCTCGTAGGACGGGGCGTCGCCCCAGTATTTGGCATTGCGTGACAGAGTGATCCGCTGACCGGCGTCCCACTTGTCGATGGCATACGGCCCGGTGCCGACGGGGGTTCGGACCTTTTCGTTGGCATCCGTCGGGGCACCGACCTCGATGAAGGAAAGTCGCAGCGGAAGGACCGGATCAGGAACGTCGGTGGTGATCGTCATTGTGGTGTCGTCTACGACCTTCAACCCAAGGTTCGGGTCACCGAAGATTTGACCTTCCACGTCGCACCCGAGGTCGGAGTTGACAGCGCGTTCGATCGCAAACACGGCTGAGTCGGCATTGAACGGGGTACCGTCCTGAAACTGCACGTCATCGCGTAGCGAGAGTGTCCATTCGGTGTCACCCGTGGCCTCCCACTTGGTCGCCAGTTTCGGAGCCAAGTCGCCGGTGGTCGGATTTCGCTCGATCAGCGGCTCCGTCACATTTGAGCGCACCACAACACCTGTCGAGGCGAGGGTTGCGTCGCACGCCTCAAGGGAGGTCGGTTCAAGCGGCAGCACGATGCGTAGCGTGCCCTTGTCTGCCGACGAGCTCCCGCTGCTGACGCAGGCACTCAGGAGGAGCGCCGATCCCGCGGCCAGAGCGATAGGTGCTCGGGACCTCTTTGTGAGGCTTCTCGTGCTGCGCGTAGACGTCGTCATCGTGATCCTCTTGGGTTGGTGGCTGAACATGAACTCGTGCTGTTCTGGTACTGATTCTTAGCTTGCCAGGTGCGAATGGTTCCGCTCCGTGACCTATGCTGGCGGCCATGACCGTGATGACGGACGCAGCGTTTCCATCGCCGCTCCCTGATTTGGGTGCCGCACCGACGCGAACCGGCATGATCGTCGAGTCGCTCAAGACCGCGATCTTTTCGGGACAGCTGAAGCCCGGTCAGATCTTGGTCGAGCGCAGAATCGCCGAACAGTTGGGCGTCTCGAAGACGCCCGTCCGCGAGGCACTGATCGTGCTTAAGCGCTCCGGCCTGCTGGACATGAAGAACCGCAGCATCGCCGTTCGGCGCCTGAGCTTCACCGACATCCGTCACGTCTACGAGGAGCGAGTGCTGCTCGAACCGTGGGCGATTCTCGACGCCGCGCGGGTCGATATGCAGTTCGACCTGGCCAGCAAAGCGTTGGCCGAAGCGCGCGAACATGCCGCCGCGGGCGATCAAGCGGCTAGGGCACTCGCCAACCGTCGATTCCATCGCGGAATGTACGCCAGCAGCGAGAACAACTTCATCGTCCAAGCGCTTGACCGCCTGCAGGACCTCACGGCACTTGCGGTGGTGGGAGTACTGTGGGAGCGCTGGCCGATCGGAGACACCGAGGCCGCCGAGCACGAGGCGATCTACGAAGCGGCTAGCAGCGGTGATGCGGACCTCGCCTCGGCCTTGATGCGAGATCACATCGCCGCCTCGATCAACCGTGTCACCCAGGAAGAACACCGCGGGCAGTAAGGCGGTCATTGTGGCCCACTCGCTTCGCGGTAGGCAGTGAGGGTGTCCTCGTCAGGAGGATACGTGCCCCACAACGGGCTGCCAGTTTCGATCTTGGTGAGAATGAACTCCTCAAGCTTCTCCTGTTCAAGGGCGTCGCGCGCCACCGACTCGGCGAGGTGCCGAGGGATGCAAACGACTCCGTCACGATCGCCCACCATGATGTCACCTGGATAGACCGCCACCTCGGCACACGCAATCGGGATCTGGGTGTCGACCACGTGGTGCTCGGCCAGGTTGGTTGTGGGCGAGGCTCCCGCAGAGAATGTTGGTAGGTCAAGCGTCTCGAACCCGATCATGTCGCGAAATGATCCGTCGGTCACGATTCCGTTGGCGCCCCGTTCACGCAGCCGGGTCGCGAGAATGTGGCCTAAGGAAGCTGCTCGCTTCTTGCCTCTCGAGTCGATCACCAATACTTGGCCATTACCCACCGACTCGACGCCCTTGCGCTGAGGATGCTCGTAGTCGTCGAAAACGGCCGGAACGTCAATGTCTTCCCTCGCGGGAATCGCTCGCATCGTGAAGGCCTCCCCAATCATCCGTGGCCGGTTGGGGTTCGAGAACGTCAGTCCCTCGAGATAGGCATTGCGGAGCCCGCGGGCCAACAGTTGTGTCGTGATGGTGGCCGTACTCACGCGTTCGAGCGCCTGACGTGTCTCGTCGCTCATCGGCGCGGACCGCGGCCCGCCCCGGGCCTCGCTGGCGTCTGCTCGTGGTGCTTCTCTCGGGGACACCGGCTGGTTCCTTTCATGTTGGCAGCCCTCTTAGGAGGCTTGGTATACCACCATACCAAGATGTTGCGCCAGTTGTCGCCTGCCATGAGCGTGGGACCGCGCTGAGCAACTTTCTGGCTCATCGCAGTTGAGGGTGTAGTTGGGGTCTGAAGCCGCCGGTCTCCAGGAGGGATCGGACGATTTAATTGGTGAGGTTGCGGAAGCCGAGGGCGATGCCGTGCCGGTGCTCGAGTCGTCCGTTCAGGGCCTCGGTCGGTCCGTTGGAGGTGCCGGGTCGCTCGAAGTAGGCTAAAGCGTCGACGGCGCGCTGCTTCAGTGTCCGCCCGAGCCGGCGGATCTCGGTGCGGGCGGCGGGCGCCATGACGCCGATGGCTACGGGGCGGGATCGCAGAAAGTATCGCCTCCGGTCAGGTCCCTCGAGTGCGAAGTTCCGCATCGCAGGCGGTCAGCGTTCGTCGACATGCCGTGAAGCTCCGGCGTGGCTAGCACCGTGCAAGTGCGTTCCCCCGACACGCGATTCCCAGCCGTATCGGCAGCGTCGGAACGCCCTCAGCTGACAGGCGCAGACAGCAGTACTTGGGTGCAGCGAGTTCTACGTGCGCCGCCAGACGTGCACGGCCGGATGCACGTCGCCTGTGGTCGACTCGCTCAGGCTCCGGCGAACGGTCACCAGCTTCAGCTAGTTCCGCTAGCCGCGCTGTCGGATTCCCAGCCATGTCAGCACAGCCAGTACCCGCCGGTGTTCCTCGTCGGTCACGCGCAGCCCCAGCTTGGCCATGATGTTGGCGATGTGGGTCTCGACCGTGCGGTCGGTGAGGAACAGCCTGCGCGCGATCCCCACATTGTTGCGGCCCTCGGCCATGAGGGTCAGCACATCTCGCTCACGCGGGGTGAGCAGCCCGAGCGGGTCGTCGTCGCGTCGCGGGCCCAGCAGGGTGGCGACGACCTCCGGGTCAAGCGCCGAGCCGCCGGCGGCCACGCGGCGCAACGCGTCCATGAAGTCGTCGACGTCGAAGACGCGGTCCTTCAGCAGGTAGCCGAACCGACCTCCCAGGACCAGGTCGACCGAGTGCCGGGTCTCCACGTGCTGGGAAAGCAGCACGATGGCGATGTCGGGCATCCGGGCCCGCAGCTCCTTCGCCGCGCGGGCGCCGTCGTCCGTTCCGTCCGGCGGCATCCGGACGTCGATGATCGCGAGGTCGGGCTGTTCGCGCTCGACGGCTTCCAGAAGGGTCGGGGCGTCGGCAGCCCGGGCCACGACCTCGTGACCGGCATCCTCCAGCAGTCGGGCGAGCCCCTCGCGGAAGAGGGCGGAGTCCTCTCCGATCACGATGCGCACGGCAGTGCGGCCTCCACGTTGGTGCCCCCACCACGCGGACTCGCGACCTGCAGCGAGCCGCCGAGCGCGGCGACGCGGTCGCTCAGCCCTGACCGAACGCCGAGCTGCGCGCCGCCACGGCCGTCGTCGGTGACGCGGACCAGCAGGTGCCCGTCGCGGCGGATCACTTGAAGCACGATCCGGGTCGCCTCGGAGTGCTTGATCGCGTTGGTGATCGCCTCGCTCGCGACGTAGTACGCCGTGGTGGCGACGGCATCTGGGAGCGGGCTGTCGTCGATGTCCATGTCGACGATGAGAGGCAAGCTGCGGACCAGGTTGGACAGCGCCGCGGGCAGCCCGTCGTCGAGGCTGCTCGGCCGCAGGCCGTGGGCGATCTGGCGCAGCTCAGCGACCGCGGTGCTGAGCTCGGCGACACTCTGGTCGAACAGGCTGTCGAGGTCGACCGTGCCGTCGCCGAGGTGTCGCTGCGCCAGCCGCAGCTGCATGCCGAGCGAGACCAGCCGCTGCTGGGCGCCGTCGTGCAGGTCCCGCTCGATCCGGCGTCTCTCCTGATAGCCGATCTCGACCAGGCGCGTTCGGCTCGACTGCGCCTCTCTCAGCGCAAGGGCAACCTCCGAGCGCAGGCGGACCACCTCGACCAGGGTGCTGCATCGGTCGGCCACCTCGCGGAGCAGCTCTTCAGTAGCCGGCCCGGAGCCAGGGACCACCACACCGGTCTGTTCGTCGTCGAGCACCACAGCTACGCCGTCGGCCGGCACCGGCTCCCCTTCTGCGTCTAGGTACGCCTGCGAGCCGGGCACCCGAAAACCCACCCTCAGCAGCGGGTCTCTCAGCCCCTCGCGCAGCACCTTCTGGAGCCCCTCGGGCCGGGCCCGGCCACCGCTGACCTCGCGGTGCAGATCGTCGACGGCGGCGAGTGCTGCACGCCGCAAGGGGTAGGTCCGCGCCTCGATCGCACTCCGTACGAGGCGCAGGCCAGGAAGCAGCACCAGTGCCGCTGCGGCGGTTCCGACCGCCACGCCGGCCTGCGAGTCACGGCCGATCACCAGGCCGACGCTCGAGGAGACGGCTGCGTAGACGGCGAGCAGCAGCGCGGTCAGCACCCCCCAGGTGGCGGCGAGCGCGAGCGCCTTGTCGACGTCGTACAGGTCGTGGCGCAGCACGGCGATGCCGGCGGCGACCGGCGTGGCCACCAAGGAGGCGATCGCGACCGCCGCGCTGATCCACAACACCTCGCCCCACACCAGGATCTCGAGCAGGCACAGGAAGGGGTACAGCGGCATCCCGATACCGGCCAGCGCCAGCCACTTGATCTGCTGACGCTCGGTCGCGCCGGAGCGCCGGTAGCGCAGCACGATCGAGACCGCGCACGCCACGAACAGCGCGAGCATGGGAAAGAACGCGAGGCCGCCGACCTGCAACCATGCGGGCGGCGGACCGAACGGGCGGCCGAGCTCCACCAGTGGTGGACGGAACGGCGTGTCTTCGAACGCGCCGTACGCCTGGACCAGCGCCGCGCTGACCACCAGCGTCGGTGGCACAACTCGCCACCGCCGCGAAGGCAGGCGACCGTCCGGAAAGATGAGGAGCAGCACGCCGAAGGTGACCAGCACCCACCAGCCGTTCTCGGCCGTCGCCGCGACCAGCCAGGCCCAATCCTCAGCCCGACCCGCCGCCGCCAGCCACTGGAGCCAGACCTCCTTGGTCGCCACGTGAGCTACCACCAGCGACAGCAGCCCCAGCATCGAGCCCACGGCTGCGCCATCGGGTCGTCGGGCGACAAGGACCGACAGGCCGCTTGACAGGGGCACCACGAGGGCGGTGAGCACCACGGCGACCCACGACGCCGTGGACGGTGCCAGCGCGAGGAAGACGCACAGAGCGACCAGGTGCAGGGCGGCCAGCAGCGCGACTCCCACGGTGGTGCGGCGCGCCCACGGCATACGCAGCACTGTACGGACAGCGGCACGGCGCGCGGCTCCGTACCAGCACGGGGTGCGATCTGGGCGTCAGCCACGATCCGCCCAGTGCGTCGGCGTTCCTAGCGTGAAGGCATGACCTTCACCTCGCAGTCAGCTCACCCCGACACCAAGCCCGTCAACGGTTCCGCCACCCGCATCCGGGTCGTCGCCGGTGCTCTCGGCGCGGCAGCGCTGACCGCCGCAGCACTCCTCGTCAGCACACCCTGGGGCGACCGCTACAGCAGCAGCGCCGACGAGGTCATCGCCTATGAACACCTGGACACCGTGCCGGACGGTGCCTGGATCGGAATGCTCACCAACGGCGTCGCCATCGCCGTCCTGTACATCTCCCTAGGCCTGGTTGCCTGCCACCTCGTGCGCGGTCGCGGTCGCTTCGCCGCCCTCCTGGGCGCGCTGGCCGGAACCGTCGGCGGCATCCTGTCCGCGATGGGCAACCTGTCGTTCGCGACGTTCGTCTGGTTCGCCTCCAGGCTCTCCGAGGACGTCGGACGCCCACTCGTCGACTACGCCAACGACAACCCCGGCCACCTGCTAGGGGCGACGATGGCCGGCTTCTTTCTCTCCACCCTGGCCCAGCTGGCGCTCGCGACCGCTCTCCTCCGTGCCAGGGCGGTCCCCGTCGCAGCTGTGGCCGCATACCTGCTGCTCATCCCGTTGCAGTTCGCCCCGATCCCCGGGCGCGTGATCGACCTCCTGCAGATCGTGATGATGGCGTTGTACGTCGCGTTGGCCGTCACCGTCCTGCGACGACCGGCTACCTGAGAAGTCTTTGCCGTCAGTCGTAAGCAAGATCGAGATCGAGACCGGCGGTGTGGGCAGGCGCCCCCGCGCAGGACACGGTCCGTTCTCCCAGCTTCGGAACGAATACGCCGCACCACGACGTCACCGTCACGGAGGACCGCCTCGTCACCGCAGTTCCAGGTCGGTCGGTGGTCCGCTTTCACGGGGAAGCGGCACTCCGGGCCGTAGCTGGCCCTACCCTCGTCGAGTCCCTGACCGCAGTTGCGTGGATCCGCTGAACGCTCCGACCAACTCGCGCGTCTGGGCCGGGATGCGTCATTGTGGGCGGAGTCGACGCTCGTTGGGCAAGATCGTTCAGACGCCAGCCACGTAGGCGGTGAGGAAGTGGACGCCGTGTCGGTCGAGGTTGCCTCGGGCACGGTCGTAGTCCTCGGTGGTGCGCGGGTCGGCGTGGCGGGCGAGGATCTGGGCGTCACGCAAGGGGACGCCGGCGTCCAGGGCGTTGGTGATGGCGGCGTGCCGCAGCGAGTGCGGGCTGATGTGCCGGGGGATGGCGGCGGCCTTGGCGATCCGGGCGACCATGCGGTAGGCGTCGCGCCGGTCGATCGGCTAGCCGGAGACCGGTCGTAGCACCAGCGGCCCGCTGGTCCGTTGCCCGCGGCAGGACTCCAGGACCCGGAGCACCGGGACGGTCAGCGGCATGGTCGCCGGCTTGTTGCCCTTGCCGACCAAGTGCAGCACCCGGTGTCCGTGCATGGTGTCGGCGTAGTCCTCGATCCGCACCGCGCAGGCTTCGGAGGCACGCAGGGCGTTGATGCCTAGCAGATACGCGAGGGCGCCGTGGTGGACGGTGAGGGTCTGGGCGATCTGGAGGAACCGGATCAGCTCGAGCCGGTCCAGTCCCTGGGTGCGGGACTCGTCGCGGTGGATCTTGGGCAGCCGTGCGTGGACGGCCGGGTCGGAGCCGATGAGGCCGTCGATGTGGGCGAACCTGAAGTACCCGCGGACGGCGTGCATCATCGTGTTGACCGAGGAGTCCATCAGCGGTCGGTCGCCGAGCTGGCGGATGTACAGCTCGACGTGGGCGCGCTGGATCCCGACCAGCGGGTCCATCTCGTTGGCCTGGCACCAGGCGAACCATTGCCGCAGCTGGTAGGAGTACAGGGCGTGGGTTCGCCCGGCGTAGCGGGCCAAGTAGGACACCGCCGCCAGCTGCGCGGTCGACATCGTTGCAGGCTGGAACGGCAGAAGAGTGCTCGGAGCGGACATGGCGTCACCTCACGCGGCGACCTGGCAACTGGCCCCGACCCCGCTCGCCGCCCACGCGGCCAGGCACCCGGACCGCATCGACGCTAGACCCCGCCCCATCGATCGGGCCCGCGTCCGCAGGCGGCGGTATGACGCGGGTCTGGGTGGTGCGAAGCAGCGATCCTAGCTGCAGCGGATTCCAGAACTCCTGACATAGCGGCTGGGTGGGTCGTGGAGTTCCGTTGCCGTGCAGTGTTTTTCGGGCGTGTTGTGACGAGGACCGGTGCTGTGAAATGAGATAATGGCTGCATGAGCGCCCGTGGGT
>JAABUN010006281.1_pt1 | contig 13824 bp, 14 predicted proteins | sample 5559311 | NCBI WGS metagenome assembly JAABUN01 (sample SAMN10711877, study PRJNA513370) | rock metagenome | isolation source: Antarctica rocks | place: Antarctica: Victoria Land, Siegfried Peak sud | reverse complement strand
GGCACCCGCGAGCCCGACGAGCGCCAGCTCGAGGTCGGCCGGGCTGCGCTCGCGGAGATCCTGCGGGCCGAAGGCGTCGGCGCCTGAACAGGCCTTGATGGGGTTCTCGCCCCATTGCGTTCGATCCTCCGGTGTCCGATGCTGAGGCATGCTCTTCGCGCAAGGACAGGTCACGCCTCCTGGCCAGGTTCCCGAGGGACCGGCGTGGTACGAGTGGGATTCCGTCTCCGCCTGGCTGCTGACGTGGGCGCCCATCATCTTCATGCTGATCATCGTCGTCGTCCTCTGGCGCACGATGAAGCTCATGCCGAAGACCAAGCCGGCGGAGATGAAGCCTTCGTCGGGGACGTCGGCAGGGTGGTCCGAGGTGGCCGGGGTGGACGAGGCCAAGGCCGAGCTCGAGGAGGTCGTCGAGTTCCTGCGCGACCCTGAGCGCTTCCGCAAGCTCGGCGCGACCGTGCCGAAGGGCATCCTGTTGCACGGGCCTCCCGGGACGGGCAAGACCCTGCTGGCGCGGGCGGTCGCCCAGGAATCGGGTGCGCACTTCTTCTCCCAGTCGGCGGCTGCCTTCGTCGAGATGTTCGCGGGGCTCGGAGCCTCGCGCATCCGCCGCCTGTTCGCCACTGCCCGCAAGCACGAGCCGGCCATCATCTTCATCGACGAGCTCGATGCCGTCGGCGGCGTGCGCGGCTCGGGCAACGATTCCGAGCGCGAGCAGACCCTGAATCAGCTGCTGGTGGAGATGGATGGCTTCTCCTCGCGTGGGCAGCTCGTGGTCATCGCCGCTTCGAACCTGCTCGACAAGCTCGATCCGGCGCTCCTGCGCCCGGGGCGCTTCGATCGGCAGATCTTCGTCTCGCCTCCCGCGGCCGCGGGCCGCAAGGCCATCCTCGGAGTCCACACGGCCAACAAGCCCCTGGGCGAGTCGGTCGACCTCGAGGTCGTCGCCCGCCAGACGGCGGGGCTCACGGGCGCCGACCTGGCCAACATCTGCAACGAGGCGGCGATCTTCGCCGCGCGCTCACACCGCGACAAGCTGACGCAGGCCGACTTCGATTCGGCCCTCGAGCGGGTGGTCGCCGGCATGCAGTCGCGCCGCACCCTGAACGAGCACGAGCGCCGCGTGGTCGCCTATCACGAGGCCGGTCACGCCCTGTGCGCCGAGCTGCTCCCGCGCGTCGATCGCGTCCACAAGATCTCGATCGTCCCTCGCGGACGCGCCCTGGGCTACACGCTCAACCTGCCGGAAGAGGATCGATATCTGAAGACGCGCGAAGAGCTCTTGGACTACCTCACCGTGCTGCTCGGCGGCCGAGCCGCGGAGCAGATCGTCTTCGACGCGGTCACCACGGGCGCCGCCGACGACTTGAGCCGGGTCGCGGACATCTCGCGGTCGATGGTCCACGACTACGCGATGGGCACGTCGATCTCCGCCCTGCGGATCTCGGCCGAGGGTGGGGCGGTATCCGACCGGACGCGTCAGCTGCGAGACGAGGAGCAGCAGCACTTCGCAGACGAGGCCATGCGCTCTGCGGTGCGGCTGATCAAGGAGCATCGCGACCGGCTCGAGGCCCTCGCGGGGGCCCTCCTGCGCGACGAGGTGCTCGAGCGCGACGGCATCGAGCGGATCATGGAGGGCGTGCCGCGGGTGGCGCGCCAGCGTGGCGGCGGGCTCCGCGTGGTCGCGGCGACGCCTACCCCGCCACCAGCCTGAACGCCCGGGGCGCCACCCGCATCGCGGCCGGCGAGCAAAGCTCGCCGTCCAGATTGACCTGCGCGCCGGACTCGAGTCCGAGATCGACCCGCTTTCCCTTCGTGTCGGCCACCCCGGGCTGATCGGTGATGTTGCCGCGCAGGAGGCCGACCGCGCGCGGCAGGAGCGCGAGCCGGGATCCGGCCGGGATGATCGTCACGTGGAGGGCGCCGTCGCTGGGATCGGCGTCGTCGATGCTCGAGCCCCCGCCGAAGGCCCCCGAGACGGACACGATGACCTGCCACGCCCGGCCTTCGAAGTGCGAAACGCCGTCCACTCGCACCGCACAGGTGATGGGAGGGTCGTGACCCCGGCGTGCATCGCGCCCACCGCGTAAGCGAGCGAGCCGAGTCGCCCCTTGTGACGCCAGGCGAGCCGTGCGGCCGCAGGCGCGAGGCCGGCGCTGACGACGTTGACGAACGGCCGATCGCCGAGGTAGCCGAGCTCGAGGAGCTCGAGTTGGTCGCCACGGACGGCGAGCTCGAGTGCGGTCTCGAGTGACAGCGGAATCCCGTGTGCGCGCGCGAAGTCATTGGCGGTACCGGCGGGGATGACCGCCAAGGGCAGCTCGAGGCGTCCCGCCAACTCCGCGGCACAGCCGACGGAGCCGTCCCCGCCCGCGACGACGATCCGCTCGAAGCCGCCGCCGGCGGCATTCGCACGCTCGTCGAGCAGGAACCGCTTGACTTCTGCCCCGCGGGCGCGCAGGCGCTCAGCGAGCTCAGCCGGCTGCAGGCCACCGCCCGAGCGCTCGTTGGCGATGAGCGCAAGCCGCATGGGAGTGCAGGCTAGACTGCCGCGCGTGTTCGGACGCATCGACCACGTCGGGCTGGCGGTCTCAGACCTCGACGAGGCTCTCGACCTCTACACGGGCGCTTACGGGCTCGCGCTCGCCCATCGAGAGACGGTGACCGAGCAGGGCGTGGAGGCCGCGCTCCTCGACGTGGGCCCGAACCACGTGGAGCTGCTGGCGCCCCTTTCGAGCGACACCCCGGTCGGGCGCTTCCTCGCCAGTCGCGGCCCGGGGATGCATCACGTCGCCTACCAGACCGACGACATCGAGGCGGCCCTGCGAAGGCTCCAGAAGTCCGGGCTGCGCCTGATCGACGAGACGCCCCGCAGCGGCATCCGCTCGTCCCGCGTGGCTTTCCTGCACCCGTCCGCTTCGGGCGGGGTCCTGACCGAGATCGTCGAGCCTGCGGAGGTTAATGCATGAAGCCGCGCCGTTCGTCTGTTGGCTTCCACGGAGGCCAGGTCCTGTCCCTGCGCCTGAGCCAGGAGGCCCTCGACGGCCTCCGCACCGGTTTGCAGGACGGCAAGGAGCGCTGGCGCGAGGTCGACGCCGAGGACGGCGCGATCCTGATCGACCTCGGGCAGGTCGTCTACCTGCGCACGGAGTCTGATGATCAGCACATCGGCTTCTGACCCAGCCGCTCGCGAATTCGGTCCGAGTCTGGCTCAACGCGGCTGACCTCGCGATGTACAAGCGCATCCGCTCCGTTGCCCGTACGCCGGCGACGGTGACCTGGGTCCGCAGGTACTCCACCCTGGGCGAGCACGGCGCCGTCTGGATCGTGGGCGGAGCGGTGGCGGCGGTGGTCGACCGTCCGCGGCGTGCGCGGTGGGGCCGCGCGTCCGCCACCGTCGCGGGCGCCTACCTTCTTTCTTCCACGGTCAAGCGGCTGATCGGACGACAGCGGCCCGCGGTCGAGAGCCTCCCGCACCTGATGGCCACCCCCACCGGGCTGTCGTTTCCATCGTCACACGCGAGCTCCTCCTTCGCAGCCGCTCGCGCCTATGGCCGTCTGCTGCCTTCGTCCTGGCTCTACGCGGGCGCCACCGCCATGGGCCTCTCGCGGCTCTACCTCGGCGTGCACTACCCCTCCGACGTGGCTGCGGGCGCCGTTCTCGGCACCGCGGTGGGGACCCTCGGCCGATGATGAAGGTCGGGCTCGTCGGGATGCCCAACGCGGGCAAGTCCTCGCTGTTCAACGCGCTCAGCCAGGCCGGTGCCGAAGCGGCGAACTACCCCTTCACGACGATCGAGCCGAACGTCGCCGTCGTCGGAGTCCGCGACGAGCGGCTCGAGGCGGTCGCACGGACGATCAAGGCGTCGAACGTCGTCTGGGACACCATCGAGTTCCACGACATCGCCGGTCTCGTGGCCGGCGCGTCCAAGGGTGAAGGGCTCGGCAACAAGTTCCTGGCCAACATCCGCGAATGCGACGCCCTCGTGCACGTGGTGCGCGCTCACAACGATCCCAACGTCATCCACCCGGAGGGCCGCGTCGATCCGCTGGCCGACATCGACACGATCGAGACCGAGCTCGTCTACGCCGACCTCGAGCAGGCCGAGCGCCGGCACGGGCGCGTGGTGCGCGACGCCCGCGGGGGCGACAAGTCGGCCGTGGCGGAGGAGCGATGGCTGCGGGCGGTCATCGAGGCATTGCAGGCGGGCCGGCCGGCCCGCTCGGTGCCGCCGCCGACCGAAGCCCCCGAGGTGATGCGCAACCTGTTCCCGCTCACGGGCAAGCCGGTGCTCTTCGTGGCCAACGTGGACGAGGGCGACGACACGGTGCCCGAGGCCATCGCCGCCCACGCCGCCCGCCATGGCGCGGGAGCGGTCGCCGTGTCATCCCGGATCGAGGCGGAGCTCTCAGAGCTCGACCCGGAGGAGGCGGCCGTCATGCGCGAGGAGCTCGGAGCGGCCCAGTCCGGGCTCGCGCGGGTCGTCCAGGGGGCGTTCGGCCTGCTCGAGCTCATCGCCTTCTTCACCGCCGGCGAGGCCAAGCCCGCCCAGTGCTGGCACCTGCGCCGCGGGCTGTCCGCCTGGCATGCCGCGGGCCAGATCCACTCCGACATCCAGCGCGGCTTCGTCCGGGCCGAGGTGATCGGCTGGGACGCCCTCGTGGAGGCGGGCGGCTACGCCGGCGCGCGAGACCGGGGAACCCTTCGGCTGGAGGGTCGCGACTACCCGATCGCGGACGGCGACGTGCTCACCGTAAAGTTCACGCCCTAGATGAGTGAGCCCGTCGTCATGACCGCCGAGGACCTTCGATCGCTCGAGGCGGAGATCGAGCGGCTCGAGACCACGGCTCGCCGCGAGATCGCCGCCCGGATCTCCACCGCGCGCGAATGGGGCGACCTCAAGGAGAACTCCGAGTACCACGACGCCAAGAACGACCAGGCGATGCTCGAGACCCGGATCCTCCTGCTGCGCGAGAAGCAGCTGGCAGCCGAGATCCGCGAGGTGGAGACCCAGACGGACACCGTCGGGTTCGGGAGTCGCGTCTCGCTCTCCGACGACCGCGGCCGGGAGATGGTCTACACGCTGGTGGCGGTGACGGAGGCCAGGCCGGCGGAGGGTCGGCTATCGGTCGAGTCGCCGATCGGACGGGCGCTGCAGGGCGCTCGCAAGGGCGATCGAGTGAGTGTCCCCACGCCTCGCGGCGACCGGGAGCTCACGGTCGTCTCGATCGGCTAGGCGGCCGCCAGCTTCGCCAGGCGCTCGGCGAGTCGCCGGAGCCCGAGTCCCTCGGCCACCCGCGCTCCTCCTGCGAAGTCGGTCGGCGCGTCGGCCGGTCGCTCGACGGGTGCGTCCCGAAGCGTCGCGACGTCCTTGAACATGATGAGCTCCTCGCGCTGCCCGATCAGGGCCCGCCGGATCGCCGGCGTCTCACGCACGGCGGCGTCAAGCGTCCTCTCGAGCGTGCCGTGGCGCCGGAGCAGCTCGGCGGCCGTCTTCTCGCCGATGCCCTTCGCTCCCGGGAGCCCGTCCGAGGGATCGCCGCGCAGCGCGATGAAGTCAGGAACCGCCGACGGTGCGACGCCGTAGCGCTCCTCGACCTCCACCGGCCCGAGCGGCTCTGGACCGCTGCGGCCCGTCCGCTGCAGCAGGATCGTGACCTGCTCGCTCGCGCATTGGAAGAGGTCCCGGTCACCCGTGAGGATCAGTGCCGTGCCGCCTGCCTTCGCCTCGACGCGCGCAAGCGCACCGAGCAGGTCGTCGGCCTCGAGGTCGGGATGGTCCAGGACGGTCCATCCCAGCGCTTCGTAGAGCGCCGGCGCGGCGGTGAACTGTGCGCGCAGCGCTTCGGGCATCGCCGGTCGCGCGGCATGGTAGGGCGGGTAGGCCTCGACGCGGTAGACGGCGGACTCCTGCCCGAAGCAGACCACGACAGCCCGCGGGCTGCGCTCCTCGACGACCTGCAGCAACGCGTTGGTGGAGCCCAACAGCGCGTTGACCGGTTGGTCCTCGGCGCCCTTGATGGAGTCGGGCAGGGCGAAGAATGCGCGGTACAGGAGAGCGGGGGCGTCCGCGACGAGGAGAGGTGAGGTATCACTCATGCCATGCGCACCATTACAGGACTCGACGAGCTCAAGAACGCCGAGGGCGACGACATCGGCATTTCGGAGTGGCATCAGGTCACCCAGAAGGCGATCGACACCTTCGCGGACGTCACGGGCGACCATCAGTGGATCCACACCGATCCCTCGCGCGCCAAGGACACCCCCTTCGGCGGGACCATCGCCCACGGCTTCTACACCCTTTCCCTCGCGCCGATGTTCTCCGAGCAGGTCATGAAGCTCGAGGGCTTCGCCTTCGCGGTCAACTACGGGCTCGACAAGGTCCGTTTCCCGGCGCCGCTTCCGGTCGGGTCCAAGGTCAGGATGAAGGCGAAGCTCGCGGGAGTCGAGGAGATCTCGGGCGGAGCGCAGATCAAGCTGGAGCTGACCTTCGAGAGCGAGGGGGGCGAGAAGCCCGTATGCGTGGCCGAATCGATCGCTCGGGTCTACACGGCGGAGGACGAGAGCTAGAACCGCACGACGGGGCCCGTTGCGGCGCCGACCCGCACGCGGTATGCGCCCTTCGTGCATGAGCCGAATCGGTACGAGCCGTCGCGGCGGATGCGGGTGCTGCCGGCGTGACGCCAGCCGACAGGGGTCCGGATCTCGACGATCGCCTCGCCACCCTTGACACCGCGCCGCACCCGCCCGGTGACCGACCGGCGTATGAAGCGCGCCCGTGACGGGCCTGCGGTGGATCCGCCGTTCGGATCGCGGCCGGGGGCCTCTTCCGTCTTGGTGGAGATCGACGTGAAGTACGCCCACGTGTCCAGCAATCCGAGGCGCGCCCGCAGTTGGGCGCCAGTGACGCGGGTGCGCCCGCTTGAGCCGACCACGTCAGCCGCGACGATTCGCGGAGAGACACCCCGCTTGACGACTTCGATGCCTCGCAGCGAGCCTTGGACCAGGTCGCCGAGCTTCTCGCCCGCCTGCTTGAAGCTCATCCTGATCGGCCCCCACCGGTGCCGTGGTGACACGTCGTCGTACGGATCGGAGACGGACTTGAGCCACGGCACGGGCCGCGCTCCGAGCGAGGTGTTCTCCACGCTTTCAGTGCGTCCGCCCGAGGTCGAGAAGAAGTAGGTGACCACGGGACGTCCCTCGTAGGTCACGACCTGTCCCCGGGTCTGGCGGACCGCCTCGTTGGTCGACGCCTGCTCGACACCCACGCCGCCGTACACCTGAGAGCGGGTGTCCGCGTACTGCTCGAAGCCCTCGCCGCCCTTGGAGGTCGTGAGGGCGTAGCTCCGGGCCGCCACCGCTTGTGCCTTCAGCGCTTCGAGCGGCCAGGTGGACGGAGACTCCACCGGCACGACGCCCTGCACGTAGGAGTCCAGTCCGACGGCGTTGATCACGTTGACGCCGGCGCCCGCGGGCCGGAACTCGAGCGCCCCGCGGTAGGCGCCCTTGCCCCGGAGTCCGATCGGCATGCGTGACGTCGCCTGCAGCGGCGCCGGGACGGTGGCCATCCTGCGTCCGGACGGGGAGAGCAGGTCGACGGCGGTGGCGCCCCGGGCCCGGGCGAAGTAGGTTCGGTCCGCGCGCAGACGACGTCCGCCGCCCCGCGTGGCGCCCGCGAACGCCGCGGCTCCGCGCGTGGACTGCACCAGCACGCGGACCTTCCCGCCCGTGTCCACCGCGCCGAGCGAGGTGCCCGAGTAGTAGTGCGCGAGGATCGAGCGGTACGAGGAACCCTGCTGGGCGAATCCGAGCGCCCCGTACTGGCTCATTCCGACGCCATGGCCGAATCCGGCGCCGCGGATGGTCAGCAGGGGTTCGGCGGCGCTGGCGGGCGCGGCGGCGATCAGCAAAATCGTGACCGCGAGGAGAGCGGTTCGCAGAAGCATGCGTCTGGGCACTACGGTAGCCGGGACACGCCGATCGCAAAGGAGTTGCGGGGTTGAGCGAGCGCAAGGCTTCAGATCTGTTCGTTGAGTGCCTCGAGGCGGAGGGGGTCAAGCACGTCTTCGGGATACCCGGGGAGGAGACGCTCGACCTCAACGACTCGCTCGATCGCAGCTCGGTCACGTTCATCCCGGTTCGTCACGAACAGGGCGGCGCCTACATGGCCGACATGTACGGGCGTCTCACCCAGCGGGCAGGCGTGTGTCTCGGCACCCTTGGTCCCGGTGCCACCAACCTCGTCACCGGGATCGCCGACGCGCTGCTGGACCGGTCCCCGCTGGTCGCGCTCACGGGGCAGGGCGACCTCGAGCGCATGCACAAGGAGTCCCACCAGTACATAGACGTCATCTCGCTGCTCAAGCCGGTCACCAAGTGGAACGCACGGCTGAGCAACCCCCGGATCATTCCCGAGGTCGTCCGCAAGGCCTTCAAGGTGGCCCAGGCCCAGAAGCCGGGGCCGACCCATATCGAGCTGCCCGAAGACGTCATGGAAGCCCCCGTCGACGCCGAGCCGCTGCCGGCGCACGGGGAGAGACGGCAACCCGAGCCGGGAGCCGGGGAGCTGCTGAGGGCGGCTGCCCTGATCCGCGCCGCGGTCAAGCCGGTCGTGCTGGCCGGCAACGGGGTGGCTCGCGTCGGCGCCGCGCCCGCCCTGCGGGAGTTCGCGCGGGCGACGGGGATCGGGGTCGCCGAGACGTTCATGGGCAAGGGGCTGCTGGACTACGAAGACCCGCGTGCGCTGGGCACCGTCGGGCTGCAGTCACGCGACTACACCCTCGCCGGCTTCGAGGACGCCGACGTCGTCATCACCGTCGGCTACGACCTCGTCGAGCACGCGCCGAAGCACTGGAACCCGAGCAAGAAGGCGAAGATCGTCTGTATCGACACGGTCTCCCCCGAGGTCGACGAGTACTTCATGACGGAGGTCGACCTGATCGGTGACCTCTACCACATCCTCTCCCGGCTGGCCGAGGAGTGTCGCGACGCACCCCACCCGACGGAGGTCTCACGGCTCAACGACATCGTCATGGGCCGCTTCGAGTCAGGGCGCGAGGACGATTCCTTCCCGATGCAGCCCCCGCGCGCGCTCTGGGAGATCCGCCAGGCACTCGGACGCGACGACATCCTGATCTCCGACGTCGGCCTCCACAAACTGTGGATCGCGCGCATGTTCCCCGCACACGAGCCCAACACGGTGTTCATCGCCAACGGCCTGGCCGGCATGGGCATCGCTCTGCCGACCGCGATCGCGGCGAAGCTCGTGCATCCACGGCGCAACGTGGTGACGGTCTCGGGCGACGGCGGCTTCCTCATGAACGTGCAGGAACTCGAGACCGCGATGCGGCTGCGCACGCCGATCGTCAACGTCATCTGGGAGAACCGCCAGTACGGATCGATCGTCTGGAAGCAGGACACCAAGTTCGGGCGCCACTTCGGGGTCGACTTCACGAACCCCGACTTCGTCAAGCTGGCCGACGCCTTCGGGATGCCGGCCTGGCGCTGCGAGTCCGTGGAGGACTTCGGCCGCCACCTGCGCCACGCCCTGTCGATGGACCTTCCGTCGCTGATCGTGCTGCCCATCGACTACTCCATCGACGTGCTCATCTCCGAGGAACTCGGAGTCCAGACCGCAGCGGCGTAGCGGCGGCTACGATCTGGCCATGGCTTCGGCAACGCAGGACGAGAAGGCCGTCGTCGACGGCGTACCCGGCAAGCTCTACATCGGCGGCGAGTGGCGCGCGGCGGCCGGGGGCCAGACCTTCGGGGTGGAGGATCCCGCCACCGGCGAGACCCTCGCCGAGGTCGCCGACGGCACCCCCGACGACGCGGTCGCCGCACTCGACGCGTGTGTCGCGGTTCAGGAGGACTGGAAGCGTCACGCGCCGCGCGAGCGCGGCGAGATCCTCCGACGGGCGTTCGAGCTGATCTCCAAGCGCGCCGATGAGCTCGCGGTCCTGATGACCCTGGAGATGGGCAAGCCCGTCGCCGAGTCCAAGGCCGAGGTCGCCTACGCGGCCGAGTTCTTCCGCTGGTTCGCAGAGGAAGCCGTGCGCATCGAGGGACGCTTCGCCGCCGCGCCCAACGGCCAGGGCCGGCTCATCACGATGAAGCAGCCCGTCGGTCCCTGCTACGCGATCACGCCGTGGAACTTCCCGATGGCCATGGGCACGCGCAAGATCGGGCCGGCCATCGCCGCGGGCTGCACCATGGTCATCAAGCCCGCGCAGCAGACGCCGCTCTCCATGCTCGCCCTCGGCCAGATCCTCGAGGAAGCCGGTCTCCCCGCCGGCGTAGTGAACGTGATCACGTCGTCGTCCTCGAGTGACATCTCCAAGCCCATCATCTCCGACCCGCGCCTGCGCAAGCTGACCTTCACGGGATCCACCGCCGTAGGCAGGATGCTCGTGGAGCAGTCCGCGGAGGGCTTGTTGCGGACGTCGATGGAGCTCGGAGGCAACGCGCCGTTCCTCGTCTTTGCGGATGCGGACGTGGACGCGGCGGTCGAGGGTGCGGTCATCGCCAAGATGCGCAACGGGGGCGAGGCCTGCACGGCCGCCAACCGCTTCCACGTCGCCGAGGGCGTGCGGGACGAGTTCACGGAGAAGCTCGCCGCCAAGCTCGCCGACATGCCCGTGGGTCGCGGGACCGAGGAAGGCGTCAAGGTCGGGCCGCTGATCGACGATGACCAGCGCACGATCGTGGCCGATCTCGTCGACGACGCCGTCGCCAAGGGCGCCGAGGTGGTGGTCGGCGGCAGGCGCCGCGAGGGCGCCGGCTACTTCTATGAGCCCACAGTGCTGGCCGGCGTGACCCACGACGCGAAGCTGCTTCGCGACGAGATCTTCGGCCCGGTCGCCCCCGTGGTCTCGTTCGACGACGAGGAAGCCGCTGTGGCCGCGGCCAACGACACCGAGTACGGCCTGGTCGCGTACGTCTACACGAGCAACCTCAAGCGCGCCTTCCGGGTCTGCGAGAACCTCCAGACGGGCATGATCGGGCTCAACCAGGGACTTGTCTCGAACCCCGCCGCTCCCTTCGGCGGCATCAAGGCCTCGGGCTTCGGGCGCGAAGGCGGCGTCGAGGGCATCGAGGAGTACCTCGAGACGAAGTACGTCGCCGTGGCTATGTAGCTCCGCGGCGGCCGCGGCAATCGCCGCGTCGGGCTCGGCGAGCACGCGCCGTATCCGGCTGAGCACCAGCATGCGGGCGATCCGGGTGGGCTGGCGCCGAGAAGCTTCGCCGCGACCCGCGAGGTCTTCGTACTCCGCTTCCGCGAGTTTTCAGGTTCAGCTGACGCCGGAGGCTCTAAGCACTTCGGGCCATCGGTCCTCGGCGATACGGGCAAGATCGGGCACCCGGGGGCCGAGGACGATCCCGCGAGTGGGCACCACACCGTCGGACTCCGCTGTGCCAGATGTCGCCATCTTCAGAGGAGACAGCGACGTCTGAGTCCATGCCCCCGACGCTACGTCCTCGCGCGTTGCGGAATACCCTCTGTTCGCGACGATTCTGTGTCAACCGGCGCTCGTCGGGCGACCGCGAGCAGGCCGGCGAGGATGAACGCCACGCCACCGAACTGCAGGAGGGTCGGCGACTCGTCGAGCAGCACCACTCCCAGCAGCACCGACCCTACGGGCTGGATGCACAACAGGACCGACGTGAGGGCGGCCGGCAGGCGCGGCAGCGAGATCGAGATCAGCAGCCAGCCCAGCACCTGGGAAGTGAGAGCCAGGCACACGAGCCAGGCGTGCGCCGGCCAGCTGGGCACGAGATCGACGTCCCCGATGATCAGGCCCGCCGCCACGGAGATCACGACGGCCACCGCGGTCGCGTCGAACAGCGGGCCGGCGGGCCGTCGATCGTCGCGGTTGCCTCGCCGCAGCAGCAGGATGAAGCCGGCGTACGCGACGCCCGTGCAGGCGCCGAAGATCACTCCGCGCGTCGGATCGCGCCCGTAGGCGCCCGCCTCGAGCACTCCCGAGATGAGCACGACGCCTGTCAACACAAGGGGCATGGCGACGAGGATCCTTGCGCCCGGTCGCTCGGACAGCGCCGCCCAGGCCACGAGCGGCACCACCACGACCTGGAGGTTGCCGAGCACCGTCGCCAGCCCCGCTCCGACGTCTCGGATCGCGTAGTGCCAGAGGATCAGGTCGGCGGCGAAGAAGAACCCGGCGACGACGACCAGGCGGCGGTCGCCGGCCACCGCCGGACCGAAGCGCCTGCGCTCCCACCACGCGAGCCCGCCGAGCACCGGCAGCGCGTACGCACAGCGGAAGACGGCGGCGGTCGTGGGGGCGACGTCGGCGAGGCGCACGAGAATCGCCGAGAAGGCGATCAGCAGCGCGCCCGCGACGCCGGCGACGACCGGCCGCTCGTTCACAGGCAGAACGCGGCCAGCTCGCGAGCCAGCCCGACCGGATCGTCGTAGGCCATCAGGAAGCCGGTCCCCGGAAGCACGCGGAGCTGGGCGTGCTCGAGCAGCTCGAGCGCCTCCTCGGCGATCGCGGGCGGATGCATGCGGTCCTCGTCGGCCCACAACAGGAGGGTCGGGACGGGCACGAGGCGATAGGCGTCGAGGAGGTCGACCTGATCGCCGACCGGCCAGCGACGGACGGCACGCGACCACGCCCGCGCGCGGTTGCCGTTGCCGTCCATACCCGCGAAGGCGTGGCGCACCAGGTCGCGAGCGGCGGGGTTGCCGCGAGCCGAGAGCTTCTCCCCCGTGGCGGGCGAGATGGACACCCGGACCCCGCGAGCGACTGCGCGATCGAGGCCGGGTACGGCGGCGAGCCGCGCGGCGGACCGCACCGCCCAGGCGAGCCGGGCATCCACCGGGCTGCGATGGAGAGAGCTCGACATGAGAACGAGTCGGCTCGGGGTCAGCCCGTGGCCGTTCACCGCGCGCAGCAGCAATTGGGCGCCGGCCTCGTGGCCGCCGACGATCGGGCGGGCTCCTCCCGTCTCACGACAGAATCCGGCGACCACTTCGGCCAGCCAATCGGGCGAATAGGGGTGGACGGGGCGATCTTCCGAGTCCCCGTGAAGCGGCAGGTCGGGCAGGATCAGCCGGAAGCGATCAGAGAGCTCCGCCACGAGCGGCTCCCATTCGCGGTGCGATAAGAACGCGGAGTGCAGGAGCACCAGCGGCGGGCCGGTGCCGGCCTCGCGGTAGGCGACCCGGGCGCCGTCGTGGTGGTGGTAGAGACGGAGCTTCATGAAGCGCAGCGGATCGTAGAGTCAGCGCGGTGCTGCGCTCGTCCCACGACCGTGAAATCTTCAGGCTGGCGGTGCCCGCGCTCGGCGCGCTGGCCGCCGAGCCGCTCTACGTGCTGGTCGATACCGCGATCGTGGGGCACCTGGGCACGACCGAGCTCGCCGCCCTGGCGATTGCGGCGGCGCTGTTGAGTGGCGCGTTCACGATCTTCAACTTCCTCACCTACGGCACCACCGCGCAGGTCGCGCGGCTCGCGGGCGCCGGGCACGAGGCCGAGGCGCGACGTCTGGGCGTTCAGGCCCTCTGGCTGGCCGGCGGGATCGGCGTGGCCCTGCTGGTCGCGCTCGTCGCGCTGGCCGGCCCGGTCATCGCACTCATGGGCGGCAAGGGCGAGATCGCAGAGCAGGCGACGGTCTACCTACGCATCTCCGCGCTCGGCGCGCCGCTGTTCATGCTCGCTACCGCCGGCCAGGGCTTCCTGCGGGGGGTCTCAGACCTGCGGACCCCGCTCATCATCCTGGTGGTGGCGCATCTGGTGAACGTCGTGCTCGAGCTGCTCTTTGTGTACGGCCTCGGCTGGGGGCTCGCCGGCTCCGCGGCC
>JAABUN010006280.1_pt1 | contig 13825 bp, 12 predicted proteins | sample 5559311 | NCBI WGS metagenome assembly JAABUN01 (sample SAMN10711877, study PRJNA513370) | rock metagenome | isolation source: Antarctica rocks | place: Antarctica: Victoria Land, Siegfried Peak sud | reverse complement strand
ATTCCAGATTATTGCGCCTATTTTACATTTCCGCTATTTCAGTACGGCTGAGCCTTTTCTGAGCACTTTTTAGCGTCTTATAGTAGCTGTATTATTTCAGCCCAAATGCTTACTCAATTAAGATTAGGTTGTATATGCCTGATTTTCAATCGATAGTAACTCTATTATTTTCTGCTGTGTAACGTCAGTTATTTATTGTAGGTAGCTACCAACTGGGGTACGTCGTCGTAGCGCGCGCCGGCGGCCCCAGTAGTGATGGTTGCCGCCAAGTCAGCGGCATCAACAAAATAAGCAGCCAAAAAAGGCGCGAACTTTTTGCCTTCGGGTACGGCGGTCATCGTTTTTTCGCCGGGTCGGCGCAGGTACCAAGCGTGATTGTAGTTGTTACTAAAGGCCCCGGTCCAGAGAATGGGTACCATACCGCCGGGCACAGGTAGCGGAATGGGTACTCCTTTTTTGGGGGTAGCAACGTCGAATAGCTCTACGCGTGGGCCTGCTTGCAAGCGTAGCGCCAGCCCGTGGGCCTCTTTGTCAGGCAGGCGTACAGGCTCATAATAAGCCCCATCGAGCCGCACCCACTGTAGCTGGCTGCTGGTAATAAAAACCGGCTTGGGGCGAGGCAGCACCAAGGGATTGCGCCAGGTAAATTCGAGGCCATTGCCCCGCTCACTTACGTTGGTAATAAACACGTAAAGCTGCTTGCCGCCCACCGTACCCAGCCGGCTCACCGGGAAATGATACTTCGCATTAGTTGGCTGAAGCGTGTCGCTGGCGAGGTTGCGAACCTCAGCGGTTTGCGCGGTGGCATACTCGTAACTGGCTGGCAGCAGGGCGCTGGTTAATAGAATTTTAAAATAGAAGTCCCACATTTAAAAGCAAACGGCTAAAGTGAAGTAGCACAAAGTTGGGGCAAATAGCGGGTAGTGGCTTCCTGAAAGCCAACAAAAACTTGCTTAAAATGCTAACTCAGTAGGCCATTACCGTGCGCCGGATGCCCAGCTTTTTCATGCGGGCTTCCAGGGTTTTGGGGTTGATATCGAGGAGGGCCGCCGCGCCCTGGGTGCCGCTTACGCGCCCGCCGGTGCGGTGCAGCGCCGCCAGAATATGGTCGCGCTCCTGCTCGCGCAGCGTCTTGAGGGGCGCTTCGTCAGCTTCGGGGGGGGTAGAGGCCGCTGGCTCGGCGGGTGGCGTGGGTCCGAATGGCAGCGCCCGCGGCGTGGGCCCGGCCGCGAAGCCGCCAAACTCCAGCCAGGCCCCGTGGCTCACGATGATGGCCTGCTCCAGCACGTGCTCCAGCTCGCGGATGTTGCCGGGCCACGCATACGCCAGCAGCGCCGCCATGTCGGCGGGCCGAATGGCGCGGGGCGGCCGCGCCAGCCGCTTGCTAAGCGTGCCTAAGTAGTGCTGCACCAACGGCACGATATCCTGGGGCCGCTCGCGCAGGGGCGCTAGCTGAATCGGAAACACATTGAGCCGGTAGTAGAGGTCGGCCCGGAAGCGGCCGGCGCGCACCTCCTCTTCGAGCACGCGGTTGGTGGCGGCCAGTACGCGGGCGTCGGTTTGCAGCACACGGTTGCCGCCCAGGCGCTCAAACTCCTTTTCTTGCAGCACGCGCAGCAGCTTGGCTTGCAGGTCGAGGGGTAGCTCGCCCACTTCATCCAGAAAAATAGTGCCGCCATTGGCCAGCTCAAACTTGCCAATGCGCCGCTCCACGGCCCCGGTAAACGCGCCCTTCTCGTGGCCAAATAACTCGCTCTCAATCAGCTGGGCGGGCAGGGCCGCGCAGTTGATTTTGACCAGCGCCCGGCCGTGGCGGGGCGAGGCCTGGTGCAGCGCCCGCGCCACCACTTCCTTGCCGGTGCCGGTCTCGCCCGTGATGAGCACCGTGGCGTCGGTGTCTGCTACCTGCGCGATGCGCTGGCGCACCTGCTGCAAGGCCGGGCTCACGCCAATGAGGCCATCGGCGGGCCGGTCGGTGTTGATTTCGTCAATCAGGTACGTGCGCTCCTGCTCCACCTGCGCCTTCAATTCCTCAATCTGCTCGAAGGCAAAGAGATTTTCCAGCGCCAGGGCAATCTGGGGCACCAGGGCCTGCACCGTAGCCTGGTTATCGGCCGTAAAAGCAGCCGGGGCAGCGGCCGAAAGGGTCAGCACCACCTGGCTGTCGGGCCGCTGCCAGATGGGCGCTACCAGCATAGCGCGGGTGCCGTAGTGCTCATACACGTAGCGCAGGCGGGGGTAGCGCACGGCCAGCGCGTAGAAATCGGCGCCGGCGTACACGCCGGGCCGTTGCAGCAAGTCGCTGAGCTGCTGGTAAAGGCCGGCCGCATCGGTGCCGCCCTCATCCTGCGGGCGGTCGGGGTCGAGAGCCACGAAGTCGTCGCTGCCAACCCGTGAAAACTCCGCATACGCCTCAAAGGACTTAGTTGGCCCCGTGCGCTGAATGCGGATGCCAAAATACTCGAAGGGCATCACCCGGCCCAGTTCCTCGGCCACGGCCCGAAACAGCGGCTCGCGCTGCTTGATGCTGAGCAGCGCGTTGTTGATGGCGAGCTGCATGGTGCGCTCCCGCTCGCGCCGGGCTAAGCTCTCGAAGGCCAGGGTATTGCCCACGGCCACGGCCACCAGCGAACCGATTTTTTCGAGTAGCCGGTCGTCGGCGGCGGTGGGGTTAGGGCGCCGGGCGGCGGCCAGAATCAGGAAGCCCGTGAGCCGGCCGCCGAGCCGCAGCGGCACGGTGGTCATGTACTCAATGCCCTGCCGCCGCAGCTTGTTAAAAGGCTCAAAGTCGGGGTAGGGGGAGGTGTATTCTTGTAGCGTAATGTGCTGGATGCGCGGGTCGGCCACGAGCTGCTCGACGGGCGAGCCCGCGATGGGCGTAAAGACCGTGGCGGAGGCGTCAACAGGCAGACTGGCTGCCGTGCCCCCCACGTAGCTGCGCAGGAATAAGCGCTTGTTGAGCAATTCTTTATCGAAGACGTTGATGCCAATCAGGTCAAACGGAAAGATGAGCCGCAGCTTATTGGTGATGGCCTGAAATAGCGTCTCCTTGTCGCGAATGGTAGCGATAGCTTCGTTGAGATGAAGCAATAGCGTCTCGTCTTGATTAGCGGTAGGCGACATAGCGGCTTTGAGAAATCCCTGATATGTAAGGAAACCCTAAAAAAGCGCTAAGGTTTTTGAGTATCTTACTGATAGAATTATTCTTTTATCTTTCAGATACTAAGGGGTTTCCAAATAATAAACCCGGCCATAACCAATTGGCACGTCATTCGGTAAGCTGTGAGCACACTACTACGCCACTTGGCTTATGTTTTCCAGATATCAACTTGCTGGCTTCGCGGGGCTAACGCTAGCGGGTGGCTTAATAAGCCAATCCGCCTTTGCCCAAAATCAGCCTGGCCTCCCGGCTTCCGCCCAGCCCATTGGGCTGGTGAGCGACTCACTTACGCTCGGGGGTACGGTGCAGGCCGTGCTCGACGCTAATCCGGGCATCGCCAACTTAACGGAGCTGTCCAACGCCGCTTCCAGCCGCCTGAGCCAGACGCAGGCGGGCTTCCTACCCCAGATTACGGGTACGGCTACCTATACCAGGCTCGACCCAGTGTCGAAAATAGCCTTTGGCGGGGGGCCAGAGCTATCCTTCGTACCTCATAATAATTTTGACGCCCACCTCACGGCGCAGTATGAGTTGCTGGATTTTGGGAAGCGTGAGGCTAGTACCAACTTGTCGCGCTCGCAGGTGCAGACTGCCCAGGACAATATCATCGTGGCCCGGCGCGACCTGGCGTTCAATGCGGCGCAGACGTATTATAATATCCTGTTTATGCGCGAAAGTATTCGGGTGCAGGACCAGCAGATTGCTTCCCTGGTGGCCCACCGCGACGAAATGCAGAAGCGCGTGGATGCCGGCGTGAGCACCAAGTTTGACGTGACGACCACCGATGTGCGCATCACGCAGGCCCAGAATACTAAGCTCGACCTGCAAAACCAGCTGCGCAACCAGCAGGTGCAGTTGGCGCGCTTGCTGCATAAGCCCCAGCAGGCTGATATTCCGGTGCGCGGCCGCCTCAGCTATGAGCCGCAACCGGTAAATCTGGAGAATGAGCTGACCAAGGCCGCGACAAACCGCCCCGAGGTGAAGCTAGCCAAAGATGCTGAGGCTACTGCCGAGCTTCAGGCCAGGCTCATTGACCGCAGCAATATGCCCAGCCTGGGCGTAGGGGCGCAGGTAGGCGGCAAAAACGGCTATATTCTGCCCAATGTGGCCATTACCGATATTCGCTTCAACACGGTAGGGGTAGCTCAGCTCTCCGTTCCTATTTACGATGGGGGTAGGAACCGTAAGCAGCGGGTAGAAGCCGCCGCCAGCTACCGCGCCGCCCAGGCTCGCACCCAGGACACGCAGGAGCAGATTCGGGCCGACGTGCGCCAGGCAGTCAATAACATGGAGTTCAGCCAGGCGCGCTTCGACAATGCCGTGCAGCAGGTAACGCAAGCCACCGACGCCCTCAACCGGGCCCGTGGCCGCTACCAGTACGGGGTAGGGCAGAACCTCGACGTGCTCGACGCCGAAACCCAGCTCGCCCAGGCCCGCCTGGCCCGTGCGCAAGCCATGTACAACTACACGCTCGGCCAGTACCAGCTGCGCCGCGCCACCGGCGAGCAGATTTGGCAGTAGGGCTGGCGCTCAATGAAGAATTAGGAATGAAGAATGCAGAATTTTTTCCTCAGTGCTAACTGCTTCAATTCATAATTCCTCATTCATACTTTAAAACATGAACCTCAGTACTATTCTCTGTCCACTTGACTTTTCGGCTGCCTCGGTGGCGCTGGTGGCGTATGCCGCCGCGCTGGCCGTGGGCACCGGGGCCGAGCTGCACCTGCTCTACGTGCAGGAGCCCGCCGTGGCGGCCCCGGCCGGGATAGAGGCCGAGCTGCGCGCCCACCGCGCCGCTGCTGTGGCAGCTGGTGCCAATCGGGTGAGTGCTACCACCGTGCGCGGCGAGGCAGCCGAGGCTATTCTGGCCGAAGCGGAGCGCCAGCACGCCGACCTCATCATCATCGGGGCGCATGGCCAAACCCGCCTCAACCGCTTCCTGATGGGCAACACGGCCGAAATGGTGGTGCGCACCGCGCCCTGCCCCACGTTGCTCGTTAGAGAATAAACCTTTAGTTGCTTGTTAAGTAAGCAAGCAACCCTCAACAATCCGCAATCAACTTCCCAATACTATCTCATGGCTACTCAAACCGAACTCCAAGACGCCCCTCCGACCGCCGTGGCCGAGCCGCTGGAACCCAAAAAAAAGCGTAACCCGCTCGTATTTATTATCCTGGCAATAGTGCTGCTGGCCGGTGGCTACTATGCCTGGACGCGCTACCAGTTTGCCAAAGCCCACGAAAGCACCGACGACGCCCAGGTAGAAGGCGACGTGTACCCGATTATCCCCCGCGTATCGGGGCCGGTACTGAAGGTATTCGTGAATGACAACCAAACGGTAAAAAAAGGCGACACGCTCGTGACCATCGACAAGTCGGACTACCAGCAGCGCGTTAATGCCGCCCAGGCGGCTCTCGTAGCGGCGCAGGCGCAGGTAGTGGCGGCCCGCGCCCAGGTGGGCACGGCCCAGGCCAACGTGCGCACCGCCCAGACTACCATTGGAGTGAGCGCGGCTTCCCGCACCCGTTTGCAGCAGGACCTGGCGCGCAGCACTAAGTTGCGCAACCAGGATATTATTCCGCAGAGCGACTACGATGCGGTAGCGGCCAATTTGAAAATGACCAGCGCGCAGCAAAGCACCGCCCAGGACCAGGTGACCGTAGCCCGCCAGCAGGTCATTGCCACCCAGCAGCAGATTGGCGTGGCGCAGGCCGTGGTGAAGCAGCGTCAGGCCGACCTCGACAATGCCAAGCTCCAGCTCAGCTACACGACCCTGCTGGCGCCCGCCAATGGGGTAGTAAGTAAGAAGAGCGTGCAGCCCGGCCAGGTAGTAACGCCCGGCCAGCAGCTTATCGGCCTGGTAAGCAGCGGCAAAACCTGGGTGATTGCCAACTTCAAGGAAACCCAGCTCGAAAACATGAAGGTGGGCCAGAAGGCCAAGCTGGAAGTAGATGCCTACCCCAACGAAGACTTCCAAGGTCACATCGAGTCGCTGTCGGCCGCTACGGGTGCCCGCTTCGCGCTCCTACCCCCCGACAACGCCTCGGGCAACTTCGTGAAAGTGACCCAGCGCGTGCCCGTCAAAGTCGTGCTCGACCACGAAGACCCCCAGCACCCGCTGCGCGCCGGCATGAGCGTAAACGCCGTGGTAGCGGTAAAATAGTTTTTGGTGCTTGGTGCTTAGTGCCTGGTGCTTGGTTTTAGTAACTGAGCATTATGCCTTGGGCACTAAGCACCAAGCACCAAGCACCAAGCACCAGGCACTAAGCACTAAGCACTAATATGGAAACCGGATTTAGAAAATGGATTATCGTGGTCACGGTAGTCTTTTGCTGCCTGCTGGAGCTCATTGATACCAGCATCGTGAACGTGGCCCTGACCCAGATGATGGGCAACCTGTCGGCCACGCAGCAGGAAGTAAGCTGGGTAATCGCGTCCTACGCCATTGCCAACGTCATTGTGATTCCGATGACCGGCTTTCTGGCCGAGCAGTTTGGGCGCCGCAATTACTACCTGGCCTCGGTGATACTATTTACCCTGGCCTCGATGGCCTGCGGCCAAAGCACCAACCTGTGGGAGCTGGTGGCGTTCCGCTTCATTCAGGGTATCGGCGGCGGTGCGCTCATGGCGACCTCGCAGGCCATTCTCGTGGATACCTTCCCGCCCAAGCAGCTACCGTTGGGCCAGGCCTTGTTTGGCATGGGTGTAATTATCGGCCCCACTATCGGCCCTACCCTCGGCGGCTACATCGTGGAGAACTACGACTGGCCCTGGATTTTTTACGTGAACGTGCCGGTGGGCATCCTGGCCAGCATCTTCACCGTGCTATTCATTCGCGACCCCGAGCGCATCAAGAACGCCATTCCGCGGCCCCTGCGCGATATCGACTGGGCCGGTATTGGCTTCCTGATTCTGGGGGTAGGCTCGCTCCAGTTCGTGCTGGAGCAGGGCGAATCCGATGATTGGTTCGATGACAAAATTATCGTTCTCTTCACGGTGCTGGCTATCGTTGGCGTGGTTGGCTTCCTGTGGCGCGAGCTCACGGCCCAGGCGCCCATCGTGGACCTGCGGGTGCTCACCAAGAGCCGCAACCTGGCGGTGGGCGCGTTCCTGTCGTTCGTGCTCGGCTTCGGGTTGTTCGCCTCGGTGTTTGTGTTCCCCATTTTCACGCAGCGTATTCTGGGCTTCACGGCCGAGCAAACGGGCTTCATCCTGCTGCCCGGCGCCCTGGCCTCGGGCTTCATGATGCCCATAGTGGGCCGGATGCTGATGGCTGGCGTGCCCCAAAAGGCCATGTTGCCGGTCGGCTTCCTCATCTTTTTCGCCTTCACGTTCTGGATGGCGGCCAAGATTTCGCCCACCGCCGGCGAGAGCGATTTCTTCTGGCCGCTCATTACGCGGGGGGTAGGGCTCGGCTTGATTTTCATGCCTATCACCACCATGAGCCTGGCGGGCCTGCAAGGCCGCGACGCGGGCCAGGCGGCCGGCCTCACCGGCATGATTCGCCAACTCGGCGGCTCGTTTGGGGTAGCCATCGTGGGTACGTACCTCGAACGTACCATGCAGGCCAACCGCATCGCGCTGCTACCCAACATCTCGCTGTATAATGCCGAGACGACCCAGCGCATTCAGGCCTTCACCCAGGGCTTCCTGGCGAAGGGCTACCCCCTGGCCCAGGCCCAGCAGCAAGCCTACGCCGCCCTCGAAGGCGTGCTGATGAAGCAGGTATCGCTTATCACGTACTCGGAAATATTCACCGCGCTGGGCCTGTTCTTCCTGGCCTGCGTGCCGCTCATCTTCCTGGTGAAGCGTACCAAAGCCGGCGGGAAAATAGACCTCAACGCGGCCCACTAAAAACAGAGTGGCCCGCGTTTTGCAAATATGTCAAGCGTGGATTACTTAGGTGAAATTACAGATAGGGTGATGATTGTTAGGCGTTAAATTATATTATACTACACCAAGAAGGGGTTTCCGGCACTAAGCCGGAAACCCCTCTTTGTTTCTGCCAATTTTTTTAGGCCCCTACTGATACTGGATGTAGAGCGGCTTCGGATTGAGCTCGGCCAGTACTTCCTTGGGCGTCATCAGGTGCGAGTTTTTGGGCTTGATGTCGTACTCGTAGAAGAGCTTGAAGCCGGTGTACTGCACGGGCTGCTTCTCGACGTAGGCTTTGTACGAATCCTTTTTGAGGGTCGGGTCGCCCCAGCCATCCATGTCCATCACCACCTGCACGCGCGGGTCGAGCTTGATATTTTTGTAGTTGGTCACCATCTTCTCCGTGAAGCGGTGCACCATCAAAATCTTGGGGGGCAGGTGATTTTCGCTCACGATACGGGCCAGAAAATTAATGGCGTAGTTGACGTCCCTGGCGTCGTAGGTGCCGATTTTTTTGCCGGGGCGCGCGTTTTTGGTTTCCATCGCAAACTCCGGGTCGATGCCCAGGTGAATGGTCGGGTCCTTCAGGTACTCCGCCAGCTTGGGTAGCTCGTGCGTCAGGTTGCTGAGGCCCACCTGCACGTCCATAAACAGCAGCCCATTCTTCTCCCTGGCCCAGGACCGGGTTTCCTCAATCGTCGCTTTCGAGTTCATGAGGCGGTATTTGCCATCGGAACCAGCCGCGCCCTGCGCCGTGATGGTGACGCTGTGGAAGGCCGGCATCACCGGCAGGCTAGGGTCGGCGGCCTGCCACTCGGCCAGCACCTTATCAAATTTGCGCATCATCTGGGCCTTGGGCTCGCGGCCCAGAATGCCCATGCCTTTCGAGCGGATATTGCCATAAAACGCCACGATGCGGTGCCCTGGCAGAATGGCCCCCGGCAGCTGCCCCGTTTTGCGGGCAATGCTGTCGGCCTTGAGCGAGTCGCGCTGCAAGGCCATTCGCTTGAGCTTCACCGTATCGACGGGGGTAGGCTTATTATCGGCGGTGAGAGTATCAGCCGCGCCAGCGGTGGCTTCGCCCTGGCCCGAACGGTTGCAGGCAGTAAGGGTCAGGCCAGCCAGCAAGCCCAGGCCCAGCGCGCCGCGCCAAGCCGAATGAAAACGTAAACGCACTACAGTAGAGAAAAGTAAAGGTAAATGAAGCTGCAAGTTACGGGCCGGCCGGAGGTAGGCAAGCGCTGGCGCACCAGTGCAGTAACCTAATGGGGTAGTAGCCGCAGTGGTAGCGTTGCCCATTTGGAGAAGGCTAGCTGAAATAGCTGGCACCATCTTTAGCCTTCCTGGCTATTACATGGGTCTTCTTGCTTCACTGTTACCCTGCGCGCCCCGGCTGCACTTGTCCACCCGCCCGCCCTGTTTGCCTTCGGCGCCGGAGGCCCCCTACCCACCTATTTGCCACTGTTGTGGGCGCTGGTAGCCACTACTTTGAAAGCGGCACCTGGCGCGGCGAAAGTACCGTTACCACGTACTCCATCAAACTAAGCGCCGTCAAACTGCGCACCCTGGTGCTATCCGAGTTACACGACCTTTTCTCGCGGCTGCCGCAATACTAAGCGGTTTTGTGGTTGCTGTGCAAAGTTTGCGCTAAAGTACACCAGCTAAGAGGCGCTGTAACTGGTCTTCAGCTGCCGCTTGTAGAGCTGCACGGTGTTTTCCAGGCCCAGATACAGCGCGTCGGCCACCAGCGCGTGGCCGATGCTTACCTCCTGCAAGCCCGGTAATTCCTGAGCCAGGTAGGCCAGGTTTTCGAGGTCGAGGTCGTGGCCGGCGTTCAGGCCCAGGCCGGCGGCCACGGCGGCGCGGGCGGTGTCGCGGTAGGGCAGCACGGCCGCGGCGCGGTCGGTGGGGTAGTAGCGGGCGTAGGCTTCGGTATAGAGCTCGATGCGGTCGGTGCCGGTGCGGGCGGCGGCATCCACCAGGGCCGGGTCGGGGTCGAGGAAAATGCTGACGCGGGCGCCGTAGCTTTTCAACTCGGCCACCACATCACGCAGAAAGTTCTGGTGCTTAATGACATTCCAGCCGGCGTTGGAGGTAATGGCGTCGGGCGCGTCGGGCACCAGCGTCACCTGCTCGGGGCGCACTTCGCGGCACAGGGCCAGAAAATCGGGGGTAGGGTTGCCCTCCACGTTCAGCTCGGTAGTGACGACACTCTTCAGGTTGCGCACGTCGTCGTAGCGAATGTGGCGCTCATCGGGGCGCGGGTGTACCGTAATGCCTTCGGCCCCGAAGCGCTCGATGTCGCGGGCGGCTTGCAGCAAATCGGGCCGCGCGTGCGGGCCGCGGGCATTGCGCAGGGTAGCGATTTTGTTGATATTGACGCTTAGCTTGACCACGGATTCAAACGGATTTAACGGATTTAACGGATGGCGTTGGCTGCGCCAACTGGCTGATTCGGGGCGGCCGGTGGGTGCAGGGTACCTTTGCGGGGCAGCCTGGGCGGCGGCGCGCCTTCTCTTTAACCGACTCCCGCATGACTAGTTCGCATCGCTTGCCCGCTCGGCCTGGGCCCCTGCTGTTGTTTGGACTGCTCGCGGCCGGCATCGTGGCCACTGAATATGCCGTGGTGCATCGGGCCGATTTTTCCCGGCACCCGGCCCTATCGCCCGCCGTGGCCTTCGACCTGCTGGTGACCCTGCCGGTGATATTTTACCTGTGCCTGGTGCGGCAGTACCGGCTGCCGCTCAGCACGTTGGTAGCGGCTTTTGGCGGTGGGTTGGCCCTGAGCCACTGGCTATTGCCGGCGTCCGGCTTGCCGCTGCTGGTGTGGGCGGGCCGGCTGGTGGGGGTAGGGGAGGTGGCCTTGGCAGGCTACACCACCGTGCGGCTGCGGCGTGTGATGCGCGGCTACCGGCTGGCCCGCGCGCAATCAGCTGATTTTATCGACAACCTGCTTGCCGCCGGCCAGCCGGTGCTGGGTCGCCTCACCGAAGCCCTTATGACGGAGGTGGCGGTGGCCCGCTACGCCCTGCTGGGTGCCTGGGCGCCACTCGAAGCTAGTCCCGGCGAACGGCCGTTTAGCACGCACCGCGCGTCGGGCTTTGTAGCGCTGCTGGCGGCCTTCGCCGGGCTGAGCGTGGTAGAGTTGGCGGCCGCGCACCTGGTAATCGGCCACTGGTACCCGCACGCGGCCTGGGTCGCTACGGGGCTGAGCGCTTACTCGCTGCTGTGGCTGCTGGCCCACGGCCAGGCGGTGCGGCGGCGGCCGGTGCTGCTCACGGCCACTACCCTGGTGGTGCGAGCCGGCTTCGTGTGGCGGGCGGCTATTCCGCGAGCGCAGCTTTTGTCTGGTAAGAACATAACGGACGTTCCTACCCCCGCGCCGGGCCTGCTCAACGCGGCCCGGCTGCTGCTCACGCCGCCCAATCTGCTGCTCACCTTCGCCGAGCCGCAGCCCGTGCGCGGCCTCTACGGCCTGCGCCGTACCGTGCGCTGCCTAGCCATTTACGTAGATGAGCCGGCCGCGCTGATGCAGTTGTTGGCGGCGGGCTAGCTTCTACTTCCTTTTTACTAAGCGCCTTCCGGGCTCTTTTCTTCTACATTCTTCCCCAACCCATCCTGAAAATGGCTCTCAAAGACACCATCGACGCCGGCATCAAGCAAGCCATGCTGGCCAAAGACAAAGTGCGCCTCACTGCCCTGCGCAGCATCAAATCGCAGATTCTATTGGCCGAAACCGCTGAGGGCGCCAGCGCCACCGGCCTCAGCGCCGACCAGGAGCAGAAGCTGCTCATCAAGGCCGCCAAGCAGCGCCGCGACTCGGCCGCTACCTACAAGGAGCAGTTCCGCTCCGACCTCGAAGAAACCGAGCTGGCCGAGCTGGCCATTATCGAAGAGTTCCTGCCCCAGCAGCTTTCCGAAGCCGACCTCGTGGAGAAGCTCGTGGGCATTATTCAGCGCGTGGGCGCCACCGGCCCCTCCGACCTGGGCAAAGTGATGGGGGTAGCCGCCCGTGAGCTGGCCGGCCAGGCCGATGGCAAAATGATTTCGCAAACCGTTAGCAGCCTGCTAAATAACACCAATTTTTAAAGAATGTAGGGTAAGCTTCAGCTTGCCGGCTTAGGAAAAGAGTCAGCTCCCGTGGCAGCCAGCCGTGCGGCAAGCTAAAGCTTACCCTACACTTTTTCTCCTCCCATGACCCCGCTCGACCTGCTCCTGCTGCTGCCGCTGGCCGTGGGCACCGTCAAGGGCTACCGGCGCGGGCTGGTGCTGGAGGTGGTGTCGCTGCTGGCCTTCGTGCTGGGGGTAGTAGGCGGATTGAGCTTGCTGAGCGCGGCCATTCCGGTGGTGCGCTCGTATCTGGGCGAGCTGTTTGGGCTGTTGCCGCTGGTGGCGTTTCTGCTGGTGCTGGTGGCTATTATGTGGGGCGTGCACCTGCTGGGTGGCCTCGTCAAAACGGCCGTGCACCTGACCCCCCTCGGCGTGCTCGACCACCTGCTGGGGGCCGCCGCCGGCGCCCTCAAGTGGCTGCTGGGCCTGAGCCTGCTGCTGCACGGCACCGCGCTGGCGGGCCTGCCGCTGCTGGCGCCCCGCCTCACGGCGGGCTCGGTGGTGCTGCCTTTGGTAGTGAGGGCTACCCCCCTGGCCTTGCAGCTAACGGGCTACGTGCTGCCCTTTGCCAAGCACCTGCTGGCCAGGGTAAAAGCGGCCATGTGATTTCATTTAAGTAGGTGGTGAAAATTATTTTGCATTAAAAAGAACGTCATGCTGAGCTTGTCGAAGCATCTCTGCCGCACACTAAATCAATCGTTTGACGATTCGGCAGAGATGCTTCGACAAGCTCAGCATGACGTTCTGATAAGTTAAACTAATTCTTTCGACCTACTTAACAGTTATTAGTTAACAGGTTGTTGAGCAGGCTATTGATAGTGCCTTATGAATAATGTTTAAGCGCTTTATGCTCTTATTCGACCTCCCCAACTGTAATGATTGTTAACTGTTAATTGCTAAATGTTAAATGAAAATACTTCTGCTCGATAGCTTCGATTCCTTCACCCACATGCTGGCCGACTACCTGCGGCAGCTGGGGGCCGAGGTGTTGGTGCGCCGCAACGACACGCCCCTGGCCGAGCTGCCTTTGCTGCGTTTTGGGGGGGTAGTGCTGTCGCCGGGGCCGGGCACGCCCGCCACGGCCGGCAACCTGCTGGCCGTGATTGCGGCCTACCACCAGCGGCTGCCCATGCTGGGCGTGTGCCTGGGCCAGCAGGCGCTGGGCGAATTTTTTGGGGCCACCCTGCGCCGCGCCGCGCGCCCCGTGCACGGCAAGGTCACCGACATCAAGCTGCTCGGCCCGGACCCCTGGCTGGCCGGCCTACCCCCCCGCCAGCCCGTGACGCGCTACCACTCGCTGGTTCTGGAAGCCAGTACGTTGCCGTCCTGCCTGCGCCCGCTGGCCGTAACCGCCGACGCCGACCGCGAGCTGATGGCCCTGCGCCACGCTACGCTGCCGCTCTACGGCGTGCAGTTTCACCCCGAGGCACTGCTCACCACGCACGGCTTGCGGTGGCTGGCCAATTGGGTGCGCTGTTGTAACATTGCGCCAGTTGATTTTTTGGTGCCTGGTGCTTAGTGCTTGGGTCTTTCAAGGATTCCCAAGCACCAAGCACCAGGCACCAGGCACCAAAAAAATTATGGAGCTTCGCCGCCAGCAACAGCACGGGTTTGACTACGTTGACGAGGGCCAGGGGCCGGTGTTGCTGCTGCTGCACGGGTTGTTTGGGGCGCTCAGCA
>JAABUN010006279.1_pt1 | contig 13825 bp, 13 predicted proteins | sample 5559311 | NCBI WGS metagenome assembly JAABUN01 (sample SAMN10711877, study PRJNA513370) | rock metagenome | isolation source: Antarctica rocks | place: Antarctica: Victoria Land, Siegfried Peak sud | reverse complement strand
CAGCACGTAAACAATAGTGAAAAGCTCGCTTACGGTATGCTGCGCCAGAAGATAGCGGGACTTAGACATTTCGCTATCTTCGCTTTTTTGTCTCTGTAGGGCTACCCCCTAGCAGTCGAGGTACTATTTGTTTTAGCTGCTAGCGGCTCCGGTTCCTCTGGGTGCTTAGAACGCTGAGCGCCGTATCCATTGCAATTTCGGGTTTACCCGACGTTTTGACCATCGCAAAACTGAGGTCGTCGCTGCTTCCGTTCTCGTAAAACCACGCGCCGCTGCCCCGGAGCGTCGGCGCGCCGTCGACCTCGTCACCGAGTTTGTCGTCATCGTCGAACGCGACCATCGTCGTTTCACCGGCTTTGTTGACGAAGATGATGTCGATGCCGTCGCCCTGACCGAAGTTCACTACGTCGATAAAGCCCAGGCCGGTCGGCGAGCCGCAGGCGTCCAGCCCTTTGGCGCAGTGCGTCCAAGCGCCCTTACCCCCTTCGACGAAGTTCTTGGAGAACTCGGGATTGTCAGGTTTCGGAGACCTTTTCGAGATGCTCAGGTAGCCCTTAAAGGTTTTGCCGTTGACCGAACGCCCGGCCCACGCCCATTCGCCGTAAAAAGGCACATCGGGCGTAGGTTCGGGTTCACCAGCGCCCGGAGTCGCGTCGATAGCGACCTCTTTACGGGTGGTGCCGCCTTCACCGTCGTTTACCGTGACCGAGGCGCTGTACTCGCCCGCTTCACGGTAGGTGTGCTTGGGTTTGCTGCCTCCGGCGATGGTGCCGTCGCCGAAGTCCCAGAGATACGTGAGCTCATCGTCTTCGGCGTCGCTGGCTCTGGCGCTAAAGCTGACGCTGAGGGGGGTGCTGCCCTCCACCGGGGTGGCGCTGAGCGTCAGCTTGGGGGGGGTGTTGGCGGGCGGCGCAGGTTCCTCGGGCGGTTCGGGTGCAGGAGGCGCGGGCTCTTCAGGTGGCTCAGGCGCGGGTGGCGCGGGTTCTTCAGGCGGTTCGGGCGCAGGTGGTTCAGGTTCTTCCGGCGGCGCGGGTACCGGTGGTTCAGGTTCCTCGGGTGGCTCGGGTGCTTCCGCTCCCTGGCGAACGTTGACCTCGAAGCTCGCGCGTTCGGTGGCAAGACCGTCACTTACGGCGACGACCGCCGTGTAGGTACCCGGTTCGGTGTAGGTAACGGTGCGGCTCGAGTTCCCCTCCGCGCGTTCACCGTTGCCGAAAGCCCACGCGTAGGTGAGCGGATCGTCTTCCGGGTCGCTGGCGTCGGCGTTGAAACTTACCGTCAGCGGCGCGTTCCCGCGCGCTGTGGTGGCACCGAGCTTGACCGTGGGCGGTTCGTTTTTGTCGGGTGCGGGTGTGACCGGGGGGTCGGCAGGCGGCACCTCCGGGTCGGGGTCGGCTACGGCGATTCGCAGTTCGGCCTGGGCGTTGCCCCCTTTGCCGTCCGTGACGGTTACGGCTGTGACGTACGAACCGCTCTCTGAAAACGTGTGGGTCTGTTTGTCCCCACTACCCGCAGGCTCCGTACGACCGTCGCCGAAGTTCCAGCTATAACTGAGCGTATCGCCATCGGGGTCGCTCGCAGCGGCGCTGAAGCTGACCTCGAGCGGCCCTTTACCCGCCGTCGTCGACGCCTCGAGGCTGACGGTCGGTGCCTCGTTGCCGGGTGTGGGCGCGGTTTCGGGCGGCGGCGCAGTGACGGTGATCGTTACGGCGTCACTTGCGCTCACCTCTTCGGCGGCGACCACGACCACGACCTCGAACGTCCCTGGTTCTTCAAAGGTGTACGAGCGGCTCGGACTACCCTGCGTCGTGTCGCCCGTGTCGAAATCCCACCGGTACCCGACTTCGTTACCGGCGTCCGGAACTGCCGCACTAAAGTTTACTTGCAGCGGCGCTTGACCTGTCTCTGCGTCGGCGGTCAGCGCCACCGTGATATCACTACGACTCGGGGTCGTCTCTTCACCGCACGCGGCTAGAGAAAGCAGCGGCAGCAACAACGTCAAAATTCTTTTCACACCAACTCCCAACGGGGTGCCTTTCGGCACAGCTTGCACGCAAAACGTCGGCACCGCAAAACACGGTACTCCTATTTCAGTCTGCACCGGGGAACTGAGAACATGCTGTGAGGGGTGTACCAGCGAGACGTGAAAAACTGTTTAGAGCGTGCCGGAGAGCCCCCGAAAAGGGCGCAGAAGCGGGCGTGGTAGCCTAAACGCATGTCCCAGACCCGCGCGCCCGTAACTGTTATCGACCACCCGCTGGTTCAGCACAAGCTGGCCCTGCTCCGCGACCGCACCACCGCGGTCCGCGATTTTCGGGAGCTGTGCCAGGAGCTGAGCATGTTGATGGCGTTCGAGGCGATGCGCGACCTGACGCTCGAGCCCGCCACCGTTCAGACGCCGGTCGCCGAGGCGCAGGTGCAACGCCTGAGCGGTAAAAAGCTGGCGCTCGTAGCGGTACTGCGGGCAGGTTTGGTGATGGTCGACGGTATTTTGCGGCTCGTTCCGGCGGCGCGGGTCGGTCATATCGGCCTTTACCGCGACCCCGAAACCCTGCAACCGGTCGAGTACTACAAAAAGCTCCCGACCGATATCGCTGAACGTGACACCTTTTTGCTCGACCCGATGCTGGCGACCGGCGGCAGCGCGGCGGCGGCAATTACAATTCTTAAAGGACTCGGCGCGACCCGCGTACGGCTGCTGTGCATCCTCGGCGCGCCCGAGGGCGTCGCAGCAGTTCAGAGCGAGCATCCGGACGTCGAGATCATCCTGGCCGCGCAAGACGAGCGCCTGAACAGCCACGGGTACATCGTCCCCGGGCTAGGTGACGCTGGCGACCGTATTTACGGGACTCGGTAGAGTTTTGTTTGCCGGGTTTCAGAAACTTTAGTACGTGTGGATGTTTCGGTAGTGTCGGCTCGTCAAACGGCTCAATCCGGTTTCTACCTTCAAAAGTGGTTAGTGACAGCTGGGATGGGAACTATAGGTCACAAGCCACTCGCCAACGAGGATAAACAGACCTGACGAAAAACCATGTCAGCATCGGCAAACCCTGAAACACCGTCAATCTACCGACAACGCAGAAATCATGCCTTCAAACGTATGAGGTGTATCCCTACTTTACACACGACGCTACACATCCAGCCTAATCGTCGTACTATAGAGACGTGCGCGACTCTTTACTCCTCTATCTTCCCGTCGTTTCGCTGACGTTTGTGACGGCGCTCGTGCTGGTCGCGGCGCTGACGCCCTACGTCGAGGCGTTTGCGAGGCGTATCGGGGCGCTTCAGCTGGGTGGCGGCAGGCGGGTTCACGAGGGTGCGGTTCCCAATATCGGCGGGGTGGCGATCTTCGGCGGATTCATGGTGGCGCTGCTTTTGGGTAGCCTGGTGCGGCCCGAGCTGCTGGCGGACTACCGCGTAGAACTGCTGGCCATCGTGCTGGGCGGCGCGCTGATGACGACTGTAGGACTTTTCGACGACCTCTGGGAGGTTCCGGCGCTGACGCGGCTGCTCTGTCAGTTCGTGGCTGCGGGAATTCTAGTCGTCAACGGCGTCAGGGTGGACTTTATCACCAATTATTTCGGTGCGTCGCCGTATCAGTTTTTTGGAACGCCGCTAGCGGCCTTGATTACGCTGGTGTGGGTGGTCGGGTTTACCAACGCGTTTAACTTTATCGACGGGCTCGACGGGCTTTCGTCAGGGCTGGCGGCGATCTCGAGCCTCGCCCTGCTAGCCGTCGCGGTGCAACTGCCCGACCGGGGCGTAGCGGTACTCTTGCTGGCGGCGCTGGCGGGGGCGGCGCTAGGGTTTTTGCGTCACAACTACAACCCGGCGCGGGTTATCATGGGTGATTCGGGCGCGTATCTGCTCGGTTACGTGCTGGCGGCGGTCAGCGTGCTGGGATCGCTCAAGGTCACGGCGGCGGTGACGGTCGCCGCGCCGATCCTGATTCTGGCGTTGCCGGTCGTCAATATGACGCAGGTGACGGTGCGCCGCTTGTCGCGCCGCGCGAACCCGGCGGTCGCCGCCAACGACCATCTTCACGACCTGATTCGGGTGCGGAGCGGCTCGAAACCGCTGACGGTACTCGTGCTGTGGGCGGCGGCGCTCGTGCTGGGCGCGTGCGGGATGACCCTGTCGCAGACACCGCCCGAACTCATCTACCTGACCGTACTGGCGACCGTTTTGCTGGTTGGCGGGGCGAGCTTTTTGCGGGTTCGGGACAGCCGCCGGGAGCTGCGGCGGACGTGAGCGCGCGGGTCTGCGCCGCGTTCGGAACCCGTCCGGAAGCGTCGAAGCTGGCCCCGGTGATCCACGCGCTACGTGAGCAACCGGGTTTGGAGCCGCTGCTACTCGTGACCGGACAGCACCGCGAACAACTTGCGGGGATGCTCGAGCTTTTCAACCTGACGCCCGACGTAAACCTGGACGTGATGAAAACGGGTCAGAGCCTGCCCGAGCTGTTCGCCCGGACGTTGCCGCAGGCGGCGGCGGCCCTCCGCAGCTTGCGTGCAGACTATGTACTCGTCCACGGCGATACGTTGTCGACGTTTGCGGTGGCGCTAGCGGCATATTTTGAGGGGATTCCGGTCGCGCACGTCGAGGCTGGACTGCGGTCGTTCAATCTGCTCGAGCCCTTTCCTGAAGAGGGCAACCGGCGGCTGACCGACGTTCTTACCGACCTCGAGCTGCCCCCCACCCCGCTCGCCAAAGCCAATTTGCTGCTCGAGGGCAAAAGTGACGCGCGGATGGTCGTCACCGGCAACACTGCTGTCGACGCTGTGAGGATGGTAGCGCGTCAGGCCCGGTTGCCGCTCCTCCCACCCGGCCCTTACGTCACGGTAACCATGCACCGCCGCGAAAACCTGCCGCACCTGCGCGGCCTCGCCGAGCTGTTGGCGCAGCTCGCCCGCGACCACAGCACCTTTACTTTCGTCTATCCGGTGCATCTCAACCCGGCGGTGCGGCGCGCGGTTTGGGAGCCGCTTTCGGGTGTCCCCAACGTGGTGCTGACCGACCCCTTCGGCTACGCCGAGATGGTCGCGCTGATGGGCGCGTCGGAGCTGATCGTTACCGATTCGGGCGGTTTGCAAGAAGAAGGGGCGGCGCTCGGCGTGCCGGTCGTCGTTCTCAGAAACGTTACCGAGCGGCCCGAGGGGGTGGCGACGGGCGCGCTTAAACTGGCGGGCAATACGCCCGCGCAGGTCGAAGCGGTGCTGCGTCCGATGCTGAGCGACGCCGGAGCGCGCGCGGCGATGCGGAACCGCCCGAACCCCTACGGCGACGGGCAGGCCGGGGTACGGGTCGCGCAGGCGGTCGCGTGGCGGCTAGGCTTGGCGGCGCGCCCCGCCGACTGGCAGGGCGTGCTTGAGGGCGACCAAAAGCGCGATCAGCGTCGCGCCTAGCGTGACGGCGGTTCTGGTTTCGGTACCAGCTACCCCGAGGTAAACGCAGAGCGGATAGGCGAGCGCGGTTACAAAGGTTGAGAAGGTCACGCGGCGCGAGAGCGCGATCAGCACCAGCAGCGTCACCAGCCCATAGAGCCCGCCGAGCGGGTACACGGGCAGCGCGACCCCCAGCGTGGTGGCGAGCCCCTTACCCCCCCGAAATCCGACCCACACCGACCACAGGTGGCCGAGCACCGCCCCAACGCCTGCTACCAACGCTGTGTAGAGAGGGTCGCCCGCAAACGCACCGAGCTGGAGCCCGACAGAGCTGGCGAGCGCCCCTTTGCCGAGGTCGAGCAGCAACACGAGCGCGCCGAGCGCCCAACCGAGGTTGCGGGCGGTGTTCATCGCGCCCATGCTACTCGAGCCCACCGCAAAGATATCCTGACGCTTAAACCGCGCCACCAGCGCTGCGCTCGGTACGCTGCCGATCAGGTAGGCTGCTGCCAAACTCGCCACAAGCAAGGGGATCAAGAAACCGCTTCCGTGGTTCGCGGCAGATGTCTTAAGCTCTGCACCTCACCGATATGAAACCCCAGATACCGCGACAGCAGCGACCAGTGAGCGCGGCGCTCAAGGAAGGGCAGCTCGAGGGCCGCTGCCACGCCCAAACGGTGAAGCGCCAGCAGCTCGTCCCGGACAGACGGAAGCAGGCGAAAACCGCTCCCGCACGCCGCGCAGCTCAGACCACCGGCAGCTACATCGAAAAAACCTGCCTCGCCCGAACCGGGGCTGAGGTCGCCGCCACAACGGGCGCACCGGGTCAGACGAGGCGTCAGACCACCCTGCGCGAGCAGCCGCCAGCTCATCACCAGCGCGACCGCTTCGGGGTCGGGATGCTGCGCGACGCCGCGGAGCGCCCCCGCAAAGTAGTGATAAAACCCGCTGTTGAGGTGAACATCGACGGCGAGCTTGTCGGTAATTTCGGCGAGCACGTGCGCGTAAGGGTAGACCGCCGGGTCGCTGAGGCCCGGGAGCGCCCCGTTGAGCTGAACCTGCGTAATCAGCGCCAGCTCGTCGTGACCGGAGCGCGTGTAGTGCTGCACCGTTACGTCGTAAAACAGGCTCAGCTTGCCCAGATTGCCGCCGATCAGCTTGCCCTTGCGGGCGACCGCGCGCCACTTGCCCTGTTCGCCCAGCATCGTCACCACCACGTCACCACTCGGCAGTTCCGTACGGCGCAAGATGATGCCTTCCTGAACGGTGTAGCGTTGTCTCACAGCTCAATCACAGTCGTCTCACAGGGGTATTTTAGCGGATTGCCGGGGCGTTCGGTGTCTTCGGTCGGGTATTTTGCCGGATATTGTCGAGGTTTTGGGCCTGGTGTTGCGCCAGGGCGGAAAAGAGAAGTGGGAGGAGAGAAGTGAGAATGAAGAAGCTTAAAAAAAGTCGGCACGCCGCGTGTTCGGCGCGGATTCGAGCGTTATTTCTAAACGGTAAGTGTAGACAGAACCTGGGTGGCTCGAGGGTCTACACTCAGCCCTTTGCAGTTCAGCACTTCAACCTCGAGCGGTTCGGAGGATAACCGCACCGTTTCTCCGCAAACGTCACCTCTTAAGAACAGATTGCTTAAAAACAGACTGCGCCCAGCAGCGTGTGGTGCAGACTAGCCGACGCCTGCTACCTCGAGCAAAATCACGAAATCTTACTCGAAAACCCTCAATCCCGACCCGGTTGCGGGTTGTTGCCCGGGTCACTTTCGCCTTACGCTCTGGTATGCCTCTGCCGAATCGTCCGCTCCGAAAGGGTCTCCGTGGCCCTGCCCGCTGAACTGGTCGTTTTTGGTTACGCGCTCCTGACGGCGCTGGCGACCGGTCTGGGCGTCGTTCCTTTTTTGTTCGTCAAAAACTTCTCGAAACGGCTTCTGGGTTTCGGCAACGCTCTCGCCGCCGGACTGATGCTGGCGGCGTCGTTTAACCTCATCTACGAAGGGCTCGCCTATAGTATGCCGCGCACCGTGCTGGGCGTGCTCACCGGACTCGGGTTCATCGTACTGAGTCGCCGCTGGCTTCAGTCACGACCGCCCGGCGTCGAACAGCTGAGCGGAGCCGACGCGCTGCAAGCTCTTCTTATCGTCGGGGTGATGACGCTGCACTCGTTTGCCGAAGGGATCGGCGTCGGTGTTTCGTTCGGTGGGGGTCAGGATTTCGGAACCTTTATCTCGCTGGCTATCGCCGTTCACAACATCCCCGAAGGTCTGGCTATCGCGCTGGTACTGATTCCCAAAGGTGTGTCGGTATGGCGGGCGGGGGTGTGGAGTGTGGTCTCGAGCCTGCCGCAGCCGCTAATGGCGGTTCCGGCCTTTTTGTTCGTCGCGGTATTTGCGCCGCTGCTGCCGGTGGGTCTGGGTTTGGCGGCGGGCGCGATGATCTGGATGGCCTTTTCCGAACTCTTACCCGAAGCGTTAGAGGACGCTCCCCACAGCGGCGTCGCCGTCACCGTAACGCTGGCGATCGCTGCGATGACGGTCTTTCAGGTACTGATCGGCTAGACGCGCCGCCGAGCTTCTCACTGTCACAAGTTCCCATCACCTCGCCGCTCCGGAGTTGGTGAAAGCGTCACCGACGCGGCGACCCCACGACGCTAAAGTGGGTGTTGCGGACATACCTTGGCCGGTTGCACCGCTTTAGACGCTCTACAGGTGGGGATCTGTAGAGCGTTTTTTTGGGTGTGGACGCCGTGAGTCGTTACAGGTATGAGCACCCGTTTCAGACGTTTCGGCGCGTTTTCCATATGCTCTGCCTCGTGAGGAATTCCAACCGGGCGCAGGTAGCCGAGTCGGATAGGGTCAAACGCTGTGAGCTTGGCGAGACGGTATGGGCGAGTTGCTGTACTTTTGACCCAAGTTGATTATGTGTGAACCTGGAGTGTGTCTGGAACGTTTTTCGTTTAGATGTTTCGGCGGCTCGAGAATGCGACTCGAGCCGTTTGGCTTCTCGACTCGAGCTACAAACTGGCGTCAAGGGCGCGTCGAGAGTTTGTGAGCGCCCGTGACGCCCAGATTCAGGCTCGGTTCTAGCTATGTAAAGCTCGAGATCGGTGCTAGAAGAGCTCGAGCGCTGGTTCAGCGACCCGGCGGCGTGCTGTGTGGCTTGCTGCGCGGCCCTACCGGCCGCGTCGTCGGCAACGTCCGGTTTCGCCTGCTACCCCGCGCCGGAGCCGTGGTCGGTTCGTTCCCGACTTTGGTGTGTAGCGCGTAGCCGTAGCGTTGCAGGGGAGCGCCCACCGCCCGTTCGACGGCGGCGATAGCGTCGGCAGCTTCGTCGCGCCAGCGCCCGGACGATGAGGGCTTTTTGACGTACCGAGCCGCGCGCGCGACGCCCGCGTCGTCTTGGCAACCCAAAAACGCGAAAACGCGTCCGATTTCGGCGGTGGGGTCGGCGCACAGATCCTCGAGCCGCGACTGCATGTAGCGGCCCTGTAAAAAGGTGTCGCCCGCCCGCTCACCGAGGGTGTTGGCGCTGTCCCACGCGAGCGCCTTGCGGACGGGCTCTTCCGACCGGCGTTGTTCGGGTGAGAGCAGCACGTCGTGTTCGTAGGGAAAACGCGGGTGAAAGGCGTGGTCACGCCCGTCACGGATGACGTGGATGTAACGCATGTCGGGATAAAGCTCGTTTAGAAACGGCAAAAGGTAGAGCGTCCGGGGATTTTTCCAGCCCCACAACCCGCGCCCATAGTGCGCCGGGCCTGAAAGTACGAGCAGCGTTTTCAGCTCGAGGCGCATCTGCTTAAGTTCGGCGGGCTTCAGCTCGCCCAAAAGGTAGCGGTCGACCCAGCGCGCGTAAAAGTATTTGAGGAGAAAATAGTTGTCGTGGTGTTCACGCCTCGAAAAATGGTGCAGCGGCCAGGGTGCAGTCAGCATCGTATAACCCGCCGCTTCGACGATCTTCCGGTAAACCCGGGTTCCCGAACCGCCGACCCCGCCTATTACCAGAGGCGCGCGGCCTCCGCCTTGCCTGTACCCATTACCGTTCATGACCGTGACTATAAGCCCGTCACGCGGTTTGAGAGGGTACATTTAAGCCTTGACGGACTGTTTGGATCGGCGCTGAGACGGGTAGAGGGGGTGATAGAGCCTGACGTACGTCGGCCTAGTCACTCGGCTCGAGCCTCTTTTTAATAGGTCCCGCACCAGCTGCCCGTTACATCACTGAACCGGGCTCGAGCAAAACCGAACTCGCTACGAAACGGCTCGAGTCCAAATCCATATCTGGCGTGCTCGAGCCTGGAATACGCCGAACTCAAGCCCGCGAGACATACCGGGCGCGCAATTCCACGTAACGTAACAGGGCAATACAAATCTGATGAGCAATACAAACCGATAGGAGAAAACGCATGGCTATCGAACATAGACGGTTGGGCAAACACGGGATTCTGGTCAGCAACTTGTGTCTGGGTACGATGAACTTCGGCTGGCAAACCTCCCAAGAAGACGCGTTTAAGATTATGGACCGCGCCCTCGAGCTGGGGATCAATTTTTTCGACACCGCCGACGTGTACGGTTCGGGTGGTGAACAGGGCGATACTGAGATTATTTTAGGCAACTGGTTCGCGCTGGGCGAGGGTCGCCGCGACGCGGTGGTGCTGGCGACGAAAGTCTACAATCCGGTAACGCGCAAGGAAAATCGCGCCGAACCCAACACCGACGGGCGCAGCCTGTCGGCGATGAAGATCAAAAAGCACTGCGAAGGGTCGCTCAAACGCCTGCAAACGGACTGGATCGACATCTATCAGATGCACCACATCGACCGCGACTGTCCCTGGGACGAAATCTGGAACGCGTTCGGCGCGCTTACGCAGCAGGGCAAGGTCGTCTACACCGGCTCGAGCAACTTTGCCGGTTGGGACATTGCTACGGCGTGTCAGGAAGCCTCGAAACGCGGGATGACGGGCCTGGTCAGCGAGCAGAGCATCTATCATCTCGACAACCGCACCGTCGAACTCGAGGTCGTTCCGGCGTGTGAGCACTACGGTTTGGGGATGATCCCGTGGAGTCCGCTCGGTGGCGGTCTCTTGGGCGGCGTGCTCGGTAAGATCGAGAGTGGACGCCGGATGAGCGACGAGATGACCGAACAGGTCGAGGCGAAACGGGAGCAGCTGGAGCGTTACGAGGCGCTCTGCGGAGAGCTGGGCGAAGAACCCGCGACCGTGGCGCTGGCGTGGCTTTTACACAACCCGGTCGTGACCGCGCCGATTATCGGGCCGCGTACGCTAGAGCAGCTCGAGAGCGCGGTCAGGGGTGCCGAAGTCACGCTCGACGAGGCGACGCTCGCCAAGCTCGACGACATCTTTCCGGGTCCGGGCGGCGAAGCGCCCAACGCCTACGCCTGGTAATCTCTGGGACATCAGCACAGGTTCGGAGCGCGCAGACGGGCGAGTGCGTGATACGCTTCATCGACGACCGTCAGCTTTACCCGGCTGAGCTTTGCAGGGATACGGTGAAAGAGGACATTATGGAAGATATTCGCGTACTCGTTGTGATTTCCGTAGCCATCGTCAGTTTCGGTATGGTGCCGCTTCTCGGCGCGCTGCTGCCCCGGGATGACGACGACGAATAGGGTGCATCTCTAGGTATAGGGCTTGTGGTCTGTGGCGAGTAGGAAGACCACGCGCCACACGCCGTTTACCTTTAGGGAACATGACGATAGAGCTGGTTAAAAACACCTGACAAAAGAATTTAGGTTCCGTTGGCTTTCCTCGCACTCTAGTCTGATTTTAATCACATTGAGAGAAGCCGGAGACGAGTTGTAAGTAAAAACGAACCCACAAGCTACACGTCACAAGCCACCCGCCCCCAACACGCCAAGAACATCGGCGACTCAAAACAACTCACTCCAGCGACCGCCGGATACGGTAGCTCGAGCCCTCGAGTACGACCTCGCCCCGGTCGCCCGGTCGGGCGTCGTGTAGCCCGTTGGGGCTGAGCACGTCGTACAGGCGTCCGGTTTTGACCGAAACCCATTCCTGCCTGAGTGGTGTGACCTGTTTGCAGACGACCGCGACGCCGTCCGCGGGTCTCCTGCGGGGCTGCGACGTGGGTACTGCTCGAGGGGTGGCGGGGCGGCGGCCCAGCTGCGGCGCGAGCCAGAACCCGAACGCCGACGCGAGTATCCCGGCGACGACCTGTCCGGTTGCGAAATAGACCACCCCCCCCAGAGCAAACGCGATAAGCGCCCGGGTTAGATTTGGGGTCACGACCGGTTCACAGCCGCGCGGCCTTACGGAGCCGCTTCAGGTTGTGAACGTGGCCCAAAAGGTCGTCGCCGAGAGGGGTCTCGAGAATCATCGGAATAGCCTCAAAACACGGGTCGCAGGCGAGCGTGACGAACGTTTCCAGACCGATTTCGCCTTCACCCAGGTTAGCGTGACGGTCGCGGTGACTGCCGAGGCCGTAGAGCGCGTCGTTGAGATGCCAGCAGCCGAGCCGTTCAAACCCGACGCTACTGCCGAAGGTTTCCAAAAACGCCTCGAGACCCTCCCCGGTATGCACCGGATAACCGGCGGCAAAGGCGTGGCAGGTATCCAGACAGACGCCTAGCCGCTCGCGCTGATCAGAGCGGGCGATGATGGCGGCGAGCTCTTCGGCGCGGCTGCCGAGCACCGTCCCCTGACCGGCGGTGTTCTCGAGCCATACCTGTACGCCGTCGGTTTTGGCGAGCACCACGTCGAGCGAACGGGCTACTGCGTCCAGACCTGCGTCTATGCCAGCGCCGAGGTGCGCGCCCGGATGCAGCACCAGCCCGTCTACGCCGAGCTGCGCGCAACGCGCCAGTTCATCTTCAAGGGCTGCTCTCGAGCGTGCCAACGTTTGAGGATTCGTCGCCCCCAGATTGATCAGATAAGACGCGTGCGCGACCACCGGCGGGTCACCGTGCGCGGCGCGCGCCGCGTGAAAAGCCGCCACTTCGGTTTCGGCGAGCGGTTTGGCGTGCCAGCGGTTGGCGTTTTTGACAAAAATCTGGAGCGCGTCCGCGCTGATGGCGGCGGCGTTGGCGAACGCCCGACTGACGCCGCCCGCCGTGGACACGTGCGCGCCGAGACGCACTCTCAGAACTGCTCCATTAAAACCCTCATTAGAAGGCGGTGCGCGCGTATTGCGGCGGCACTTCGCTACCCTCGGCCCCGAGTTCAGCGGCGGCGCGTAGTGGCCAGTAGGGGTCGCGGAGGAGCGCGCGGCCCAGAAAGACCAGATCGGCCTGTCCGGTTCGGACGAGCGCGTCGGCCTGCGCCGCGCCGGTAATCAACCCGACCGCGCCGGTAGCGACCCCGGCTTCCCGCCGCACCTGCTCGGCGAGTCCGACCTGATAGCCCGGCCCCACCGGAATTTCGACGTTCGGTACCGCTCCGCCCGATGAGCAGTCGATCAGGTCGACGCCCCGGTCTTTTAAGAGTTTGGATACGGCGACCGAATCGTCTACACTCCAGCCGCCCCCACGCCAATCGGTCGCGGAGAGCCGGATGAAGAGCGGCAGATGTTCGGGCCAGACCGCGCGGACGGCCTCGGTGGTCTCGAGCAGCAGCCGTACCCGGTTCTCGAACGGCCCGCCGTAACGGTCTTTGCGGGTATTCGACAGGGGCGACAAAAAGCTGTGCAGCAGGTAGCCGTGGGCGGCGTGGAGTTCGGCGACCTTGAAACCGGCCTCCAGCGAACGCTTCGCAGCAGCGACGAACGAGCCGATAATCTCTTCTATCCCCTTTTCATCCAGCGCGTGGGGTTCGGGATAGTCCTCGGCAAACGCGTCCGTCGTCGGTCCGACGATACTCCAGCCGCCTTCGGCTTCGGGTACCGCGCCGCGCCCCTCGGCCCAGGGGCGGTAGGTGCTCGCCTTACGGCCCGCGTGCGCGAGCTGAATCCCCGGCACCGCGCCGTGCGCCTCCAAAAAGCGGGCGATACGCGCGAGCGGCCCGATATGGTCGTCTTTCCATACGCCCAAATCTTCCGGTGAGATGCGGCCCCGGGCCGCGACTGCGGCGGCTTCGGTCAGCACCAGCCCCGCACCCCCGACCGCCCTCGAGCCCAGATGAACGAAGTGCCAGTCGTTCGCAAAACCGTCTTCGGCGCTGTACTGGCACATCGGCGAGACGACGATACGGTTACGCAGGGTTACGCTGCGGAGCGTCAGCGGAGAAAGGAGGGTCATAACCGCTTGTACCGTAAAAGCTCGAGCGCCTATGTTGCTCCGACATCTCAACTCGGCGCGCGGGTAGGGTTGGAGCAATTTTTGCCTCCCCTGAAACATACCTTTTTTTAATAATCTACCTCGACTGCTAGGGGGTAGCCCTACAGAGACAAAAAAGCGAAGATAGCGAAATGTCTAAGTCCCGCTATCTTCTGGCGCAGCATACCGTAAGCGAGCTTTTCACTATTGTTTACGTGC
>JAABUN010006278.1_pt1 | contig 13830 bp, 15 predicted proteins | sample 5559311 | NCBI WGS metagenome assembly JAABUN01 (sample SAMN10711877, study PRJNA513370) | rock metagenome | isolation source: Antarctica rocks | place: Antarctica: Victoria Land, Siegfried Peak sud | reverse complement strand
CTACCTCGACGAGTCCGGCGGCCGCTACGTGCACGTCATCGCCGACGGCGGCATGCGCACCGGCGGCGACGTCGCCAAGGCGATCGCCTGCGGCGCCGACTCGGTCATGCTCGGCAGCCCGCTCGCCAGGGCTCACGAGGCGCCCGGCCGCGGCTGGCACTGGGGTCACGGCAGCTACCACCCGGCTCTGCCACGCGGCCGACGGGTCCAGGTCGAGCAGGTCGGCACGCTCGAGCAGGTGCTGCTCGGCCCGGCCCGCAACGACGACGGCACCACCAACCTGTTCGGCGGCCTGCGCCGGGCGATGGCGATGACCGGCTACTCGACGATCAAGGAGTTCCAGAAGGTCGAGGTCATGGTGGCGCCGGCGGATTAGCGCCGTGGGCGCCATGGGCCGCCGTAACACCGACGCGGCTTGGTACTACCCCGAGCCCAAGGACGCGGCCGCCGAGATCCGCGACCACGTCGCGTTCTGGAAGGGCGTCGAGGTCACCGCGTAGCGCTGGCGGCCGACCCACGCATGGGCCGGCCGCTCGTACGTCCGGCTATCCAGAACGGCCGTCTTGCCGTTCAGGACGTGAGCGTCTCGCCGGCCAGACTTCCCCTCGTGCACTCGACCGGACAAGCACCCTCGGTAGCCTGCCGAGCGTGAGCCAACCCCCCGCAGACGCCGACGTGGTCCTGGTCGTCGACTTCGGGGCGCAGTACGCCCAGCTCATCGCCCGGCGGGTGCGCGAGTGCCGCGTCTACTCCGAGATCGTGCCGCACACGATCACTGCCGAGCAGATCCGTGCGCGCAGCCCGAAGGCCGTGATCCTGTCCGGTGGCCCGTCCTCGGTCTACGCCGAGGGAGCGCCTCAGGTGGCCGCCGGCCTGTTCGACACCGGCGTCCCGACCTTTGGCATCTGCTACGGGTTCCAGGCGATGGCGGCGTCCCTCGGCGGCGTCGTCGCGCGCACCGGGACGGCGGAGTACGGTCGGACCGCTCTCGCGGTGGTCGACCCCGGCGTGCTGCTCGCCGGCCTGCCAGCCGCGCTGAACGTCTGGATGTCGCACGGTGACGCCGTCGCCGAGGCGCCCCCCGGCTTCACCGTGACCGCCTTCACCGACGCCACTCCCGTCGCGTCCTTCGAGGATCGCGAGCGCGGGCTCTACGGCGTGCAGTTCCATCCCGAGGTGCTGCACAGCGAGCACGGCCAGCAGGTGCTCGAGCACTTCCTGATCGAGGCCGCCGGCTGCCGCCCGACCTGGACGATGGTCAACATCGTCGAGGACCAGGTCGAGCGCATCCGCGCGCAGGTCGGCGAGAAGAGGGTCGTCTGCGGGCTGTCCGGCGGGGTCGACTCGGCGGTCGCTGCGGCGCTGGTGCAGCGGGCCGTCGGCGACCAGCTCACCTGCGTGTTCGTCGACCACGGGCTGCTGCGCAAGGGCGAGGCCGAGCAGGTCGAGCAGGACTTCGTCGCCTCCACCGGAGTGCAGCTGCGGGTCGCCGACGCCGCCAAGCGCTTCCTCGACGCGCTCGCCGGGATTCACGACCCGGAGGCCAAGCGCAAGGCGATCGGCCGCGAGTTCATCCGCGTCTTCGAGCAGGAGGCGCGGGCGATCGTCGGTGAATCCCCCGAGCCGGTAGAATATCTCGTACAGGGCACGCTCTACCCCGACGTCGTCGAATCCGGCGGCGGGTCGGGGACCTCGAACATCAAGAGCCATCACAACGTGGGTGGTCTGCCGGAGGACCTGCAGTTCGCGCTGGTCGAGCCGCTGCGCACCCTTTTCAAGGACGAGGTACGCCGCGTCGGCATCGAGCTCGGGCTGCCCGAGGCGATCGTGTGGCGCCAGCCTTTTCCCGGCCCGGGGCTCGGCATCCGCATCATCGGCGAGGTGACGCAGGAGCGCCTCGACCTGCTCCGCGAGGCGGACGCGATCGCCCGCTCCGAGCTCACCGCGGCCGGCCTGGACCGCGACGTGTGGCAGTGCCCGGTGGTGCTGCTCGCCGACGTCCGCTCGGTCGGGGTCCAGGGTGACGGCCGGACCTACGGTCACCCCGTCGTCCTGCGGCCGGTGTCCTCCGAGGACGCGATGACCGCCGACTGGTCACGCATCCCGTACGACGTGCTGGCGAGGATCTCGACCCGGATCACCAACGAGTTGCGCGAGGTGAACCGCGTCGTGCTCGACGTGACGAGCAAGCCGCCGGGCACCATCGAGTGGGAGTGACGCCTACCAGCGGTGGGCGACGTCCACGACGAGCCGCGAGCCCGTGCCCGGACCGGGCAGCACGAAGGCCCGGAAGGGCAACCGCGCCCGTACGCCCAGACCAAGCGTCGTCTGGCCCTCGAAGCTCCCGGCCCAGCCCACCTGGCGGAACGTCCGGTAGGCGCTCACGTCGACGAGGTTGCCCGGGCTGACGAAGAACGAGTCGGTCGGTGCCACGGGTGCTTTCACCAGCACCTGCAGGAACGCGCCGCCACGCAGGGGCACGACGTCGCCCGAGCCGTCGAACGCGACCTCGGGTACGTAGCGGACGTCATAGGCGCGGGCGACGTTGCCGGCGACGTCGACCACGAGCCGATCGAAGCAGGCGTGTCGTCCTGCGCGTACATCGGAGATCTCTGCCGTCGTCATCACTGGACCGGCCTTGGGCAGCGAGCCCCACGTCACGGCGCATGAGGCCGTCGAGTGGGCCTGCGCCTGCGCCGGCCCCCACATCCCCATCGCGGCCGTGATAACCAGGACCGCTGCTGCAGTGAGCGCGGTCTGTACGAATTTCCTCATGGTGTTCTCCCCTCGTGCGGATGGTCCCTTCGAGAGCAGGACGCGCGAGCGAGGCATCCGGTTGCGTGCAAGTTTTCGGGGGAAGCGTTCAAGGCATGGACCACTTCACGATTGCGACCGTTGCCGAGCAGAGCGCCGACTTCCGCCGGGTCTTGTGGACCGGCGAGCACACCCAACTGGTCATCATGACCATCCCGGTGGGCGGGGAGATCGGCGTCGAGAAGCACGAGGACACCGACCAGATCCTGACCTTCGTCAGCGGGACCGGTGAGGCGACGGTGTCCGGCCGTACGCGGTCGGTGGCCCAGGGCGACCTCGTGGTCGTGCCGGCCGGCCTCACCCACAACTTCGTCAACACCGGGCCGAACCCCCTGGTCCTCTACACCGTGTACGGCCCGCCGGAGCATGCCGCGGGCGCGGTGCACAAGACCAAGCAGGAGGCCGACCGCATGGAGGAGGCCGGGAAGGACGAGCCGCCGGAGTAGGTCAGCCCGGCGGGTCGACGATCCGGATCCACACGGCCCGCAGCTGGTCGTAGGACGCCTCGAGCACCGCCAGCCGCGGGTCGGGGCCGTCCAGCAGCCGCCCGGTCACCAGCGGCCGCAGCGGGGGGAGCCGGTGGTCGGCAAGGACGCTGTCCACCGCCGTCCGCTCGCCGCCGACGACGACCGCGTCCAGTGAACCGGCGGCCGGCAGCAGAATCCGGGCGGCGGTGTCGGCGAAGGCGTCCAGCGCCACGCGTACCTGCCCTTCCCGGCGCCGGGCGAAGCGCTGCTGGGACTGACCACCGGCAGCCGACCGGCCGTGCACCTGGCGGGTCGTCACCTTCGAGGCGGTCAGACGTGGTCCGTCGAAGACGCCGCAGGCGCAGCCGCCGAGCCGGACCAGCAGCACGCCGACCCGCCGGTCGCGCAGGACGTGCTCGACCAGACCGCCGGACAGCGGCGGGAACGGCACCTCGATCTCGGCGAGCGCCCCGTCCTCGGCGACCAGGCGCACGGTGCGGTCATCGAACTCGCGAACCACCGCACCGTGCCGAGAGGCGAAGCCGTCCAGCCAGCGCTGCAGCCGTTCCGGTGCGGTGCTCACCCACCGGCCGCCGCCGGCCGCGGGTCGGCTCATTGGTCCGAATTGGGCGATCGGGGGCGCGGCCGGAGGGTGGCGAGCAGTCCGACGGCACCGACGCCGATGAGGACGACCGGACCGGCCCAGCGGCCGTCGACCGACAGGTCGGTCAGGTCCGTCACGAGGAACAACCCGGCGGGCAGCACCAGCAGCAGCCCGGCCATCAGCGAGACGACGTCGCGGCGGTGCCGGGACAACTCAGCCCTGGACACGGCGCACCTCGATCTCGCCCGCGCCGACGACGAGCTCGAGCTCGAGCTGGCGGTCGCCCGGGGGGCCGTAGGATCGGGTCGTCGAGATGCCGCGAGGGTTCTCCGAGGCGACGGCGGTGCGCCTGCCGTTGGTGTCGAGGACGACCAGCTCCCCGAGGCGCACCGACGAGGTGATCGACACCGTGAGGTCTCGCGGTACCAGGACGACCAGTGAGCCCAGGCCCACCTCGGCCCGCAGCGAGCGGGGCAGCGGCGCTCCGTCGGACATCGCCGGGCTCAGCTGACGCAGGTCGAGAGTCGCCTCACCGGCACCGAGCTCGAAGACGGTGCGCCGGTCGTCGGCCTTCGGTATCCACGTGCGCTCGCCCACACCGGCCCGGAACGGCCCCGGTGTGCCGGAGAACGCCGCGACCGGGGCGAGGACCAGACCGAGGGCCAGGCCCACGGCGAGCAGCCAGCGGGCCCGGCCGTACCAGGTGCCGATCAAGAGTCCGACACCGATCACGAGCATGGTCGCGGCCAGCACCCGTGGCCCGGTGATCCCGGTGGTGCCGAGTTCGCGCAGCAGCAGCAACAACCCGGTCACGAGTGCCGCGGCGCTGAGCGTCACCGGGCCGAGGATGGACCGTGCTTTCGGTGCTCGCGGTTCGGCGGCTACCGGCGGGGCGAAGGGCTGGGCGACGGGAGGCACGCCGTACGAGGATGGCTCGCCGACCGGCTGCCAGGCCGTGGCACCCGGCCCCGTCCCGGGTTCGGCGGTTCGTCGCTCGCGGGCGACGAGGTAGGCCAGGGCGACGACCACGGCGAGTACGACGACGCCGGACCCGTCGTCGATCGCGGCGAACAGCACCAGGGCGACGAGGAAGAGCAGGATCACACCGGCGACGCTGACCGACTGGTCGGCATTGCGCAGGTGGCGTTCGACGAACGACTGCGGCTGGTCGACGCGCGGGATCAGCAGCCAGGCGAGGGCGTAGATCACCAGGCCGGCGCCACCGAACAGCACGAGGGCGGCGAACAGCACGCGCCAGAGCACCGGGTCGGTGTCGGTGAACCGGCCGAAGGCGGCGCAGACGCCGCCGATCGCCTTGTCATCGGGATGCCGGACGAGCCGGCGTGCGGCGGGAGCAGGAGGTGAGGGCGGGGGAGGCAGGGGGTCCTGCAGGGTCTCGGTCATAACCAGGACGATCGTCCCGCAGGCAGGCGGGCGCATCCGGGTCGGACCCTGGACCTGACCTCGGGGTCGGTCCCGGAACCGCCCCGCCACTGCGCGTGGAACCCTGAGACCGTGACCACCGCCGCCCCTCCGCTCCCGCACCGCAAGGTGGTGCGCTCCGGCAGCGCGCGGCTCGTGGGCGGCGTCGCCAGCGGCATCGCCGAGCATCTCGGGCTGTCCCCCTTCGTCGTCCGGCTCGCGTTCGTCGCGCTGTCGATCGCGGGTGGCGTGGGTGTCGCGATGTACGCCGCGTTCTGGCTGCTGCTGCCGCAGAGCTCGGCGCCCACCGCCGTCCGGGACGACGTCGACCCCCACCGGGTGCAGCTGCTCGCGCTGGCGGCGGTCGGCGTGGGGGGCCTGCTGCTCGTCCAGGCTGCCGGGCTGTTCTCGCCGGTGCTGCTGCCGCTGGTCTTCGCCGCCGCCGGCGTCGCGCTCGTCTGGCAGCAGGCGGACGAGGCGCAGCGGGCCCGGTGGCGCAGCGCGGGCAACCGGCGTACGCGCCTGCTCGCCGTCGGGGCCGGGGCGATCCTGCTGGTGGTCGGGTTGACCGGCTTCCTCGCCACCATCGGCCAGCTCGGCCAGGCCCGTGACGGACTGCTGTCGACCGGCGTCGTCGTGCTCGGCCTCGCGGTGCTCACCGGACCGTGGTGGGTACGCATGGCGGCCGACCTGCGGGCCGAGCGGCGCGAGCGGATCCGCTCGCAGGAGCGGGCCGAGGTGGCGGCGCACGTGCACGACTCGGTGCTGCAGACGCTGGCGCTGATCCGCAAGGCAGCTGACGACCCCCGGGAGGTGACCCGGCTCGCGCGCACGCAGGAGCGCGAGCTGCGTGGCTGGCTCTACACGCCGGCTGCACCCGATGGCTTGTCGGGGTCGCAGGAGCCGGCGCTCGCGGGGGTGCTCGAGCATCTCGCCGGCGAGGTGGAGGAGACGCACGGCGTCACGGTGGAGACGGTTGTCGTGGGGGACTGCCCCGCGTCGTCGCACCTGCTGGCCGTGGTCGCCGCAGCCAGGGAGGCCCTGGTGAATGCGGCGCGCCACTCCGGGGTGACGACGGTCTCGCTCTATGCCGAGATCACCGACGACCGGGTCGAGGTGTACGTCCGCGACCGTGGCAAGGGCTTCGACCTCGCGGTCGTGCCGGACGACCGCTTCGGCGTGACTCAGTCCATCGTCGGCCGGATGGAGCGGCACGGCGGGAAGGCGGTCGTGCGCAGCTCACCGGGCGGCGGCACCGAGGTGCAGGTGGAGCTGCGCCGTGCCTGAGGCGGCGCCGTGCCTGCGGGTGGTGCTCGTCGACGACCACCGCCTGTTCCGTGCCGGCGTGCGCAGCGAGCTTCCCGCGCTTGGCGATGGAGCAATCGAGGTGGTAGGCGAGGCCGAGACCGTCGCCGCTGCAGTCGTGCTGGTGCTCGACCTGCAGCCCGACGTCGTGCTGCTCGACGTGCACATGCCCGACGGCGGTGGCCGGGCGGTGCTGGCCGCGGTGGGCGCCGGCGCGCCCTCGACCCGGTTCCTCGCCCTGTCGGTCTCCGACGCCGCGGAGGATGTCATCGGCGTGATCCGCGCAGGAGCAAGGGGTTACGTCACCAAGAGCATTTCGGCCGACGAGCTTGCCGAGGCGGTGATCCGGGTCGCGGGCGGCGACGCCGTCTTCTCCCCGCGCCTGGCCGGCTTCGTGCTCGACGCGTTCGCTTCCTCACCGCCGGTGCCCGATGACGCACCCGCAGCCGACCACGCCGACCTCGACCGGCTGACGGCCCGCGAGCGCGACGTGTTGCGGCTGATCGCGCGCGGCTACACCTACAAGGAGGTGGCCGCCGAGCTGTTCATCTCCGGGCGCACCGTCGAGACGCACGTCTCCTCGGTCCTGCGCAAGCTGCAGCTGTCGAACCGGCGTGAGCTCTCCCGCTGGGCGGCGGCCCGGCGCCTCGTCTGAGCCCCGCCCGGGTCGGGCTACGGTCGTCGGGTGACATCGAGCGCCCCCCCGTCCGCCGGCACGAACCGGCTGCTCGTCCCGCCGCGGCCGGGTCGCCTCGGGGCCTGGGCGTACGCCCTGCGCACCACCAACCCGCCACCCGGACGCGATGTCCGGACCCTGGACGGCGTCACCACCTGGCTGGTGGTGACCCGGGCGGCAGTGCTGCCGATGACCGTCTTCGCGGGGCTGGTGGCCGGGCTGCTGGCGGTGCGTGCCGAGGGGTTCTCCTGGCCGCTGTTCGGCCTGGCGCTGCTCGGCATCACGTTGGCGCACGTCAACAACAACCTGCTCAACGATCTGTCCGACGCCGACGTCGGGCTCGACACGGCCGGCTACCCGCGGGCGCTCTACGCGCCGCACCCGATCCTGTCCGGAATGGTGCGGCGCAAGCAGATCGGGCTGACCGTCATCGGGCTCAACCTCGCCGACCTGGTCATCATGATCGTGCTGGCGACCCAGCGCGGGTGGCCGGTGGTGGCCTTCGCCGTCACCGGGCTGCTGCTGTCGATCGCCTACGCCTCGCCGCCGCTGCGCCTGAAGAAGCGCGGTCTCGGCGAGCTCGACGTCTTCCTCACCTGGGGTCCGCTGATGATGGCGGGCACCTACTTCTCGGCGGTCGGCTCGTTGCCCTGGCAGGTATGGGTGGCGTCGGTGCCGTACGGCCTGCTCTGCACGACGGTGTTGATGGGCAAGCACATCGACAAGATCCCGTACGACGAGCCGACCGGCACCCGGACGTTGCCGGTGCTGCTCGGCGAGGCGCGCGCGAGGTCGTTCACTCTAGGCCTGCTCGTCGCCTTCTACGTGACGACCGGGCTGGCCATCGCGGTGGGCGCCCTGCCGTGGCCGACGCTGCTCGTCGCGCTCGCCCTGCCGCTGCTGCGCAAAGTCTCCGGCGCGCTGCGCAAGCCCCGCCCGGACGAGCCGCCGGAGGGCTTCCCGGTCTGGCCGCTGTGGTTCGCCGCGATCTGCTTCGTGCACACCCGGCGGGCCGGGGCGCTGCTGGTGCTCGGGCTCGTCGTGGCGGCGGTTACCGGGACCGGCCTGCCGCTGCCGTCCTGATCCACCCCGCTCCCTCCCTCCCTCCCTCCCTCCCTCCCTCCTCCCCCCCCCGGTGATCCACGGAGACTTTGAGGTGGAAAGAGCGCGGAAATGCACCTCGAAGTCCGCGTGGATCGCGGGGCGGGGAGGGGCGGGGTGGGGCAGTACGGGGTCAGCGGGTGTTGACGACCCGGAAGGCCTCGGCCAGCCGGCCCTGCCCGAAGCCCGCCGCCGCGGCGGCCAGGCCCTGCCAGCCGCGCAGCATCCCCTCGAGGTCGTCCATGTGCGCCGTCTGCGACACGTGGGCCCGCAGCGCCGCCAGCTTGCGGTCGAACACCTCCGTGACGTCGACGTATCGGTTGACGTCCGAGGCGGCGCCCGCCATCACCCACACCTCCCCGACGGTCCACTCCTCGAGCCCCTCCGCCGCGAGCTCCAGGTGGGCGAAGGGGTTGCGGGCGTCGGGGTAGATGGCGCTGATCGCCGCCTCGCCGGCCGCGAGGTGGTCGGGGTGCGAGGAGCGGATGCGGTCCCAGTTGCGCTCCGGGGAGGAGATGAGCATCCGGTCGGGGCGGCGCTGACGGATGACCCGGGTGATGTCCCGGCGCAGCTCGATGCTCGGCGTCAGCCGCCCGTCGGGGTAACCGAGGAAGACCACGTCCTCGACGCCGACCTCCTTGGCGGCGGCGCGCTGCTCGGCCTGCCGGATGCCGGCGATCTCACCGCGGGGCACCGCCGGGTCGAAGCCGCCGGCGTCGCCGTCGGTGCACAGGCAGTACGACACCTCGATGCCGGCGTCGGTCCACGTCGCGATGGTCCCGGCCGCGCTGAAGTCGACGTCGTCGGGGTGGGCCACCACGACAAGCGCCCGCTCCACGGTCGTCTCAGGCTCTGTCATCCCGGCTCCCCGCTCTCGCGACGGGCAGCGTGCCCGTGACACCGACATCCTGGGTCAAGCGCCTCCAGGCCGCGCGCCGGGGGCGGTCAGGACAGCACGTCCCGGCGCCGGAGGTCGACCGCGGCGACGAGCACGATGCCCGCGACGAGTGCGGCGCCGACGGTTGCCGAGCGGGCCAGCCCCGACGCCGTCGTGCCGCCGGCCGAGACGGACTCCATCAGCAGGCCCGGGAACCATCGGCTGGCACCCGTCCAGGCTTCCTGCAGTAGGTGCTCGAGCGGCCCGAACCAGGTCACCCCGATGCCGAGGGCGACCGGCACCGACCGGACGAGAGTGCCCAGCGCTGCCCCGACCAGGCCGTAGCCCGCAGCCGCACCGGCAGCCCGCAGGTAGTCCGTGCCGGCGGCCCGCAGCGCATCCGCAGACGTCCAGGCCTCCGTCGGTACGTCACGGAGCCCGGCCGCAAGGAACGCCGCCGCGATGCTCGCCAGCAGAGCGAGGATCAAGGCCGCCCAGGTGAGCAGCAGGACGGCCAGCACCTGGCCACCGACGAGCCGCAGCCGGCGGGGCTCACGGGTCAGCAGCATCCGCAGCGTGCCTCGGCCGTGCTCACCGGCGGTCAGCGCGAGGAACAGCACCAGCACGAGCATGCCCAGCAGGCTGGAGGTCGCGGCGAACCCGGCGGTCATCCCGTCAGGTCTGGCCAGTGCCGACAGCAGCAGCGCCGGCCGCTCCCCCGGCTCCGGGAGGACGGCGACCGCGTCGGCGGTGGCGTAGGAGATCGCGGTCGCGACCACCGCCAGCGCCGGCAGCAGCCCCAGCAGCGAGCCCAGCACTGCGGGACGGCGCAGCACCAGCAGCTGCGCGCGCACCGGACGCAGGACTGCAGCCGCCCTCATCGCAGGCTCCCGGCGAGCGAGTCGGCGAGCAGCGCGCCGTACTGGTCCTCCAGGGTGGCGCTCTGGCGGCGCAGCTCGGACAGCGTGATGCCGACCTCGGCTGCGGCGCGGTTCAGGCCGGGAAGCACATCGTCGCCCGTGAGCGGCCCGGCGTGCAGCCGGTCGTCGACCCGGCGCACCTGCAGCGCGCGGCTCTCCAGCAGCGCCGCGAGCCGCGGCAGGTCCCCTGCGTGCTCGCAGCCGAGGACCGCCTCCGAACCGGTCAGCAGCTGCGCGGTCGGCCCGGACCAGACCAGCTGCCCGGCCTCCACCATGACCAGCCAGTCGCAGGCCTGCTGCACCTCACCGAGCAGGTGCGAGGAGACCAGCACCGTCGGGCCGTCGCCGGCGAGCGAGCGCAGCAGCCCGCGCATGTCCCGGATGCCCTGCGGGTCAAGGCCATTGGCTGGCTCGTCGAGCACGAGCAGGCGTGGTCGGGGAAGCAGGGCGGCGGCGATGCCGAGACGTTGCTTCATCCCGAGGGAGTACGTCTTGTAGGCGTCGTCGGCGCGCTCGGCCAGTCCGACGCGCTCCAGGACCTCAGCGACCCGTACGACCGGGGTCGCACCCAACGTGGCGAGCACCCGCAGGTTCGCCCGGCCGGACAGGCCCGGGTAGAACGCCGGCGCCTCGATCAGCGCACCGACGTCGGGCAGGTAGTCCTGCGGTCTGGACAGCTCGTGGCCGAGAACGCGTCCGCTACCGGAGCTCGGGCGGACGAGACCGAGCAGCATCCGCAGCGTCGTCGACTTTCCGGCGCCGTTCGGGCCGACGAAGCCGCACACGACGCCGGCGGGGACGGCGAGGTCGAGGCCGGCCACGACGGTGCGTCCGCGGTAGGCCTTGGTCAGGGAGGTGGTCTCGACCACCGGGTCTGTTGTCATGCGTCCCAGGCTGTCCGGCTGCCGCGCCGTCGTCATCGCCCGCCGGGCGGCTCCTGCCGTACTCCCGGCGGCGCAGTCAGGACCAGCCGGGGCGCACCAACCCGCTCTCGTAGGCAAGGACCACCAGCTGGGCGCGGTCGCGGACGCCGAGTTTGATCATCGCCCGGCTCACGTGGGTCTTGGCGGTCGCCGGGCTGACCACGAGCCGGGCGGCGATCTCGTCGTTGGACAGCCCGGTGCCGGCGAGCGCGACGATCTCGCGCTCCCGGTCGGTGAGGGCCTCAAGCGCGCGCGGGGCCGTGGAGGTGCGGGCCCGCGCCGCGTACTCCTCGACCAGACGCCGGGTCACGCTCGGCGACAGCAGCGCGTCCCCGGCGGCGACGACGCGCACCCCGCGCAACAGCTCGGCCGGCTCGCAGTCCTTGAGCAGGAAGCCACCGGCACCTGCGCGCAGGGCGGCGAAGACGTACTCGTCGAGCGAGAAGGTTGTCAGCACGATGATGCGGGTCGCCGTGAGGTCGGGGTCGGCCGCGATGCGCCTGGTCGCCGACAGCCCGTCCTCGACGGGCATCCTGATGTCCATCAGCACGACGTCCGGGCGCAGTGCGCGGCACAGGGTCACGGCCTGCGTGCCGTCGGCGGCCTCGCCGACGACCTCCAGGCCGTCAGTCGCGTCGAGCAACGCCCGGAAGCCGGCCCGGACGAGGGCCTGGTCGTCGACGAGCAGTACGCGGATCATGCTGTCGGCAGGGGTATCTCGGCATGGACGGTGAACCCGCCGTCGGGCTGAGCGCCGGTGCTGAGCGACCCACCGAGACCGAGGACCCGTTCGCGCATGCCGCGGAGCCCGTTGCCCGCCGCGGTCCCCGTCGTGGCGGTGCCGTCGTCTTCGACCCGCAGGACCAGGGCGTGCTCGCCGTACGCCAGGTCGACGCGTGCGCTGTGCGCGCCGGAGTGCCGGACGGTGTTGGTCAAGGCCTCCTGGATGACGCGGTAGGCCGCCAGCTCGATCTCCGGGGGCAGCTCGCGGACCCGCCCGGTGCGGGTCGCCGTGGCGGACAGGGCCGGCCCGCTGACGGCGTGGACGAGCGTGTCGACCTGGTGCAGTCCCGGTGCGGGCGCCATCGGCAGGTCGCCGGCCGCGCTGTCGCCGTCCCGGCGCAGTGTGCCGACCGCGGCCCGCAGCTCGCGCATGCCCTCGTCGCTGGCGGCGGTGATCGCCTCGAGGGCGATGCGGACCTGCTCGGGGTGGCTGTCCATCAGGTGCAGAGCGACCCCCGCCTGCACCCGGATGACCGAGATGCTGTGCGCGAGCACGTCGTGCAGCTCACGGGCGATGGCGAGCCGTTCCTCGACCAGTTGCTGCTGCTGCTCGCGCTCGCGGACGGCGCGCAGCTCGACGTGGCGGCGGCGGCGTAGCGAGACCAGGGCGACGACGACGGTCGCGAAGATCGCCGCGCCCGGGTAGCCCAGGGAGAAGTAGGCGATGCCGGCCAGCACGCTGGCGCCGACGGTGAACCATGGTGCGCGGTGCCGGAGCGGCAGCGTCAACGGGCCGGCCACCAGGAGCAGCACTCCCAGGGCGTCCAGTGCGGCGGCCCCCTCACGCGGGCCGCCGGCGTGCGCCGTCCCTATCTGGAAGGAGGCGACGGCGGCGACGAGGGCAATCTCGCGCAGCAGTACACCGACCCTCATGGTCTGCACGGTAGGGCGCGGGCCGGGTGCTGTCGTCGTCCCTGAGGAGTAGATCCAGAGCCTCCCGGGAGGGACGACAGGCAACCGGCCGACGCTGGTGTGACACGCGCGTGGCGCTGCGCATCCGGGGCGGTCGGTCGCACCCCGCTCCTAGACTGGCGCAGGTGAGCCCCGCCACCGTCGCCGCCCCGCACGTCGAGCGGCTGCTCGAGGGGCTGAACCCGCAGCAGCGCGCCGCGGTCGTGCACGAGGGCGGGCCGCTGCTCATCGTGGCCGGCGCCGGCTCGGGTAAGACCAAGGCGCTCACCACCCGGATCGCCTACCTGCTGGCGGCCCGCGACGTGCAGCCCGGCGAGGTCCTCGCGATCACCTTCACCAACAAGGCGGCCGGCGAGATGAAGGAGCGGGTCGCCGCCCTCGTCGGTGGTCGCGCCCGCGCCATGTGGGTGCTGACCTTTCACTCAGCGTGCGTGCGCATCCTGCGGGCGGAGGCGACCAAGCTGGGTTTTCGCAGCACCTTCTCGATCTACGACGCTGCCGACGCGCAGCGGCTCATGACGCTGGTCTGCCGCGACCTCGACCTCGACCCGAAGCGCTTCCCGGCCCGCTCGCTGAGCAATCAGATCAGCGACCTCAAGAACGAGCTCGTCGACTGGGAGACCGCCCGCGCCAAGGCCGTGACCGTCGCCGAGAAGCAGGTCGCCGAGGTCTATGCGAGCTACCAGGCCCGGCTCCTGGAGGCAAATGCGCTCGACTTCGACGACCTGATCATGACGACTGTCATTCTGCTGCAGGCCTTTCCGGACGTCGCGGAGCACTACCGCCGCCGGTTCCGCCACCTGCTGGTCGATGAATATCAGGACACCAATCACGCGCAGTACGTCCTGGTGCGCGAGCTCACCGGTGCAGGGGGCGGGACCGCGGTGCCGTCCGCCGAGCTGTGCGTCGTGGGCGACGCCGACCAGTCCATCTACGCCTTCCGGGGCGCCGACATCCGCAACATCCTCGACTTCGAGAGCGACTACCCCGACGCCACCACGGTCCTGCTCGAGCAGAACTACCGAT
>JAABUN010006277.1_pt1 | contig 13830 bp, 13 predicted proteins | sample 5559311 | NCBI WGS metagenome assembly JAABUN01 (sample SAMN10711877, study PRJNA513370) | rock metagenome | isolation source: Antarctica rocks | place: Antarctica: Victoria Land, Siegfried Peak sud | reverse complement strand
CCCGAGTCATCAAACGCAAGTACGTCAAATGGCACGTTAAACGCGCCCACCACCAGCAATGGCCCCAGCCCGAACACCCGCCCAGCTACACCCCGCTACCGCACTAACTGAACGGTATTGGCCCTAGTCGCAGTTCACTGGCGCCCGCGGGATTCTGCTTGACTGGAGTCATGACGCATCCTCGCAGTGGTTTCGACCCGGCTGCCAGTTCCCTGGCGGGAAATGTGGCGCCGGAGGTGATGGCCGAACTGCTGTCGGTGCGGAGCTCGATCGACAATATCGACGCCACCCTCGTCTACCTGCTGGCCGAACGCTTCAAGGCGACGCAGCGGGTGGGACACCTGAAAGCGGAGCATGACCTCCCGCCCGGGGATCCGCAGCGCGAGGCCGCGCAGATCACGCGACTCCGCATGCTCGCGGAGGAGGCGCAGCTGGATCCGGCGTTCGCCGAGAAATTCCTGAATTTCATCATCTCCGAGGTGATCCGGCATCACCAGGCCATTTCCGAGAACCGTCAGGCCTCGGGCGAGCAGGCGGACGCCCCGGAAGCATCACCGCCGTGACGGCCGCTGCGGGCGCCGGCATCGGCGCAACGGCGGCGGGTGGCTGGCCGGGGTTCGATCCCCTCGAGGCGAACCGGGCGGTCCGGGGCGAGCTCGGGAAACCGAGCATTCCGTTCCTGCCGGCGCTGCCGGCGCGCGGACCAGGGAGCGACGACGTCGGACGCACCCTCGGGGTGCTGGTCGAGCTGCCTTTCGATCTGCAGCCGCACGGGTGGCGCCTCGTGCAGCGGCCGGGCAAGGATCAGCGGCGCGCGGAGTCGGCGTTGTCCTCCGATATCAACGCCCTGGGGGATATTGCCGGCCTCGAGGAGCATTCCGCTCCCCGCCTGAAACTGCACCTGCACGGGCCGCTCTCGCTCGCGGCAGGCGTACATCTGCACAACGGCGAACGTGTCCTGATCGACCACGGGGCACGGCGCGAGCTCTACGAGTCACTTGCGGCTGGGGCTGCGGACTTCGTGCGTCGGGTGGCATCCGCGGCGCGGGGCGCCGAGGTGACCGTCCAGTTCGATGAGCCGGACGCTGGGGCGGTGCTGGCGGGTCGGGTTCCCACGGCGAGCGGTTACCGCTCGCTCCGCGCCGTCGGCCGCCGGGAGGCGACCGAGGCGTGGGACCTCGTGACGGCGTCGGTCCGTGCTGCGGGGGCCAGCGAGACCGTGCTGACTCTTGAGGCCGACGACGTCGTCCTGGATGCGGCCCGCGCCAGCGCGGCGTCGGTACTCTCCCTGCAGCTGCCCGGCATCTCCGACCGACAGTGGGAGGCGCTCGCGGGAGACCTCGAGTCCGGCCGTCCGCTGTGGCTCGCTATCCTCGATCCCGGCAGCGCAATTCCGCAGGTCAAAGTCCTCGTCGAGTCCGTGCTCACCGCCTGGCGGCGCATCGGCCTACCCGACCCGGCGCTCGTTGCGTTGACCGTTACCACCATGCCAGGGCTGGAGTCGACGTCGCCGAGAGATGCCGTGCGAACTCTCACCCGGATGGCGCAGGTTGCAGACGCCCTGGATCAGGTGCGGACGGAAGGCTGACCCGCATGCTGACCGGATGAGTGCGTCTGTGCGGCGCTGATGCCGATGGCCCGGTCCGCACCCGATAAGAACGCCCAGCGAGGAGCCCGGTAAGAATGTGGTTGCGTCAACGCTCTTCATGTCTTGCACTTATTACACTTGAAGCGGATAATTGGATAAGAGTGAAAGGAGGCCGTCGTGGCTGCGCTCACCGAAACCACAGAAGTGTCGACCATCAGTGTCAGTCCTACCCAGACGCAGGAAGCCTCGGATGTCGCCCGTCAACTGGAGGATCTCCGTCCTCAGGATCTACGCATTCGCATCGAATCAGCACGTGGAGAAGAAGTTTTCGTTCCCGAAAGACTGAGTGATTTGCTTCGGACTGTCCTCCACCTGGTGGCTGCGGGACAGCAGGTAGGGATCACGAGAGTAGCGAAAGCGCTCACGAGCGTAGAGGCTGCACAGGTGCTCGGTATCTCCCGGCCTACGCTGATCAAACTGGCCGCCGCAGGCGAAATCCCGTCGCATAAGGTCGGAACGCACAACCGCTTCCTCCGGTCGGATCTGGATCAGTTTGCCGAGCGCCGCTCGGACGCCGAGCGCCTGGAGTTCAACCGGCTCAGGGACCTCGAGGACTCTTTGGATAACGCGGAGTAGGTTTGGGCGACTCGAGTTGGCTCCCGGTCACATAGTCTCTCTACTATGAGACCGGGGGCCACACTTGTTTTTCTCGACGCAAACATTCTCTATTCCAGAACGCTTAGAGATTGGTTTGCGCTGATCTCCAAGCGATCAGGCGCCGAGGGGATCCGTTTGCGCTGCAGCGAGGATGTCCTCGCCGAATGGCTGTACCACTGGCGCCGTAAGCACCCAGAGCGCGCCGATGCTGCGGTCGGCGGGTTGCGCACGCAGTTCCTTAGAGCTTGCCCGGATGCTGTCATTGCTGGTTATGAGATCAGTCCGGCACTTCTCGAAGGCGGAGATACGTTCGACGCACACGTGGTGGCGGCTGCGTCTCACGGAGGTGTTGACTACCTTGTCACGAGCAACCTTGCCGATTTCGAGTCGCTGCGCGACCATTTCGAATTTGAGATCTACGCCCCGGATGATCTTCTGTGTCTTATCCTCGAACGTCGACCCGACGCAGTGCGAAAGGCGCTGCTGGACAATATCGCTTACTGGTCTGCTAAACCGGGGTCGAAGGACGTAGTGGAGGCGCTTATCGATGCTGGTGCGCCCAACTTCGCCGACGGTGTGCGGGGTCTTCGGACGAAACTGGCAATGACCGGCAGGTATTGACGCAGTCGACCCGGATCACGTGATAGCTCAGAGCGCGCTCGTCGCATGGGTATTTGAATTTCCTGCTCAGTGAAGGCATGAGCCGCATCAGCACGACTACGACAGACGAAGCCCGCAAGCGGACGGATCTCATCGATCCACAGCTCGAGCGAGGATCCGAAGCCGCCGGGCGTCAGATGCGTTCCTCCCAGCGACGCGGCTGCGCCTCGGCCGGCAGGACGCCGTCGAACTCCTCGAGGGTGTAGTCGAAGCGTCCGGCGTAGACGAGCAGGGTGCCGAGCTGGCGGTGCACGACGCGGGTCTTGATCCGGAAGGAGCCGGCGTCGTCGTCCCACCACTGTTCCATGTAGGCGAGGGCGCCGACGGCGTCGGGCACGGGGAGGCGGATCCCGGCGTAGACGCGCGTTCGGGAGGACACCATGCGCATGTGGCCCTCATCGGTCACCGAGCAGGTCAGCAGGGTGGCCATGCGCCGGTGCATCCCGACATAGTCCGTCAGGACGCCGTCCTGCAGCGACGTGGTGTCCTCGAAGACCCGCAGTGCGGTGCCGAAGTCGAGCTCGCGCCGGGCGGTCAGCGCCGGGCGGCCGAACGGGTCGGTATGCGGATAGTTGCGGATGGTGAACGGCACCTGGCTGTTGTACTCGGGGAAGAACGCGTTCTCGAGCGCCGTCAGCCGGAAGGCCGGCCGGGCGAACCAGGCGGGGCAGCCCGCGACGTCGAAGACGCCGGTGCCGAAGCCGGACGAGCCGCTGCCCGCATGCAGCCCGAAATAGTCACGCAGCTCGGGTTGCAGGCGGCCGAAGTCGCTGCCCATCGCCTGTTGGTAGATCGAGGTCATGCCGCCCACTTCCGTCGCTCGAACAACCAGTCAATCATGATGCCGGGCGTGAACCGGGCGTGTGCCCTGAGGAACGGGCTGCTCGGAATCTCCGGGGAGAGGCCGCGGACCGTCATATAGGCCGCGAGGACGGCAAGCCACGCATCGACGGCTGCGGGATCGGCGGTGGCGGACAGGCGGGACGACCGCAGCCAGGTATCGGCGTCGAGCGCGGCGTGGCGCACGTAGGGCAGCAGGCCCACCCAGTCGGACCACGAGGGCCCGCGCGCCAGGAAGTTCCAGTCGCAGACGTAGGCGCGCCCTGACCGGCGCTCGATGATGATGTTGTCCGGGCGCAGATCGTTGTGCACGATCCGCGATCCCGCCAGCAGGGACGGCGCTGACGCCACGAGTGCCTGGAGGTGCACCCAGCGTTCCCTCGTTACCCGGGGAAGGAACGGAACGTCGACGGCGCCCGTGGCGCAGCGCTCGAAGATTCCCAGCACGGCGTCGTCGTCGGTCAGGCCCGCGGTGAAGTCGGACAGGCCCGCGGTGAAGGACGCGGTCGCCAGGTCGGCAGGCAGGTCGGCAGGGAGGCCGGCGAGGCCTTGATCGAGTTCGATGAGCGAGTCCTCCACCGCGCCGACGTCCGCCGTGGTCCATGGATGCCCCGGCATGTGACCGTCGATGTGCTCGATGCACAGCACAGTCCAGGTGCGCTCGGGCTGGAGCACGGTCCGTGCCGAGAGGAGGCGGGGGACCGGCAGCCCCTCCGGCATGCTCGCGAGGATCACCGACTCCCGCTGGTAGTCCGCGAAGGGGAAGGGATCTGCGTCGGAGGCCGCCTTGACGAACAACGACGACGGACCCCTCCGTAGCGTCGCGGCGAACCCCGGTGTGAAGCCTCCACCGGCAAGCCGGACCTCGTCGGGAGACCCGCCGAGCGTCCGGGCGATGGCGCCGCGCACCTCGGCAGGAAGATCCGTGTAGTGCGGCCGCCGCGCCGTGGCCGAGTAGTCGAAGCCCGTCACAGGCGTCCCGCGGCCTTAAGCCTGATGTAGGTGTCGGCGAGCAGGGGCGGGAGGTCCGCCGGAACCGCATCCACGACGTCGGCCCCGAGCAGCCGGATCTGGTTCGCTACGGCCGCGCGGTCCAGCAGTGCGCGCTCGGCCGCTGCAGCGCGGAAGGTCGCAGCCGCCGTCGACCTGTCCGCCCGCAGCTCCTCGAGCCGGGGATCGCGGACCGAGGCGACGACCACGACGTGCCGTTCGGTCAGGCCGGGCAGCGCAGGCAGCAGGCCCTCCTCCACGGCGCCGGAATCGAGCGAGGTCAGCAGGACCACGAGGGAGCGGTGGGCTGATGCGGCCCGCACCTGGGCGGGCACGCGTGACCAGTCCGCCTCGATGAGTTCCGCCTCGAGGGGCGCCATCGCGGTCACGAGCGAACTCAGCAGATTGCCCTTGGCCGTCGAGTCCACCCGGGCCCTGAGCCTCCGGTCGAAGGCCAGGAAGTGGACCTTGTCCCCGCCCCGCTCGGCGAGGACGGCGAGCAGGAGCGCGGCTTCGATGCCGGTGTCCAGCCGCGGCTCGTCCAACACACGCGCAGCGGACGTGCGCGAGGTATCCAGCACGACGACGACGCGCCGGTCTCGCTCCGGGCGCCAGGTCCGCACGACGGTATCCCGGCGTCGTGCCGTCGCACGCCAGTCGATGGAACGCACGTCGTCGCCGCGAACGTAATCGCGGAGGGAGTCGAACTCGGTGCCGGCACCCCGGATCTGGACCGCGGACTGGCCGTCGAGCTCCCGGAGTCGCCGGAGTTTGGAGGGAAGGTGGCGCTTGGAGTTGAAGGGCGGAAGGACGCGCAGCACGCCCGGCGCGGGGACGGAGAGCTGGCGGGCAGCAACACCCAGCGGACCCATGCTGCGAAGGGTCACCGTGTCCACGCGAAGGATCCCGCGCCGCGTGGGACGCAGCGACACCATCATCCGGCGCGCCTCACCCGGGGGGACTGTGAGGGTCTGTTCCGGATCGGCCGCGCCGGCGGACGGCTGCCAGGCCTCCCGCACCGTGCAGCGCAGCACGCGGTGGGTGTCATTGCGGAGGACCAGTGCGCTGCGGCAGCCTTCGCCGAGGCGGACGCTCTCCGGGAGTGTCCTGACCAGTCCGATCCGGCGGGGAGACGCGGCGCGGGCCAGATCCAGTCCGGTCACCGCGGCGAGGATCAGGGCCCACAGCAGGATCGACGTCCACCCCGGGTAGAGGATGACCGGCACGACGCCGAGCAGCGCCAGCAGCACAAGGCGTCCGGTGATGACCAAAAGAGAACTCCTCTTCGGGGGCCGGGCCGTCGGAGGACCCGCCCGGTAATGGGGTGCGCTTAGCGCGGAACCGGGACCGTGGCGAGGATTCCGCCGAGGACGTCGTCCACGTCCACGCCGTCCATCTGGGCCTCCGGCCGCAGTGCCACGCGGTGGCGCAGGGCCGGCAGGGTGAGCGCCTTGACGTCGTCGGGTGTCACGAAGGACCGGCCCGAGAGCCATGCCCACGCGCGCGAGGTGTTGAGCAGGGCAGTCGCACCGCGGGGAGAGACTCCCAGCTGGAACGACGGCGACGACCGTGTAGCGCGGACGACGTCGACGATGTAGGCGAGCACCTCGGGCGCGATGGCGACGCGTCCGACGGCCGCACGGGCACGGTCGATATCCTCCGCACCGGCCACCGCCCGCACACCCGCTGCGGCCAGGTTGCGGGGGTCGAAGCCGACGCTGTGGCGGCGGATGACCTCGATCTCGTCGTCGCGACCGGGCAGCGGGAGGGTGAGTTTGAGGAGGAAGCGGTCCAGCTGGGCCTCGGGGAGCGGGTAGGTGCCCTCGTACTCGATCGGGTTCTGCGTCGCGGCGACGATGAACGGCGCAGGCAGCGGGCGCGATACGCCGTCGACCGAGACCTGGCGTTCCTCCATTGCCTCGAGCAGGGACGCCTGCGTCTTGGGCGGCGTGCGGTTGATCTCGTCCGCGAGGAGGATGTTCGTGAAGACCGGCCCTTCCCGGAAGGTGAACTCCGAGGTCTTCGATTCGTAGATGAGGGATCCGGTGATGTCACCGGGCATGAGGTCCGGCGTGAACTGGACGCGCTTGGTGTCGAAGCTGAGGGCGGTCGCGAGTGTCCTCACGAGCAGTGTCTTGGCGACACCGGGGACACCTTCGAGCAGCACATGTCCGTTCGCGAGGAGCCCGATCAGGAGGCCTGTCACCGCTGAATCCTGGCCGACAATGGACTTTCCGACCTCCGAGCGCACGCGCAGCAGCGCGGCCCGCGCCGAGTCGCTCTCCGACGCCGGCTGCCCGGCCGAATCCGTCCCCGGAACGCGCTCCTCGACTCGGGTGGCCTGGTGGGCTCCGGTGTGTTCGGTGCCAGACGATGTCGATGGTGGCGCCTGGATGGACCCGTCCTGCCAGCCTTCGGATTGGTTCATGATGACGTGATCTCCTTTTCGAGGTCGAGGATCTCCTGTGCCCACAGCACAAGCTCGCGATTCGTGGTCGGGGTGTAGTCGATGAGCCGCTGCTGCAGCTCTGCCCGGGACCTGCCGCCGTGGCGGGAGGCTGCATCGATGATCTCGCCGGGCGCCGCCGAACGGTCCACCCGCAGCCGGCGGGCCATCCGGGCCAGCGTGGCCGCACGAAGATTGGCCGCCGCATGGGAGCTGGCGCCGGAATCCTGGTAGAGCCGGGCGCGCCCTTCAGCGGTTTCGGCGGCACGGACGACGACGGGCAATGGCTCGGCTGCCAGCGGTCCGACGCGGCGTCCGCGCCAGATCATCGTGAGAACCGAGCAGCTGAGGAGCCAGATGAGCAAATAGTTCACCCAGGGCGGCAGGAGGGTGAACGGATCGATACCCTGGCCCGTCGACACCACGTCCGTGCTGGTCGGCTCGAACCACACGAGGGTGGGCTGGGACCCCAGGCTGCGCAGGGCGAGCGCCGCATTGCCCTCGTCGGTGATGGACTCGTTCGAGAGGATAGCCGGTGCGCCGAGAATCGAGATGGAGCCGGAGGTATCCGTGACGACCAATCCGCCGGTCTCGTCCTCGATCTGGGTCCGGAAGCACTCGACGGGCCCGGAGTACGCGGTTCCCGTCGTCGTGATGCGCCCGGCAGCTGTCGCAGCGGGCTCCGAGCACCCGGCGTCCGTTGCGGGAGCGTCTCCGCCGAGGTCGAAGGGAACCGGGCCGACCACGTCGAACTCCTCGTCGAGGGAACGGAGCTGGCGTGCAGTCGGCGCCGCGAGGACCGAGAGTTCTGCGGTATCGGTCAGTTCCAGGACCTGGTCTGCGCTGAGGTATGCCCCGGGGTCGTGCAGCAGCACCGTCGCGGGCCCCTCCATGAGTGCGTCGAGTGCGTCCTCGAACGAGGAGGGGCGCACGACGTCGATGCCCTGCCCGGTGAGGACCTCGGCGACGGCGCGGGCGCCGTTCGGCGCGGGGTTGCCCGGGGAGAGGAGCTGATCGTCCACGTCGCCCCCGGGGAGGAGATTGATCAGCAGGATCACCGCGAGCACGACGCCGCCCACCAGAAGGGGCAGCGATCGTCTCGCCCGTGACCGTGCGGTGGCCATTGCGCTACCGCCATCTCCCATGACCTCGACGGCCGCGCCGGTCTGCGGTGCGGTGCGGACGTCGTCGTTCTTCGACTGTCCGGGCGGCGCCTGTGCTGGCCCGCGCGTCACTGCGGTGCCGCCGGGCCGGCAGGCTCGGACGGGCGGGCGGGGCGCTCGGCCGCAAGCTGCCTGTCGATGCGTACGGCCCGCTGATAGTCGGCGCGGGTCGCCCTGCCGCTGCCGTAGTGGGTCTCGTTGAACAGGTCCGCGAGCCAGCCGACCTCCGAGGCGAGCGCTGGGAACGAACCCCCGAGCTGGATCGCTGCCTCGGTGGCGGTCCGGCCCGGCTGATCATCGACCACGAGGCGTTCCTCGGCGGATCGGATCATGGCCCGCAGGATCTCCGCGACGGCTCCGTTCCAGTCGTCTTTGGCCGCGAAGTGATCGGCCCGGCTCCGGTGCTCGGCCGCCGTGCGCCGCGGATCGTCGTCGAACACTCCGGCTTCCTTCGCGCGGCCGCGCGGATTGAGCCGCGGTCTGATGAGCACGACGGCGACGACGATGATCAGCGCTGCGCCAAGGGCGAGGATGACGGTCCCCAGTCCGGCGTCCGCCCCGCCCATGCCGTCGAGGAGCTCCGCGATGCTGCGTACGAAAGCGTTGATCATTCGTTCGAAGATGTTCGGCTGTGCCTCCACGTACGCCGGTTTGGCGAGTTCCTCTTCAAGGAGGCGGCGGGACTCCTCGGCGTCGGGGACCAGACGCGGCGTGATCCCCGGCATCACGGGAATCACGGGGAGCACGGGGAGCACGGGGACTACGGGCGTCACAGGCATCACCGGAAGACCCTTCCCGCGTCCCGTGAGCACGAGGCGCGAGCGCGCATCAGCCGCGACCGCCGGGCTGGTGGCCGAAGGACGACGTGGCGTCGCGGTGGCGGCCCTGACCGCCGGGCTGGTGGCCGAAGGATGACGTGCCGCCGGGCAGGATATCGGTGCGCCCCGTGCCGGCCAGCTCGTGCTCGCGCATCAGCACGACGTCGAACCCTTCCCGCCGGATCCGCAGATCGACGTAGAGGAGGGCGGTCACCCCGGCCTGGAAGGCGTACCCGATGGCGGTGAAGAGTGCGGTGATGGCCTGGGTCGCGAGCAGGATCGGAATCGAATCGAGGGCATCCGGGGTGGAGGACGCGGAGGAACTGAAGCCGAAGAACAGGGACACGGCGAAGCTGAGCGGCAGGGAGATGACCGAGGCGATGATCGAGACGATGATGCTGGTCAGCAGCACGATGCCGAAGGTCCGCCACCAGTTGCCGCGGGTCAGCGCCCAGGACCGCCGCATCGACGTCCAGGGTCCCGTTCCCTCGAGCATCAAGGCCGCCGGCGCGACGACGAGCTTGATGCTGACCCAGATGAGGGCGGCCACGGCAAGGAGCACCAGCGGAACGATCACGAGCGCGGAGAACTCGTTGAGCCCCAGGATCGCCAGCGCGGAGATGCCGACGAGCAGCGCGAAGCCCACAAGACCCAGCGCGAAGGCCAGGAGGCCGAAGCCGATCAGCGGGAGGATGCGCCTGCGCCCCAGGCGCCAGGCCTGGCCGAAGCTGGTTCGCTGATTGATGACGGCGCGGGCAATCGGGATGACGAGGATGCCCTGCAGTATCAGGAGGGCCGCGGCGGACACGACCGTCGCCACCGAGGCGAAAGCCCCGAAGCTCGCAACCGCACCGATGATGCTGTCGCTCGTCGGGTTCTCCGATTCCAGTACCTCGAGGGAGGAGAAGAGGTTTCCGATCATGAGGACGGTCACCAGGGCGACGACGGCCTGCAGGAGGATCGCGACGCCGAACGTTGCCAACGGATTCCTGCGGCACGCCTGGAACGCCCCGTCCAGGATCTCGCCGAGTCCCAGCGGCCTCAGCGGGATGATCCCGGGCTTCGGCGGCGCCTGGTACACGGGCGGGGGAGGATAACCCTGGCCACTTCGCGGGGGTTGCGGGTAGTGCGGCGGGGGAGCGCCCGGCGTCGTCGGTCGTCCGCCGTGGCCGGGGCCCGGACCACCCTGCGCCCAGGGATTGACCGGGGTGGACGCCGGGGTGGACGCCGGGGTGCCGGAGCCGTCCGGGGGTATGGACTGCGGCGGCGCGTAGGGATTGTGCGGCGCGTACTGCCGAGCCGGGAAGCCCGGCTGGCCCTGGCCTGCCCCGGGGGTCGGCGCGCCGGGGGACTGCCAGGGAGTGGGCACTGGCCGGTGCGGGGCATCCTGGGCAGACGCATCGCCGCCGTTGGCCGGCGTGCCCTCTTCTGGCTGCTGACTCATTCCATCCCCTCGGTCGGCTCTGACGGGAAGCGTGCGCAGCGCGTTCCCCACCTGCATCATAGTGAGGCTCGCCGTCTTTTCGGGATGTTGCCTGCATCCCCCGGCATCCCTGTGCATCCCCCGGCATCCCTGTGCAACCCTGTGCATCACGCTGCGGCGCTTCCGAAGCTGCGCCGCGGTGCGGTTGATGGGACTTTGCGCGCCCGATGGGACAGTATTGGGCTATGAAGTCTCGAATACTGGTCATCGATGATGACGAGGCACTGTCCGAAATGATCGGCATCGTCCTCCGCAACGATGGCTTCGATCCGGTGTTCTGCGCCGATGGATCCGCCGCTCTCGGCGTCTTCCGCTCTACGCGCCCGGACCTCGTCCTGCTGGATCTGATGCTTCCGGGGATAGACGGTATCGAGGTCTGCCGTCAGATCAGGGCCGAATCGGATCTGCCGATCGTGATGCTGACAGCCAAGTCCGATACGTCCGATATCGTACGCGGTCTGGAGTCCGGGGCCGACGACTACGTGCCGAAGCCCTTCAAACCCGCCGAGCTCGTGGCCAGGGTGCGGGCACGGCTGCGCCCGGCCGAGTCGAAGGCTCCCGAAACGCTGCGCATCGGCGAGGTGAGCATCGACGTGGCGGGTCACGAGGTCACGAGGACCGGCGAGCGTGTTTCACTGACCCCGCTCGAGTTCGACCTGCTGGTGGCCCTCGCAAGGAAGCCTTGGCAGGTGTTCACGCGTGAGCTGCTCCTCGAACAGGTGTGGGGTTACCGCCATGCTGCGGATACCCGGCTCGTCAACGTCCACGTGCAGCGACTCCGCTCGAAGATCGAGCGTGATCCTGAGGCACCCGAGATCGTCCTGACGGTGCGCGGTGTCGGTTACAAGGCCGGGCAGGGCTGACGCGGGGGGCGCGGTAGGCCGCGCTCCCGAGTCCCCTTCACCTGCGGCGGATCACGCCGCACTCCATACGGCGCAAATGCCCGCGCGGACCCCGCCGACCACGATGACCGGCAGCCATGCGGACCACTCCCACACCAGCCCCACGGACGCGGAGCAGCGGGACGCGGCGTCATCGACGGTTTCTCCGACCGCCGGTGATCCTGCACGATCGCGTGTTGAGGCCGCGACGGATCGTGTGCTCGCCCTGCTGAGCTCGGTGGCCCGCCACTGGCGCAGGTCCCTCCAGTTCCGGACCGTCGTCGCGACGATGCTGCTCACGTCCGTTTCGTTTGTCGCCGTCGGCGGTTTCCTGTCCATTCAGATCGCGGGCGCGCTGTATGACGAGCGCTTCGACCAGTTCAGCGCCGAGGCCAGTTCCGCCCTGATTTCCACCAAGGCGATCTTCAGGGATTCATCCGCCACCGACCGTGACACGACCAACCGCCTGGTACTGGATTCGCTCAATGCCCTGGTAGGCAATGAGACGGACGCTCCGCGGCATTCGATCCTCGTGCCCATCGCCGGCGATGAAGGACTGTTCATCCCGGCGACGGTGACCCAGCGCGGCGTGACGGCCGGCATGATTCTGCCCGATTTGCAGGCCGCCGTGAACGAGGGCGACGACATCTACTGGGCCCCGATCACGATTCCGGTGACGCAGAGCGGCGGGCAGGACGCTCCGGGCATCGCCTTCGGCACGAGGGTCCAGCTCCCGCCCGAGCGGAGCTCCTACGCCCTTTACGTCTACTACGATCTCTCCTCCATGCAGTCGACGCTCGACTACATCCAACGCGTCCTGTGGCTCGTGGGACTTGTCCTGCTGCTCGTCATCGGTGCCATCACCTGGTATGTGACCCGCAGTGTGGTGCGGCCGGTCAGCTATGCGGCCGCGGTATCGGAGAAACTCGCCGCGGGACAGTTGCAGGAGCGCATGGAGGTCAGCGGGGAGGACGAGGTTGCTCGGCTCGGGGTCTCCTTCAACCACATGGCCGGCAGCCTGCAGGACCAGATCACGAAACTCGCGCAGCTGTCCCAGATGCAGCAGCGTTTCGTCTCCGATGTATCGCATGAGCTCCGCACGCCGCTGACGACCGTGCGGATGGCGGCCGAAGTACTGCACGACGCGCGGGAGGATTTCGATCCGGTGAACAGGAGGTCCGCGGAGATCCTGTTCGACCAGGTGGAGCGCTTCCAGGCACTCCTCGCGGATCTGCTGGAGATCTCCCGGTTCGACGCCGGAGCCGCCGCGCTGGAAGCCGAATCCGTCGACATCGTGCAGCTCGTGCGCCACGCGATCGACGGCGCGAATCCGCTTGCCGAGCGTCTGGGGTCGGAGCTGCGCATCGTCTCCGGCGAATCGAGGTGCATCGTCGAAGCCGACGCCCGCCGCATCGACCGCATCCTCCGGAATCTGATCGTGAACGCCCTCGAGCACGGAGAGGCAAAACCCATCGATATTCACATAGCCTGCAACCCGGAGGCCGTCGCCGTCGCTGTGCGTGACCATGGAATCGGTATGACACCGCTGCAGGCCTCGCGGGTCTTCGATCGGTTCTGGCGTGCGGACCCGGCGCGGGCACGCACCACAGGCGGCAGCGGGCTCGGGTTGTCCATCGCGACAGAGGACGCCCGCCTGCACGGCGCCTGGCTGGAGGCATGGGGCATGCCCGGGGACGGTGCGTGCTTCCGGCTCACGCTGCCACGGCATCAGGGAGTCGAGCTGATGTCGTCGCCGCTGGCGCTGCCGCCGTTGCCGTTGCCGCTGTGGTCCGCTGCATCGCGGGCGCTCGCACCACCACCAGCACCGCCACCAGGACGGAAGGACGCCGGGAACGACGTGAGGGAGTCCGATGCACCCGAGTAACACCCAGACCGTCCGGATCGCCGGCCGGGACAAGCGCCCGATCGCCGCGCATCGGCTGCCAACAGTGGTACTCGCCGCCTTGCTCGCTGTCTGCTTCCTGGTGCTCTCGGGGTGTTCTGTCATCCCCTCGAAGGGGCCGGTGGGAGTTATTCCCGCTGCCGAAGGGGAGAACGATGCCGGCGGCCCCGCCTTCGATCCGGAGGGACCGGCGCCGGGCGCAACCCCGGAGCGCATCCTGCTCGACTTCATTACCGCCGGCACGGGCGCCAGCGACGGCTACAGCGTCGCGCGACAGTTCCTCACCCCTGAGCTGGCCCTGACCTGGGAGCCGGAGGAGCGGATCGTGCTCTTCCGCTCCGATCCGCGGGTGGAGAAGCGGGAGGCGGAAGGCGTCTTCCAGATCCAGCTCGAGACCACGG
>JAABUN010006276.1_pt1 | contig 13838 bp, 19 predicted proteins | sample 5559311 | NCBI WGS metagenome assembly JAABUN01 (sample SAMN10711877, study PRJNA513370) | rock metagenome | isolation source: Antarctica rocks | place: Antarctica: Victoria Land, Siegfried Peak sud | reverse complement strand
TCCTGTCCGAGCGGGTCAGCCCCCGCATCCTCCACGCCCCTGCCCGGCTCGACGCGACCGCGCGGGAGCTCGACGAGTACTTCGCCGGGCGCCGCCACATCTTCGAGATGCCGCTCGACTGGCGCCTGACCGCCGGGTTCCGCAGGACCGTGCTGCGTCACCTCGCCGGAATCGACTACGGCCGCACCGCCAGCTACGCCGCAGTCGCGCAGCTCGCCGGCAACCCCAGAGCGGTCCGTGCCGTCGGCACCGCCTGCGCCACCAACCCGCTGCCGGTCGTCGTCCCCTGCCACCGCGTGGTGCGTTCCGACGGTGGGATGGGCGGCTACCTCGGCGGACTCGACGCCAAACGGACCCTGCTCGCCCTGGAGGCAGCCGCCCCATGATTGCTGCCGGACGAGCGGCGGTGCTCGTACCGGCGACCGTGGTAACCGGGGCACACTCTCCAGCATGAGCGCTCCTGAGCCGGCCCGGTTCGCCGACCGATGGATTCACGCCTGGAACGCCCGCGACATCGAGGCTGTCCTGGCCCAGTACGCGGACGATGTCGTTTTCACCTCGCCCACCGCCATGGCAGTGTTTCCGGAAAGCGGCGGGACCGTCCGCGGTAAGGACGCCCTCCGCAAGTACTGGACTTTCGCCCTACAAGGCAATCCGGACCTCCACTTCGCGCTGGTGGGGGTCTACGTCGGCGTGGAGACCCTCGTCCTCCACTACCAGAACCAGCTGGGTGCCTCGGTCAATGAGGTGCTGACCTTTCGGGACGGACTCGTCGCGGTCGGACACGCCACACACCTTCAGAGCCGACGCTTGGAGCAGGCGCTCCGGTAGCCGGTCGGGGCACGGGACGGCTGGCCAGCAGTGCAGGCCGGTGTCAGCCGGTCGTCCTGGTGACTCCGGCGGCGATGGCGAGGACCGACCGGCCAGAGTGGAGACCTCCGTGTGCAAATCTGGGGAGGCGTCGTCCCCGCCCGTCACCGACCCGAAGCCACGCGGACCGCTGGCCTGGACATTGGTGGGTGAAGGCGCATCTCCGGCCGGGCGACGGCGCAGGCCGAGCAGGTCGCCGTTCAGGCACCCGACCGCGCTGAGCCGGCCGCTCAGGTGCGAGCGACGTCCGCCAGGCCGATGCCGACCGTCGTGGCCGCAACGGGCACCGCAAGGTCGTAGGCGCGACCCTGCCGACCCGCTCAGTTTCCTGATACGTCACCCCGGACGACCGCCGGACGCCGGATGATCCGCGGCGAGCGCTTGACGAGCCGGATGTCGGGGTTGAACCGACGACCTACCGCTTACAAGTAGGCCAGGCCGGAACGGCTTGCAAACCTGCAGTTCAGGCGCACCGACGGGGAGCGGCATGCCCCTTATAGGTGTCTCACCGGAGAGGCTCCCATGACGACCACCGACACCCCGACGACCTGCCCAGCATGGTGCAACGGCGACCACCTGACCACCACGAACGACGACGACGGCTTTCACCACGACGCCGAGCAGTACTCCCTACTGCCGGCCAACCAGGACAACACCGGCGGGGACGCCTACGTTTTCGTCAACGTCGCGCAGTTCGTCCCGGCCGACGGCGAGCCGTGCCCTGCGATCGTGGAGCTGACGCCGGACAACGGACCGACCGTGCGGCTCACGCCGAGCGAGGCGTCGCAGCTGGCACTGGCGCTGTTGGTCGCAGGCAAGACGGCTCACCAGCGATGAGCGCCGTCCCGCCCCCTACCTACCTCACCCCCGCCGAGGTCGCCCACCTCCTGGCCTGCTCCGACGACACCGTGCACCGCGCGGTCGCCCGCGGGGACCTGCCCGCTGTCCGCTACGGCCGGATGGTGCGGATCGAGCGCGCTGGGCTGGAAGCGTTCCTCGCCCGGCATCACGTGGGCGGCGACATGCTCGGCCAGCAGCGACGCAGGCGGCGGACGGGATGACCACCGCGACGGTGCAGCCGAGGGAGGTTGCCGACCTGCTCCGTGACCCGCGACGGGTGGCGGGCCCGCCTGCCGACGACCCGGAGCGGCAGGCGTGGCCTGAGCGGAAGCGGGACGTTATCCGCGTGGATAACGTCCAGGCGCGCAGGGCATGAGGCGCTCGTGTCCCGATAGCGACGCGCTGGCCCGCTACCTCGCTGTCCACCCAGCACACCTGGATGACCTCGACGCCGTTGAGATGCTGGCCTTGTGCGATGGGGCAGTGGTGACCGTCGTCTACCTCGAACAGCGGTACGGCGAGATCGGGGACGTACAGGTGTGGACCGACCCGGCATCGCCGCCAGATCACCAGGCCGTGACCTTGGCCGGCGCGATGGAAGCCCTCTACGACCCCCACTGCTGGGTGCCCTCGTGGACTAGCTGGTCGACTCCGGACGAGCCCGAGACGACGTGCTGGCTCTTGCGCCTCGAAGTTTCCGGGGATGCCCTACGCGTGCCCGACGCTGTGCAACGACCTAGACCATGATGCCTGGCGTGCAGGTGCCCCACGTGTTCACGGTCGAGGAGCTGGTCGAGCACTTCGTGGAGGCCGGCGGACCGACCGCAGAGCAGCTCGGCGAGGCGCTGCTCCGTCTCGACCGGAACCTCGGGCCGGGACTGCTGGCCGACCTCGAGGCCGAGGGTCTGCTGAAAGCGAACGTGGCAGCCGCGCACGTCGGGTCGGTGTGGAGCATGGCCGAGTACCCCGACCGACACCTCGACCGTGAGAGCTGGCGTGCGCTGTTCTCCCTCGCCGGCTACACAGTCAACGGGACACCGGCCGGGTGGCCGACTGAGGCGCTGACGCTCTACCGCGGCTCCGTGCCGGACCGGCGGGCGGACTGGTCGTGGACTGACAAGCTCGAGGTGGCGACCCGGTACGCCACGGGCGGGATCGGCTACCGGCCGACACACGGCAAGGTCTGGCAAGCCGAGGTCGAGCCGCATCGGCTACTGGCCCGCAACGACGATGCGGCCGGCCGGAACGAGTCCGAGTACGTCGTCGACACGGAGGACTTGGTCATCATCGAAAACTGCACCTGACGACCTCGACGACGCGCCCCTCGGCCTCACGGTCGGGGGGCGCTGTGCTGTAGCTGTCAGCCCAGGGTGACAGGTGGGGCCAAGGGGGGGCTACGGCGTGGCGTGCCGGGCAGCCCGGACCTGCGTAGTCTTCCGCGACGACGGGGAGGCCAGGGCGCTGGTGCTCTGGAAGTAGCGCGAGTGCGTACGGCGGAGGTCCCCAGACGACTCCGCGCTCAGGACAACGATTTCCACGTCCGGGTTGTCCCGGTGCAGACGCTCGGCCTTGAAGCGGGCAACGAGCGCCTCACGGTGGTCCTGGTAGGGCACTTCGCGCAGCAGCCGGCTGTGCAGGCGGTCGAAGACCAGCAGGAAGTGGCTCACCTGGCGAACCATACGACACCTCCCTCGGCTGCACTCCCCGACGGGGTACAACGCCCGGTGGCGGTGATCGATCACTCCAACATCTCGGCGATGCTGGCGAAGAGCGCCAGATCCTTCGTCAGGTCTACTTCGGCCACGGCTAGGTCAGCCTTGAGCGTCTCCGTCTCCTCGTTGATGACCGCCTCCTCCGCGGGCATGTCGGGGTCGTCGGCGCTCATGGCGGCCGTGACTTCATGGAAGCGGACGATGTCCATCACCGATTGTTGCCACCGCTCCACGGTGTCCGTTCGATCGCTCATGCCTTGCACCAACGTCCATAGCTTGGCCCGGGTGACCGACGCGCCCGGCACAATCGGCCGGTCAGGCTCCGCCGGCCCCTCGCCGTACCGGATCTGTCGCCCCCACCGGTCACCCAAGCTCTCAACGATCTGGGCCCAGGTGTCCTGCCTCTCCGTGCGGATCTGGATTTCCACCGGGAGGTCCTGAACCGTCACCACGACGTGCACCGCGCGGTAGCCGTGGCTGGGCTCGTCACGTCGATCCTTGACCTTGGGCTCCCGTCCGCCGTCGGCGAAGCAGGTCACCACGGACTGGACGATGTCGTTTTGCTCATCGCGGTCCGCGCAGATGATGCGTGTGCCCGCGATGTCCTGGACGCTCTTCAGGCTGCTGTGCTCACGCCGCAGCTTGTCCACCAGCACGCTGGTCGTCTTCGTTCGGCTGGTCGGGCTGTAGCCGAGCCGGTGCAATCTCTCCTGCGTCTCCTGCAGCGCCTGCTGGTAGGCCGTCAGCACCTCAATCAGCAGCTCGTAGTCCGCATCGTCGATCTCACCCTCCGTGGCGAGCCGCTTACCCAGTCGATCGACGGCAGACCTGGACATCGACAGCGGGGACACGGTCTCCCGACCGTAGCTGGCCCCGGCGGAGGGCGGCCAACGCGGCTGCCAGATCGTCGAGGACGGCCGGACGGACCTCACCGTCCAGATCGGCGGTCACCTCGGCGCCGCCCCAGCGCGCGCGCCTCGCACACGCGCCGGTGCCGTTCCAGCGCGCTCGGCAGGTGCTCGGCCCGCACCGACGCCGGCAGCAGCTCGCGCCAGCCCAGCCGCAGGCCTCACGCCGGCCCGCGCAGGGACAGCCTGATACCGACTTCCTCAGTCGCCATCAGCCTGCCTCCTCTCGTATCGGCAATCTTCGCGTAGCGGTCTGATGTCCTCGACAGGATGACGGCCCGTGAGGGAGAGGAAAACGGCCCGTGTGTAGAAGAGGTCGACTGGCGGGTCAGGGACGTTCCTGATCGCCGATATTTTGGGGACGCGGCGCCTTGATCCGCTGTAGTGGCCGCGTCTTGCGTCACCACTTGAGACGACGGACGTTCGGCGGGTCCTCGCGCCAAGGCCAGGGCTAGATCTTTTCTGGCGGGCACACTCCTGACGGGGCATCCGAGATGATCGGCGGGGCGCAGGTGGGGTCACCGGGAAGCCGAAAGGACGCCCCCCTACCCCGCCCTTCGATCCGGTCGGCGACCCTGTGGACGCCAGCCGGTGACGTTGACGCCCCGCCGTTCACTGCGGACCGGGGTCCCAGTTGCGGTATGCCGCGCTAGCCCGAACGGACGCCGCGCGGTCTCCTCCCTGCCGCGTCAGCGTGGCAGTGTCGCGCGGGGCAGGAGACGGCGTGGCCGCGGCCTTGGGCGTGTTCCATCCGGGGACACCCCGGTAGGCGCTGCTGGCGCGAACAGACGCCGCGGGGTCGAGCGGGATGCCGGCCGATGCGCGCGGCGCGGGCAGGGTCGTCGGCTCGATACCTGCGGCGGCGAGCACGTCGGCCTTCTTGATGCGCCCACCGACCCCGGTGCCCTCCACGCTGGCCAGGTCCACGCCGTGTTCGACGGCCAGCGCGCGCACGAGCGGCGTCACGCCTGCCGGCCGCGTCCCTGCGGGCTCTTGCTTGGTCTGGTTCCGCGCCGAGCCCCGCGCGCCGCCGCGCATGACGACGGTCGGCCTCACTGCTGCTTCTCGACGACATCAGCGGTGGGTGCGACGCTTGGGCCGTCCGGGGTGTGCTGGAGCTCGAGTTCAGCCAGGGCGCGTTGCTCGTCGGTGAGGTCGGCCATGAGCACGTCGGCGGCCTCGGCCTTGCGCGCCACGATCGCGTCGAGCTCGGCCTGCTGGGCTAGAATGAGCCGCTGCAGCTCAGCGCGCTTGCGCTCCTCGCGGACGCCCGGGATGACCACGGCTCCGGCGTCGAGCAGGCGCCGGGCATGCCGGTGGTTGAGGGCCACGAGGTCGCCCTCGTGGTGCGTCTTGAAGTGCTCGGTCTCTATCAGGTTGCCGGTGACTGGGTGCGTCACCAGGACGATGAACATCTCCTCCCACGACCGGGCGACCATCTCGTAGACGCCGGCCAGGTCACCTGTCTGCTCCGGCGGAGGCGGTAACCGTGTGAGGACCTTCAGACCCTTGGCCTCGGCCAGCTCGTTGGCTGCGAGTCGGCGTGCGTTGTCGTCTGGCCAGGAGAGCGGCGCGGTCGAGGTGCCATACCCCTGCCCGCTTGTGGCCGAGTCCTCCGGCGCGGGCGAGTCGGCTGAGGTAGCCGGCTGACCATCCGGTGAGTTGGGCTGCTTCGGCGATCGTGACTGTGTCATGCGTCCACAGTGCCGGGCAGTCGTCCAGGAGAGCCTCGACCGTTCGGGCTGCTGAACTCCGAACGCTCAGCGCAGGTTCAGACCGGTGTTCAGAGTCGGCGACCCGGAGCATGCGCATGATGTCGTCGAGCCATACGAGCCCGGTCACGCCGTCACGAGACCGGAGCACCTCGGCGCCGAGGTGCAGGACGTAGGCGACCTGTCGAGCGCGCGCCGCAGGGACCACGATGTAGAGCTCGCGGCCGAACGCGAGGCGTTGCGCGCCGGGATCGCTGGTGAGCATCAGCCCTCGCCGAACTGGACAAGCTGAAGCATCAGCGACAGGTCGGCGAGGGCCCGGTCTCGTTCAGCGTCAGTGTCACCCAGCAGTCCGTGAGCGCTCCAGGCCAGACGGCGAGCGACCCGGTCGAGGGTCTCGTCGGTCAACGAAAACAGGAGCCGCACCGGTTCGCGGTAACGCTCGTCGCTGTCTTGAGTCACCGCGCCGACCAGCGTCAGTGCGATGTCGACGGCCTCGGGGTGCTCAAGGTCCGAGCACTGCAGGTGGAGCGAGAACCGCGCCAACTCGTCGAACCTGTCCTCGTCGGTCTGCCCAAGGCATCTACGGACCAACAGGGCAAGCTGCAGCGTCGTCCGCTCGAGGTCACCGTCCGGCAGCGAATGCAGGTCGACGTCCTGCCCGCGGCCGCTGAAGTAGGCGATCAAGGAGAGCGCCGTATCGACGCTGACGGCCGTCATGGCTGCGCCTCACGCGCACATGCGCAACGGCGGGGAGCAGATCCCAATCCCTCGCGCGCGCGACCCCGGTTCATAGCCGGGAGGGGGATCCAGTGAACTGGCGGGTCTGCGCGTTCGTGATCGCTGGATTTTTTCGGACCGTAGCGCCGGGTCGGCGTGCCGCAGCCAACACACGGACGGACGTCGGCGGTTGTGGCGGGGTCGATGGTCATGCCGCTCGACCGTGTCCGGCCACAGGCGGCGCAGCAGACGTCAGCGTGTCCGTGTCCCCCAATAGGACACGGGACACACTCACTGAACCGTGTCCCGGACACGGTGGGACACGCTCGGACACGGTCACTGTTCGTCCTCTCCGTAGGGCTTGACGAGTCGGTGCAGGTGAGCGCCACGAGGGCCGGTGTCCCTGACGACGTAGCCCTCGTCGACGAGTACGGCCAGGGCCGAACGCACGTCGGTATCCCGCTTGCCCTTCACCCGGTCCAGCACGTCCCGGACGGTGAGCGGCTGACCGGCGCGGGTGATCGCGTCCGCGACGCGCGCCATCAACGTCGTGGGCCGGAAGGTCTCGACGCGCTCGGCCGGCGCCTCGAGGGTGGCCTCGACGTGGTCGACGTGGTGGGACTCCAAGACGAGATCGGCGTACCAGTGCGATCCGCCTGCGGAGGGCAGCGCGTTGCGCCGGAGCTGACCGGGTCGGTCCTTCGCCACGTAGACGGTGCTGCGTCCGGTGAGACCGATCCCGAGCGGGGTGCGGTTCTCCAGCAGGTATGCGGCGCCGTTGAGCCCGTTGAGCTTGTGCACCCCGCCGATCGCGTAGCGGCCGCGGTTCTCGCGGTCCTTGGTGACGTGGTCGAGGTTGACGGCGGCTGGGCCGGTCGCGGCGATCCGGGCCGGCAACATCTTGCCGAAGCGGGCGACGTCGCCGTTGTCCTTCACCTCGAAGCCGTGCAGCGTCATCGCCTCGGTGATGCCGTCCAGGACGGCCAGGGTGGGGCGCAGGTCGCCGAGGACCTGCCCGAGGTCGGTGGCGTTGCCCAGCGCGTTGAGTGGCTCGTCCGGCTTGACATAGGCGAAGCGGTCGCGTACGGCCTGCCGGTCGACGCCGAGGGACAGCAGCCGTCCGACGAGCCCACCCTCGTCATCTTCGAAGTCGAGGTAGACCGCGCTGTTGCCGGCGGCCAGTTCGGTGGCGACGGCGGCCAGGGCCAGCCATGTCTTCCCGGCCTCGCTCTCGCTGGCGACGGAGTGGACCCTTCCGGGGTAGAACAGCCCGGCGCCGTCGGTGCGCGCCCCTACGGTCGGCAGGGGCGGGGTGTAGTTGCCGGCCAGGACGTCGGTCAGGTCGACCGGCTGCCAGGCCCGGCGCCGGACGGGCTCGGGGTTGTCCGGCCGGGCCAGCGCGACGACGGCGGCCGGTTCGGGTTCGGGTTCGGCGTCGGCGTCGGCGAAGCTGAACGACGGTCGCTCGAGGAGCCGCTGCGCCTCGGCCTGTATCTCGTCGATGCCGGCCCCTGACCAGACGTTCACGCCGCCACCGGCTCAGGCCGCGAGAGAACTTGCTGAATCTCCTGTGTCGACCAGCCGCTCGCCACCAGATCTTTTGCGTGGCTGCGCAACTCGTTGTCGGAGAGGCCGAACGTCGACGGAGTGCGCGGTGCCGGTGGCCATGTCAGTGCCGGATCGCGAGCACCTGGATCGGCGCCCCGGCGACCCTCGAGCGGCTCGAGGCGGTGGGCGGCGTCGGCCCGGCGTCGCAGGGCGGGCCCGACCGCATGGGCCAGTGCAGCGGTCATCGGGAGCCGCCCGCGGCCAGGCTGGTCAGGACGTCCCGCTCGGAGTCCTCGACCATCCGCGTGAGCCGCAGTGCTTCCGGGTCGACGTGCTGCTCGATCGCGTCCCGCACGATCGAGCGCAGGGTGCTCGCCGGGATCGCGTCCACCTCGACCGACTCGCCGACGAACTTGGCCGAGCGCGTGTCCGAGCCCTTCGTCGGGCGGGTCGGCAGGTGCAGCAGGACGATCTGCTCCGGGGTGACGGCGATCCGCTCGAACTCCACACGAGCACCCGGGGCGAACTCGCGGACCCGCTCGCCGAAGCTGCGCCAGGCGTCGACGCCGCTCGGGTCATGGTCGCCGAGCTGGTAGACGAACGACGTCTTGCCTCGTGCGTCGTTGTACCTGACGGTCTGCGCGATCGAGTGTGTGAACGTCTCGCTGCTGTAGCCGCGGGTGATGCACAGCTCGACGTCGAACTCGGCCGTGACCGGGTAGATGACGCCGGAGATCGCGTCCTTCTCCGAGATCAGGATCACCTCGGCGTTCTGGTCGTCCCACAGCGCCCGGCGGTAGGAGCTGGCGGCGGCGGCGAGCATCTGGTCGATGTCACTCCACGAGTCGGGCTTGAGCCGAAGCCGTGAGCCGTCGGTGATCGAGGAGTACGGGATCACGCGCGTACGACGCAGATGCAGAAGGCGCCTCTGGACGGCGCCGTAGCCCTTCTCGGACTTCTCGACCGCCCCGGCGCTGACGACCCGGTAGAACACGCCTCTGACGGTGACCGGCGTCTCGGTGGAGACAGCGGTCACGATCGCGGCGTCCATCTCGGCCATCTCGAGGTACGTCGGGCGCTTCCTGCGCTGTAGTGGACTACTGCGGTATGGCTCGACGGCGGTCATGCGGCCACCAGCTCGGGCGCCGTGAGGACGACGAGGATCTCCCACGCCAGCCACCCGGGGAGCGCCGGGTCGCGGGCGGCGAGACCATGCCCAAGCCGACCGTCGACGGCGGGCAGCCGGTGGGCGCCGTCGGCGCGGCGACACATGGCGGCGGGTACCGCGTGGCAGCCCGCGTCCTGTCGGGGGGAGGGCGTAGCATCGGCAGTGGCCTCGTCCGCCAGCACTGCCTTCGCCGCTCCTGCCAGGGGGCGGCGTTGTGCTGTCGGGGGCGACCCGTCATCCGGCACCCGGGCAGCACTGACTGCCGTGTCCTTGCCCCCGCTGACGTGGTTCCTGCGGGTCGGAGCGGGCGTGAGGCCCTGGGGCGCGGGCACTAGGCCGCCGCCTTGCCGCTCCGGCGCGCCTTGGCCGAGGCCAGCGCGAGGCGCTTCATGTGCGCCGTGTAGGCGTTGCGGGCGAGCTTTTCGCGCTCGTCCGGCGTCAGGGTGCCGTGCGGGTCGACCTCGGTGGCGAAGCGGGCCATCAGCGCGGCCTGGCCGCGGTCGGCCTGGCGGCGGCGCTCGTCGGTGGGGGTTTTGGCCCAGCGGGTGTGGGCGGCGAGACTGGCACGCAGCGAGCGCTGCGCTGGGGTGAGTGTCTTGTCGGCGGGCACCGGAGGCCCTCCCTCTTCGGGACTGGCCGGTGCCTCAGTTCGACGGGGGCAACTAGGTGCCCAGACGCTCAAACCGCATGCTAGTCCGTAACAGGTTCGGGAGGCGGCAGGAGCACCCGCTTGGCGCGCCGCGTGCCTGCCTGACCGCAGGCATGGCGCTCGCGGAGCCAGGCACGGTCGACCTCGCGAGACCTGCACTTGCACTGCGTGCCGATGGTCGCTGAGCTGGCACTGGCCAGGAAGCTCGCCGTGGCGAGCGCTCGGTGCTCAACGGCGTAACGATCCGGTCCGCCTCTGCTGGACCAGAAGTCCGCCGTCCACGTCACTACCACGGGGCCCGCCTCGGTCCGGTAGATCCGCAGCGCCGTCTGGTTGCAGTGACCGCAGACGGCTTCGAGCTGCAACGCGTGCCGTAGACGCGCAGGAGTGGTTCGGGCGGCGTCGAGCACCGTCTCCAGCGCCTCCCTAGCCTGCGGGTCGCCCGACCAGTGCCTGGTCACACCCGGTCCCCGAGGTTGAGCCGGCGGGAGGCTTCGCGGGCCCGTTCGTCGGCCAGGCTGGCGCCGTAGCGCCGGAGCATCTGCGGCGAGCGCCAGCCCATCACCCGCATAAGGTCGCTCTCACTGCCGTCCGCGGCGAGCCAGGCGTGCGCGGCGGTGTGCCGGAACTGGTGGGCGTGCAACTCGCCGAGCCCGGCCTCGCGGCCGCGGCGCTTGAGTACCTGGGCGACGCCGCTGTAGGTCAGCGGCCCGCGGCCGCGCTCGGACAGCCACAGCTCGGGGCGGTCGGCGAAGCGGTCGCGGCGCCGGGCCCGTACGTAGCGCTCGAGGGCCTGGGCGGTCTTGGGCGACAGGGTGACGGTGCGTGAGCGGCGGCCCTTGCCGAACATCGTCACGGTGTCGGTGCCGAGATCGACCGCCTCGACGCTCAGCCCGGCGACCTCGGCCCGGCGGCCGCCGGTGGCGATGAACAGCCGCAGCAGCGCGGTGTCCCGCAGGTCGACGAAGTCCTTGCCGCGGCAGGTGGCGAGGAGGGCACGAAGGTCGTCGTCGGACAGGACCGGGGTGGTCATCTCGGGGATGACCGGGGCGGTCATGTGCTCCATCGGGGAGCGCTCGACCTCGCCCTCCTGGCCGAGGTACTTCATGAGCTGCTGCAGGGACCGATAGACCAGGCTGACCCCGGAGGCGGTGCGGCCCTTGCCCTGCAAGTCGACGAGCAGGCCCTCGACGTGCTCGCGCCGCAGGCCGGCCGGCTCACTTGGCCCGCCGGTCCGCTCGAGGTAGGCGACCAGCTCACGACCCGCCGACAGGTACAGGCTCTGCGTCTTGGGGCTCAGGTTGCGGGCTCTCAGGGAGCGCGCCCAGGACCGCAGCCACGACTCCCAGGCGCTTTCCGGCTCGCTCACGAGGCTCACTGTGGACTGTCCGTAGGTATCTGTCAAAGCGGCATGCTTGACAGATAAGGCCGACAGGCGGAAGGTTCCCCGCAGGTCAGGCGCTTGTGGAGCCGGATGTCGGGGTTGAACCGACGACCTACCGCTTACAAGGCGGTTGCTCTACCACTGAGCTAATCCGGCCGAGGGGACGAGGGTCAGTGTGAACCCTGGGGACAAGCCTAAGGACAAGCTGCCGCTGCGCGGCGCCGCCCGGCCGCACGATGATCAATACCCTTATGGTAGAGCACGTGTCCGCTCGGAGGCCTCGGCCGCCACACGGGGTCGGTCCCGGAACTGCGTTCGGCGATCGCCTGCTGCTCGCGGCGCTCCTCGGGTCGGATGAGCCGGGGAGTCACGGTTGGGGCGTGCGCGATCGTCGGCTCACGCGTCGGACCGGTGGCGGCCACCGGAGACGTGTACGGAAGCGATCTCGACGTCGATGTCGGCGACGAGTCGTACGTCGTCCATGTCGGGTCCGCCCGACGCGACGAGCAGTCGCGGCTGGGATGCGGCTCGTGGCTCCGTGCCTCGAGGTCAAGACGTCAGAGGAGAGCTGGCGTGGCGACATCAGACCGGCGTTCGCCGCGAGCCAACGCGTCCGCGTCCCGGGAGCCGCGGTGGACCCGTAACCGTGACGAGCGGGGCATCGTCCCAATGCTCGCTCAGGTTGTGCGCGAGGTCGAGCTGGCCGTGCAGCGCGGCAGGTCCGAGCGTCGCCCAGAAGTACGTTCCAGGCGGTTGCGTTGCTGGCGCGCGAGAAGGCGCACAGCCTGAAGCGCCTCGAAGGCATCGCGACGATGCTCGCGCGGACTGCGGCGCGTGAGGGCTCACTGCTCTCGCTGCTCACAGCTGACGCCGAGCCCCTCGACGGCACCAGGTCGCTTCCGGGGGAGACGCGGCTCGCCGCGGGCATCGAATCGCACCGCTATGCACTTCACGCTCAAGCAGAACCGGCTGCGACGCGAGCGTCCTCGTAGGTAAAGGAGCGGAACCGCCGGACTCGGTACGGCTCACCGCGGCCCTGGTCGAGTTCGAAGCCGTCGCCGCCGCGCTCGAGGCGGCCGCGGTACCTGCCCAGAGCGTGGAGCCCTGACGGCGTGGTAGCAGGCTCAGAGGGTTCCTCGGGGGACGACCCATCGCGTCTGGACCTGCGAGACACCGGCGATCACGTCGAAGTCAGCGTCGTAGTGCAGCAGCGCGAGGTCGTGCACCTGCGCGGTCGCTGCCAGCAGGAGGTCGATCACGCCGGGACCGCGGTGCAGACCTCGGGCGCAGAGGCTCTCCTGCCAGCTGCGCGCCTGTCGTTGGGCCGCGACCGAAGTGACCACGTACTGGTAAGCGAGTGCGCGGTCGGCCTGCACCCGCCGGTACTCCCGCGGTGAACGCGCGGAGTAGAGGACCTCCAGGTCGAGGATGTCGCAGCTGACCAGCAGTCCCGCATCCAAGAGCTCGTCCAGGACCTGCGCCACGGGCTCGTGGCTCCAGCGCGCCAGAGCGCTCTTGTCGACGAGGTAGCCGTTCAACCGTCGCTGGCCTGTCCGTGCCAGGCGTCGTCCTCGCCGAGCGCGGCGTAGTACCCGGACCGACCCCGGTCGCGCTCTGCCAGTACGGCGGCGCGACGCTCCTCCTGCTGCACCACCCGGCGCAACGCCTCGTGGACCGTCTCGCGCTTGGTCCCGGTCCTCAGCAGTGCGGCTGTCCGGGAAAGCAACTCGTCGTCGATGTCCAGGTGTGTCTTGCTCACGGCAACCCCCTATGTACGTCCAGCACGTCGACAATGTACATCGATCTGTCATCTCGAAGGAGCGCTCTGCGGCCCTGCGGGCGCTGACCGAGCTGATCGACGCCGGCTCGGTCATGCCGTCAATCGATGCGGTCCACCCGCTCGCCGACGGCGCCCTGGCCTTCGACCGGCTCAGCACCGGACAGGTACGCGGCGAGCTCGTGCTGACACCCTGACCGGGTATGACCCCTGGTCCCAACGCGGGCACCGCTGGCGGTCCAGCGCGCTACCCGGGCGCATGACTGGCCCGACCTCAGCGCCCCGCCCGCGGGCGAGCGGCCGTGGACCCTGCGGCTGTGGGTGTACGACCGGCTGCGCCGCGAGCAACTCGACGAGTTCGTCGCCGCGTACGCCCCGGGCAAGCCGCGGGACAGCCGCACCGAGTCCGAGCGGGTCGCTCCTTCAGCCTGGATACACCGCTCCAGTCCGTGATCATGGAGGACGTTGCTTGATGATCTTGTTGTGGTCTTGGGCGTGCGGACCCGGCCGGTCTGTCCGGCTCTTCCACTGACGGTCTCCGGTCGGTTTT
>JAABUN010006275.1_pt1 | contig 13838 bp, 11 predicted proteins | sample 5559311 | NCBI WGS metagenome assembly JAABUN01 (sample SAMN10711877, study PRJNA513370) | rock metagenome | isolation source: Antarctica rocks | place: Antarctica: Victoria Land, Siegfried Peak sud | reverse complement strand
CACCTCCCACTTTAACTAACCGACTCGGACCAGGGCACCGACACCCCAAACTCGGCGGCGATAGTTCCAAGTTCCTCGCGGTGGCGACTGCCGACCGGCACACCCTCCGTCACCCACCGCTGCTCACGCTCCCATTCCAGCCGACCGGGTAAGGTCGCGCGCTCGGTGTCCCCGAACGGGACCAGTTGTGTCAAGATCCGGTGATATTCATCCACCTCATGTTGCAGGATGGCGGGATCGATGAAGCGCGCAGGATCGATGAAAACGATCAGCGAACCCTGATTCGCGCCGGGGAACGCCTTCACGGCCCGCGCCTCATCCAGCGGCACACCGCCCAGGAAACCGCCGAGAACCTGACAGACGGTGCCGAGCCCAAAGCTGCGGTAGAGGGTGCTAGGCAACTCCTGCAACATCATCTGTTGTCGTTCCTCGGAGATATTGTAGAGATCATGGATCGCCCCGATATCGAGGACCAGCGGCGGTTCTTCGCCGGCCGGGATCGCGAAGCTCATCGGCGAGCCCCCGGCGGCCTGGATCTGCCCCTGCCCCGGCTGTAGGAGGAGTTGATGCCCGGAGGTGTCATAGCCGATCAGCCCGGCGGCGGCGGCCACGCGCGTATAGAGCCCAGCCGCGCCGAAATGCCCATGATTGCGCGTCACCGCGACGGCCACACCGATCTCCCGCGCCTTCGTCACCAGGCGGTGCGCCGCGTCCCAGCAGGGGAAGTACCCCAAACCGGCATCGCCATCGACCAGCAGCGTCGCCGCCGACTCGTTGAGTATCTTCACCTGTGGGCGGGGATTGAGCCTGCCATCGCGCAGCAGGCGCGCGTAGTCGATCATCTGGCGCGAGCCGTGGCTAAAGACGCCACGCAGATCGTTACTCACGAGTAGTTCGGAGAGCAAGGTGGCCTGCGCCTCAGCAGCGCCAGCGCGCTCCGCCAGCGTCCGTACCAGCTCGCGTAACGTTGCCGCTGGCACCCGGATAGCATCATTCGGCTCAACATTCACGTCGGACCTCCTTGCATATTGACAATCAGCGAGGGCGGGTTGATAAACGATTTGGCGAACACGATCACCGGCTGACAGAAGGCCAGCACAGTGGCAGACAATAACGCACGCCGGTCTGTCAGTCCAGCACCACCGCTGCGCGGGGCGGTCAGTTGGACGGCGTAACCACGCAGCGATACACTCACGTTCGGACTTTGGCACGTACACTCGCGTATTGGGAGGTCACGACTGATGGTTTCCCCGATCTCTACCCCTACCCTTGGCCGTACGGGTCTGCCCGTGACGCGCATGGGGTTCGGCTCTGTTTTCATCGGCATGGCGAATGTTTCCGACGAACAGGCGACCGCGACGGTACGGCACGCCCTCGACCGTGGGATCACCATCTTCGATACCGCGCCGCAGTATGGCAATGGGCTCAGCGAACGGCGCTTCGGCGCAGCGTTGGCGGGGGTCGATCGCAACAGCTACGTTCTCGCCACGAAAGTCGGCAAGCTGATCAAACCCGACGGTACGCTCTCCTTCGACTATAGCCGCGACGGTGCGCTGCGGAGTATCGAGGAGAGCCTGAAACGGTTGCAGACCGACCGGATCGACATCGTCCACATCCACGATCCAGACGATCATGAGCGCGAAGCAATGGACGAGATCTTCCCGGCGCTGGCGGAATTGCGCGCACAGGGCGTGATCCGCGCGATCGGTGCGGGGATGAATCAGTGGGAAATGCTCGCCCGCTTCGCCCGGCAGGCCGACTTCGATTGTTTCCTCCTCGCCGGACGCTACACCCTCCTCGAACAGAAGGCATTGGACGAATTCTTACCGCTCTGCCTGAAACGCAATATCGGGGTCTTCCTCGGCGGGGTCTTCAACAGCGGTATCCTCGCCACCGGGGCGCGACCCGGTGCCTCGTATCAGTATCAGGCCGCATCGCCGGAGATCCTGGAACGTGTCGGGCGGATCGAGGCGATCTGCGAACAACATGGCGTGCCGCTACAGACGGCAGCATTGCAGTTCCCGCTCGCACACCCGGCGGTGACGAGCCTCGTCATCGGCGCGAAGTCGCCTGAGGAGATCGATGCCAACCTCGCGGCCTTCGATCGCGCTATCCCCGCCGCGCTCTGGGAGGAGTTACGAAGCGAGGGACTAATCGCGGCGCAGGCACCGGTACCGCAAGGATAACTACGTCGCGGCGCGCTCAGATCGCAGACAGATGGGCCATAGTGCCATCGTCACACCTGCCGATAACGAATCGGCTACACTGGATCATGGCGCACTCTATAGACTCGCGCCATACATCACACGCACGGGAGGAAATCCGATGCCAGCAGTTCGCTTCGCACTCGCACTACCGCCGAGCCAGGTCGCCTGGGCCGATTATCTCGCCGCCGCACAGGCCGCCGACGCGCTCGCTTTCGAGACGTTCTGGGGTTTCGACCATCTGATGCCGATCTTCGGCGACATGGACGGCCCAAACTTCGAGTGTTACACCACGATGGCGGCCATCGCAGCGGCGACGAAGCGGATTCGGATCGGCGCGCTGGTCAGCGGCGTGGCCTATCGCAACCCCGCATTGCAGATCAAGGAAGCGACACAGATCGACGTCATCTCCGGCGGGCGCTTCGATTTCGGCATCGGCGCGGGCTGGGCCGAGCGGGAGTTCAAGGCATTCGACCTCCCCTTCCGCGAGCCGAAAGCGCGGATCGGGATGCTCCGCGAAACGCTCGATGTCGCTAAACTCCTCTGGAGCGGCGACCCGCACAAAAAAGTCTCCTACGAAGGGACCTACGTCAAGGTGACCGACTGTTTCCTCAATCCGCAGCCGGTCCAGACCCCGCCGCCGATCCTGATCGGCGGCGGGGGCGAGCAACTGACCCTGCGCGTGGTGGCCCGCCACGCCGACATCTGGCACGGCGGCGGTGACGCGCCCACCCTCACGCGCAAAATCGGGCTGATCGATGAGTATGCGCGCGGTTATGGCCGCGACCCGGAGACGATCGCCAAGTCCACCAGCGTCAGCATCTGGGTCGGCGGCGAGATCCCCGACTCGGCGCTCGCCGAGATCACCAAGCTCAGCGGTCGCCCCGCCGAGCAGATCAAGCAGGGGATGCTCCAGGGCGACCCGGCGGCGATTGAGGCGAAACTGCGCGAACTCATCGCGCTCGGGATCACCTACTTCATCGTCAGCGGCGGCAGCCACGCGCTGACGGAGAACTGGCGGCGCATCTCCGAGGAGATCATTCCCCGCTTCGCCAACAACTGAGCACCCGACCGTAACTCCGGTCGGCACACGCGTGATCCGGATCGGGTACACGCACGAAGCGGCACCGCCGGGCATGATGCCCGGCGGGGCCGTTTGACGTTGAGTATCATCCAGACCGGGATTGAAATCCCGGCTAAGGGCTGCGGCCACGAAACCCGCCTCCGCGGGTTGGGTTCATTAACGGCGTGGTGCCTGATAATGAGGCATTGCCTCGCAATAATCCCAGCCTCCGTAGGGAGGCTTCGTAGCCCGCAGGCCCAAAAGGCGCGGCTTCAGCCGCCAGCCTACCACCCACGCATAAACCCTTACCCTCATCCACCCTTCCCGCAACGGCTCGCCATCACCGCCCACCGAGTGACGACGGCACGAACTCCTGCCGCAACGTATCGACCAGCCCCAGGTCCGTGAGGCGATAGAACGGCGCGACCGGCAGGCCGAGACTGGAGATCGCCAGGATCGGTGAGGGGCCGCTGAGCCCAAGGGTTCGCGCACAGTCGTTGAACGCCCGCACTTCGGTCGCGATCGTCCCCACCGGCTCGGTGGACATCAGCCCACCGACCGGCAGGCGCACGGTTGCCAGGACCGCGCCGTCACGCACGAGGGCCACACCGCCACCGATCGCCGCCACCTCACGCACCGCCATCGCCATATCATCAGGTGTCCGGCCCGCGACGATCAGGTTGTGGCTGTCGTGCGCCACGGTCGTTGCCAGGGCACCCTCGCGCAGCGGCAGCCCGCGCAAGAGCGCCAACGTCGGCGGGTGTGGCTGTCCGTGACGCGGCACCACACTGAGTAGGACCAGATCGGCGGGCAACGGTTCCGCCAACGCACCGTCCTTGAAGTGCAGCGTCACCTCGGCTAGGGTTGTCGTGCGATTAGGGTCCATCGCGATCACCGGCACCGGCACCGGGCCATCAGCGCCAGACCAGGTCGGGCGGAACGACACCGCATCGACCGGGCTGATCCGCACACTGTTCTCGATGGGAGGCGGGGCGGGATCGGCGAACTCCGCGACCAGCGCACCATCACGCGCGACGACTTGCCCACCGGCCAGCACCACCGCCGCGCGTGGTGCTGCCAGCGATTCGACCAGGACGATGTCTGCCAACTTCCCGGCGGCAATCGCCCCGAGATCGCGCAGGCCATAGCGGGTCGCGCCGTTCAGCGTGGCGAGGCGGATCGCCAGCGCCGGATCGACCCCTTGCTCGATCAGCACCCGCACGCCGCGATCCATATGCCCGTGACGCAGCAGATCGTCCGGCTCGATATCGTCGGTACAAAGGGCGACATTCCAGGGGAGCGGCACGGCACGTAGCGCCTCGGCCAGGAACGCTGCGGTATGGCGAAAAGTGTTCTCGCGCCCGTAGACCCACATCCCCGCGCGCAGCTTGTCGACCATCTCTGCGGCGCTGCGGCATTCGTGGTCGGAATCGACCCCGGCGGCGAGGTACGCGGCCAACTCGCGCCCGGCCAGCAGCGGGCAATGCCCTTCGAGCGTCTTGCCACTCGCCAAGCCCGCCTCGACAATCGCCGCTGTACGCGGCTCCTGCCTGACGACGCCGGGATAGTCCATCAGTTCGGCCACGCCGAGGACGCGCGGTCGGCGCAACATCGCGGCCACCTCCGCCGTCTCGAACGTCGCGCCCGCCGTTTCGATCGAGGGCACAGCCGGGACACTCGACGGCACGGTGACATAGACGCGCAACGGCAACCCCTCGCTGGCTCGCAGCATCCATTCGACCCCGGCCAAACCGCTGACATTGCCGATCTCGTGCGGATCGATCACGACGGTTGTGGTGCCGAACGGCAGGACGCCACGCGCGAAGTTCGGCGGCGTCACCATCGTCGATTCGATGTGGACGTGGGTATCGACGAAGCCGGGGATCGCGGTCAGGCCGCGCGCATCGATCTCTCTGGCCCCGACCAGGTCCCAACGCCGCTCCCGATCAACGACCGCGATACGGTCGCCAAAGATGCCGATGTCGGCGGGATACGTCTCGCCGGTATAAACATTCAGCAGATCGCCGCCGCGAATGACCAGATCGAGCGGGCGATCACCACGCGCCGCCTCGACTAATTCGCGGCGTGTGGAAAGATTGCTATTTAGTACATCGCCCATTGTTTTCCTTTCCGCCCTCACCCCCGCCTCGCATTCGCTCGGCACCCGCTGACCAGAGGGCACCCGCCCCTCCGAGGAGAAGGGAAGGGTGTTGCGATGTGGTTGCCTTTCTACCCTCCCGCTTCAGGGGAGGGTCGCCGCTGCAGCGGCGGGGAGGGGTTTACCCCTCGATAGCCTTGAGGAAAAGCTTCTTGTAGTAGTCTACATCGAGCGTGGTCACAACCTCGACCTCGGCGATCGCCGGTTGCCACCACTCGGTCAGGCCCGCGCGTTGCGCCGCTGGTCGGCGGTCCAGAACCGTCTGACCGCGCGTGGCAGTGCCGGTGAGTTCAACGGTGATCGGGAACCGCGCCAGCGTCGCGTGTGACGGATCGAGGGTCACCGCGAGCGCCCCGGTATCCCCGAGGGCGCACCAATCGCGCCCGAAGTATTCGGCGACGTAGCGGGTGATAGTGCCGACGACACGCGGCAGCGGTCGCGGATCGGCGGCGAGCGTCGCGATCTCAGCAAGCGGGAGAGCCAGCTGACGGAACGGATCGAGCGGATAGAGGCAGATCGGCAAGCCACTCTCCAGGACGATCGCCGCCGCCTCGGGATCCTGCCGCAGATTGAACTCGGCCACCGGCGACGTATTGCCATGCGTCAGGTAGGTGCCACCCATGACGGTAATCCCCGCGAGACGCGCCGCCAGCGCGGGATACATGCGGATGAAAGTGGCGATATTCGTCAGCGGCGCGAGCGCCACGAGGGTGATCGGCTCCGCGTGCGCCTCGACCGTGCGCCGCAAGAACTCCACCGCGTGCTCCGCGACTGGTCGCCGTGCCGATGGCGGCAGCCCGGTATCACCCATACCGTCATGCCCGTGTAAGAGTGACGGTTCGCGGTGACCCTCGATCAACGGCAGGGACATCCCCAAGGCAACCGGGATATCCGGTGCTTCCGCGAGATCGAGGATACGCAACGTATTGGCTACAACTTGTTCGAGGGAATGGTTCCCGGCGACACAGGTGATCCCCAGTACATTCGCGCCGGGCGACCGCAACGCCAGGAGGAGCGCCAGTGCGTCGTCATAGCCGGTATCGACATCCAGGATCAAGGGCATCGGCTTAACCGACGCCCCACCCCGAACAAAGCTCATGACTTCGTCCAGTTGGCGAGGTTCCAGGTCAGCGGACTCCACGGAGTATCCTCGAAACCGGCGAGGCCGGTGGCGTACCCATAAGCCTGCTTGCGGCTGACGAGCGGCAGCGCGGCGGCATCATCGTAGAGGAACTTGTACTCGGCCTTGAGGATCGCCGCGCGATTCACCGGATCGAGTTCCGCCGTCGCCTGTTGCGCCAACATATCGTACCCCGGATTGGAGTAACGGCTGTCGTTGTTGAGACCCCAGCTATTCGCCTTCTGCGGGATCTGCGCGGTCGTGTAGTAGTTCAGGAAACGCTGCCCATCGGGGCTCCCCGACGAACCGCCGTACATCTCCCAATCGGCATAGAACTTCTTGGCGGTGTCGTTGTTGCCGGGGTCGGTGGAGAAGAAGACGCCCGAATCGACCGTCTTTAACTCGACCTGCACGCCGAGCTTTTCCAGCGCATCCTTGAGGATCTGCTGCGTCTTCTGGCGCACCGAGTTGGTAGGCGTCTGGAAGAGGAGCTTCATCTGGACGCCATCTTTGGCGCGATACTGGCCGTTCTTCTTCCAGCCCGCAGCGTCGAGCAGCGCGCCCGCTTTGTCCGGGTTGAACTCCCAGGTCAAGCCCTCAGGCAATGCGGAGGTCGGCGAGTTCTGGATCAGCGGCCATGCCTCGGCGGTCTGGCCGTAGAGCACCTCCGCGATCGTCTTACGGTCAGCGATCAGGTTGAACGCCTGCCGTACGCTCTTGTCGGTCAGGAACGGGTGCGGGAACTTAATCGACGAGCGTTCGCCGGTCGCCGGGTCTTCCTTGTTCGGATCGGTGAAGTTGAAGATGATCCGCTCGACCCCCGCACCCGGTGTGAGGCCGATCTTGGCACGACTGGCCCCCTGACTGACGATCTGATCGAGGATCTGCGGCTCGACCTGGAGATTCCAGGCGAACTGATAATCGCCGGTCTGGAAAACGGCCCGCGCCGCCGAAACGGCATCGCCGCCGCCCTTCCACTCCACCTTGTCGAAGGCGGGACCATTCGGGTCGCGCCAGTTCGGATTGATCGTGTAAGAGACCGAATCGCCCGGCTTGAAATCGGCGACCACGTATGGGCCGGTGCCGATCGGTTTCAGGTTGCCGGGGTGGGTCTTAGCATTCGCGCCGACGCCATCCTTGAAAATATGCTCCGGGAGGATCGCGTCGGTGAAGGCGAGATACCACGCCGGATTTGCCTCTTTGAACGTCGCCTTGACGGTGAAGTCATCGACCGCCACGGCGCTATCGATCGCGAGATAGTTGCCCAGGGTCGTTGCTCCGGTCTCCTTGGTGGAGACATAGCGCCAGGTGAAGACGACATCTTTCGCGGTGAACGGGGTGCCGTCGCTCCACTTCACGCCCTGTTTCAATTTCCAGGTGACGCTCTTGCCATCGGTCGCCAGGCCGCCATTCTGCTGCGTCGGGATCTCGGCGGCAAGCCAGGGGACCAACCGATCGTTCTTATCGAAGTTCGCCAGCGGCTCCAAAACCAGCCGCGCCGGATCGGAGTTCTGCCCACCGGATGAGAAATGCGGGTTCATTGTCGAAGGAGCCTGCCAGTAGAGGATCTTCAGCGTACCAGCCGCGCCGCGCTTCGCCGGACCGGGGCCGATACCACCCGCCGCACCAACGGTCGCCGTGGTCGGCGCACCAAGGCCATTGGTCGCAACGCCGCCGGTCGTCGGGCTGGCCGCGCGGGTCGCGGTGCCGCCAGCGCCAGGGGTCGCGCCCGTCGCGCGGGTCGCCGTGGCAACGCTCGCGCCACCGGCAGTCGCCGTGCCGCCAGCGGCCCTGGTCGCCGCAGTCGTCGCGGCCGTGGTCGCGGCGGCGGTGGCGGCGCTGGTGGCTGCCGTCGGGGCGATGGTCGTTGCCACGCCGCCGCCACACGCCGCCAGTGCTGCGGTGATCACGGTGGCCGAGCAGCCGAGCGCCACTGCACGCTGGATGAGTTCTCGCCGACTGAGCCGCCCATGCACAGCCATGATGATCAGATCGTTAGGCACCTGTGCCGTACCGGTCGAGCCCCGCATCCCCGTATTCTCCTCGCCTATCGTTGCGCCAGCAGTCGCCATTCCCTACCGCCAGCTTGTATTATATTGTTATATAACGAGTGGCGAGCGGCGTCAACAGGCAAAGCAGGGGCAAACGCGCGGCACATCGCCGCCACAGCGGTGGCGAAGGGTATACTGGTAAACAGCCGTAAGCGAGCCGCTGTAATGATGTGCCGCAGGATCACGGGGAGGAACAGGCGTTGATCATCGATCGGGAAAGTCCGGTGGCGCTGTATCGCCAGATCGTCGACGATCTGGCCGGAGCATTGGCCGGGCATTACCATGTTGGTCAACGTCTGCCATCGGAAAGCGAGCTGATGGTCAGCTACGGCGTCAGCAGAATCACCGTGCGCCAGGCGTTGGCCCACCTCACGGCGCGTGGTCTGCTCGTGCGCCAGCAGGGCAAAGGGACGTTCGTCGCCGCGCCGCGCGTGCGCCAGGATCTGCGCCGACTGACCGGTTTTGTCGATGTGCTGACCGCGCAAGGGCTCGACCCGGAGACGAGCTTACTGGACTTCGGCCCAAGGGTGGTCGAGCCAACGCTACGTGGGCGCCTGGAACTGACCGGTGATGAAACTCTGGCCTTCCGCCGTCTCTATCTGCTCGATGGACGCCCGCTTGCCCTCACCGAGGTCCATTACCCCCCGGCGGTCGGGATCATGATCGAGCGCGAGGCGGCAGAACGGCACTCGTCGCACTTGCTGCTGACCGAATTTGCGGGCCTTGCCATCGGCCACGCCGACCTCACGATTCGCGCTGCCGCGCTCGCCGCCGACGTTGCAAGTTACCTCGGCCTCCCCTCCGGTGCGGTCGCCCTGACCGAGGAGCGCCTGACCTATTGCACCGCCGGTTTCCCGCGCGAACATAGCACCCTTTATCTGCACCCCGACTCGTGCGAACTCCATCTCACCGTCCAACCAGGTCAAGCCCTCGCCCACGCGGTACGACCCACAGTCGAGAGCAACGGCACAACGCCACAGTGACGGCCAATGAAGGAGAATACTGGCGGTTGACGGACGTTGACTTGCTACTGCAATAAGTGGTATCGGCGTACGTGGGTCGCCGGATGAATCCGGCGCTAGGTGGCCTACGGCCACAAAGTCCACTGAAGTGGACTAGGCATACCGAAATACGTGGTAGTCTTTTTCAACCACCGAATCGCCCAACCGGTATCCGTGATTGCCCTTACCAGAGCGGATTGGGCGGCTCGATCGAGCCGCCCAACCTTCTGCTTCGCGATACATGTTGCGCGAATCGCCCTGCGCGTCAGTACCCCGCCTTGGTATCCACCACGTTTTGCAGTTCCTCACCCTTGAGGAAGTGGCCGACATTCTCTTTCAGCAGCACGATACCACGATCCCAGAGGAGCGGCGTGGCGGCAGCATTGTGGCCGGTGATGATCACATTCGGCAATTCCCAGAGCGGTGAGTCGGCGGGCAGCGGCTCGGGATCGGTTACATCGAGGCCCGCGCCGGCGAGGTGCCCCTCGCGCAGGGCGGTGATCAGCGCCTCCTGATCGATCAGCGGCCCACGCCCGACGTTGTAGAGATACGCCGACCGCTTCATCAGCGCCAGTTGCTTGGCCCCGATCATCCCCTTAGTCTTGTCCGTCAATGGCAGCGAGAGGACAACGTGATCGGCCTCTTTGAGGAGATCCGGTAACTCATCGCTCGCCACCGTCTCATCCACACCTTCCGGCGGCGTGGTCGGATGGCGCTGCATCGCCACGACCGTCATCCCCAGAGCCGATGCGCGTTCCGCCAACGCCTCGCCGATGTCGCCCAGTCCCAGGATCGCCAACGTTTGCCCGGTCGGCTCGAACGTGGTCGGGGCATCCTCGCCCCACTCCTTACGCCGTTGTCGATCGAACAATTCCGGCAGACCACGCGCGAAGGCGTAGATCAGCGCGATCACATGGTCGGCGATATTCGGCGCGGCGATCCCACTGAAGTTGGTCAGCGTCAGGGGATGTTTCGCCAGGGTGGGCGAGAGCCAACCTTCCACACCGGCGCTCGTCACTTGCGCCCAGCGTAATTTTTTCGCCTTCTTTAATTGCTCCTCGGTCAGCGCCTCGTTGCCGATGACCGCGTCGGCTTCCCCCAGAACCTTGGCAAATTCCGCCTCGTCCGTCGCTACGACGAAATCTGCTTCGGGGAAAGCCTCGCGTAACTCGCCCAGATAGCGCTCTTCAAGGTCTACCCGCAGCACCAGCTTTCGTCGTTCGGCCATCCTGGGCACTCTCCTTAACGTCTTGCGCCTCAATCAACAGTCGTTCATCTCTCCAGTAGCAGCAAAAGCAGGGTTCATACCACGGGGCGTTTACAAGCTACGATCATCATGCTCGGCACGCCCTACCGAGCAACGGTAATCCTGCCGCACTGGAGTACAATCCGCAATGAAGCGCCAGCGCGAAAGCTGCGCGTCCGGTCAGCGGAGTGGCTAACTCCGCTACCGGCGGTTGAGCAGCGCCCGCCATACCGAATAGACCGATCAGGAGTACCGATGACCGACTCACTCGCCCCCACGCCGACGATCCTCATCCTCGTTCGCCACGGCCAGACCGCATCGAACATTCACGGGCTGCTCCACGGGCAAGTCGATGTCCCGCTCACGCCACTCGGGATCGCCCAGGCCCATGCGGTCGCCACACGCCTCGGCCAGGAGGAAGAGATCGCCGCGCTCTATAGCAGCCCGCTGGAACGGGCGCAGCACACCGCCACGATCATCGGCGGCGTCACCGGCCACACCCCGCTCATCCACCTCGGACTGCTAGAAATTCATTTCGGCGAAGCGGAAGGGTTGAGTGTCGATGAGGCATGGGTCCGCTACCCGCACCTGCGGCCACGCGACGATGACGATGGGAGCGGCGATCTCCAATGGCCGGGTGGTGAATCACGCCACGGCTTCAATGCCCGCGTCCGCGAAACGATCGTGGCGATATTGCGCCAACATCAAGGGGAGAAGATCGTGATCGCCACCCACGGCGGCGTGATTGGCCGCGCGGTTTGCACCCTGCTCGCCGATGAAAGCGCGGACTGGCTGCGCTATCTGATCGGCAATTGCTCGCTGACACAGTTCACCTGGGAACGGCCCGGCGAAAACCCCGCCCTCGTCTGCCTCGACGATCGCGCGCATCTTGACGGGCTTACCATCGAATCCAGCACCGGGGGGTAGGCTAGAGGCCCAAGATGGGCGATGGCAGCGGCGCATCAATGGCGTACCCGCGATGATATAATTGGCACACAATACATCTAACGACACGCGCGTAGCGGAGCAATGCTATGGTTACCTACCCGATCACCCTCGGAACGGAATTCGACGTCATCCCCGATGATACGGAGGAGTCACTGATGGGCTCGGCGATCCATCAAGGGGCGATCGTTACCGCCTTCGATGGTCTGCGTATCTGCGCGACGCGACGCGACTTACCGTGGTTCGTTGGCAATCAGCAAACGCTGTTGATACCACGAGAAGACCGGCGACTACCGCGCCGCATCGCTCCAGACGTGTTCGTGTACCCGACACTCGCGATCAGCAATCCGACCTCGATCGCGATCACCGAGCATGGCCCGCCGACGCTCGCGATCGAGATCGCCAGCTCAGGGACGGCTCTCACCAATGATGTCGACATTTTCAACCCGACCGCCAAGCCGCGCCTCTACGAGCGGATCGGGGTCGCGGAATACCTCGCGTTCGATCCGACGCGGGAGATCTTCGGCGAGCCGATCTGGGGGCGGCATATCGGTCCGGCGGGGATGGGGCCGTGGCTCCCCGAGGAGGATGGGCGTTGGCACAGCGCGCTCGGCGTCTCGTTCAAACCAGAAGGGCACTTGCTGCGCGTCTACGATCACGCCGGGCAACTCGTGCCGCTCTCGGTCGAGTTCGACGCGATGCTTACCGCAGAGCGCCGAAAGAAAGATGAGCAAGCGCAGCGGATCGCCGCGTTAGAAGAGGAGTTGCGCCAATTACGCGACAAGCAATCCTGATCCAGGACCATCTCGATGCAGATGTGCGGAGTAGGCAAGGCTAGGGCTTATCGTTCGTCCCGCGCCCGCTCTGCCGCCATTCGCTGATACAATCCCGGATTGCCACGGGACAAAAACTTTCCCGGCTCGGCAAGCTCATCGAAGCCGAACTGCTGGTAGAGGCCGTGTGCGTCAGCCGTCGCCAGGAGCCAGCGTCGCAAGTCTTGCAATTCCGGGTGCGCGAGGATCGTCTCCAGTAGCCACTTGCTCAACCCCTGCCCGCGAAACGCTTCAAGTACGAAAACGTCGGCGAGATAGGCGAACGTGGCCCGATCGCTGACGACACGCGCGAAGCCAACCTGCGCCGCCCCATGATAGATGCCGAACGGCAGGGAATGGCGGATCGAGCGCTCCACGATTGCCAACGGGATACTTTCGGCCCAATAGGACTGACGCAGAAAATCATGGACCAGCGCCAGGTCGAGCCGCGCCGGATCGGTGCTGATCGTATATTCGCCATGCTGCCATTCTTCGGCCATCCCACACCTTTCGACACTACGACCGCCATTGATGGAGCGGCGTTAATTCGTATCATCCGTTGACAGGCTCGCCGCCGCCGCCGCGGTGACTTGCTCCGCCGCCGTGACCGGATCGAGCGCACGATCGACCAGTGCATCGAGCATCTGCTCGAAGCGGGCGTCTTCGCTGAACAGTTGCCCGACCTGGGCGACAACGCGCGACCGGACTAGCCCTTGTACTTCGTCCAGCAGGGTCGCGCGTTCGCGCCGCGCCCACGCGCCGCTCGTACGCAACATCCGTTGATGCTCCTCAACCTTATCGGCCAGGGCCACCACACCCGCGCCGCGCGCCGCGATCGTATCGAGGATCGGCACGCGCCAGGACCCTTCGGGCAGATGGCCGCCGAGGGTGAGCATCATCGCCAGATCGCGCTTCAGTTCGCCAGCGCCGGGTCGGTCAGCCTTGTTGACGACCAGGAGATCAGCGACCTCCAGCACCCCGGCCTTGATCGCCTGGATGTCGTCGCCGAGGCCGGGGACTTGCAGGAGTACGGTCGTATGCGCGACTCGCGCCACTTCCACTTCGTCTTGGCCCACCCCGACCGTCTCGATGATGATCGTGTCGAAGCCAAAAGCGTCGAGGGTCCAGACAATCCCGCGCGTCGCTCGCGCCAGACCGCCGAGCGCACCGCGCGTCGCCATCGAGCGGATGAAGACCGCATCGTCGGCCCAGGTTTCCATCATCCGCACGCGGTCGCC
>JAABUN010006274.1_pt1 | contig 13838 bp, 11 predicted proteins | sample 5559311 | NCBI WGS metagenome assembly JAABUN01 (sample SAMN10711877, study PRJNA513370) | rock metagenome | isolation source: Antarctica rocks | place: Antarctica: Victoria Land, Siegfried Peak sud | reverse complement strand
TGAGGATGACGACAACCGTGAACATCGCGGCAGGGAAGGCGAAGTCGACGAAGGTGAACACCAGGATCACGGAACGCAGGAAGGGGCTGGCCCGCACGTGGGTGAACCCTTGCCTCATTGCGTGTGGCAGTGAAGCCCGAGAGCCTCGAGGGCGGGCACCTTGTAGCGGGCCCTGGATCATCGTGAGCGTCACGAGTGAGACGAGGTGAGTGACAGCGTCAAACAGGAACGGCGCCGCGCGAGCGACCCCGAATAAGGCGCCCCCGAGGGGAGGGCCCGCTGTAGATGCGGCGAAACTGCGAGCCTCGTTCCAGCCGAAGGCTTGGGGGAGCTGGTCCGTGGGCACCACCTGGCTGACCGCGGCCAGCGAAGCGGGCTCGAAGACCACGTCGAGAAGCGATGAGGCGACCGCAATCACGATGATCAGCGTGAGGTTTGCGCGGTCGGTCATAACCACGGTGACCAGGGTCGCCAGCAGGATGATGCGGCCCGCGTCGCAGGCCATCATCAGAGCGCGTCGGTTCCATCGGTCGGCCAGCGCGCCCCCGGGGATTCGAAAGGCGGTCCGGACGGCGCCCGTCAAAGTTCCCACGGCACCGGCCGCCACCGCAGACCCGGTTGTTGCCAGGACCAATAGGGGATAGGCAAGGAAGGATGCCGAGGAGCCGAGGCCGGATGCGGCCTGCCCGAGCCAGAGGAGGGTGAAGTCTCGGTTTGTCCTCAAGGATCGGTTCGAGGCGGCTTGATCGCTGATCACCTGATCGGACCTTCAGCTCGGCGCCGAGGGCGGGGAGTCAGTCGCGGCGATGGGCATCGGATACGTCTGTGGCGGCGAGCTGACCACTGGCTCCGACGATGACGTCACGTCGTTGGGTAACGGCGGCGACCCAAGCGACGCCAAGTCGTCGGCCGAGATCAACGCCACAAACGGCCTGCCGTGCCGGGTCAGCACTACCCGCTCTCCGCCGTAGACCACCCGGTTCGCGAGGTCAGCGAGCTGGGCGCGAGCCTCTGTCATCGAGATCTCAATAGTCACAGGGACAATGTACATAACTTACAAATCGTAATGACAGGTGGCTGCACACACGGGGCCCCAGCGGAGGGGTCCACCCGCTGCGTCGCCGGCACCAACCATGCCGCCTCGTCGCGTGTTCAGTCATCTACGCGGCAGATCCGGACGCCCCGGAAGTTCCGGAAGCCGAACCGCTACTGGGGCATGTGGCTGTACTTGAGCGAATCGACGAGGCACGACCGATCTTTCCTGCCGGGGATCGGTCACCGGAACGGGTGCTGGCGCGCGGCGAACTGGATGTTGGACGGCCGGGGGTGGACCCCCATCGGCGATGGAAGTGTACATCGGCCGTCACCTATGGAGTAGGCCGAGAACCTGGGCGATGGGTTCGACCGCTGGCTCTCGGACGACGTATCTCGTGATGCCGAGTCTTTCGGCTTGACCCACGAGTTGGGTTGCCATCTGCTCGAGGGTTCCGACGAGCACGAAGGGTGTGTGCTGCAGTTCAGCGATAGAGACCCCGTGCTCTTCGCTGAACTGCTTCAACGTTCCCGCGCGGTCATCGGTGAGCGCGACCACGTGTACTAGGGCCTCGATCTCGGGCGCTGTACCGGACCGGTCGCACTCTGCACGGATCAGCGCGAGTTGACCATCCACGTCTTGCTGGGCCCAGCGGACGTCGTGCTGGTGGCCGTCCGAAAGGGTGCGGCCCAGCCCGCTCAGAGCGACGACGTCGGCGCGAGCGGCCGCGACGCGCAGGATCTGCCGATTACTCCCTCCCACGACAAGTCGCACCCGCCCGGAACTGGGCATCTCGGCGAGTTGCGCGTCCACGAGGCGCAGGTGTTCCCCCGTCGTGGTCACGGACTCGCCGTCGAGTAGGCGCCGGACAGCATCCACGAACTCGCCCAGCCGGCCCGCGCGTTGCGAGGGCGACGGACGAACGAGGCCATGGACCTCCCACTCCCGGAAGGTGTGTCCCGCACCGAGACCGAGAAGCACCCGCCCCGGCGCGAGGACGTCCAGCGTTGCGGCGTCGGCCGCCGCGTGCAGCGGATCCCGTACGCCAGCTTGCAGGACGTAGGTGCCGAGCTTGAGCCTGTCCGTCGCCACCGCGGCCGCTCCCAACGCCGGCCACGGCGAGGGCCCCGTGCCCGGGTGGTCGGCAGCCAGGAGAGCCTCGAAGCCCTCCGACTCAAGCCGACGCGCCAGGACCAACCATGACTCGAGGTCCCGCGGCGCCGCCTGCACGCTCACCTTGATCGGCAACACGTAGGGAGTATGACCTCAGCGCACCAGCAACCGCCAGCACGTTCGCCACTAGCCGAAGGGCTACCGGCTATCGCCCGATGCACTCATCTCGGCATGAGCGGACGGATCGGTGGGCTCAAGCCTGCGTCACAGTGGGCGGAATGACGCTGCCTTGTCCCGGGTGCGCCACGGGACAGCCTCGTGGCAGGCCGGCCAGCGCGCTGTTATGGGCATGGTCGGACGTACGACTCTCGGCAGTTCCGGAAGCATGACGGAGCCCCGCGGCGACCACCTACCGCCACGATGTTATGACCGCCAACCCATGACCAGACCGGCGGCGATCGGGTGTAACTGTAGGCGGATCGATGGGAGGTTCCATCCGTGACTGCTGCGGTGGGCTCCTCGTCGCCGGTCTGGTACCGGCCGGTCGCCACGATGGCTCTGGCCTGCCACCTCACGAACCGTGCGAATGGCGGCTTCGCCTCACCCACGCCAGTGTCCAGCTCGTCCGGCCGACTGTGGTGTCCCGGGTCGGTAGGACGACCTTAGGCCTGCGTGGCGAGCGCGTCCCCGCTGCCAAGACTCCCGTCGGACTCGGACTCGCGCCACCACGGGGTCTCGAGAAACCCGCGCTTGACGGTGAGCAGCTCGACGTTCGCCTCCCAGTCACGGACGCCCTCGATCTTGCCGAGGCCCTGGGTCAGGAACTGGTAGACGTCCTCAGTCGTCGGCATGATCACCTCGCAGATCAGCGTGCAGTTGACGGACGCCGCGAGGTAGCGCACGCCGACGTAGGACGCCAGCTCGTGAGCCACGTCGTCGAGCCGCGACGGGTCGACGGAGATGTTGAGGATGAGCTCGGACTCGAAGCCGAGGGCGGACGCTGCGACGAGGGTCAGCACCCAAGCGCAGCCGCGCTCACGCATGCCCTCGAACCGGCGTCGCACCGTGCTTTCGTTGACCCCGAGCACCTCGGCGACGGACCGGAGGCTGGCCCGGCCGTCCGCCTGGAGCTCGTCGAGGATGAGGAGGTCGATGTCGTCGAAGTGGTCGGGCGAGCAGACGTGTGGCTCCATGTCCGGCTCGCGCTGCGGCTCGCTCGTTGACAGCAGACGCTGGGCCCAGTTCTGGCTGACCTTGTAGGTGTGCAGGACGAGGTCACTGGCGCACACCTCCACGCCCTTGACAGCCTGGATCTCGTTGATGAGGCGGACGTGGAGCGACTCCGATTTCTGGCAGACGAGCTCGGCGAGCAGGTCGCACCCGCCGGTCACGAGGCAGAGGAACCGCAGGTCGTCACGTTCCGCCAGTGCCGTGGCGACCTGTATCTGCGTCCCCGGAGCGCAGCCGATCCGCAGCATGAACAGGTCCGCTGCGCCCGGTGAGTTGATGTGCCTGCTGACCCCCACCCGGACCTGGCTCGAGGCGAAGAGGCTCTGACCACGCCGGGTCGCGGTGGCCACCGATGTCCCCGCTCGCTCGGCGATCTCCGTCCAACTCGCCCGTCCGTCGGCCTGAAGGGCCGCGATGACCCGGCGGTCGAGCTGCCCGAAGCGGGTCGGCGCGATGGACATCTAGCTAGGCTGCACTCTGCTTGGCGATCGCCTGGGCCAGGAACTCGCGGACCAGGTGCTGGAAGGCCTCCGCCTCCTCGATCTGGGGCGAGTGACCGGACTTCTCGAAGACCACCAGGCGTGAGTCCGCGATCAGCGACGCGATGGTCTTGCTGCACGCGACCGGCGTGATCCAGTCACCTCGTCCCACCGTGACGAGGGTCGGGCAGGTAACCTCGCCGAGCGAGGTCTTGATGTCGTATGCCGGCATGTTGTTAGTGAAGGCCCAGTTGTGCGTCTGGTAGCGGTACGTCGTCGCCTCGACCTTGCGCCGCACGGCCTCCGGGTCGTAGACGTGGTCGTAGAGCGGAAGGATCTCCGCCCAGCAGTCACGCAGGTCGGCGTCGTCCCTGGTCGTGCCGTCCATGATCCGCGCGAACCGGTCCAGGTGGAGGGCCACTCGCGCGCTCCGGAGGGCGTTGGCGCGGGCCATCTCCTCGTTGGCGTGGTCGGCCGACGTGTCGCGCAACACCATGGCCAGGAGCCGCTCGGGGTAGCGGATCGCGTACTCCATCGCGATGAACCCCCCGTAGGACCCTCCCGCGATGACGAACCGCTCGACGCCGACCCACTCGCGCAGACCCTCGACGTCGGCGACCCACTGCTCGTGGGTGAACGGGGGGTTGCCCTCGCTGCGGCCGGATCCGCGCGCGTCGAAGACGACGACCTTGAAGGTGTCGCTGAGCGGGCCGAAGGTGGTCCTCGGCTCAGCCAGCGTGCCGAGACCAGGAGCGCCATGGTGCGCGATGAGGACCGGTGCGTGGTCGGGTCCCATCACCTCGACGTTGAGCCTGTTGCCGTTGATTTCGACGAACATCATGCCTCCGCAGGTGTTTTGGTCGGTGAGGGAGTTCTGCTCTAGGCGATGACGATGTCGTCAAGGGACTTCGGGTACCTCGTGAACGGCTCGGCGCCGTCGGCGGAGATGCGCATGGAGTCGGACACGCGGTAGCCGGCGTGACCGGGGATGTAGATGCCCGGCTCGTTGGAGACCACGAACCCCTCCTCGATCACCGTGTCGTCCCCGTCCTCGAGCCACGGCGGCTCATGCATGCCGACGCCGATGCCGTGCCCCTGACGGTGCTGAAGGTATGCCCCGAGACCGGCGTCGCGGATGACCGCCAAACAAAGGGCGTTCGACTCGGCGCACGTCATTCCCGGACGCAGCGAGCCGACGCCGAGCTGCTGGGCGGCGCGCACGGCCTCGTAGTAGCGCGTCTGCAGCGGGGTCGGCTCGCCGAGAATGAAGGTGCGCTCCCCCTCGACGAACCGGCCACCCACCGCGCAGCCGAGCGACAGCATGAAGGTGTCGCCTGGACGAAGCCGGTAGGAGGAGGGCAGCCCGTGCGGCTTGGCGCTGTTGGCACCGGCATACACAAGACCACCGGCCAGGAAGCCGGTGACGACGACATCCTCGTGCTCGGCATACATCGTCGTCGTCCCGACCCGCCCCACGTGCGCGGCGAGCTCCGACTCGCTGGGCAGTTCCGCACCGGAAGCCAACGCGTCGCGGACCATCCCGATGCCGGCTTCGAGCATCACATCCGTGATCCGGGCGGCTTCCTGGTGCAGAGCCAGCTCTTCCGGCTGCTTGACGTACCGGGTCACCGTGACGGCGTCGCTAGGCACAAGCTCGAGGCCAGGGCAGACGGACTCGAGGATCCGCAGCCGACCGACGCTCATGCTGTCGCCGAAGCCCACGCGGCCGGTGTCGGGCATCGCCGCAGCAAGCACCGAGAGCGGCTCGACGACGCCGGGGTACTCCGGGTAGGTGAGCACCTTCGCCGCCGCCTCCTGCCACAGCGCGTGCTCCTCCTCCAGCCGCGGGACCAGGAGCACCGGAGGGCTGTCAACGCCGAGGTGGACGGCGACGGGCCGCTCACCTGGGTGGTGGAAGAACCCGGTCAGGTAGGCCACGTCGTCGGGGTGGTCGATCACGACCGAGCTGAGGCCTTGGGACTCCAGCCGAGACCGGGTGGCGTCCTGCACCCTCGCGTAGAAGGGCGCCCCGAGACGCTGGCGGAACGCCATGTCAGTCCCGCCGCGTGCGCGGGTTGCGCGCGTCGTTGTACGAGATGGCGATAAGGGTCGCTGCGACGACGAGCATCAGGATGGCGACGGACGGGAACGTCGTTGTCCACCACGCGCTCGTCATCGAGCCGGACTGCTGCGACTCGTAGAGGATGCGGCCCCACGACCAGCTGCCTGGGTCCCCCATGCCGAGGAAGGAGAGGCCGGCCTCGGAGAGCACGGCCCGGGACGCCGTTAGCACGACGGTGACCGTGATGACCGGGGCGACCGCTGGCAATAGGTGCCGGCGCAATATCCACGGGTGTCCGCCTCCGAGCACCCGAGCGGCATCCATGTAGGGAAGGTTCACGATCGAGAGGGCTTGGGAGCGGACCACTCTGGCGACCTCGGGCCAGGAGAAGAACGAGATGACGAGGATGATCGTGGTGACCGACGGACCGGCGAGCGCCGCCACGAGGATCATCAGCGGAAGCACGGGGAGGCTGAGCGACAGGTCGACAACCATTCCGAGCACCGCGTCCACTCGCGGGAAGTAGGCGCTGAGCATCCCGATGAGCACGCCGATCGAGATGGCCAGCAGCGAGGCACAGACCCCGACGGTCATCGAGATCCGGGTGCCCCAGACGACCTCGGCGAAGACATCGCGTCCGAGGTTGTCGGTCCCGAACCAGTGCTGGGCCGAGGGAGGCTGCAGTACCGCGTCGCTGAACCCGCTCGGATAGGGCTTGATGAGCGGGGCGAAGATTCCGACGAGCAGCAGGAGCAGCATCAGCGCTGACGCGACGACGGCCATCGGGTTGTGTCGGAACGCGTACCAGGTCGCGGCCCGGGCACCTTCGGTATCGCCGACCGGCTCGGTGCCGACCTCGGTCAGTAGCGCGGTCATGACGTTCTGACCCGGGGGTCGAGGAGCCCGTAGGCCAGGTCGGTCACCATGTTCGCGGCGACGACGGTGGCGGCGAGGATGACGAAGGCACCCTGCAGGACCGGGAAGTCGAGCCGGATGACCGAGTCGTAGATCGCCCTGCCCACCCCCGGGTAGGCGAAGATCGTCTCGGTCAGCACCGCGCCGCCCACCATGAACCCCAGCTGTAGCCCGAGCAGGGTCGTCGTCGGCAGCAGCGCGTTCCGCAGACCGTGCTTCCAAACGACAAGACGCTCAGGTGTGCCCTTGGCCCGCGCGAGCGTGCAGAAGTCCTCGCCGAGCGACTCGATGAGCGTCGAGCGCAGGGTCAGCACGTAGCTGCCCAGGGCCACCAGGACCAGGCTCACGCAGGGGAGCACGAGATGGCGCAGGACGTTGAGGTACCACTCGAAGCCGTAGACGTCTTCGTCGTGCGCCCCGCCGATCGGGAGCAGCCGCAGCTGAAGTCCCAGGACGTACAGGAAGAAGATTCCGACGCTGGGGACGAACAACGACTGGCCCACGACACCGACGACCTGGACGACGCGGTCGAGCGCGCCTCCCGCTCGGGTCGCGGCGAGGACGCCGAGCGGGATGCCGACCGCTACGGTGACGATGAGCGCGGAGCCGGTGAGTAGGAGCGTCCACGGCAGGCGTGCCAAAAGCACGTTGGTGACCGGCTCGGACTGGCTGAACGACATCCCGAGGTTGCCTTGCACGAGCTGACCGAGGTACTTGGCGTACTGGATGGGCAAGGGCTCGGTCAGCCCGTACTTGGTGAGCAGGTCCTGGCGCATCGCGGCGTCCATGTTCGTGCTGGCGATGGCCGTCGCCGGGTCGCCCGGCAGGAGGCGCAGCAGGAGGAAGGTGATGGTGACCGCGAACCACAGCGTCACCAGCCCGTGCGCAATCCGGCGTAGGGCGAACCAGACGAGCGGCGGCATACCGGCTACTTCCGGTGTACGTTGGCCAGCGACGCGGGGTCGATGATCGACAGGAGCTCGCTCGGCTTGGTGATGAAGCCGTCCCACTTTGAGCTGTGTGCCACGTTGAGGTTCTGCACGTACATGATGTTGTCGATCATGTTCTGGTGCACGTAGCCGGCGGCCTGCTGCACGAGCTTCTTCTGCTCTTCCCGCTGAACGGTCCCCTGCGCCTTCTGGATCACGGCGGTCAGCTGCGGGTCCTCGACCTGTGAGTAGTTGATGGCGCCCTTGGGGAGATACTGCAGCGCCATGTTCGAGACCGGCTCATCCATGATCGCGAACGAGCCAGCGTAGATGTCGTAGTCACCGGCGTTGGTCTTGGCGAGGTAGGTGTTGCGGTCCAGGCCCTGGAGGTTGATGGTAATGCCCGCCTGGGCCGCGCTGTCCTTGACCATCGTCGCCCACGCGGCGATGACCGGGTCCTGGAGCGAGTAGATCATCGACAGCGAGAGCTTGCTGACCCCGGCCTGCGCGAGCAGCGCCTTGGACTTCTCGGGGTCGAACGCGTACTCCTTCAGTGAGGGGTCGGCGAACTCCTTGAGCGAGTCGGTGATCGGGCTGTTGTTAGCCGTCACCGCCTGGCCCTGCACGGCGACGGAGCGGACGGCGTTGTAGTCCACGGCGTGCGCGAGCGCTTGCCGAACCAGGGCGTTGTCCATCGGCGGGCGCTTCATGTTGTAGGTCATGTGCGTGAAGCCGAGGCCCGGCACCTGGGTGACGGTGATGCCTTCGGTGCCCTTGAGGTTGTTGACCTGGGCGGGCGGCAGGGCGTTGGCGATGACGTCGACGTCGCCCTTCTTCAGGGCGAGGATCTCGGTGTTGACGTCCGGGTACACCTTGAAGACGACCTTGGCCAGGGTCGGCTTGCCTCCGGGGGCCATGGGGTACGGCTGGACCCGGTCCAGGGTGTAGCTCTGTCCCTTGGCGATCGAGGTGAGCTTGTAGGGCCCGGCGCTGACCCAGTCGGAGTTGTTCGGGAAGTCGTCCATCTTCGGGTGCTTGCTGAACACATGCTCGGGGACGACGGTCATCCAGAAGCCGACCTCGGGGATGACGATGCTGTCCGGCTGCTTGAGGGAGAGTTCCACGCGGGTCGGCGACACGGCGGTCGCCTTGTCGAGGTTCGTCATGAACCCGTTGACGACGCCGCCCTTGGGGTTCTGCGTCTTGATCGTGTTGATGGTGTATGCCACGTCGGAGGCGGTCAGCTTTTGGCCGTCGCTCCAGCTGAAGTCGTCGCGCAGCTCGAAGTACCCGGTCTTGCCGTCGGCACTGTAGCCCCATTTCGTGGCGAGGTACGGCTCCTTCGAGCCGGTAGCGCTCACCGAGAGCAGGCGCGGGTACATGAGGTCGGTGACCCAGCTGTCCGTGCGGCTGTTGCCGAGCATGGGGTTGAGGTTGACCACGTCGGTCGTCGTGGCGATGGTCAGCGTGTCGGAGCCGCCGCTGCCGCCGGCGCTCGCACCGCCGCTCGACGATGGCGCGCTCGGGGCGCAGGCTCCGACGACGGCGACGACGGCGCCGACGGCCAGGAGCCGGGCGACACGGATGGACCGCACTTCGCCGGGGGTACGCATCAGACCCACACTTCCTCGAGAACGCGGACGATGTTGCCGCCGACGACGGCGGAGATCTCACTGTCGGAGTAGTCGTGCGCGACGAGCCAGCCGATGATGTTGTAGAAGCATTCGCCGGGGTTCTCCAGACCATCGACGTAGGGCTGCTTCTCGAAGCTCACGCTGCCGTGCGCCTGGCCTATGGACAGGTTGGTGTTGAACGTGTCGTGCAGGCCGACGTGGTCGCCGAACAAGGTGTCGGGACCGAACGCCACGTGGTCGATGCCGACGACGTCGACGAGGTGGGTGAAGTGGTCCATCACCGACTCGAGCGAGTGGGCGGGGTGGGCCTCGGACAACGTCGTGTGTGGCGCCGCCTCGAGCCCGATGACGCCACCGCGCTCCGCCATCGCCTTGATGACCGCGTCCGGCTTCATCCGGTTGATCGGCCACACCTCGCGAGAGCCGCAGTGGGTCATGAAGATCGGCTTCGTCGATGCCTTGATGACGTCCATCGACGTCACGTCGCCGGAGTGCGAGATGTCGATCGCGAAGCCCAGCTTGTTCATCCGCGCGACGGCCCGCTCCCCGAAGTACGTCAGGCCACCGTCTCTGCGTTCCTTGAGGCCGCTGCCGAGGTAGTTCGCCTCCGAGTAGGCGATGCCTATCTGGCGGACGCCGAACCCGTAGAGGATGTCCAGTCGGTCGACCTCGTTCTCGATCATCGTGGCGGCCTCGAGCCCGAAGACGAGGGCCATCCGGCTCTCGACGTGGGCATCGCGGATGTCCCGCAGCGACTCAGCCTTGACCAGGTAGTCCTGGTGGGCGAGGTCCGACATCCGCATGCCGAGGTCGTGCAGGACGTCGAGCCATTTCCAGCCGCCCTCGCTGCTGATGCAGCAGGTGCCGTCCATGACGTTGTCGAACACCGCCGTCATGCCCGAACGCGACAGGCCGTCGTAGCCGGTGTGCTCGCGGCCGGTGCGGATGTAGGCCCGCATGTCGCGGGACAGGTTCTCGGGAAAGACAGACGGGTGGTCGTGCAGCGAGATGACGAGGTTGTCGCGCAGCAGCCGCTCGGTGCGCGCGGCCTGCTCCGAAGACAGGTCAAGGCCGGCATACTCCGGGACTCGGCCGACCTCCTTGGCCATCGGGATGTCGAGGTAGTCGACGCCGGCTTCGAGGTACTCGTAGGAACGGTACTGCTTGTACTGGCTGGAGGGTTCAAGCACGTTCTTCTCCTTGAGCGGGCTGCGGGGGCGCCTCGCGGCGGGGCCGACGATGCCGGGTTGCACCAAGGCCGTGACGATGTGAGTCTGCAAGTTTGCGGCGCTGTTGTCAATCAGATGCGCGAACTTCGGCGGTCCTGTAGCGTTGCTGACGCAATACAGCGGCAAACCCCATTCGCTAACCATGCGAGGAGTCACGTGGCCGTCCGACCGACACCACCCCCTGCCGTGGTCCCCACGAGCCACACGGCCGCCCCGGCGCTGCGGTTGCGCGGTCTGTCGGTCGGCTTCGAGAGTCGACGAGGACTGGTGCCCGCGGTGCGGGACGTCAGTCTCGACCTCGCCCGTGGCCGGCTGCTCGCCCTGCTCGGCGAGTCCGGGTCGGGCAAGTCCGTCACCGCGCGCGCGATCATGGGCCTACACGACCCGCAGTCGACGCGGGTGACCGCGCAGAATCTTGAGGTAGGCGGACGCGACCTGCAGGCGATGTCGCCCGACCAGCTGCGCCGCCTGCGTGGCGCGAGAATGAGCCTGGTCTTCCAAGACGCCCTCTCGGCCCTCAACCCCGTGCTCACCATCGGCGACCAGATCGGTGAGCTCTACCGCCAACATGACGGCGCAAGCCGCAAGCAGGCCCGCGCGCGGTCCGTTGACGTCCTCGAGCTCGTCGGCATCCCCGGCGCCCGCGGCCGCATCGACAACTACCCCCATCAGTTCTCCGGTGGCATGCGGCAGCGCCTCCTCATCGCCATGGCCATCGCCCTCGGACCTGAGCTGCTCATCGCGGACGAGCCGACTACTGCGCTCGACGTCACGGTCCAGGCGCAGATCCTCGAGCTCCTCGACCGGCTCCGGCGCGAGCTGGACATGGGGGTCCTGCTCATTACCCACGACCTCGGCGTGGTTTGCGAGGTCGCCGACACGGTGGCCGTGATGTACGCCGGACGGATAGTTGAGACGGCCGACGCCGACGCGCTCTTCGACAAGCCGGCGCACCCCTACACCGAGGCGCTGCTCACGTCGGTGCCAGCCCTCGGACACATCGGCTCCGAGCTGCCCGTTATCCCCGGCAGCCCGCCGGTCCCCACCGCCCTGCCCTCGGGATGCTCCTTCCACCCGCGCTGCTCCTGGGCGGTCGACACGTGCCGCGTGCACCGGCCCGAGCTGCGACCGGTCGAGGCAGGGCGGCGGGCCGCCTGCATCCGCAGCGAGGAGGTACTTCGTGCCGGAGCCTGACGTCGTCCTCGAGGCGAGCCACCTCACCAAGACCTTCCACGTCGGGCGGGCCGGCTTCGGGCGCACCCGGGTCAGCGCGGTGGACGACGTCAGTCTCACACTCCGGCGCGGCGAGTCGCTCGGCGTCGTTGGGGAGTCCGGCTGTGGGAAGACGACTCTCGCGCGGATGCTCGTCGGGCTAGAGCGGCCCGACTCCGGCCGCATCGAGGTGGTCGCCCGGGACGTCACCACGCTGCATGGCAGTGACCGTCGGTCGCTCAGCCGGGACATCCAGATGGTCTTCCAGGACCCCTACACGTCCCTCAACCCACGGCTGACCGTCTTCGACCTCGTGTCGGAGCCGCTCGCCGTGCACCGGACCCAACCGACGAACGCCGCCCGGCGGGACCGTGTGGCCGAACTGCTGACCCTGGTCAACCTCTCCCCCGACATGATGGGCCGCTTCCCGCACCAGTTCTCCGGTGGCCAGCGCCAGCGCATCGGCATAGCGCGCGCCATCGCCCTCGAGCCAACCGTGCTCGTCTGCGACGAGCCGGTCTCCGCGCTCGACGTCTCCGTCCAGGCACAAGTCATTAACCTCCTGCGCTCCCTCCAGCACCGACTGCAGATCGGTCTCATCTTCATCGCGCACGACCTCAGTGTCGTCCGGCACGTCTCGGACCGAACCGCGGTCATGTACCTCGGCCGGCTGGCGGAGACGTCATCCACGGCGGGACTGTTCTCCACGCCGTCGCATCCGTACACCCAGGCACTGTTGTCAGCCTCCCCACATGTCGACCGACAGCGACGTCGACGGATGGGGCAGCGCATCATCCTCGCCGGCGACCCGCCCTCACCGACCGCGCCGCCGAGCGGCTGCCGGTTCCACACCAGGTGCCCGCTGGCCACTCAGGTGTGCTTCGAGCAGCAGCCACCACTCGCCGACGTCGAGCCCGGGCACGCCGCCGCGTGTCACCACAGCGACGAGGCCAGGGCCAGCCTCACAGCAAAGGCCAGTCCCTCCCTTCCACCTCGCGGACAACTGCCTTCCAGTCAGGTGACGGATGACGAAGGACGTTTGCTCGGTGGATCGAATAGCCCTGCGCAGTGACCGACCGCGAGCACGGAAACCTCACGCCACACTTGACATATAACGACTCCGGCAGAGGGGAAACGCCTTGCCATCTCGGACTTGACGGCTGTCAAGGATGGGGCGATGGACCACCGCACACCGGGCGCGAGATGGACTGATCGGGGTGCGCTTGAGGGCCGCTCGAGCCGGGTCCACTCGGTCTGCCGTTGAGGGCGTGTGCAAGCTGTAAGCCGGGAAGCGTCTACCTCGAGGCAGGACCCGCAGCGACCCGAGCAAAACCGCTGCATGGTCCGGCCATCAGCGGTCGAGGATGGCGGTTTGCTCGTCGTGCGCGAAGAGCGCCGGCCGGGCGGCTTCGAGTCACTGCGCCGTTCGCCGTCGTGGTGCGCGCCCCGGTCGGAAATGGCAGTCGAGCGATTCCCCCCTCAGACGTTGATGCGTGGAGCCGATTGGGCGGATATGGCTGAGGGGAAAGGATTTTCGTCAGGTTGGAGCATCCCTCGGAAGCAGCCCCCGACGTCCACCCAACCAGGGTGTCTCCGGGCTCGCGATTCCACGATTACTACACACGTTGCCTTGGCGAGGTGGGCCGGCTGACCTCGTTGTCATGTGACCACTTCAGCAGTTTGACCTTGACTCTCGCGGCGGTGAGGTCGTGCGGGGGCCCGCGTGGCCCAAGTGCGCAAGACCGGTCTAAGTGTCGCCGTGGCCTCGCATCTCGGCCGGCGGCGGAAAGACGCGGAGCAAGCCCGCGCGGATCGCGGCATGTCCGGATGTTGGGGCGATCGCGGGATCAACCGACCTCCCAAGCGTCCCGCGATGGCTGATGCCTGCAGCCTGTCGTTTAGGGGCTCTTCACAGATGAGGGTGTAGGTGGCGGCGCGTCGGTGACCGGGTAGGGGTCGAGGTCTTCCGATGATGGAAGTTCTGACACCACCCATCTGGAAG
>JAABUN010006273.1_pt1 | contig 13839 bp, 17 predicted proteins | sample 5559311 | NCBI WGS metagenome assembly JAABUN01 (sample SAMN10711877, study PRJNA513370) | rock metagenome | isolation source: Antarctica rocks | place: Antarctica: Victoria Land, Siegfried Peak sud | reverse complement strand
TTTGTCGGACAGACGATGTGATACATCAAGACCGACACATTGTGCTTTTTATGAATGAACTTGCTCATTCATCCAGTATAAAGCCGCAGCAAGCTGACGGGGTATTAAACCCACTGTGAATAAAAAAAGGAGATGAAATTTCTTATGAGCAGCGGAAAAATAGACAGCCGCGACGACGTAAATCCGGGCGAAGGCGAGGAAAAATACGGCGACGTGGAATTTGCCGACGCGACAAACAAAAAATATCCGGTCGATACGCCCGCGCACGTTCGCGCCGCTTGGAATTACATAAATCACAAAGACAACGCCGCGAAATACGAAGCCGACGAAGTTGAAACAATCAAAAATCGGATAAAACGCGCGGCGAAAAAACACGGCGTTGAAATCAGTGATTAAATTTATTGTTTTATTTATTTTATGTCTGTCTTAGCCGAAAAAATTCGTGAAAAAGCCGTTCGATTAAACGGCGCGAGCGACGTTGCAGATGAAATTCTAGCGCTCGTCGGCGACGCGCGCTTTGTTTTAATCGGCGAAGCGTCGCACGGCACGCACGAATTTTATCGAATGCGCGCCGCGATTACGAAACGCTTGATTGCGGAAAAAGGTTTTTCCGCCGTCGCCGTCGAAGCCGATTTTCCCGACGCATATCGCGTCAATCGCTTCATGCGCGGTTTAGGAAATGATAAAACGGCGAACGACGCGCTTGCGGCGTTCACGCGCTTTCCGCTCTGGATGTGGCGCAACACGGACGTTCTGGAATTTGTCGAATGGCTGAAATCGCACAACGAAAATTTAGAAATAAACGAAAAAATCGGTTTTTACGGTCTCGATTTATACAGCCTCCATTCTTCGATGAAATCGGTTCTCGATTATCTCGAAAAAGTTGACCCGAACGCCGCCGAAGCAGCACGCAATCGTTATTCGTGTTTCGACCATTTCGGCGAAGACGCGCAAAGTTATGGTTACGCGGCAAGCTACGACGCGCATTTTTCCTGTGAAGACGAGGCGGTTAAACAGCTCGTCGAATTGCAGAAACGCGCCGCCGAATACGCGAGCGGCGACGAATTTGCGGCGCGCGACGAGTATTTTTTCGCCGAGCAAAACGCGCGGCTCGTCAAAAATGCCGAAGAATATTACCGCTCGATGTTTCGCGGGCGCGTCTCGTCCTGGAATTTGCGCGATAGACATATGGCGGAAACTCTGGACGAGCTTGCGAAACATCTGGAAGCGGAAAATCAACCGGCAAAAATCGTCGTCTGGGCGCACAATTCGCATTTGGGCGATGCGCGCGCGACCGAAATGGGCGAGCGCGGCGAATGGAACGTCGGACAACTTGCAAGAGAACGATACAAAAACGAAGCGTGTCTGATTGGTTTTACGACGCACGCCGGAACAGTCGCGGCGGCGGATAATTGGGACGAACCGGCGCAATTAAAAATTGTTCGCCCGTCGGACAAAGACAGCTACGAGCGGATTTTTCACGAAACCGGACTGCCCGAATTTTTCTTAAATTTGCGCGATGCGGAAACGGAAAAGTTATTAAGCCGCCCGCAGCTCGAACGCGCCATCGGCGTCATTTACCGACCGCAAACCGAGCGGGCGAGCCACTATTTTACAGCCGTTTTGTCCGAGCAGTTCGACGGCGTAATCCATTTTGACAAGACGCGCAGCGTTGTGCCGCTCGACAAAAGTTCGAGTTTGACGCACGAAGACGCGCCGCAAACTTTTCCCGAAGGAGTTTGAAAAACGGAAAATGGGAAATGGAAAATGTTAAGGAGAAAAAATGTTGAACAGCAAAACTTTGGAAAAAAATAATCGCATTGCAAATGATTTTTTGTCGTTTGTTGCAAGCGGTGTTTATCACACGAAAATCGTTTTCGTCGGCGCGTATTTTATCGACACGCCGGAAAACGGCGACGGTTCTTGGGTTTTAGTCGATACGGGTTTGCCGTTCTCGCACGGGAAAATTATAAAAGCGGCACAGTCTAGATACGGCGCGCAAAAACCGTCGGTGATTGTTTTGACGCACGGGCATTTCGACCACGCGGGCGCGGCGCTCGAACTCGCTTCAGATTGGAACGTTCCCATTTTCGCGCATCGTCTTGAGATGCCTTATTTGACGGGTAAATCCGATTATCCGCCGCAAGATTCGTCGATGGGCGGCGCAATCGCGCAGATGGCGCGGCTTTTTCCGCACTCCGGTTACGATTTCGGCAGGCGCGTTGTGATGATTCCCGCAAGCAGCGAAATTCCCGAAATGCCGAATTGGAAAATTCTGCACACGCCCGGACACACCGCCGGACACATTTCCCTTTGGCGCGAGCGAGACCGAACGCTGATTGCGGGCGACGCGCTGACGACTATGAATCTCGATTCGTGGACTTCGCAGATTACCGAAAAACAGGAATTTTGTCGTCCTGCGACGCCGTTCACAACCGATTGGCAAGCAGCGCGGCGCTCGGTCGAATTGCTTGCCGAATTAGAGCCGAATGTCGTCGGTGCGGGACACGGACAACCGATTACGGGCGCGGACACGGCGCACAGATTAAAAGAATTTGCGCGCAATTTTCAGCCGCCCGCAAGAGGGCGTTACGTTGATGCGCCTGCGATTTGCGACGAAAGCGGCGTTGTCGCTCTTCCGCCGCCGGTTGTCGATTATTATAAAATCGCCGCCGGAACGCTCGCCGCCGGAGTTTTGATAACGACGTTAGCGCGGCGCGCCCGTAAAAAACGAGAAGAACAATTTCGAGATTAGTCGATTGATTTTTTGCGAAAAGAAAATTGTTTCTTTAATCGCCGGCAAAAAAGTATAATAGAATAACGGACTGGCGATTTGCTTCCCGTAACGAGAAAAAATTTCAGGAGAAAAATTTATGCGTCTTTTAACCGTTTTGTTTTTATCTTTCATTTTATCTTTCACTGCCTTCGCCCAATCGAACAAAAATTCCAAACCGCTCGCCGAACCTTTCATCGCAACCGCGCTCGACGGCTCGACGGTCAATCTCGCCGATTTGCGCGGCAAAGTCGTTCTCGTAACTTTCTGGTCAACCAGATGTCCGATTTGCGCGGCGGAAATTCCGAAACTCAACCAGTTAGCCGCGAGCTATAAAGGCAAAGACGTTGTTTTTCTCGCGCCGACGACCGAAAACGAAGACAAGGTAAAAACTTATCTCAAGAAAAAATCTTTTAACTTCAACTTGCTGCCGAGCAGCTTCGGAATTTTATTGAAATACGCCGACCGCGACCGCAACGGCAACGTTTCGCTGGGCTATCCGGCGCATTTTCTGATAAACCAAAAAGGTGAAATCGAAGTAAAAACAAACGGCTTCGACAAAACCGAAATGCTCAACGCGCAGATTGCAAAACTTCTGAAATCGAACGCGGTTGCGGCAAATCAGACAAAATAGAAAAAGCGTTAAACGGCAAAAAAAGCGGAAAGTTCTTTATAAAGGCTTTCCGCTTTTTTATGCTAAAGAAAACTTTTGCGACTTTCATAAAACGAACGAAAGGTATCTTTTTTTAAGTTCAGAACATCACAGACGTTTGACCGAAATTTGTTTGAAAGGAAGAAAAGCGAAAATGTTTTGTTTGATAAAATCGGCGCGTGCGTTCGCGGTTTTCGGCTTGTTGCTGTTGGGTTTTGCCTGTCAAGCGAATTTTTCTTCTTCGTCCCAAACGAAAAGTCCTTTTTCGATTTTCCAGACCGTAGCGGAAAAACCTAAATTCGTCGAACTTCAGTCGAACGAAATCAAAAAATTGCTCGAAAGCGCCGCCAAGCAAACGACTTTAACGAAAAGCTACGACCCGAATTACACCGTTATCCCATATCCGAACGGCGATGTTCCGTTGCAAAAAGGCGTTTGCACCGATGTCGTCGTGCGCGCCTTTCGCGCGGCGGGCGTCGATTTGCAGAAAGAAGTTCACGAAGATATGACGGCGAATTTCGCGGCGTATCCGAAGAAATGGAATTTAAAATCGCCCGACGCCAACATCGACCATCGCCGCGTGCCGAATCTGCAAACGTTCTTCGAGCGCAAAAGAAAGTCTTTACCGATTACAAAAAACGCAGCGGATTACAAACCGGGCGACCTGGTTACGTGGGATTTGAACGGCAAAGGAATGACGCACATCGGGCTGGTTTCAAATTTTTACAACGAAAACACGGGAAGATATTCGATAATCCACAATATCGGCGCGGGCGCACTTGTCGAAGACGTTCTTTTCGACTGGAAAATCACCGGACATTTCCGCTATTTTTAAATTGTAGAAAATCACTTTTAGTTTTTCACTTTTCACTTGTTCAATGTCTGCCGGAATTTACATACACATACCCTTTTGCCGCTCGCGCTGCTCGTATTGCGATTTTGCGACGGACGTTTTTAAAAACGCGGAAACGGTCGAGCGATACGTCGGCGCGCTGGTTAGTGAAATCGAAAATCCAAAATCCAAAATCCAAAATCCGAAAGTTGACACGATTTATTTCGGCGGCGGCACGCCTTCGCTTTTAAGCGCGAAACAGCTTGAAAAAATCTTGAACGCAATCGTAAAAAAATTTTCAATCCTGGCAAATGCCGAAATTACGATGGAGATGAATCCGGCAACCGTTACGCCGGAAAGTTTGCGCGCGTATAAAAATTTAGGCGTAAATCGCGCGAGTTTCGGCGCGCAAACTTTTGACGACGCGGAACTGAAGCGTCTCGGCAGACGACACACGGCAGCGGACGTGCGCGAAACGATTGAATTATTAAGAAATGCCGATTTCGATAACGTCAGCTTCGATTTAATCGCCGGACTTCCGCGCCAGACGCTTGCCGATTGGGAACGAAATTTAACGGAAGCGTTAAAATTAAAACCCGAACATCTGTCTTTATATCTGCTCGAAATTCACGAAGGAACGCCGCTCGCGGCGCAGGTTGAAAGCCGAAGACAACCGACGCCGGACGAAGATTTAGCTGGGGAAATGTATGAATTGACGATTGAAAAAACGCGCGATAAAGGTTACGCGCAATACGAGATTTCAAATTTTTCGCTTCCCGGTTTTGAATCGAAACACAACCGAAAATACTGGCTCTGCGCGCCGGTTTTCGCCTTTGGCGTTTCTGCTCATTCGTTCGACGGCAAAAGGCGCTGGTCAAACGAGCGCGACACATTTAAATACGTTCAAATGATTGAAACAGGCGCGTCGCCGATTGTCGAACAAAGCGAAATCGATTTAAAATCCGAAACTGTTTTTCTCGGCTTGCGCCTTTCGGACGGAATCGATTTGCTCGACTACAAAAACCGTTTCGGCGCGGATTTGACCGAAGAATACGCGGCAGATTTACGGCGATTTGACGAAGCCGGACTAATCGAAATTTCAGAAAATCGCCTGAAATTAACCAATCGCGGTTTTCTGTTTTCCAACGAAGTTTTTGCCGCTTTCGTTTGATTCAAATTCAGAATAGCCGCAAAAGGCACAAAAAGCACAAAAATTATTTAAATTCTTTTTTGTGTCTTTTGTGCCTTTTGCGGCTATTTTTCTTTTCTGAAAATCACTGGTTCGAGAGAACCGCGCCTTTGCCGACTTGAGCGTTTTGCGTGGTTTTCTGCAGTTTCGCAGGATTGAAACCGAGCTTTTCGACGCGGCGCAGAATGTTTTGATACGTCGCGTCGCTCATATCAGGCGTGCGGCTTAAAATCATTAAGTATTGGCGTTTCGGGTCGCCGACAGCGGCGTATCTGTAATCGGCGTCCAAATCCAAAATCCAATAATCGCGCCAATCGTCGGACAAAAACGATTTAAACTGCGGCGCAAAGCTCATCGCAAATTTTGCGCTTGAAACATTGTCGGCGATTTTCGCCATACCGTTCGCGCCTTCGAGCGTGCCGTTTTTGACCAGACATTGATTGAGAACGCCGAGATTGCCGTCGGCATTCAAACTATAAGTCGCTGTCGTATTGGCAACGCATTTTTTCTGAAACTTGTTCGGGTAGCGCGCGATTTCAAACCATTTTCCGGCGTATCGTTTCAGGTCAACGGAGGCGACGGTTTGCGGCGCGTTTATTGTGTCGGACTTTTTCGTTTGTGCGAAAAGATTGGTCGAGAAAACAATTAATGATAATAAAACAACAGATTGGATGAATTTTTTCACGTTGGGAATCTCCTTTTGGGATTGGATTTTTTAGTTTCGTAAGCAAACGGCTTGCCAAAATTTGCTTTATTCGCCCGGCAGTTCCTATAATTTCTCAAAGACTTTAGAAATAATATAAATTTTTATATGCCGATTTACGAATACAAATGCTTGGGATGCGGCGCGCACATTGAAAAGATGCAGAAAGTTTCGGACGCGCTGCTCGAAACGTGCGAGGCTTGCGGCGGCAAACTCGAAAAACAATGGTCGCTCTCCGGCTTTCAACTGAAAGGCGCGGGCTGGTATGTAACCGATTACGCGGGCAAAAAGAGCGGCGCGCCGGAGAAAAGCGAGAAAAGCGAAAAGAGCGAAAACAATGACAAAGCCGAAAAGGGCGAAAAAACTTCTGCACCCGAATCAACCGCCAAAGCCGAAAGTGCATCAAACACGACGAGCGACGGCGCAGTGAAGAATGACGGCAATTCTAAAAAAGAAGCCGCGGCAAAAAAGGAATAAGGCGAACAAATGAAAAGATTCGGGTTTGAAAAATTTGGGCGGGCGAGTTTAATTTTGCTGCTTTTTGCGGCTTTTACGCAAGCGCAATCGCGCCACAACGCGCCCGTGAGCGGCAACGACGAAGGCACGATTTTAAGCGTGTCTGCCTCTCGCACAACGATGACAGCGGCGGCAATTACAACGCCGACAACCAATAACGGCGCGGCTAAACCCGCAGCCGCTTTAAATACTGCCGCTTCGCCTCCCGCCGCCGAGCCGATAAAACCGGAAAATCTTTTTCTATACGAAAACGGCGTCGAGCAGAAAATAAAAAACTTCAGCTTTGACCCGTCGCCCGCGCGCATTGTTCTTCTAGTCGATAATTCGGCAACCGTGCGCGCCGAAGTCGAAAAATTAAAACAGGCGACGATGGAATTTGCCTATGAGATTTTTGAAGGCGACCAGATTTTCGTTGTCGGCTATGACGAAAAACCGGAAATTATACAGGAATGGACAGACGACGCCAAAAAAATCGAAGCCTCTCTTGCGACTTTTCGCAAACAAGGAAATCCGTTCCTTTTCGACGCGCTCACATCGGCAGCGAGCGAAGTTTTAGCGCCTCTGATGCCCGGCACGCGCAAAACGGCAATCGTCCTTATCGGCGACGGGCTTGACCGCGGCAGCAAAATTAATTTCGATAAAGTTTTAGGCAGTTTGCAAAATCAAAATATAACTGTTTACGCCCTGCAAATTCCCGACCGCACCGGCGGCGCGTATCGGCGCAACCAGCCGAAAGCGAGCGACGTTATCACTCAATTAACAGAAGGCACGGGCGGCAAAATCTTTTCAATCGACGAAGCGCAGACCGCCGCGAAATTCATCTGCGACGAGCTGAAAAAAAATCGTTATCTGCTCTCATATTCGCCGGTCAACACGTCATCATTCAACGCTCGGCGCGTCTTTTTAATCGCCGACGAAGGCATCACGGTTCGCACCAAAAACGCGCAACCGCCGAATATTAAGTGATAAGTGATAGGTAAAAGGCAAATTCTTTACTTTTCACCTATCACTTAAACAGCTACGGGCGCGGCGATTTTACCGTGCGATTTATAATTTTCGAGTTTGAGATTTTCGTATTTGAAGTTTAATAAACCTTCCAAACCCTTCAGATTTTCCGCGTTCGCAAATTCCAGTTGCGGCAACTCCAGCGGTTCGCGTTTTAATAATTCTTCAACTTGGGCTAAATGATTTGAATAAACGTGCAAATCGCCGAAAGTGTGTATGAATTCGCCGACTTCCAAATCGCAGACGTGCGCGATTAAATGCGTTAAAAGCGCGTAAGAAGAAATGTTGAACGGCACGCCTAGAAAATTTTAAGAACCTTAGTTTGCGTAATACCAACCAACTTCAATTAACATAATCCTTTTGCATAAATGATACATTACACAATTTTTCTTTTGCGTAATATATAACAAAGATGAGACCTATTAGGACAACATCGCCCGCAGCGACACCGGCACCGATGGCAGTAATCACTTTGAGGAAGTTCCAGCCTATTGTCAGGTATTCAAGATTTTGCCCGCGGCACTCCCCTCGTTGGAAGCTTTCGTTTTCTGAATCATCTCCTGGATTGTGTCGGTTTCGCCAATTTCATAAAGACTGATTAAACCATCCTCAATGGTGAAGATTTGCTGAACTGTGGCATCGGCAAGCACATTGCCTTGCAAATCTCTGATGATTTGATGAACGGTGACAATGTTCCGATTGTTTTCGTCCGTCTCGAATTTTAAGGTCTCAAGCTCCGGTTGAATATCCTTAAATTGATTAGTCCAATATTCGCGCACCGCGTCGCGTCCATAAACGAAACCGCCTTCCAACCCGTTCGCCCATTTCACATCGGAGCGCATCAAGGAAATGATTGTTTCAATCTCGCGTTTGTTAAAGGCATCGTATAAATTTTGCAGAAACTGTTGATTTGAACTCATAATTGCTCACCACATGTTACGAATGTCGTTAAACCAAGAAAGCAGCACAACGAATACATGACCAAATTCATAGAGAAATTACTACAATGAAAAACTTCGACAAATTAATTTGATTTGCCGAAGTTTTCTACTTTTTTATTTAACTTTCGTCTTGGAATGGGTAAGGATTCCTGCTTGTCGGCGAGTATTATGTAATTTAGTTTGATGCGATCATTTCTGGAGACTTTGGTTACAGATGTGAAATCATAATCAAAGTTTATATCAAATCCATTAGTTGAAAGTCTTTTGCAAATATTCTCCGGCAAATGAAACAAAAAGGCATCGGCACAATGTTCGAGACTTTCTTCGACAGTTCCGACCGGTTCTTCCGACACATCGTTTATATAAATGGGGATGCTGGTTAGAGTGTCGCAATGCTTATACAGCTCACCCAATATATTGCGGCGTTTGAAAGAAATCGTATTAAAATTCATTACATACTGTAACACTTAATTCCGATGTATGTTTTTAGCTTTCTTGATTCTTTCTCCGCATAAATCACGCATTTGAATTACCAATTTTCCATTCTACGGTTTCGAGTTAATTAGTTGGACAAAAATGCCAGCCATACAAGTAATGTTTAATACTAAAATAGCAAGGCATTTCATAACGGTTATTATTAATTACGGTTTGGCACAATCATTTCGTAAAGGGTCGTTTATAACATAGTTTTACGGCAACAAACTATCGACGCCCGAACGAACCTTTATATTCAACCGGAAAGCCCGTATTCTTTCGTTTTTTGAGAATCCTTTAGGCATCACTCATTGCCAGTAGAGAGATGTTTGATTAACCGGGTAATTTCAGGCTCCGTGAAATGCATTCTAATTGACCGCGCAGTTTTTTCTATATCTTTTGTTATATAAATGCTCTTTTGTCGAAGATTTGACGCAATCATCGCCTGATTAATTGTTATCTCGCCAATTAAAACCTTTTGGTAAAGAATTGGAGAATGTTTGTGCAGCATTTTCATCGAATAGCCGGATGAATTGCCGCGGCTACTTTTTTCAATCGGGACATTGTTCCCTTTGAATCTAGCGCTCCGCCGATCACCACCCCGACGTGCCGGGGCGGTGAGCCGCATTTGTTCGAGTAGTTCAAGAATTTCTGGCTCGTCTGCACAAAGCCTTTGCAGAAGCTGTCGAACAAATTATTATACCGCTAAGTTGCGGCATAAACCCGAAAAAGGCGCAAAATACCGCAAGCCGAGTGTCAAAAAGGGTCGTTTCTGATATCACCTTGATTGTCTAATAAACCAGCGTTTTTGACACTGACTATTTACTTAGGTTGAACGATTAAGTTGACACAACCAACGGACAAGTTGAAAGAAATCAGACGATATTCTTAATAAAGTCGCTGTTTCCGCCTCACATCCATTGAATTGTTCGATGCGGCGTGTAAAACAAGAATTACTTCCGCCAAACAGTCTTTTAGGCTCATTTGCCAAGAACTCTTTTTCCCTCTGATTGAAGTTCATCACGTTCTCTTATTTTGGTTTCGGCAATTTGAGCTAATTCCTCAAATTTCATTTCAAAAGTTTTCAAATCTTTTATATTGTCGTCAAGAACTAACTTCATTTGTTCTTTAAATAACCGGCTAATTTCTATATCTTTTCTGAAGGAAGCCGCAAACAGCGATGTAAATTTCTTTTCTTTTTCATTATTGGAAATTTCGCTTGCTTGCTCAAATTTGTTTGCAGCGCTGTTGCGTAACGCCTCTTGTTGTTCCAAAAGCCTAATTTGATTTTCGGCGTGAGAGCGAAGCGTCTCACGGTTTGAAGGAAATTTAGCGCGATTCTCTGGCGTAAAAACTTTTACAAATTCTGTTTTCCACTCGTTTGTAATAACTGCGTCTTTTTCAATCAGAAGATTGCCTTCGCGCACCAATTCATTAACTTTCTGATTGTATTGATTTGATTGACAACCCAACAACACAAAAAATAAAGCCAACACTATACAAATTTTGTGATGAAAATGCGTAAAGGAATTCATTTTTCTAAATTACAGGAAAGCATCGAACGGCGGAGTTGACGTGGGGCGAAACCGAATACACGCAACGTAAGAGTAAAAAGACAACGTTCATACAAAGTCGCTGTTTCGCCCTCACGTCCAATGATTTGTTCGGCGTGTTTTCATTGTTTTGCGCTTTTTTTGTTGTTTAGTTACTTTCTTTTTCGGTTTGTTTCCGATGTATTGAGGAAAAACTCGCTCATCCTCACAACAGTCCAAACATGGAGTCCTGTTCGGTTGCGCGTATGTTACAAGATAAAGTTTTCCTTCAAGTTCACCGGACTGCACGAGGTAAAACTCGATTTTTGGGTTTTCATCTGTGTCGAGTTTGCCAAAATCCACAAATTCAAGACGCGACGGGTCGAAACCTTTATGTTGTTCCAAAAACTTTCGGACGTAATCAGCCCGTTTTTTACTGGTAACGTTATTTTCACTTTTACCGGCGTAGAATTTTGCAGTGATTCTGGTTGTCGGAAGACTGGCTTATTCATTGCGAATCATATCGAAATGCAGGCTGTTTAGTTCACAAGCGTTTGCGTCTGCCTTGACGGTTGCAAAATCGTTTTGCGCGAGGCAAACAATGGAGGTTGAATAAATTACCGCGAACAGAAAAAGAAGAGTTTTCATATTACCAAGAAACGCCGAACAAGTTATTATACCGCTAAACTGCGGCATAAACCTGAAATAGGAGCAAAATACCGCAAACGTGTGTCAAAAACGGTCGTTTTTGAGAATTCTTGAAAGTAGATACTGTCTTGACAGTCAACCAGAAAAAGCCAAACTCGCGTCGAAAGCTCGTCTGTGTTTGAGAACTCCAAAAGCGATATGCAGCAGTTTTCTCATTGCCGCGCAAACTATCCGCATTGGCGTTTTGCTGTTCTTTTTCAGACGTTCGGCAAACTCCCTGATGATTTTATTGTGCTGCTTTGCCACTATCGCCGGAAAATATAATGCTCGTCTGATTCGAGCGTTGCCGAGTGCGCGACAAATTTGTTTGCTTCAAACTGATTCCCGATTGTCTCTTTCTCGGCGCAAGCGCCGGCTTGCGCCGCCAGCGACCGCGCTGAACTGTAACGCTCGCGCCTCAATCTCGCTTAACAACAGATTGGCGGTGCGCCTACCGATGCCAGGTATCGTTTGCAGCAACTGGTTCTGCTCTTTCAAGTTTGAGTGCTGGTCAACGCGCCGCTTTATTTGCTGCTCCAGTTCTTTGATTTCTTTTGTCAGAAGCCCAATTATCCGTCCAATGCTCGGTTTGATTTCAGAGGCGGCATTAACCAGACGGGGACTAAACACCTAGTGTTTTCATATTATTTTCTAACCGCTTCGACAATTTGCATCGGCGAATGTGTCGGGACAATCTGCGTCATCCTAAAACCTGATTTGTCCAGCAATTCAGCGTACTCTTTAGCGGTTCGTTCTTTTCCGCCTGTGAACATCAACATTTGCACGTCGAGGATTTTTGCCGGACTCGGTTCGTTGCCTTCGGGGACAACCATTTCAACGATTAAAACCTTGCCGTTCGGATTCATTGCGGAATGGATGTTTTTCAAAATCCTGATGCTTTCCGCATCGTCCCAATCGTGAATTATGTGTTTCATTATGTAAGCGTCCGCGCCAGAGGGAACGCTTTCAAAGAAATCTCCTGAAATTTTCTCGACTCGATTTTCCGCGCCCGCTTTTTCAAAAAATTCGCCGCTGCCCGCGATGACCGATGGAATGTCAAACAATATGCCTTGTGTATTCGGGTTGGCTTTCAAAATACCCGACAACAAAATGCCGTGTCCGCCTGCGATGTCGGCGATGGTAACGAACTGCGAAAAATCGTAGCCCGCAACAATCGGCGCGACTGCCGCAAGAGAATTGCTTGTCATCGCGCGATTGAAAACCGCGCCGACTTCCGTGTTTTGCTCGAAATATTCCCAGCTCGTATTGCCGTGAGATTTTTCGTGTGCCATCTTGCCCGTCTCAACGCTGTGTCGAAGATTTTTAACTGTCTGCCAACTCCAGTCGTTGCCCATCATCAGCGCAAAATCGCGCATTGAGTTCGGATTATCTTTGACAAGCAAAGCCGCCAAAGGCGTTAATTCAAATTTTCCGTTCGCGTTTTCCGCGAAAAATCCGACACCCGCCAGCATTCGCAGGACTCGATAGAGCGACGCGGCATTGGTCGAAGTTCTTTCAGCTAATTCTTCCGCCGACATCGGTTTGTCATTGACAAAATCTGCGATGCCGAGTTCGGCGATCACATAAATTGATTTCTGCACGACCGTTCCGAACAAAAACTGAAACATTATCGCTTCCGGCGGAAGCTGCGGCATTGCTGTTTTATTTTCATTATTCATATTTTTATCTATCTCCTTTTTTCAAATATTGATGCAAGTTCCGCGCTTCAAACATTGTCCGTTGCCCGCTTTGCCTTTGTGTTCGCTATTTTCAATGCGGTCGAGTTTCGTATCTTCCGCTAAGTAAACCTCGCCCATCCCGCCCGCACCGAGAGCAGAGATAATTGTGTAGCGACCTATTTGTTGTCCGTTTGTTGGCATTTAGAAAATGAGCAAATTCTAGCATTATTCCGGCTAAGTAGAAAAATTATTCAAAGAGAATTTAGGTAAGGATTTTTGAGAGATTTTTATCTTTCTCTGTTGGACTTATTAAAAGTTGTTTGGGCGAAAACAGAGTGACCAAAAAGTAATGTTTTTGAGACACTTTAACTCGTTATATTACTGTCAATTAAGCCTTCAATTACAATTAAGGCTTTTTTCTATTTTGTCTCATAAACCGTCTCATTACCAAAATCCCAAAACTCTTCAACATTTTCGACTTATGAGACACTTTTTCGGCAGAACGATTTAGACCCAAACTCATCTTCAAGGACAGCTTTTGAAACTTTGATTTCGAGATGAGTTTTGGAACTGGTTTTAGGAAGTTTTTAGCTAGTTTTCGATCCCCGTTTTAGAAGTCTCAAAAAGGGGCGTTTTTGAAACAAATAATTACCTGACGTTAGAGTTGATTTAGGGCAGAATAAACACTGCCCATAATTACGACGTTCCCCTAAATTCATTTTGGTAGATCCCATGTTCCTAAAATCTCTAGATATTTTGAGTTTTTCCGACGCAGTTCATTGAACATCTCCAAAAACTTAGGGTCGTTTGGTTTTACCGTTTTGAAAAGTTCCACCCGATTTCTAAAGAACTCCTC
>JAABUN010006272.1_pt1 | contig 13843 bp, 14 predicted proteins | sample 5559311 | NCBI WGS metagenome assembly JAABUN01 (sample SAMN10711877, study PRJNA513370) | rock metagenome | isolation source: Antarctica rocks | place: Antarctica: Victoria Land, Siegfried Peak sud | reverse complement strand
CGGACAGGTCCGTGGGGCCTTGTCGTCAGCTTCGAAGGAGCAGCTATGACGAGAGATGCAGCAGAGATTTTCGCGACGATCGACCGGTTCGTCCCGGAAGACTTCGTCGCCCACCTGAGCGAGGACGTCGTCTTCCGGTTCGGCAACGCCGACGCCGCGGTCGGCCGGAACGCCGTCCGCGGCGCCGTGGCCGGCTTCTTCTCCAGCATCGCCGGGATCCAGCACCACATCCTCGACGTGTGGGAGGTCGACCAAGACACCACCGTGGTCCGGATAGACGTCGAGTACCGTCGCCACGACGGCGAGACGGTCTACATCCCCAACGTCGACATCCTGCGCTGGCGCGGGGACCACGTCGCCGACTGGCAGATCGTCATCGACGTCGCCCCCATCTATGCACCCTTCGACGAGGTACCCCAAGCCGCCAAGACCCCCACCACACCACACACCACCACCGTCACCGACCCCATCGCCGTCTGACGCCGCCACTGCGGGGAGCAGATAATTGAGCCTCGCTCCTCACCAGGCCGAATAATCACGGGGCTCTTCCTGCACCCAGCCCAGCGAGCCGCTCCACGAAGTGGCGGACCAGTTTTTCCCCGCCCGGCCCGATCGGTTGGCGTAGGGGCGACGGCGCAGTACGACACACCTCAATGAATGAGGGAAGGAACAACGTGCTTGCAAGCCGACGCAACAGCCCGGGATGCTGCGTGGTCCGCACAGCCTCGTTAACCAGCCGGGGCTGTGGTCTACGTCTGCGGGAGCCGGCGTATGGGCGAGGACGTGGAGAACACGCTCAGCGACATCCTCGAGCGTCACGGCCTCGGCGGTGCGGCCACGCTTAGCAGTTGGAAGAGGGACGGGCGGGTGCGCAAGGATGTCTATTGAGCTGGCCCAATATGGGCCGCAGGCTACGCGTCGTCCTGGTGGGTCCTCGAAGGCGAGAGCGGGGCAGGTGATGGGAAAGTCGGTGAAGGTCACCGCGTCAGGCGCTGAGGCGCCGGCCGGAATGATCGCGTCTGAGGACCGCGGCGACGCCTCGATGATCAGCAGGGTCGCCAGCATTCTGGCTGCCTTCACTCCCGCCGACGACGCCTTGGGGCCGTCTGAACTCGGCCGGCGGACGGGGCTGGCCAAGTCGACAGCGTCCCGGATTGCGACCGGGCTGGCGGAGCAGAACCTGCTCGAACGCTCCGGCAGCGGCTTCCGGCTCGGGCTGCGGCTCTTCGAGCTCGGTGAGTCCGCGGCCCGCCCCCGCGATCTACGCAGGGTGGCGCTGGCCTCGATGGCTGACCTGCGGAACGCAGTCGGCCTGACCGTTCACCTTGCCGTGCTGGAACATTTCGAGGTTGTGTACCTGGAGATTCTCGTCGGCCGCTCGACGCCACGCCTGCCCAGTCGCGTGGGTGGCCGGATGCCTGCCTACGCCACGGGCGTGGGGAAGGCTCTGCTGGCTGCGGCAGACCCGGCTGTCGTCGATGAACTGGTGGCGCGCGGGCTGGCTGCGGTCGGGCCGAACGGCATCACCACCGGCGCCCGGCTGCGCAGCGAGTTGACTCGTGTGCGGCAGACGGGAGTGGCCTACGAACGAGAAGAGAGCGCCGCCGGTGTCGCCTGTGCTGCCAGTGCGGTGTGTGGCTATGCCGGAGTTCCGGTGGCCGCGATCTCTGCCGCGGGGTGGAGCAACGACTTCGACGTCAAGAGAGTCGGCCTGGCCGTCAAGACGGCCGCTGAGTCCATCAGCCGGCAGATCGCCCGACGTCCGGGAAGCTCCTTCATGGCACCGTGACCCACGGATGCCACCCGGAAAACATCCTGCGCTTCCCCCTCCACCAAGGTCGTCTGTCCGTGCCCGCCGGAGCCTCCACCGTTCCGGCTGCGATGTCCGGTCTGACTTGCCTGCTGCCGTCATTGCAGCGCGCGCAGCACAGCCTGTCCAAGGGGTGTTGATTGTCCCACCCAGCGGTACACGCCCTTCCCCTGCGCCGTCCGTCGGACCAGGGTGTAAGAGGACTCACCGCCGAGCTTAGAAGGAGCACCTCGTGACCAGGACCATCCGTTGAGCGGGCGCCACGACGGCCGAACTGCCATCGTCACCGGCGGCGCTGCAGGCATCGGGCGCGGATACGCCCAGCGGCTCGCCGCCGAAGGTGCCGCAGTAGCGATCTTCGACATCGCCGATGGTCAGGACACGGTGGACCTGGTCACCGACGCCGGCGGCAGGGCCATCGCTCACCGGGTCGACGTCGCCAACCCGGAAGCCGTCCAGGCTTCCGTCGCCACGGTCACCACGCAGATCGGCCCGGTTGACATCCTCGTGAACAACGCCGGCATCTACCCGCAGATACCGCTCGCCGAGCTCACCGTCGAGCACTGGCGTCGGGTATTCGCCGTCAATGTCGAGTCGATGTTCACCATGATCCAGGCATACTCGCCGGCGATGAAGGAACGGGGCTGGGGACGGATCATCAACATTAGCTCAAACTCGATCGGTCTCGTCATCCCCAACCTTACCCACTACATCGCGGCCAAGATGGCCGTGATCGGGCTGACGCGTGGAGCCGCGACGGAGCTGGCAGAGTTCGGGATTACCGTCAACGCTGTCGGGCCGAGCCTCATCAAAACCGACAACGACTCTGTCCCCGCCGCTCTCTTCGAGATCGTCCCGCAACTCCAGGCGATCAAGCGGGCCCAGGTGCCCTCTGACCTCGACGGCATGATCTCCTTCCTCGCCTCCGACGACGCCGCCTTTATTACCGCCCAGACCTTCTGGGTCGACGGAGGCCTGATCCGCACGTGACCTGCTCAGCAGTCCCCCACGCTGTAAGCAACCCCGCTTGCAGCAGCCGAACACAGCCTCACCACCCGGTTGAGGGGCTTATCCGTGCGGCCTACGCCGACAGCTCATTCCCCGAAACCTGCTAGATCGCCGCTTCGAGAGTCGAACCGCGGGGCCTCGCACTCAACGGCTTCACTGGGCTGCTGCCCGTCGACACCCACCATTAGCAAAGAGAGCCGCTTCTATGCCGCACACCAGCCCAGGTTTCACCGCAGTGCGCCTTTCGCCGGCGCGCAACCAGGATGGGAGCCTGGCACGATGACGGTTCCGGCATCACTCACCCTGGACGTCGGCGGCGTCGCCACCGCCTGCATCGACACCGGTCCGGCCAGCGAAACCCTGCCGCCCGTGCTCTTGCTGCACGGCTCGGGACCCGGCGTCAGCGCCACCTCCAACTGGCGCCCCATTATTCCCGCCCTCAGTGCTGAGCGCCGTGTGCTGGCCCCCGACCAGCTCGGGTTCGGCGGCACGGCGAGCGGCGAGCAGCGCACCTACGGTCGGACCGCCTGGACAGACCACGCCCTCACGCTGCTGGACACCCTCGACGTCGGCCCCGTCGACATCATCGGAAACTCGATGGGCGGGGCGATCGCCCTGTCCATCGCCGCCGCCAGGCCTAAAGCTGTCCGCCGCATCGTGCTCATGGGGTCCATGGGCGTGGCCATGGCACTCCCTTTCGGCCTCAACGCGGTGTGGGGCTACACGCCCGGCGTCGAGCAGATGCGCGACACGATCGGCCTGTTCGCTCACAACCGGTCGCTGATCACCGACGATCTCGTGCAGATGCGCTACCAAGCCAGCTGCGAGCCGACCGTCAGAGACTCCTGGGCGGCGATGTTCCCCGAGCCGCGGCAACGCTGGGTCGACGACCTCGCCCTGTCCGGCGCCGAGCTCAGCGCCATCAGCGCCCCCACCCTGCTCGTGCACGGACGCGACGACCGCGTCGTACCCTGGCAGCGCTCCTCCGCCCCGCTGCTCGACCTGCTGCCGGATGGCCGCATGCACATCATCGCCGAGTGCGGGCACTGGACCATGATCGAGAAGACGACCGACTTCCTGGCCGTCGTACAGCCCTTCCTGAACGAGTGAACCGTCCCGACGATCCTCGCGGCCCGGTCGGCGGGCAGCGCACCCTGGACAGCCTCTGGTCGTCCCTGCCTCTGGAGTAGCCCATGCACACTGTCGGCGTTATCGGTCTCGGCAAGATGGGACTCCCCATCGCCCGCAACCTGCTCGAGCGCGGCTTCGACGTCGTCGGTTACCGCCGGCAGGGATCCCGAGAGCTGGTCGAGGCGGGCGGGCGGACGGCAGCCTCCCCCGCCGAGGTGGCGGCGAGCGTCGACGTGCTGCTATCGATCCTGCCCGACACCGCCGCCCTAGCGGAGGTGGTGTCGAGCGGGTCCGGCACGCTGACCACCCTGAAACCGGGCACCGTCCACATCGAGATGAGCACCATCGACGTCGAGCAGAAAGCCCGGGTGCGGGACAGGGTGATCACGGCTGGTGGGGACCTTCTCGACTGTCCAATCAGCGGGAGCCCAGGCATGGTGCAGCCGCGGCTGGCCACCACCTTCGCCTCAGGAACTGAGGCCAGCGTGGAAAAGGTGCGACCGATACTCGACGCCATCTCCGGCGCCTGGGTCTACACCGGTGCCTTCGGCACCGGGGCCAGCATGAAGTACATCGCCACCATGCTGGTGGCCGTCCACACCGCTGCCGCCGCCGAAGCCATGGTCCTGGCGCGGCGGAGCGGCCTCGATTTGAATCTGGTCCAAAACACGCTGAACGACTCCATCGCCGGGTCGCAAATCTGGAGGCAGCGAGGACCGGTCATGCAACGGCGTGCCTGGTCACCCGCTCCCGGGCCGATCAACACCCTGCACCACATTCTCGAACAGGTCGAAGACCGAACCCTCGAGATCGGGCTGAACACTACAGTGTTCGCAGCCGCGAAATCGATGTTCGACCAAGCTATGGCCAACGGGTTAGGCGAGCTCGACATCGCCAGCATCCACGACCAGCTGTGGGACGAACCGCCGCCGCCCGAATCGGCGCCGGCGTGAAAGCCGACGGCGGCAACGCGCCGCTCGGTTTTCTGCTGGACCGCCCGGGCAGGTGCCGGCAAACGCCAGCCCCCCTGCCGAACACCTGCTCAGACTTGGCATGCGGTGGGGGGATCAAGACAGCTTCGTCCACTACATCGCCGCGATGGCGGACGGCGGCTGCCTAGGAGAAGGAGTAGCCGTCCTCGCATGCACAAGGCAGGCGCGCCGAGCGGCCGGCCCTCACCTGCTACCCACCCCACCATGACCGTGCCCGGGGTCGGAGGTCGACTCCACGACGGACAACTGCGTTCCGGATTCGCCAGGACCCGAGCGGGGTAAGGTCGGCCAGGCCGAGCGCGGTAGATCGGCCACCCTCACTCGCCGGCTTCCATGATGGTGTTTTCTAGGTGCCCGACGTTCTCGATGTCGACGGCCATCACGTCACCAGAGGACAGGAAGGTGTTCTTCGGCATGCCCACCCCGGCAGGGGTTCCGGTGAGGATGACGTCCCCAGGCTCCAAGGTCATCAGGTGGCTGGCGGCGGCGACGAGGGCGTCGATCTCGACCACCATCAGCCGGGTGGATGAGTCTTGCTTAACCACCCCGTTGACACTGAGCCGGATGCTCAGGTTCTGGGGGTAGTCGATCTGCCAGGCGGGGACCAGCCCCGGGCCGATCGGGCAGAACCCGTCTCCGCCTTTGTGGCCGACCCAGTCCCACTGGAACGGAGGGAAGACGGCGGCGGGCCGGGGGAAACGGCCCCGAGCCGAGATGTCGTTGGCTACGAGGTACCCGGCGATATGGGCCCGTGCCTCGCCGACCGGTACGGCTGAGCAACGGTCGGCGATGACGACGGCCAGCTCGGCCTCCCAGTCCACCTTCGCCTCGGGGATCCCCTGGACCGTGATCTGCGCACCGGGTCCGACGATCGTGGTCGTCGGCGGTTTGAGGAAGAAGAACGGCGGCTGGGTCGGGTCCGGCCGCTGGGTGCCCATCTCCTCGGCGTGATCGTAGTAATTGGCGCCGGCGCAGATCACCTTCGCCGGGTAGGTGAGCGGCGCGGCAAGGTTTGCTGCCGGTACCTCGCTGAGCTCGGCTAGGTTGAGGTGGTGGAGCTCGTCCTCCAAAGGCCGCCACTGCGCGACTAGCTCCATCAGCGTCGACGGCCAGGACGTGGGCGCGGCCAGGATGCGGCCGTCGGTGAGCACACCGAGCCGCGGCCTCGGCTGGTCGTCGGTGGTGTACTGGGCGAGCGCCCAGTGGCCGCTGCCCGGCAGCGGCGGGGTGCGGTGGCCGGTTTCGGTGTTCATGGCCGGGCCGTCAGTGGTCGAGGAGGTCGGGGTTGATGGGTCCCCAGCTGTTCACGGCGATGAGGTCCGCCTCCCACGTCTTGGGGTATTGGGGGAAGTCGGCGTGCCAGGGGCGGGGCTCGAAGTAGCCCTTGGCCTCGTCGTGGATGACGTCGAGCTGGGTGAACAGCTCGATGACGTTCCCGTCCGGGTCCTGGTGGTAGGTGAAGATGTTGTGCCCGGCGCCGTGCCGCCCCGGCCCCCACTGCAGGCGGTAGCTGTTCGCGGCGAGATGGTCCAGCAGGGTCTGGAGGTGGTTCAGGTCGCGCATTTCGTAGGCGATGTGGTGCATGCCGCTGCGCTTGCTGGAGGCCATGAAGTTGGCGGCGTGGTGGTCGGCGTTGCACCGCAGGAACACGAAGAAGTCACCGACGGTGTCGGACCACTTGAACCCGAGCAGGTCTTGGTAGAAGCTCTGCATCGGGGCCAGGTCGGAGACGTAGGACGCAACATGCCCCAGCTTCGTTGGTCGAAGCGGTGAGTAGCCCTGGACGCCGCTGCCGGCCTGGGCGTCGAACAGGTGGAGAGAGACCCCGGTCATCGGCTCATCGAGGACCAGCACATCAGGGGTGGCCGGAGCGATGTCGCTTCGCCGGCTCACCTGGTACCCGGCCTCGGCCAGCCGTCTCTCGGCCGAGTCAAGGTCCTCCCAAATCTCGTACCCGACGGCCGTGCGCGCCCTGGACTCGCCCTGTTTGATCACCACGGCGTGGTGGTCGAACGAGGTGGTCAAGAACGCTTCGGTGTCTGCTCGCTCCACCAGCGTGAAGTCAAGCACCTTGGTGTAGTAGTCCACGAGGCGGTCCACGTCGGCGGTCTGGAACTCGACGTAGCCCAGCTTGGACACCGTCACCGGGGTGGAAGTCTTCACGCTGCCGCTGCCGGACTGTGTCGTCATAGGTCATTCTCCTCGTAGTGGATCCCCTCGGCGTCAGCCGAGGGGGGATGATGTGATCTCAATCCGAGTCGGTGGGCTGCGTTGCTTGCCGGACCCCGGCAGGGAAGGTCATCAGGCTCTTTACAGTTGAGGGTGTAGAGGCTCATTCAGAATCTCGGCCGGTCCGAATCCCCAAGGCAGGAAGAGGTCGGTGATCTCCTGCCCGGTCTGATTGTGAGCACCGAGTCTGGTGATGGCATCGGCGGCGGCAACACCCCTGATGCCGGCCAGAGTGATCTGACCGCGGTACTTGGTCGTCACGCACCGGGTCACGCGCGCGGCGTGTGCGGCCACGCAGCACTCCAGGAGACGGTTGGCTGTCGTCGCCCATCCTGCAGATGACGCGAAAGCAGACAGCGCATTCTCGTCCTCCAGGACCACCTCAACCATGGCCTGGTACTGGCGGTCGAGCGGCTTAAACATGGCGACGTTCGGGTGATCGAGTGTGAGTTCGACTTCCTCGAACAGATGCCTACGCACCTTGACGACGCCGTCCCCTGCCGCGCATACAGGGGCTAGTTCATCGATCACGAAACTTCGCAAGTCTTCGATACGAACGTCTGGTCGGCGCCGGAGGAACAGCAGGTGACGGACATGTTGCTCGTGCCCGGTCGCCGCTGGGTCCCCGCGTTCCAGCACGGTTACGGTGTTCCCGCGAAGACTGCGGTACGCGATCTGTTCGGCCAGGAAGTTTTCACCGTCGTCCATTTGCACTCCTGAGGCACCTTGGAAGGCGGCGAGGTCGTCGAGCGTCGGGAACGTCGCCTCCGGCACGCCCTGGAACTCGTCGGCGCTTTCTGGCCGATGACTTACTCCCGAGACTGCGGGCCACAGCGCGTCGTCGAACGTGACGGCGTGGAGCCAGATGTCGTGGATCCCGGGGAAGCGCGGCGGTAGGGTCACATGGGCATTGAGCCAGTAGGCGTAGAAGTCGTCGAGGCTTATGGACTCCTTCTTGCGGAGCGGCAGGATGAGGGTGAGCTCGTCCGGCTTGGCAGTCCGCGCGTTGCCCTCATTGGTCGTTGTCATGGTAATAATGCCTTTCATCGGGCCCTCAGGGCGTGCTACGGCTTGAAGGTGGTTCCGCACCCACGACAGTTCTCATACGGTTGCATCGCGGCCTGGGGATCACTGAGGATCTTTTGGATGAGGTCCTTGAACTCGGTCTGATTCAGTGTCGGGTCCTCAACCCGGGCCGCGACGTCGTCAGCGTTCTGTTTCGTAATCACGGTGAGTCCCGTGTCGATGAAGCCCTTCGGCATCTCCTTCCCGTTAGAAATCTGGTCGAGAAGGAGCTTCATGGCGACGTAACCCATGTTCCAACCATTCTGCCCGATGATCGCCACCATCGTCCCGTCCTTCACCGCTGCTATGTTCTCGGCGCTGTCACCGCTGGTCGCTCCAGTCAGCCACTTGGCTCCGCCGCTTTGCTTCTTGAGCTTGATCAAGTTGGGGACGTCTTGATCGCACTGACCCACGAAGCCGAGCGCGTCCGGGTTCTGCTGGATGATGCGTTGCCAGGAGGAGAAGTTTTTGGTGGCGTCTCCGTCGACCGGCTGGTCCCCCTTGAGGGTGACGCCCGGCCGAAGTTCGGTGATCTTGTCGGCAAAGCCTTGCTGGGGTGCGACCAGGGCGGGGAGGCCTGGAACGCAGATACCTCCGACGATTATTCCTTTAGCATTCTCGGGCATCTGCTTGGCGAACTGCTCGGCGAGGGCGACTCCTAGGCCGTACTTGTCGGTCGCCAGGTGCGTGCCTGCCTTGGATCCGGGAGAGTAGAGATCGATCGTGGCCACGGGAAGCCCGGTCTGGTCGATCGGAACCCTGAACAAGTCCCCCGGGAAGGCGGCGACGATCGCCCCGTCGGCGCCGGCGGCAGAGGCGTCTTGAAGTGCCTTTATCGCGGCCGCCGGATCGATGTTGGTGGGACCGACCCACTTGACCGTGGCCCCTTCCTCCTTGGCAGCCTGCTGTGCGCCGGCCGCCTGATTTTGGGCATTCGGCGCGCGATACAAGGTGTCCAGGATGATGGTCTTACCGGAGGCGCCGCCCGAAGCTGATCCACCTGAGCCCCCATCACTGCCACATGCAGAGGCGACAGCCGCCAGTGTGAGGGCGGCAATGCCCAGAGTCGCTGCCCTTCGGGCTGATCGAAATCTCACGATGAACTCCTAGTCAGTTGAGGCGTTGTTCAAAGAGGGTCGGTTATTCGGCGGGGAGGAAGGGGTGTCGGAAGGACGTCCGGTGTTGACCATTTCAGCCAGGACGTGCTCGGTCGCGTCTGCGACGTCCACCTCGCCGACCAGGCGTCCCCCGAAAAAGATAAGGACTCGCTGGCACACCAATTGGTACTCGGCGAACTCCGACGAGGTGAACAGGACGGTCGTTCCCGCTGCTGCGAGGTCGGTGACCAGTGCGTAGATGTCCGACTTCCCCCCGACGTCTACTCCGCGGGTGGGGTCGTCAAGCAGCAGCAGTTTCGGCGCAACCTCCAACCATTTGGCCAGGACGACCTTCTGCTGGTTGCCGCCGGACAGCGAGCTTGCCGGCTGTTCGGAAGAGTCGGCTTTGATTCCGAGAGCAGTGATGCGTGCCTTCGCTCGATGGCGCACGTCACTGTTGCGCAGTACCCGTGAGCCTGTCAGGGCCAGGCGTACCTGGGCAATGTTGTCACCAATCGACCGATCCATCATGAGTCCGGAGCGGGTCCGATCGGCCGGGACGAACCCGACGCCGGCCCTCACTGCGTCGCGGGGGGATTGAGGTGACCAGGTCTTGTTGGCTAGTTCCATGTGCCCGCCTGATAGCGAGACGTCACCAAACAACGCTCGCAGGACCTCTTGATGGCCCGCGCCTTCGAGACCGACCAAACCGACGACCTCGCCATGATGAGCGTCGAACGACACCCCGTGCAGGGCCGCGGGGACAATGACGTCCGTCAGCCGTACCGTCACCAGTTCCTGGCGGCGGACCGCGCCAGTGACCACGCGGGAGGTCGTAGCGGGACGGCCGAGCATGGCTGTGACCGCTGAGGCAATGTCCAGGTTGCGCGCCTCATCGGTCAACACCACTCGCCCGCCACGCATCACGCTGATCCGATCGGCAATCGAGAAGACTTCCTCAAGGCGGTGGGAGATGTACACGACGGCGCAGTTGTCGTTCCGGAGCTCCTCGACGAGGCTGAACAGTCGTGCGCTCTCGCTGGAGTTCAGCGCGGAGTTGGGTTCGTCCAGAATGAGCAAGCGCGCGTGACTTTGGAGGGCCTTCGCGATCTCGACCAGTTGACGCTCGGCAAGAGTGAGGCTGGCGACCTTGGTGTCGAGCGGAAAGGTCAAACCGAGCCTCATCATGATCGGTAATGCTTGGGACCGCATAGATGCCCGGTTGACGCGAGCAAATTGCGTGGGCTCCCTGCCTACGAACAAGTTGGCTAGGACATCGAGGTCCGGGAACAGGCTGAGCTCCTGGAATACGATGCCAACGCCGGCTGCACGCGCTTCCGCAGCGCTGTGGAACAACACCTCCTCGCCGCCGAGTTCCAGCCGCCCGGTGTCCGGCCGCTGAACGCCCGCCAGAATGCCCATCAATGTGGACTTGCCGGCACCGTTCTCACCCAGTAGTGCGTGCACTTCGCCAGCAAACAGTTTCACACTGGCGCCACGAAGGGCGTGCACTCCGCCGTAGCTCTTGTGGAGGTCGTGCGTCTCTAAAAGTGCTTGTGCGGTCATGACCTCACGCCTGACCGGTTACGTCGCCTCACGATGGCGTCGAATCCTACAGCGAGCACTATGACCACACCGGTAGCAAACTGGCCCCAGTCCGCGGGCACGCCGAGCTGCGTGAGCCCGCCGCCGATCACGCTGATGATGAGCGCGCCCATCAGTGCTCCCGGGACGCTGCCGGACCCGCCGGCGAGGCCGGTTCCCCCGATGATGGCTGCCGCGATGACGGTTAGCTCATAGCCAGCGCCGACGCCGGGATCGGCTGCGCCGAAGAACGCCAAAGTGAAAACACCGGACAGTCCGCACAGTCCCCCCACCAGCATCAGGACCTTGAGACGGATGCGGTAGATGTCGTAGCCCGTGAGACGAGCAGCCTCCTCGTTCGAACCGACTGCACGAACTGCGAAGCCGAAGCGGGTGGAACGGAACAAGAATGTCAGCACGAACGCAAGGACCAAAAAGAGCCACACGATCGCCGGCACCTGAAGGTACGTGGCGCCGAGCCAACGGTAAAACGTACTTTCAATAGGCTGCCCTCCGACCGGTGAGCTTTTGGACACCACCTCGGTCAGGCCCTGGTACGCCGAGAACGTACCCAGAGAGACGATGATCACCGGAAGCTTGAAGCCGTTGGCCAACACTGCATTCACGGCTCCGAGGCCCACACCCAGCAGGATGCCCAGACCGGCGGCGATCCAAGGGTTGATGCCGTCCCGAGCCATCACTGCGGTCACGACCGTGCAGAATCCGTAGTTGGCCCCCACGGACAGGTCGAGCTCGCGCATGGCCAGCAAGAAGACGACACCCATGGCCATGATGCCGAAGAACGCGGACTGCTGCGAGAGGTTGGTGAGTGACTGGCTGGAGGCGAACCGTGGGTGCCCGATTGCGACGAGTGCGAACAAGACGATCAGTACGACCGTGATGCCTGCTTCTTGCACGAGCAGCGCCCTGAGCATTAGTGGCCGTCGCCGCGGACCATGGGCATCACCGGGCCCGGCGGTCATCGATGTCTCCTCGACGGCCTCATCGGCAGATGGCACTAGGCTTCCCTTCTGTGTTGACATCTTCGTCGGGCTCACCGTAGAAACCCAGCTGCACCTGCGGCAATCCGTTGACCCACTCAGTGGAACGAGGTTCGCAAACGGTGGCGCTGATTGAGCTCACCGCACGACGCGGTAAGAGAGCGTGGCCGTTCTGACCGTTCCCAGCGGGCGCCCTCAATCGTCATCTGACGATCCCACTCAGCGGCACGCGCCATTGGCTCCCGCTGGCTTTGGTGCCACGATCAACGCACACCGCACCAGTTGACGAACCGGAAGACGACGTCCCTCGCTCAGGTGGGTGACAAAGTCGTCCGAGACTAACCGTTCGATCGTTGCGAGGATTTCTGCTGCATCTCTTGCCATGAGCTGCTTCTTCGAAGCTGACGACAAGGCCCTCGGACTCGTCAGGTGTCGGTGTGCCGTCACCGCATTCCGCAACAGAGCGGCAACTGTATAAAGTTTGGCTCAGGTGTCAAGAACGCGGAGTCCCGCTTCGACGGGGGCGTTGCCACGAGATGCTCGGGCTGGGTAGCTTACAGGACTGTATACACTTGAGGGTCAAATGGGTCGCGCTCCTGGAGGGGCGCGCCACTACTCGTTAGGAACGTCAATCATGGGCACCACGCCTACCACCGATGAGATGGTTCAGGAGCTTTACGACCGTCAGCAGGTTGGCGATGTCATGCTGCGATTCGGACGCGGCCTGGACCTACACGATTGGGGCCTCTACGCCGATACTTTGACCGATCCCTTCGATGTCGATTTCTTCGACCTCACTGGACAGCAGCCCACCACTACAACGCCAACGGTATGGGCGGAGTTCGCACGTGCCTGCCTCGAGCGGCTGGTAGTTCACCACCAGTACTCCAACTTCAGCATCCAGGTAGACGGGAACCAGGCGAGCGGAACTTTTTACTACGTGGCGCGACACCGCTTCCCCAACAAGCACGGTGACGACCACTACACGCAGTACGGCTGGTACGAGAACTCATTCCGCAGAACGGAGGAGGGATGGAAGATCTCGAAGCTCAAGCACGGCTTCCAGTGGTGCGAGGGCAATCCCACCCTCATTGATCAATCTGATCCGGCTTGGCAGGCTGCCGCGGGCAACGTGTTCGGCGCCTGAGTGGTCACATGTAATTTACCCGCTTGCCCCAATTAGTTAGTTCGAATGGAAGCTGCGAAACGTATGATTCAGGCGTGATGGACGCTGACGGGCGTCCAGCCCGACTTGCCATTGAGTGCTACGTCGAGATCAGCGGGGGTCTTGGTCGACCGCCCCTTGCTCGGACGGAACCTGACAGTAAAGGGCGACCGGTGGGCGTACCGCATCGTCATTCCGGAGCAGCCAGACAGCTTCACCTTCACGCGCGCCGCCATCGCCGATCAACCAGCCGATGAACGCGAGTACGAGGCGCATCTGGCGTACGTCGGTCGCTCGGACCAGAGCTTTGTTGAGGTGCGCATCGTCCGGATCGTCGTCAACGAGACCCGTGACAAGCCTGCCGGGTCCGCCGAGGCTGAACTTGACCGATGGACCCAGGAAATCTACTTTGACCTTCGTGATCGAGCCCTCACCGCTGCACGAGACTTCACTGACTTGGTGCGATTGCGTGGGCAACCCAGAATAGAGCCGACCTGACTTGGCTCAGGTTGGGCGATTCTGCAGATGAAGTGGTGTTTGGCTAGGGGATTCGCCGTGGAAGTTGTGCACTAATTCTGGGCCTCTAGCCTGTCGCTGTGGCCTACGTGCGGACGGTGAAGACCGCCAGTGGTGCGGTCGCGGTGCAGATCGTGCACTCGAACCGGCGCGGGTCGCGCGACATCGAGCACATCGGGTCGGCGCACACACCGGGCGAGGTGGAGGTGTTGAAGACCGTCGCCCAGCAACGGCTGCACGTCGAC
>JAABUN010006271.1_pt1 | contig 13852 bp, 12 predicted proteins | sample 5559311 | NCBI WGS metagenome assembly JAABUN01 (sample SAMN10711877, study PRJNA513370) | rock metagenome | isolation source: Antarctica rocks | place: Antarctica: Victoria Land, Siegfried Peak sud | reverse complement strand
CCGACCGGCGGAGCCGCGGTTGGCGACTGTACCGAAAGACGGGAGAACGCCTTCAGGCGCGGGTCGGCCGCGGGGAGCAACGCACGGAAGCGTGCTGCGTGCGCGTCCCGGTGGTGACGCGCACTGCCCCGAGCCCCATCGGCGACGACAGCACCGAAGTGAACCCGGCAGCCGCGAGCAGCTCGAGCAGCTCGGCGAGTGGCGGCAGGTACGCCACCGACTTCGGCAGGTACCGGTAGGCCGCGCGATCGGAGAGCAGGCCACCGACCAACGGGACGATGTGGCGGAAGTACAGCCCGTGCCCCGTACGCAACAGGCGGGACGCCGGCTCGGCCACCTCCAGGATCGACACCCGGCCACCCGGCCGGAGTGCGCGGGCGAACTCCTCGAAGAGGCCGGGGATCTCCACCACGTTGCGAAGGGCGAAGCCGCACGTCACCCCGTCGGCGGCTCCTGACCGCACCGGCAGCCGCAGGGCGTCGGCCTGCAGCAGCGGCGCGACCCGGCGGCCGGCGACCAGCATCCCCCACGAGACGTCGACACCGACCGGCGTGAACCCTCCCGCGGCCAGCTCTCTACAGAGATCACCGGTTCCGCAGGCCACGTCCAGGACCACGGAGGACGGCGGCAGCTGCAGCGCCCGGGCAGTCGCGCGCCGCCAGCGGGTGTCCTGGCCGAAGGTCAGAACGCCGTTGAGGACGTCGTAGCGGGGGGCGATGCGGTCGAACATCGCCCGAACCGCGCGTTCCTTCGCTTTCCCGGTGGGCAGCGGCACGCCCGCAGGGGCGATGTCGGCGTCGGGAGGCTCGGTCACGGCTGCATCCTGCTCGGGGCGCCGGTCAGCCACCGTTGCGGGTGACGCAGCTCAGCGCGACGCGGTAACCCGGAGCCGGGCGGAGGCGACCGGCTCGGCCCCGCCGGCGCTGACCCGGAAGAGCGAGACGGTGTGCTGTCCGGCCGGTACGACCGCACCGAAGAGGCCGGTCCCGCTGCAGCCGACGAGCTGCAGCTCCTGGCTCGCTGTCTGGGTGGAGTCCGGCGACTTTCCGGCCAGCGGATCACGCCGGAGCGTGCCGTCCGTCGCCCGGGTGAACCGGGCGACGTCGATGGCGAGGACGACTGTTCCCTCGGCCGCTCCGGTTGCGGTCCACCGCACCAGCCCTCCCTGCTTGACCGAGGTCGCCGACAGGGCCAGCCGGAAGTTCCCACAGTCCGCCGCCAGCTTCGGCCGCTTGGTCGTTCCGGCGGACTGGACCAGGCCGGCCACCAGGATGAGCGCGCCGATGGCCACGATGGCCCACTTCTGCCTGCGGAAGGAGGCCGAAAAGTCGGGGCCGGGGTCGGGCTCCTCCTCGCTGTGCTCCTGACCCTGCTGTCCCGTCACCTCGACCCGGTCGACCGCTGCCTCGTAGGGGTCCTTCGGCGTCGCACCCCGGGGCCGACGACGACCGGCCATCTCAGCCGGCTTCCGGGGTCGGCGGCGCCGGCCGGACCGACTGGGCGAGCAGCTGCGCAACATCGAGCACCTGTACGTCCTCGCGCGCCGTACCGGCCTGCTGCTTCGCGGTCACCGCATCCGAGAGCATTACCAGGCAGAACGGGCAGGCGGTGGAAACCACGTCCGGGTCCAGGGAGAGCGCCTCGTCGACCCGCTCGACGTTGACCCGCTTACCGATCCGCTCCTCCATCCAGAACCGGGCGCCGCCGGCACCGCAGCAGAACCCGCGCTCCTTGCAGCGGTGCATCTCCTCGGAGCGCAGCCCGGGGATGGCGCCCAGCACTTCACGGGGCGGCGTGTAGATGTCGTTGTGGCGGCCGAGGTAGCACGGGTCGTGGTAGGTCGTCTTGGACTCCACCGGGGTGACGGGGGTCAGCCGCCCATCGGCCACCAGCCGGCTCAGCAGCTGGGTGTGGTGGACGACCTCGTAGTGGCCGCCCAGCTGCGGATACTCGTTGGCGATCGTGTTGAAGCAGTGTGGGCAGGTGGCCACGATCTTGCGTACGCCGGCCGCGTTGAGCGTCTCGACGTTCGCCCGCGCCAGCATCTGGAAGACGTGTTCGGCACCGAGCCGGCGGGCCGGGTCGCCGGAGCAGGACTCCTGCGGTCCGAGGACCATGAAGCTGACATCTGCCCGGTGCAGCAGCTCGACGAAGGCCCGGGTCGACTTGATCGACCGGTCGTCCGTGGCGCCCGCGCAGCCGACCCAGTAGAGGTACTCCACATCCGCCGGGAGTTGCCCTCCCTCCCCGAGGACGGGCACCTCGAACGGCAGTCCTTCGGCCCAGTCCATCCGCTTGCGCGCCGGCAGCCCCCACGGGTTGCCCTGGTTCTCCAGGTTTCGGATCATGGAGCCGGCCTCGCTCGGAAACGCCGACTCGACCAGCACCTGGTGCCGGCGCATGTCCACGATGTGGTCGACGTGCTCGATGTCCACCGGGCACTGCTCGACGCAGGCGCCGCACGTCGTGCAGGCCCACAGCACGTCGGGGTCGATGACCCCACCCTCCTCGAGCGTGCCCACCAGCGGCCGCTCCGCCTGCTCCGGCCCGGATCCGGGCACCCGGCCGAATCCGGACTCAGGCACGTGCTTGGAGGTGGCGGTGATCGGTCGGGCGTCCTCCTCGATGCCGGTGACTGCCTTGCCCTCCTCGGGACGGTCACCGTTGGTGGCGAGGAGGTAGGGCGCCTTCGCGAACAGGTGGTCCCGTAGGTCCATGATCACAAGCTTGGGCGACAGCGGCTTGCCGGTGTTCCACGCCGGGCACTGGTCCTGGCAGCGGCCGCACTCGGTGCAGGTCGCGAAGTCCAGCATCCCCCGCCAGGTGAAGTCCTCGACCTTGCCGCGACCGAAGACGTCGTCTTCGCCCGGGTCCTCGAAGTCGATCGGCTGGCCGCCGGACTCCATCGGCAGCAGGGCGCCCAGGGCCTTGGGCACTCGCTTGGTCGCCACATTGATGGGCGCGGTGCCGATGTGCAGGTGCTTGGAATACACGACCAGCACCAGGAAGCCCAGGATCACCGCGATCTGGGCCAGGATCAGCGTGGTTTCGATCGCGTAGTTGGCGTCGTGGGACAGCCCGGAGAGGAGCCGGCTCACGGCGTATGACGCGAAGGCCCACCTGCTCTGCCCGAAGGGGAAGTGGCCGGTGTTGACCTGAGCCCCGCGGTAGCCCAGCAGGGTGAGGATGACCAGGCCGATCATCCCGAGGATGACCCAGGCGGCGCGGGTGTGCGAGCCGTAGAAGCGGGAGGCGCGTTGCCGGCGTACCGGCGCCTCGCGCACCCGGATGGCCGCGAAGACCACGGCCGCGACCAGCACGGCCACCGCGAAGAAGTCCTCGAGGAAGCCTAGCCAGCGGCCCCGGCCGATCAGTGGGATGGCGAAGTCGTCGGCGAACAGGGCGCCGTACGCCTCGAAGATCGTGGCCGCGAGGATGACGAAGCCCCAGAACGTGAAGAAATGGGCGAGCCCCGGCACCGACCACTTCAGCAGCTTGCGCTGGCCGAAGACCTCGACCAGCTCGGCGCGGAGCCGGCCGGCGATGCCGTCGAGGCGCCCCCGCGCGGGCTGGCCGGTGTTCACCAGCCGGAAGAGCCACCACACCCGCCGGCCGGTTACCGCCAGCGCGGCCAGGGTCAGGATCGCGCCGATGGCGAGTCGCACCGATCCTCCTGACGCGCCGGCCCGCGGAGATACCTCCGCGTGGATCGTCCCACGCGCCGGGTCAGGGCAAGGCCGACCCGACCAGCCAGCGCAGCAACGGGATCACGACGAAGGGCGCGGTCAGGACGAGCAGCCCGACGACGACGAGCAGCGACAGCAGGCGCACCCGCAGCGAGGGCTCCCCGGTGGGGCCGCGCAACCCGACGGACATGGGCCCCACGGTACGACGCGCTCGCCGATCCGGGTGCCTGCGTTCGTGTTAGACAGAAAGCTGCGTGGGAATGGCTCAAGTCGGACGGCGGTTTCCATCGGCGATGGCCGCGGCTGCCGGGCGCACCTTTCCCACACCGAAGATCTCTATTACTGAGCTCAGGAGGAACCCCATGGCACGTGCGGTCGGGATCGACCTCGGCACCACCAACTCCGTCGTCAGCGTTCTGGAAGGCGGCGAGCCCTACGTCATCGCGAACGCCGAGGGCGCCCGGACGACCCCGTCTGTGGTGGCGTTCGCCAAGAACGGCGAGGTGCTCGTCGGCGAGGTGGCCAAGCGGCAGGCGGTCACCAACGTCGACCGCACCATCCGGTCGGTCAAGCGGCACATGGGCACGGACTGGACCGCCACGATCGACGGCAAGGACTTCACCGCTCAGCAGATCAGCGCCTTCGTGTTGCAGAAGCTCAAGCGGGACGCAGAGGCCTATCTCGGCGAGCCGGTCACCGACGCAGTGATCACAGTGCCGGCGTACTTCGACGACGCGCAGCGGCAGGCCACCACCGAGGCCGGCAAGATCGCCGGACTGAACGTGCTGCGGATCGTCAACGAGCCGACCGCCGCCGCGCTGGCCTACGGCCTGGACAAGGAGAACGACCAGACCATCCTCGTCTTCGACCTCGGCGGCGGCACCTTCGATGTGTCGCTGCTGGAGATCGGCGAGGGTGTTGTGGAGGTCAAGTCCACCTCCGGAGACACCCATCTCGGCGGCGACGACTGGGACGCCCGGGTGATGGACCACCTGGTCACGCAGTTCAAGAACAACCACGGCGTCGACCTGTCCAAGGACAAGATGGCGACGCAACGGCTCCGGGAGGCGGCCGAGAAGGCCAAGATCGAGCTCACCAGCTCGAGCGAGACCACGGTCAACCTGCCCTACATCACCGCCAGCAGCGAGGGCCCGCTGCACCTCGAGGTGAAGATCACTCGGGCCGAGTTCCAGCGGATGACGGCCGACCTGCTCGAGCGCTGCAAGGGCCCGTTCCAGCAGGCGATCAAGGACGCCGGGATCTCCGTCGACAAGATCGACCACGTCGTGCTCGTGGGCGGCTCCACCCGGATGCCCGCCGTGGTCGACCTGGTCCGCGAGCTGACCGGCGGCAAGGAGCCCAACAAGGGCGTCAACCCGGACGAGGTCGTGGCCGTGGGTGCCAGCCTGCAGGCCGGCGTTCTCAAGGGTGAGGTCAAGGACGTCCTGCTGCTCGACGTCACTCCGCTGTCCCTCGGGATCGAGACCAAGGGCGGAATCATGACCCGGTTGATCGAGCGCAACACCACGATCCCGACGAAGCGTTCGGAGGTCTTCACGACCGCCGACGACAACCAGCCCAGCGTGCAGATCCAGGTCTACCAGGGCGAGCGTGAGATGGCGGCGTACAACAAGCGCCTGGGCATGTTCGAGCTGACCGGACTGCCGCCGGCTCCCCGCAACGTGCCGCAGATCGAGGTCACCTTCGACATCGACGCCAACGGCATCGTGCATGTGTCCGCCAAGGACCTCGGGACCGGCCGCGAGCAGTCGATGACGATCACCGGTGGGTCGGCGCTCCCCAAGGACGACATCAACCGGATGATGCGCGAGGCCGAGCAGTACGCCGAGGAGGACCGCACCCGCCGCGAGGAGGTCGAGACCCGCAACGCCGGCGAGTCGGTCGTCTACTCGACCGAAAAGTTCCTGGCCGAGAACGGAGACAAGGTTCCCGACGACGTCAAGACCGAGGTGACCGACGCGCTGGCCGAGCTCAAGGCTGCCCTGGGAGGCGCGGACACCGCCGCGATCCGAACCGCGACCGACAACGTGTCCACCACGAGCCAGAAGCTGGGACAGGCGATGTACGCCCAGGCCCAGGCCGCCGGTGCCGCCCCTGGGCCTGACGGCGAGAGTCCCGCGGCGGGGACCACCGACACCCCCGACGACGTGGTTGACGCCGAGATCATCGACGAGGACGCCCGAGGTGGTACGGCGTGAGCGCTTCCCCACCTGAGGAGGGCTTCGATCCCACCCGGATGGTCTTCCGCGACAAGCGGCGGATCGACCCGGAGACGGGCGCGGTCCGGGAGCCGGCCGGCGACGTCGCAAAGCCGGCCGGCGACCCCGTTGCCCCGGTCGGTTTGTCGACGGCCATGGACCCACAGCGCTCCGACCTGGAAGGCCAGTTGGCCGAACGGACCGCCGACCTGCAGCGGCTCAAGGCCGAGTACGACAACTACCGCCGCCGGGTCGAGCGGGACCGGCTGGGCGTAGCCGAGCAGGCGCTGGCCAGTGTGCTGCTCGGCCTGCTGCCGGTGCTCGACGACATCGGCCGGGCCCGCGACCACGGCGAGCTCGAAGGCGGGTTCCGCTCGGTCGCGGAGGCGCTGGAGGCGACGCTGACCAAGCTCGGCCTGGAGACCTTCGGCAAGCCGGGGGAGGAGTTCGACCCGACCGTGCACGAGGCGCTGACCCACGGGTACTCGGCCGAGGTCGCCGTACCGACCTGCGAGATGGTGATCTCACCCGGCTACCGGCTGGGCGGTCGGGTACTGCGCCCGGCCCGGGTGGGGGTGGTCGAGCCGACCGCACCTGAGGAGGACCCGGCCGGGTCGGAGGCGGACCCCCTGCCGGCCGGCGACGAGTAGACGGGAGGAGGGACGCCGATGAGCGTGCGCGACTTCGTCGAGAAGGACTACTACAAGGCTCTCGGCGTCCCGAAGGACGCCAGCGCGGCCGAGATCAAGAAGTCCTACCGCAAACTCGCGCGGAAGTTCCACCCGGACGCCAACACGGGCAGCGCCGGCTCGGAGGAGCGCTTCAAGGAGATCTCCGAGGCCTACGACGTCCTCTCCGACGGCAAGCGCCGAAAGGAGTACGACGAGGCCCGGACACTCTTCGCCGGCGGCGGCTTCCGGATGCCGGCCGGAAACGGGCCCGGTCCGACCGGTGCGGGCGGGTTCACCTTCGACCTGGGGGACCTGTTCGGTGGGGCCGGAGCCGGGACGCCCGGTGCCGGGGCGCCGGGCAGTGGCGGGCTGGGCGACCTGCTCGGTGGACTCTTCAGCGCCGGCCGGCGCGGCACGAGTACGACGGCAGGGCCACGCCGGGGCCGCGACATCAGCTCCGAGGTGACGCTCTCCTTCGAAGACGCCGTCCGCGGCGTCACCGTCCCCCTGCGGCTCGCGATCCCGGGTAGTTGTGCCACCTGTTACGGCAGCGGGGCGAAGCCCGGGACGGTCCCGCGCGTGTGTCCCACCTGCAGCGGTACCGGCTCGGTGGGAACCAACCAGGGGAGCTTCGCCTTCGCCGAGCCCTGTCGCGAGTGCCTCGGCCGGGGGCTGCTGGTCGACGAGCCGTGCCCGACGTGTGCGGGCACCGGGAAAGGCACCACCGAACGCACGATGACCGTCCGGATACCCGCCGGCGTATCCGACGGGCAGCGCATCCGGCTCAAGGGCAAGGGCACCTCGGGCGAGCGCGGCGGCGCCGCCGGCGATCTCAACGTTCAAGTGCACGTGACGCCGCATGCGGTGTTCGGCCGCGCCGCCGATAACCTGACGCTGACGCTGCCGGTCACCTTTCCGGAGGCCGCACTCGGTGCCGCGGTGAAGGTGCCGACGCTGGACGGCACACCGGTCACGCTCAAGCTGCCTCCCGGTACGACGAACGGGCGCACCCTGCGGGTGCGCGGCAGGGGCGTCGGCCGCAGCGACGGCACCCGCGGCGATCTGCTGGTGACTGTGGACGTCGCCGTACCGCAGAAGCTTTCCGGCAAGGCCAGGGAGGCGCTGGAGACCTTCGCCGCGGAGGCGGCCGACGACCCGCGGGCGCACCTGACGGCCCTGGTAGGCGGTGCCGGGTGAGCGACTTCGCCGGCTTCGCCCACGACGACGCCCCGGTCTACGTCATCTCGGTGGCCGCGCAGCTGTCCGGGATGCACCCGCAGACGCTGCGGCAGTACGACCGGCTCGGCCTGGTCTCCCCTGGTCGCGCGGTGGGCCGCGGCCGCCGCTACTCCGCGCACGACATCTCGCTGCTGCGCGAGGTCCAGCGGCTCTCCCAGGACGAGGGCGTCAACCTGGCGGGCATCAAGCGGATTCTGGAGCTGGAGAACCAGGTCGCCGCCCTCCGCTCAGTCCTCGTCGAGTTGCAGGCCGAGCGCGACGATGCCGTGGCGGACGCCGTACGTCGCGAAGCCGCCGCGCACGCGTCCTACCGCCGGGACCTGGTGCCGGTTACCCCGGCCGCCGTCGTGGTCTGGCGGCCGAACCGGCGCCGGTGACGGTCGGCCGGTGCAATCACGCTTGGGTGCACCGCCGCCCCTCCAGTGTCCGAGATGGTGCCGTTTCATCCGGTCCTGACCGGACGAAAAGGCACCAGTCTTCGGCGGGCGGTTGACGACCGGCACTCAGTAGTGCCTGGGAGATCGCGGTGGAGCACGGCTGGTCCGCGACGTTGAGCAGCTGCGCAGCAGCTGAGTCGACTCTGGTGACCAGACCGGCGCTCGTGAGGTCAGCCGCCGGACTGCTCCTCGAGATGTGATGGCGACGGGACTCCGAGAACGTCGCGCAGCAACCGAGTGGTCATGCTGGCTCCCCTACGAACGTCGTCTTCGCTTGCACCGCTACTCGGCAAGTTCTTGGGAGGTCGGTTCGCGGGCCAGTACCTCCAGTAGTTCGGAAGACCCGCCTTTCGATCGGGGCTGTGCCAACCCAGCTGCTCCAACCGGGATCGCTCGCCTCCCGGCTCGGCACACCCGTCCAGCCCCCGGCACTCCGCCAGCAGCGGGCCGTCCTCGTCGACCCTGAACTGGACGTACAGCTCCAGATGGTCGCGGTGGCAAAGGACGAGGAAGGCTCCTCTCGGCATTCGCCGAAGACGGTCCGCCAGGCCGTTCTCGAATTCCTGCCAGGTCAGGTCATCGCCCCGCCCAGGTCATATCGGGATCAGCGCAGCATCGAAGTCGATGGCCACGGCGTCCCGTAACTGCAGCGCTCCGAAGAACGCCGAGTACGGCTTGATTCCCCACTCGCTCTGGACCACCTGAGCCCGGCCGCGAACCCGGGCCGGTTCCTCATGTTCCTGCACGCTGGCTCGAAACGTCACGGGCCGGCGGACTCCCACGATGGTCAGCGAGCCCTCGACCCCGAGATCGGCGGGTGTGCCGCTGAACCCGGTCGCCGCGAAGGTGATTGCCGGATGCGACCCGGTCTTGAGGATCTTTTCCCGCATCCTCTTCTTGATCTCGGCGCGGTCGCCGTCCGTGAGCGGCTTCAGGCCGCCGGTGCCTTCTCGGACCTCGAAGGAGTCCACCTTGATGTGGACGGTGACCTCTGACCGCGCGGGGTCGTCGCGGTCCACCGTGGCGGTGCCGTCCCAGTCGGTGACCTCGATGGTGAGGTCGTGCCCGATGCGTGAGCCCAGCCCCGTCCGGTGGGTGTGCAGCAGCATGCTGCCCTCCGGCGGCCCCAGTCGGTAGCTTCCCTCGGCCAGCGGCATCCGTCGATGGTAGAGCCCGGGTGTGCGCCCGCTCGCCCATGTAACAGCACAGGTACCCTCGCCGGCAGCTCCGGGCGCCGCCGCCACTATCCGCCGCGGGCAACATCTCCCTGCTCTGCGAGGTCCAGCGACTCTCCGAAGACGAGCGTGTCAACCCGCCGACATCAACTGGATCCTCGAGCGGAAGAGCAAGGTCGCCGTCCCCGGCTCAGGAATTGACAGGTCCCACGCCGAACCACGATGCAGGGGCAGACGCCGTGCGCCGCGAAACCGCCGCTTACGCGTCGTGCTTGGTCACCACAGCCGCCGTTATCGTCTGGCGCCGTCATGACAGCGATGACCTGAATACTCTCCCCTGAGGACATCGTCATCAGTCAGCGCTATGGCGTGGCAATCCCCTCGAATTCGGTCAGAGCCAAAGGCAGGCCCACCAGCCCTTCCGACCTTGCGTTGACCCGTCGGCTGGTTGCGGCGGGAGTGGTGCTCGGCGTGCCGTTGTCCGGTCACCTCGTTGTGGGCCCGAGCGGCTGGTTCGACTGTTGCGAGGAGCCTTCGACCCGACGCAGTTACGAAGTCTCCGGGCCCCGGCTGCCCAAGCACGTGAAGTCGGTTGGGGTCGCTAGCCCTGCGCTCAGCGCAGGTGCCCTGCGGCCCAGCAGGCGGTGCCGTCGTGGCAGTTCTTGAGCGCCGTCACGGCTGCATGCAGCCGGGCGTGATCGGCCGCCGGCAGCTGGCCGGCGGTGTTGTGCAGCTCATCGGGGTCCCGGGTGAGGTCGTAGTACTCGATCTCGCCGTCGGCGTATTCGACATAGGTCGACGTCGCGGTGCGGATCGCCTCGTAGCTCCTCGGGTTGCCACTGCCCTTCGCAGGGAGGTCCGGGTCCTTGCCGTTGACGTCGGGACCGTGGTGTTCCACCAGCGAAGCGGTGCGCCAGTCCCCGCTCGGTTGCCCGTGCAGTAGCGGGACGAGGCTGCGACCGTCGACGTTCACGGGCGTCGCTGCCCCACCGAGGGCCTCGAAAGTCGGGGCCAGATCGATGTTTTGCGTCAGCTCATCCAGCGTGCGACCGGCGGGAACGCCAGGGCCGACAACGACCAGCGGGACCTGGATGTCGGTATCGAAAGCAGTCATCTTGCCCGGGGTGAGACGGTGCTCGCCCATGTGATAGCCGTTGTCGGAGCTGAACACCAGGTAGGTGTTGTCCGCGACACCGGCCGCCTTCAAGGTGTCCTCCAAGCGTCCGATCATGGCGTCGATCGCCTGCACGGACTGCGCGCGCTTACGGAAGCCCTCATCGATCTTTGCGACGTTCTGGCTCGTGAGTGGCTGGAAGCGCGCCAGCCAGGACGGCGCGCCCGTCGGCAGTAGGTCGAACGCCGGGCCGCGGGGAGCCTTCAGGCCGGGGAACTTATCGGCGTCCCGGGGCGCCGGGGTGTAGGGGCCGTGTGGGGCGAAGGTAGCCACCTCCAGCAGGAACGGGCTGTGCGCGGCGGCGGCACTCTTGATGAAGTCGCTCCCCTTGCCGGCCAAGACATCCGTCAGGTAATCCTGCGGTTGGGTGCCGTGGTGCACGACATGGCCGTTCTCGTTCAGGTCGTAGTTGAACTCCTGGTAGCCCTGGCCGGCGACGTCCCACTCGTTCCAGCCGGGGGGGACGTAGGGGGCCGAGCCGCCCTCGGTGGCGGCCGGCTCGTAGCCGTTGAGGTACTTGCCCATCATCGCGGTGCGGTAGCCGACGCTTTGGAGTGCCGTCGCGAAGGTCTGCTTCTCTTCGCCACGAGCGTGGAAGAGCTCGAATCCCCCATCCGGGGTGGTGGCTGCCGGGCTCTTGCCGGCCTTGCCTCCCTTGCCGTTGGTGAAGATCCCGGTGTCGTGCGGGAACCGGCCGGTCAAGATGGAGGACCGGGACGGGCAGCACAACGAGTCGGTGACCGTGTAGTCGGTGAACGTCGTGCCTGCCTTCTGCAGCGCCTGCACGTGCGGCATGAACTGCACGAGGTTGTTGGACAGGTCGTCGGTCAGGACGAACACGATGTTGGGTCGACCTGAGCCACCGACTGATCCTGCGGTACCCGCGTTCTTGCCCGGCGCCCCGCCACCGGATGAGCAGGCGGTCGCCGTCAAAGTCACCACGGCGGCCACGGCGGCGAGTCGCCCGGGCCCGAGGCGACGGCCTCGGTGTACCCGAATGAGAGCAGAGGGCGGGCCTGGCCGGGTTCGACCAGACGGCCGGGTGAGGCAGATCCCGGATACGGCCTGCCGCGACCACCCAGTCATCAACAACCCCTTTCGGTACGGCGACACCTCATCATCGGTTCGGCAGGTGAAGACGTGAAGGCGATCGTGTTTGCGGTGGGCAAAGCCGGTTCAGCCTCACAAACGTGCGCGGCTCCGGGTGCCGTGAATCGAGAACTTGCGCGGTGGTCGGTCCTCCGGTCTGCTTGTTGTCATGAGCGTCCTCGAGATCCGTACGTACCGGCTGAAGCCCGGCACGAGTGCCGCATTCCATCAATCGATGGCCGAACGAAGCGTGCCACTTCTTCTCCAGTTCGACATCGGCGTCGTGCGGTTCGGCCCGTCGGAGCAGAATGAAGAGGGCGTCGAGGAGTACGTCCTCATGAGGTCGTTCGAATCCATGGCCGATCGGGACGAACAAGAAGAACGGTTCTACGGGTCACCGGAATGGCAGAGCGGCCTTCGGGAGGAGGTCGTCAGCATGATCGACAACTATCACACCATTGTGTTGACCGTGCGCATTGAGGCGATCGAGGCGCTACGGAGCGGTGCCGCCTGACGGGAGCCCGTCTGCGTCGGTTACCACTACGGCGGTCGGAGCTCCACTCCGTCCGGCCGGATCGCGATGATCTCTGCGTTCGGGTGGCCGATCAGTCGCCAACCACCCTCGTGTAGGCACCGGTGATGCGCACGACACAGCAGGATGAGGTTGACCAGGGCGGTCACGCCGCCATCCGCCCAGTGCCGCAGGTGATGCGCGTCGGTCCAGACCGGCGGCCGGTCGCAGCCGGGAAATCGGCAGCCCTTGTCCCGAACGGCGAGTGCCCGGCGCATCCCCGCCGAGACGACCCGGGTACGCCGTCCCACGTCCAGCGGCTCGCTGGTCCCAGCGGTGATCACCCGGCTGACAGAGGCGTCGCAGGCGATCCGCAGCGCGGTATCGGCGGAGATGGGTCCGGACCAGTCGAGCTCCGGGCTGGCGGCGCCGGGACGGCGCTCCAGTGTGGTCAGGTCAACGGTGACCGTGACGTGCGGGCGCTCGCCGCCCAACTCCGGCAGGGCGCCCCCGTCGAGGTGGCGACGGGCCAGCTCGACCAGCGCGTCGGCCCGGCGTTGCGCCGGCGTCCGGTCGTCACCCGGTAGGGGCTGGCTCAGCGCCGTCAACGCGGCCAGCACAGTCGACCCGCCTTCGGCGTCGAGGGCTCCGTCCACCGCGAACCGGCCGTCGAGCACGGGGCTGACGAACAGCTGCCGCCGGTCGTGCACGCCCTCATCGGCTCGCCGGGCGCCGTCCGGGTCCAGGGTGTAGCGAAGATGGGCGGTGACCTTGGCCAGGGTGGCCGGGTCACACCGGCGGCCGGCTTCGAGCAGGATCGACTCGGTCTGACCCTTGGCTGCCTCGGGCAGCTCGGCAGTCGCGGTCGCGATCAGCGCGGCGTGCCGATAGGAGATGTCCCCGGCCGCCAACTCCGCCGCGGTGCTGTGCATCCTGCTGAGCTCCCGAGCGACCACGACTCGTTCCCGAGCGGCTCCGGGTGCCAGCCGGCAGGCTCGCCGCAGCCACGCCGCCGTGGACAATGCCCCGTCGGCCGCGGCACCGCCCCGCGCATCGAAGACCGCGAGCCGGCGTAGCCACTCGGACTCGAGCCGGTCCACTGCCTTGCGGAGGTCCACGAGATCGGCGCCAAGAGCGCTATCGCTAAGGGCGTCGAGGTCTTCGCCGGCGACCTCGTCAATCACCGACGTCAAGGAGCTCATGGGGAGCTCTCTTCATGACGCCCGAACATGTGTTCGATTCTAGCTGTTACAAGCGACAGTTTCCAGGACATGTCCCGGGCCACTGTGCATAGTCGAAAACAGTCGCCAGCGGTGCCCATTCGAAACAGGTGGGGGGAGATGCTGCGAAGTGATTTGGTGACCCGACTCGTGCGGCGCAAGGCGCGGGGCGGTCGGCATGCTGAGCAGTAAAGAGGTAGCCGTTCGCCCGTTCGGCGAGCCGGGCCGACGGAATGGACAGCCGCCGGACGTACCCTGCCGGTCATGGCCAAGGTGTACGACGGCATCGACGACGCGCTGGCCCGGTGGATCGGGGAGCAGCCGACGTTCTTCGTGGCCACCGCGCCCCTTGCGTCCCACGGCCACGTCAACGTCAGCCCGCGCGGGCACGGCACCCTGTCGATCCTCGGTCGGTACTGCGTCGGCTGGGT
>JAABUN010006270.1_pt1 | contig 13852 bp, 15 predicted proteins | sample 5559311 | NCBI WGS metagenome assembly JAABUN01 (sample SAMN10711877, study PRJNA513370) | rock metagenome | isolation source: Antarctica rocks | place: Antarctica: Victoria Land, Siegfried Peak sud | reverse complement strand
TGGGCCGCCCGCCCCGCGACGGCAGGTGCACCGGACCAGGTGTCGACCACCAGGTCCCACTCCCCATCCCCCAAGGCCCGCGTGAGCTCGGACTCACGGGACCGGTCGGCCTGCAACAACGTGACGGCGGCAGGCAGTGAGCCGGTGACACCCCGGTTCAGGGCGGTGACGTCCCATCCGCGCGACAGCGCGTCCGCCACCACCGCCCGCCCGACGAACCGGGTCCCACCCAGCACCAGCACCTTCATGACCGCAACCTTGCCGCGTGGTCGACGTCGTCACCACCCGGGTTCGCTCTCAGCGTGAGCACCGGCCCGGGCTGCAGCCGAACCTGGGTGTCCTGACCACCGTTGGGGACGGCGGGCTTGCAGTCACCTGGGCCGACTGCCAGCGGCACGTGGTCCATGACGCAGGTGCAGGGTGGCTACCGCTGTGGTTGCGACGATCTGGTCGTGACTGCAGCCACTTCTTCGCAACCACGACGGTGACCATCGGCCGGCAGCCCGAAGCGGTGAAAGGGCAGGTGCCTGCGAGATGAGCTGGATGCCGCAGCAACCCCCACCCCATCCGGCACCGACGCGCCGTCACTCACGTCCGTGGTCAGCACATTTAGAAGACCGTGTACCCACCGTCGATGGTCAGCACCGAGCCGGTCATGTACGACGACGCCGCACTGGCCAGGAACACCACCGAGGGGGCGATCTCGTCGGGCCTCGCTGCGCGCTGCTGTGGCGTGTCCTGGATCCAGTGCCGGGCGAACTCCGGCCGGTCGATCGGCGTCATCTCGGTGCGGACGTAGCCGGGCGCCAGCGCGTTGACCCGCACACCCAGGGGCGCCCACTCCGCCGCCAGTGACTTGGTCAGGTGGTGCACGCCGGCCTTGGAGGCGTTGTAGGCGGGCTGCCACTGGGGCCGGTTCACGATGTCGGCCGACATCGAACCGATGTTGACGATGACTCCCCCGCCGGCGTCGATCATCCGCCGGCCGAACACCTGGCAGCCGTTCCAGACGCCGGTGAGGTTGACGCCGATCACCTCGTCCCACTCCTGCTGGGTGACCTCCAGCGCCGGCCGGTGGATGCAGGTGCCCGCGTTGTTGACCAGCACGTCGACGCGCCCGTACGCCGACGCGATCTGCTCGGCTGCCCGCTCGACGTCCGCGTGCTGAGCGACGTCGGCTTCGAACGCTTGCGCGGCAACACCTTTGGCAGCCAGCTCGGCGACCACCTCGGCGCTCTTGTCGACGTCGCGGGCGAGGATCGCGATGCTGGCACCGGCCTCGCCCAGGGCGTGCGCGAACGCACGCCCGAGACCCCGGTTGCCACCCGTCACCACGGCGACCTTGCCGGTCAGGGCGAAGCTGTCGAGAACTGTCATGTCCACTCCTCGTGGTTCGAGCAACCGGGTGGGTCCTGGCGCCCGACGGTAGCGACCGGTGTCAGGGCAGCCGCAGTGCCATGCCGAGGGAGTGCGGTGCGGTGTCGACGAAGCCGTGGCGGGCATACAGACGTCGCCCGGGTGGATCGGCGAGCAGGTTCACGTAGGCACCTGCCGGCGCGTGGGTGCTGACGTGCTGCAGCAGCGAGGTCAGCACCGCGTCACCGAGCCCGCGGCGTTGGTGCTCAGGGAGCACCGCCATGTCGATCACATGGAAGTACCACCCGCCGTCGCCGAGCACCCGTCCCATGGCGACGGCCTGACCGGTGGGCTCGTGGACGACATGGCGGGCCACCCAGCTGCCCGTCAGCCCGGCGGCCGCCTGCTCCGGGGTCGGCGGGGTCAGCCCCGAGCGCCTGCGCAGCTGTAGGTACTCCTGGACCGTCGGTGCCGCGTCCACCATCCGATATCCCGCTGCGAGACCACTGGCCATGTCGCCGATTCTCGCTCACCCCTGGCACCCTGGGGGACGTGAGTGTCACCGACCGCATGGACCGCTATCAACGACGTCATCCGGCTGCGTCGTACCCGTTGGCGGTCATCTACAAGTACGTGGACGACAGCGGCGGGTACCTGGCGGCACTCATCACCTACTACGGGTTCGTGTCGCTGTTCCCGCTCCTCCTGCTGTTCTCGACCGTCCTGGGTTTCGTGTTGTCCGGTGACCCCGGCTTGCAACGGCAGGTAATCAGCTCGGCGCTGAACCAGATCCCGGTTGTCGGTGCCCAGCTCGGCGACCCGACCCGCATCGGTGGTGGCCCGGCCGGCATCGTGGTCGGTGTCCTGGGTTCGCTCTATGGCGGTCTGGGGATCGCCCAGGCGATCCAGTACCTGATGAACACAGCCTGGGCCGTGCCGCGCAATAGTCGGCCGAACCCGTTCAAGGGCAGGGCGCTGAGCCTGCTGCTGCTGGTCACCGCTGGCGTCACCGTCGTGGGCACCACGGTGCTGACAGCGCTGGGTGGAAGCAGCGTGGGGGCGTTCGGACCGGCCCTGAAGGTGACCGTGCTCGCCGCGTCGGTGGCCCTGAATGCAGCGGTGTTCGTGTTTGTCTTCCGCGTCGCCGCAGCGCGCCCGCTCTCGAACCGGGACGTCGTCCCCGGCGCCGTCGCTGCTGCCATCACCTGGCAGGCGCTGCAGTCGTTCGGGGTGGTCTACGTCGGACGCGTCGTCAAGAACGCCAGCGTCACCAACCAGGTCTTCGCGATCGTCCTGGGCCTGATCGCCTTCCTGTACCTGACTGCGGTCGCCCTCGTCCTGTGCGTCGAGGCGAACGTCGTCCGGGTCAACGCCCTATACCCCCGTTCGCTGCTGACCCCGTTCACGGACAACGTGGTGCTCACCTCGGGTGACCGACGGGCCTACTCGACCCAGGCCAAAGCCCAGCGGGCCAAGGGCTTCGAGGACGTCGACGTGCGCTTCGGGGATCCGCCGCGCCCACCGGACCAGCACTAGCCTGCGGCGTCCCACTCGCGAGCCAGCACCGCGTAGTCGACCTCGGTGGTGAGCTCGCCCTTGAACCACTCGTTCTCGACGAGCTCGGCCTCCAGCCGCATGCCGAGTCGTTCCAGCAGGGCCCGCGACGAGACGTTCCGCGCGTCCACCCGAGCCACCACCCGGCGGGCGCCCAGCCCCCGGAAGGCGAGGTCGACCAATGCCCTAACCGCCTCGGTCGCGTAGCCCCGACCGCCATGGGCCGGTGCGAAGAGGTAGCCCACCTCCAACGTCTCGTGCTCGATCGAGCGCAGGGCCAGCAGCACGTCACCGACGAGGGTGCCGTCCTCGACGAGTACGACGGCCAGCTCGAGTAGGTCGCCCTCCTGAGCGAGCCCGGTGCTGGCGACCTTGCGCTTCAGCACCGCAGCCACGGCAGCACGGTCACGGGGCGGGAAGGGCACGTACCGCACGACGTCGGGGTCGCCGTGGAAGGTCAGCAGCGGCTCGAGGTCGTCGACGTCGAACGACCGCAGCACCAGCCGAGGTGTCCGCAGCGGCAGGGCAGGCGATACGGGAAGATCCATCACCTGATCCTCCCGGTTCAACTCAACGCGCAGCGTTTCGGCTCGCCGGCGCGGGCTGCCTACTTCGCGTCCTCAGCGCATAGGTAGATACTGGACTCCATGGAGCGACGACTCTATGCCGACTATCTGTCGGGATGACGAGCGGCAGTCGGCAGTGACAGCCCGCGCCCCTGACAGACCCCGAGAGGGAAAAGTGTCGTCTGGAGCAACTCAACCGACGTGGTGACTGGGTTGCGAGTTGGCAGGACGGCGAACGCGAGATCTCATTCTTCGGTGAAACACGCGATCAGGTTGGCGAGTGGGCGCGCGCTCAGCCCCCTCCTGTCAGGCTGTAGGTGGGACACCCAGGCCCCCCGGGTTCACCGTGGAGCGTGGTGACAGGAGACAGTTTTATGGGCAGCGACAGTCCAGTTCTTTCCCTGGGCCGGTGATTATCTGGAGTCCGATCCAGGGCAGCCTGTGGTGGATCCGGCGCCCCGCCTGGTCCGGCGTTCGTTTACCGCGGCCTGCCGGGCCATGGTGGTCGCCGGGTACGAGGCGGCCCCGGATGGCAGCAAGGCTGGGGTGTTGCGTCGTGAGGGCCTGTACCAGTCTCAGATCCGGGAGTGGACGAGCGCGCGGGGACGCGGGGCGGCGCGGCGCCTCGGGGGCCGCATCGCGCAGCTACGGGCGGCAAGGTTGATCTTGCGCGGTTGCGGGCCGAGGACCCGCGGCTGACCCGCGAACTGGCCAAGTCGGCGGCGGTGGTGGAGATCATCGGAAGACTGCAAGGGCTCTTGGAGTCCATCTCCGACAGCACGGACACGGCGACGTCGTGCAGGAGGCGGTGAGTGCGACGTTCACCGAGCTGGGTGCGGCCGCGGTGCCGATCAGCAGGTCCTGCGCACTGCTCGGCCGGGCCAAAACCACCCACTACCGCCACGTCCGCGGTGCGGTGCGCGGTACACGACCGGCCCCCGGGTGGAGCCCCAGAACGGTCAAGCGCTCACCCGAGCCGAGCGGGCGGCGGTCCTGGTGCTGATCAACGACCAGGCCTAGGTGGATCTGGCGATCGGCCAGATCTGGGGGCCCGGGAGCTCGACGAGGGCAGGTATCGGTGTTCGGCCTTGAGCATGTATCGGATCGCCCGGGCGGCCGGCCGAAGCCGGGAACGGCGGTCTGAGTTGGTCCACGATCGGCCGGATCTGGAAGACCTTCGAACTCAAGCCGCACCGGGCAGAAGGGTTTAAGCTGTCCAACGACCCGCTGTTCGTGGAGAAGGTCTACGACGTCGTCGGGCTCTACTTGAACCCGCCTGAGGCGGCGGTCGTGCTCAGCGTGGACGAGAAGAGCCAGGTGCAGGCGCTGGCCCGTTCCCAGCCGACGTTCCCGATGATGCCGGGTATGCCGGAGAAGCGGACGCACGACTACGTCCGACGTGGCACCACCAGCCTGTTCGCGGCGTTCAACGTCGCCGACGTCACGGTGATCTCGAGCCTGCACCGGCGCCACCACAGTACCGAGTTCAAGAAGTTCCTGATCAAGATTGAAGCCGAGGTCCCCGACGATCTCGACGTCCACTTGATCTGTGACAACTACAGAACCCACAAGCACCCCACCGTCAGCAAGTGGTTACAGGCTAACCCGCGGTTCCACATGCACTTCACGCCGACGTACTCGTCCTGGATCATCCAGGTCGAACGGTTCTTCGCCTTCATCACCGCCGACCTGTTGGTCCGCAGTGACCACCGTTCCGTGCAGGCGCTGGAGAAAGACATCCGGGCCTGGGTCAAGCCTGGAACGACAACCCCGGGCCCTTCATCTGGACCAAGTCCGCCGACGACATCCTGGCCTCACTCCGACGACTTCTTCCACGAACTACCGGCGCAGGACAGGAACAGGTTGACCAGCGCGCCACAAGCCCGCTACGACTCCGCCCGCGAAGACGATGGCGGCGGCGAGATACATAGTTGTCTTGAGCCCGGTGAGTGCGGTCATAGCGCCTGCGGCAGCGAGTGACAGGGGCGCCACACCGACGGTCGCCAAAGCGAACAGCGCCATGACACGGCCGAGGAATGCTGGTTCGGTTGCAGCCTGCACCAGCGGGATTGCGATGCCGGCGATGCTGCCCCCTGCCAGGCCCAAGCCCGCGCCCAGGGCGACGGCGAGCGGCTGGGCTTGTACGGCCGCTAGGCCCGCCAGCGAGGCTGCGCCAGCGCCGGCGGCGGCGACCAGCAGTGGGGTCGTCACTCGTGTGGGGGGTGCCTTGACCAGAAGTGCTACAGCGGCGGCGGATGCACCGACGCCGATGGCTCCCAGCATGAACCCGTAGCCACCGGAGCCCCATTGACGCGACACAGCCAGTGCCGGGAGGCCGATGTTGACCGCGCCGTTGAAGGCGACCTCGAAAAGGGCGACGAGCAACAGCATGGCACGCACGTCAGGTCGTGAGGCGGCATACCTCAGGCCGCTGACCGTGGCTCGCAGAAAGCTTTCGTTCGGCTCGTCGGTTTCGTTGCCGTCGTCTGTCGCTCCTGTTGGGGTGCGCAGCTTGAGACACGCCAGCACCATGGCCGAGATGAGGAAGGTGATGGCATTGATCAAGAAGCACAGGTTGACGCTGCCGGTGGCCAGGATCAGTCCGCCGAGGGGCGCCCCGATGATGAGCGCCGCCCGCGTGATGATGTTGCGAAGGTTCTGCAGCCGCAGGAAATGCTGGGTTTCCACGATCAGGGGCGGCAAGGCTCCGCTGGCTGGGTAGTAGAGGGCGTCGACGAGGCCGAACGTGAAGGCGACGACAGCGAGGATGGCGACAATTGGTCCGGTGATGTTGAGCAGGACGGCCGCGGTGGTGAGCATGATGACTGCCCGAACCGCGTCGCTGCCAACGGCAACTGCTCGAGGTCCCCACCTGTCCGCGATAGTACCGCCCAAGAGCATCAGGGCCCCCCGCGGAATCGCGGCTGCAGCCAGTACCAAGCCTGCGGCTGAGGGGCCACCGGCGCGGATCGCGGCCCAGGCGATCGCGAGGAAGTAGATTTGGTCTCCTACTAGAGACAGTAGCTCCGCCCCGAGCCAAGCCATGACGCGCGGACTACGCCAGGGGGCGGCGTCAGCCGCATGGGTGGTCATGAGATAACCGGGAAGGCGTGCAGCAGGACCATGACCTTGCCCCTCGTCGGCAGGTCGCCGCCTTGCGCTTCGGCCGTCTTGCGGTCGCGGTAGGCGATCAGTAGTTCCGTGACGGCTTCGTTGATCTCTCCGAGCTCTTCGGGCGTGACCTCTACGAACATGTCCGTACCGAACGCGGCCAGCACCATGGGATCGGCGGGCGTCGCGGACGCAATGGAGAAGTACTGGTCGAGCAGGTGCTCATGGACCGACGCATGGGCTCTGTGGAGAGCCAGCATGTCGCCGGCAGCCTCTGGGAAGTCGCCTGCGTCAAAGCTCATGCCAGAGGTGGCCTGCTTCCAGAAGCGTTCCCGGCCGACGGAGGGGTGCTCCGTGTCCGGCTCCAGCACTCCAAGGGTCGCCATTTTCCGAAGGTGGTAGTACGCAAGCTGTGGGGTGGTCCCGACGGCTTGCGCAAGCGTGGTCGCGGTGGCCGACCCGCGCGTGGCGATGGCGTAGTACAGCTTGAGCCGGAGGGGGTGCGTAAACGACTTGAGGACGTCAAGGCGCGCCACGCGGTCGGGTGTGTCCACCTGCGGCACACTAACACCGATTGCGCTCTAATACAATATTTACTTAATCAGCAAATCCTTTAAAACAGGTCTTGTATCTCCCGCGGTGGTGTGGCACTGTCCTCCAGAGCGGCTGGCGGCCAGCTGCTCGGAGCGACCTGGGGAGGGGGGAAGACCCATGGACATCGAGCTCGAGACCAGCACCGACACCGGTGTGATCGACGCGCACACGAACATCGTCTGCTGAGGCGCTGAGCAGCGGCGCGGCCGGGCTGAGCATCCTGGGCCGGCCGCGCTGCGTCAGCCGGCTGCTCTCAAGGCAGAAATACTGGAGGGGAACTTTGTGAGCACGCAGGTCACGCAGTACAAGGTCTTGAGCTCCGGCTCGTACCAGACCGCCGATGCTGGACTGGTACGCCTCGCATACGCCACCAGGACTAGCAAGGTCGTGCCTGTCTCGCTCGAGGTAGCGGCCGCCTTGGAGGCCGGCCGAGTGCCGGATGTGCCGGCGGCCACGCTGGAGCTGCTGCGCAAATACGAGCTGATCATCGACGACTCAGGCAGTGATGAGTTGGCGGCAGTTAACAACCGCTTCGAGGCCGCTGCGGACGATCTCGGGCGCCGCCACATCACGTTATTCCCGACTGCCTACTGCAACATGGGTTGCGCCTATTGCGGGCAGTCGCACCAGCGCATACCGCTGCGGGGCGACCACCGAGACGCGGTTCGCGACCGCGTGTTGGCTGTACTCGAGGCGGACCAGACACGCGAGGTGCGCTTGGACTGGTTCGGCGGCGAGCCGCTGATGGGGTACGCGACCTTGCGCGAGCTCGCGAAGGCGTTCGTACCGGTCATCGACGCCCGCGGCCTCATCTGGTCCTCGGTCATCGTTACGAACGGCTCGCTCCTGGATATCCGCAAGCTCCGGAGCCTGGCCAACGAGTGCCGTGTGACTCACGCGGAGATCACCATCGATGGACCGCCCGAGGTGCACGACGCCCATCGACCCCTCAAGTCCGGCGGCACCTCCTTCTGGCGCACGGTGCATGCCATCAAAGAAGCCTTGGACGATGACTCCACCAGCTCGATGACCTTCGGCATTCGAACCAACGTCGACGTGCAGAACGAGCGCGTAGTGGAACCACTCCTGCGGCTGCTGGCTGACGAAGGCTTTGCGCACCCCCGTGTCCGTTTCGGACTCAAGCCGGTCCACTCCTGGGGCAACGACGTCAGCGCACTGGAACTCAGCAAACGATCCTTCGCCGAGCACGAGATCACCTGGTTCAAGCTCATGCGGGAACTGGGCCTCAACTTCGAGGTCCTACCGCGCGTACCTACCAAGGTCCTCTGCCCTGCGGTGTCACGCTCCAGCGAACTGATCGACCCGCAGGGCCGCGTCTACTCTTGCAGCGAGCAGCCGCTAGTGCCGCAAGTGCAGGATCGGACCGTGCTCCTGCAACTAGGCCCGCGACCTCCCTCGTCCGAGCGCCGCCCCCTGGGCAGCTTTGATGACTGGCGCGACGAGGTCGGCGCCGGCACCCGGCAGTGCTCGTCGTGCGAGTTCTACGCCACGTGCGGCGGCTCCTGCCCCAAGCTGTGGCGCGAGAACCACTGGCCCTGCCCCAGTTACAAGGTCAATATCCAAGAGCGACTCGACCTCATCGCCGATATGAACGGCCTGCATCGCCGACCTTCGGCAGCGGCGAGATGACCAGCGACATCACGCCGCCGCCAGCCAACATCCTGATCTGTGCCACAGGCGCCGCCGCTGTGATCGGCTTGCCCTCGTACATCCTCGCCCTGCGCTCAAACCTGAACGTCCGTCTCACCATCTTGATGAGCGCAAGCGCCGAACGGTTCCTGCCATTGTCAACGGTTGCACTCTTCGCTGATCGAGTCGTATCGGGCACCCTCGACGATGACCTCCATCTCAACCATGTCCGGCTGGCCACCGAGCAGAATCTCGTCGTTGTGCTCCCAGCCACCGCGAACGTCATCGCAGCTGCAGCGCAGGGCCAGTCCTCCACACTACTGACCACCGTATTGCTTGCCGCTCAGACGCCGGTCGTATTCCTCCCTTCGATGAACCGTGTCATGTGGGACAAGCCTGCCGTCCAACGCAACGTGAAGACACTGATCGCAGACGGCCACGTCGTCGTGCGGCCGACACTGACGCGCACGTACGAGTTGGCCACCAATGACTTCATCGAAGCACCGTCCCCACCGACGCCGACCCAGTGCGCGACGCTGCTCAAGACACATTTACGTGATCGAGCGGGTGAACCCGCCGCTGACGTGCCTACCTTCAACCATCTCATGACACCAAAACGAACCCGGTCCGCGTAGCCACCTCAGACACGGGGTCGGGCGGACTCCCCTCGTGGGGCCGGTGAGCGCCTGGCGATCAATCCTGGGCCGGGAGCCGACGGAGGCCATCGAGCAGGACCCCTAACAGCCGCCGGGCCCTGGCTTCCGGCTCGTGGTCGTCAAGACGGGTCAGGAACGAGACGAGCAGGGTGACGTCCGCAGCGTCGACGTCGTCGCGGAGCACCCCAGCGTGGGCGCCAGCGTCAAGGAGCAGCGTGAAGGCCTGGCTCAGGTCCGCCTGGTGTTCGGCGTATGCGTCGCTGCTCGTGCTGGCCTGCACTGCGTCAAAGACCCCTTTCTTCACGCGTGCGTACGTGGCTAGTCGTTCGAACCACCGGCTCAAGGCGTCGACCGGCTCGTGGGCGTCCAGCAAGGCGGCCGCGTCGTCGATCAGTTGCTGCACCTCATGGCGGTAGACCTCGACCAGGAGTGCCTCGCGACTCGGGAAGTGCCGGTACAGCGTTCCCTGACCAACTCCGGCGAGCCGCGCGATCGCGTTCAACCTGACATCGCTCCTCGAGGTGAGCGCCTCACGGGCCACGGCGACAATCCTTGCGCGGTTCTCCACGGCGTCGGCGCGACGAGGGCGGGGCACGGACCTCTCCTGGACCAAGCGGACACGTGTCCGCTAACGTGAGGGGATCTGGACAGATGTCCAGATAGTAGAGGAAGAGGCCTCGAATGACAGGCATCAAGGACAAGGTCATCGCCATCACGGGGGCCAGCAGTGGTATCGGCGCGGCGACCGCGCTCCTCTTGGCCGAGCGCGGCGCGAAGGTCGTGATCGGTGCCCGACGGATCGAACGGCTGCACACTGTGGCCCGCGACATCCGTGACGGCGGTGGCGAGGTGGCGATCATGACCACCGACGTCACCAGGGCCGAGGACCTCACTGCCCTGGTCGGGCTCGCTCGCTCGACCTACGGGCGGCTCGACGTGTTGGTGAGCAATGCCGGCATCAGCAAGGTCGGTCCCGTGGCCGATCTCGACGTCAACGGCTGGAACGCGATGATCGACGTCAATTTTCGTGGCGTGCTGTACGGAGTCGCCGCTGCTCTGCCGGTCTTCCGCGAGCAGGGAAGCGGCCACCTGGTCACCACCCTGTCGACGGCCGGCATCAAGATCACCCCGACCATGGCGGTCTATGCGGCTACCAAGAACGCCGTGCGGACCTTCCTCGAGGGACTGCGCCAAGAGTCGACGGACGGGTGGCTACGCGTCTCTTCGGTCTCTCCCGGATACGTGCAGACCGAGCTGGCTGACTCGATCGACAACCTTGAGGTCCGTGAGCTGATCAAGGCCAACGCGCGGAGGTTCGCGATCCCGCCCGAAGCGATCGCACAGGCGATCTCCTATGCCATCGAGCAGCCCGACGAGGTGGACGTCGGCGATATCGTGGTCCGGCCGACCGTCCAGGGCTGACGAGCGCGACCGCGCATGGACTCTTCCCGAGCATTCTCCGCCGGGTCGGCAGGTGACTCCTCAGAACAGGCTGAGCTGGGCCGGTTCGTCCACGGTGACGACGTCGACCTGCGTCGCGGGGGCACGGACGACAGGCGCTGGCCCCGGCAGGTCGTGCTGCTCGGCCTGCCAGGCCCACGAGTCCCCACCCGGGGGCGCTCCCCCGACCAGGGCCCACAGCGAGGGCCCGAGGTGGATGTCGCGACGACCGAGGGCGCTCTGCACGCGGACGACGTCCATCGGCACCCGCATCGATGCCAGGCCCGGCAGCGGCAGGTCCTCTCGCATCGCCATCAGCCGCAGGTTGCGAGCCACGTTGGCGCGCGCCTGGGGGTGGACCAGCCGCCGGGTGGCGCTGGCGCCGATCGCCGCCACCACCTCGTGCTCACGCCCGTCCGCGAGCGCGGCGTAGGCGTCCTCGACCCGGCGGAACACCGCCAGGAGCTTGGCCGCGGTCTTGGCCCCGATGCCCAGGGCACCGGGAAGGTTGTCCGAGGTGTCACCGCGGACGGCGGCGTAGTCGCGGTACTGCCCGGCCGCGACACCGCAGGCCGCCGGCAACCGGGCAGCGGTCAGCAGGGGCGCAGCCTCGATGCCGCCGACGATGACCCGCAGCACCGACGTCGTCTCGTCGATCAGGGCAAACGAGTCGCGGTCACTGGTCACCACGGTGCAGCGCCAGTCACTGCGACGGGCGAGCTCGGCCGCCGAGGCCATCACGTCGTCCGCCTCGTGGCCGTCGTGCTGCACGACGCTGAACCCGGCCGCGCGCAACAGGTCTGCGGTGCAGGCGAGCTGGTCGAGCAGGTCGGGCGACTTCTCCCGCCGGCCGGCCTTATACGACGGGTACTCCCCCTTGCGCACCGACTCCCCCGAGCAGTCCAGGCCGACCACCACGGCGTCCGGTGTCAGCCGGGCCGCTGCGCCCCCGATCGAGCTGACCAGGCCGCGCAGGGCCCAGACCGGGCGACCGGCCGCGTCCCGCTGGTCGCTGTGCTCGTGGGCGTGGTGGGCGCGGTGCAGCAGGCTGTTGCCGTCCACCGCCATCAGCAGCGGGGTCACGGCACCGGAGGTCACCACGACACGGTAACGCCAGCGGCCCGGGTCACCTGGTGGACGGTGCAGGATCAGTCTCATGAGCGAACAGCTGCTGGCCGACCTGGCCGCCCACGAGGCACGCCTGGTGTTCTCCCGATTCGACAACGACACGGCGTGGGCGTTGGGCAGCCAGCTGGTGGGCGCCGCGCGAGAACGCGACCTGGGCCTCACCATCTCGGTGCGTCGAGGGACCCAGCGGCTCTTCCACGCGGCGTTGCCCGGCACCGCAGCCGACAACGACGACTGGATCGACCGCAAGAGCCGGGTGGTCGACCGCTTCGGTCACAGCTCGTACTACATGGGGACCCTGTTTCGGCTGCAGGGCACCACATTCGAGGCGGCGACCACGCTCGACCCCCGTCTGTACGCCGCACACGGCGGGGTCTTCCCGGTGCTCGTCACGGACGTCGGGCCGGTGGGCACGGTGGGCGTGTCGGGCCTGCCGCAAGCAGACGACCACGCGTTCGTCGTCCAGCAGCTGGCGATCTTCCTCGGTCTCTGACCCGAGCGCGTCGAATCGGGGCGGGGATGCCTGCTGGTCCTTTCCTCCCACGGACCGGCGCACATCGGCGCGAACGGGCGTCCGGACGCCGGTCTGGGGGAGGAATGCCGGGTGAGGGGAGGAAGGATCTCACTGTCCACGAACGACGTCGAGCTGGCGCACCTGTTCCGGCAGCGCGCCAGCGTGGGGTGACCTGGTCACGACCGGGCCGCCTGCGTGCGGTCCTCGTCGTCCGAGCGGTCGACCCGGCAGAACCGCTCGACCAACCAGCCCGCCACCCAGACTGCCACTGCAGTCGCCACGGCGACGAGCGCGCGCAGCAGCATCGAGCGTCGTGGCCCGACGTCCAGGGTCGACACCAGGGCGAGTGCCTGACCGGCGTACCACCCGGTGAGCAGCGACCCGGCGTACTGCGCCGCCTTGGCCAGCACCACGGTGCGGGCCGCGACCAGCGGATCGAGCGGGCGGGTGCGGGTGCCGCGGGTCCAGCGGCGCACCGGGGCGCCGGCCACCAGGACGGCGACCGCCATCAGCGCCATCACCCCCGCCGCGGCCCACGGCAGGGCCGGCAGCTCTCGACCGCTGGACGACCAGGCGCGAAGGCCCGACCAGCTGAGCAGGGCGATGACCGCCGCCGCTAGCAGCAGGGGTCGCGAGCGGGTGGGCCTCACGCCAACGCGCCGGCCACGTGGACGTCGCACCGGTCGGTGGCCTGCTCGAGCAGCTGCCGGACGTCGGCCAGCCGGCCACCGGGCAACCGCAACCGGGCGCCGGGGTCGACCGACGCCCACGGGGCCAGCACGAACGCCCGCTCGTGCGCACGAGGGTGCGGCAGGGTGAGAGCAGCGTCGTCCTGCACCACCTCGTCGCCAGAAGCGCTGTCTCCGTAGGTGACCAGGTCGATGTCGAGGGTGCGCGGCCCCCAGCGCACCAACCGTTCGCGCCCGTGCGACGCCTCGATCGCCTGGGCCGCCGACAGCAGCTGCACCGGGCCGAGCGTCGTGTCGGCCAGCACCACCGCGTTCAGGTACTCCGGCTGTGCCGGGCCACCCACGGGCGCCGTGCCGAACAGCGCTGAGACGGCGGTCACCACCAGCCCGTCGAGCGACCGCAGCGAGCTTACCGCGCTGGCCAGGGTCGCCTCGCGGTCACCGAGGTTGGTGCCCAGTGCCAGCACGACCGCGCTCATTCCCGCCACCGCCTGATGCTCACCGACACGTCCCCGAACGGCACCGTGATGGGTGCCTGCGGCTTGTGGACGATGACGTCGACCGCGACCGCGACCGCGGCGGGTGCGGCCAGGG
>JAABUN010006269.1_pt1 | contig 13853 bp, 12 predicted proteins | sample 5559311 | NCBI WGS metagenome assembly JAABUN01 (sample SAMN10711877, study PRJNA513370) | rock metagenome | isolation source: Antarctica rocks | place: Antarctica: Victoria Land, Siegfried Peak sud | reverse complement strand
GGCGCAGGATCGCACCCCTCTCGCCACGATCAGCAGCGTCGTACTCGGCCAGGACTCCGGCCTTGTACTCAGCGGTGAAACTACGCCTCTTCGGTCGATCAGCTCGAGGTCCCATGGACCCATCATCAGTGGCCACATCAGCCGTCGTCATCGTCATCGTGCTCGTTCTCGTTTCTCACCCCGTGCAAGGGAAGGAATCAGGGAAGGTGTCTCACCTCAGCCTGACGCACAGGGTCCAGCCGATCAGGCGCCGCATCACCACGGTGTTGAGCGCCGACCGTAGGGTGCGATAAACGTGCACGAACCGTTGCTGGAGTTGCGGTCCCGAGCGTCCCGGCAAGCATTGTCGTAGAGCGTGTCGACATGGTGCGGACGTAGGTCTGTCATCGGGATGTTGCCGATGCCGGGCATCAGATGCGCTACAAGTGTCAAGCGTAATTGCGCCGGGCGGTCGGGCGAAGACTGCGCTTTCCAGTCAGCCACTGGTGCAGGTGGGCCTCCACCGTCGGACTACGAATCTCGGGCAGGCCCGACCGTCCTCTGGCCAGGTCTTCGTCCAGGGCGTCCCGCGCCTCGTGTCGGGAAGCGAACCCGGCTTTGGAGACCAGCTCGTCACCTCGCCGCGCGCCGCACGGCTTCCTGCGTGGCGCGCAGCACGTGCTCGAAGTCACCGGCCTGCACGCTGTCCCGAGGGACCATCCACGACCCTCCGACGGCGAGCACCTCGTCCAGGGCGAGGTAGTCGGACAGGTTGTTCGGGCCGATCCCGCCGGTGGGCACGAAGCCCAGACCGGCGAACGGCGCCGCGAGCGCCCGGATCGCCTGGTGGCCACCCGAGGTGCCGGCTGGGAAGAACTTGACCGCGGTGAGCCCGAGCTCGAGCGCGGCCTGCACCTCCGTCGCGGTCACCGCGCCGGGGAGCGCCAGTACCCCGTGGTGCTGGCAGCGCTCGACGACCGCGCGGCTCAGCCCGGGAGAGACCACGAAGCTAGCGCCGGCCTCGACCGCGAGGTCGACCTGGTCGGCGGTGAGCACTGTTCCGGCCCCGACGAGCAGGTCGCCCCGGGCGGCCATCCTCCTGATCGACTCCTGCGCGGCCGGGGTCCGGAATGTCACCTCGGCCACGGGGAGCCCGCCGGCGACGAGGACCTCCGCGAGCGGCTCGGCGTGCTCGGCGCGGTCCAGGACGACGACGGGGACGAGTCGTGCCGCTGTGAGCTGGGTCAGGCTGGTCATCGAGGTTGCTCCTCAGATCGTCGGTGAAGCCCGAGAGTTGTCATGACAGGGAACCGGTCGTGGCAGCGACCGAGAGAAGGGGCGGGTTCTCCGATGGCAGGCATCGACCGGGCGTCGTCGCTCCCGCTCTACTTCCAGCTCAAGCAACTCCTCACGCTCGAGATCGCGTGCAGGGGGCTCGGCCCTGGTGACCTCCTGCCCGGCGACCACGCCCTGTGCGAGACGTACAAGGTGTCGCGCACCGTCGTCCGGCAGGCGCTCACCGATCTCGAGGTCGAGGTCGAGGGTGTCATCGAACGGGTGAAGGGCAAGGGCACCTACGTCGCCTTCCCGAAGACCTCCAAGCGGCTGATGCAGTCGCTCACCGGGCTCTTCGAGGACGTCGTCGCCTGCGGGGGGCACCTGCGCAGCGAGGTGCGGAACCTCAAGGTCGTCGACGCCGACGCCGACGCCCGGGTGGCGAAGGAGCTGCGGCTGGACCCCGGCGCACCGGTGGTGCTGCTGGAGCGGCTGGGGATCCTCGGCGGCCAGCCGCGGGCCATGAGCGTCTCGCACCTGCTGCACTACCTGGTGCCAGGGCTGGAGCGCGGGGACCTGAGCGACCAGTCGCTCTCCGCGCTGCTCGAGCGCCGCTACGGCGTGCGCCTGGCCTACGGTCGACGGTCGGTCGGCGCGATCCTCGCCACCAGGCCGCTGAGCCAGTCGCTGGGCGTGGCGGTGGGTGCGCCCGTGCTCGAGCTCCGCAGTCTCAGCGTCGACACCGTGGACCGGCCGGTGGAGACGTTCGTCGCCTACCACCGCGGCGACCGCAGCCGGTTCGACGTCGACCTGGTCCGCGAGAGCTCGCGTCCGACCCGACCCTCGATGGTGCTGACGCCGCCGGAACCGCTCAGCACGGTGTAGCCGTGCGCAGAGCGAGCACGCGCGCGGGGTTGTCGACGAGCAGCCGGTCGGTCAAGGCGTCGCCGAGCCGGTCCCGCACCCGCGGCACGAAGCGGCGCGGCAGGTAGTCCAGCCCGGGCAGGCCCCCGTAGGCGCGGTAGCGCGAGGCGCGCGCCACGTCCCCGCCGAGCAGCAGGCGCGACGGGTCGCCGGACGCCGCGACGCGCTCAAGGCAGTCCAGGACGGCGGAGTCGGGGGACTCGCGGTGGCGCGCCATGCCGTCGTAGCCGAGGTATGCCCCGGCCTTGGTCAGCTCGGCGTGCAGTCCCGGGTCGAGGTTGCGGTCGGCGTGCGCCAAGACGACGCGGTCGGCTTTGACGCCTCCGTCCGCCAGGGCCTGCAGTACCTCCCAGGCCGCGGTGCAGTGCTCCACGTGCACCATGATCGAGACGCCCGTCAGCCCTGCGGTGGCCGCGCAGGCCGCCAGCACCCGCCGCTCGAAAGCGCTGATGCGCCAGTAGCCGACGCCCGCCTTCAGCATCCCCGCCCGCACCGGTGCGCCCTCTGGCGTCACGGCGACGTCCTCACGGCCGGGGGAGTCGACGACGGGCAGACCCGTCGTCACGTCGGCGTGCAGGCGCCGCCGCAGGTCGTCCTCGTCGCACCCGAGCACCCAGTGCGTTCCGCCGTAGTGCTCCTCGCGGTGCGCCCCGCTCACGTGCACCACGTGCAGGCCCGCGGCCAGGCCGGCACGGGCCACAGCGGCGGGGTCACGTCCGAGCCCGGTGGGCGTGGCCTCGACCATGGACGAGATGCCGGCCTCGCGCAGCGAGGTGGCCTCGGCGGTGCTGAGCGCCTCGTCCTGCAGCTCGTCGCCGGCCAGCAGCGGGGACACCTGGAACAGGTGCTCGTGGTAGTCGCAGGCGCCGAGCGCGGCGCCGGGCACGTCACCGAGCACGGTCCGGACGAGGGGACCGACGACGGGCTCGGCGCCGGAGGTCACAGCGTCTCGAACCATGGTTCGAGCCGCCGGTAGGCGTCGACGAAGGTGCGGTGCGCGTCAAGGTAGCGGGTGTGGGCCGCCGGGTCCGGAGCGTGCTCGTCGGTGCGGGCCGACATCCGGGCCGCCACCGAGAAGTCGTCGAACATCCCCACGCCCACGCCGCCGACGACCGCGGCGCCCAGCGCCGTCGCCTCGTCGACCAGGTCGCGGCGACGCACCGGGATGCCCCACACGTCGGCGAAGACGTCGAGCAGGTGCGGGGAGTTGGCAGCCCCGCCGATGGCATCGACGGCATCGATCTCGGCGCCGTTCTCGACGAAGGCGAGCAGCCCGGTGAACAGGTTCAGCGCGACGCCCTCCACAACGGCGCGGGTGAGGTGCGCGGGACCGTGGTGGCGCGCGAGGCCGGCGAACACCGCACGGGCCCGGGGGTTCCAATAAGGCGAGCGCTCGCCGAGCAGGTGCGGCAGGAAGTAGAGCCCGTCCTCGCTGGCCGGCACGCTCGCCGCCGCCTCGAGCAGCCGGGTATAGCGGGAGTCCTCCCCGGGCGCGAGCACGTCGAGCACCCACTCCAGCGACGCGCCGCCCGCCTGCATGGTGGCGGTCGGGACGAAGCGGCCGGGCACCACGTGATTGAACGTCATGGTGCGCATCTGGGGGTCGTGCAGTGGGGCCTCGGAGGCCAGCGACACCCACGACGACGAGCCCAGGTAGGCGTACGCGCCGGAGGTCGGCTCGATCACCCCCGCTCCGAGCGCCGCCATTGGGCCGTCGCCTCCGCCGATGACCACCGGGGTGCCGGCCGAGAGCCCCGTCTGCGCGGCTGCGTTAGCGGTGACCGTGCCCACCACCGTCGTGGACGGCACCACCTCCGGCCACAGCGACAGCGGCAGCCCGGCGGCCTCCATCAGCTCCTCGGACCAGGCCCCGGTGGCCTGGTCGAAGGCGTTGGTGCTGCTGGCGTCCGAGGGGTCGGTGGCCAGCACCCCGGTGAGCTTCAGGACGACGTAGTCCTTCGCGAGGACGACGTGCCGGGTCGCGGCGAAGGCGGCCGGCTCCTGGTCGCGGACCCACATCACCTTGCTGAGGCTGTACGTGGCGTTGAGGCGGTGACCGGTGATCCGGTACCCGGCCTCCATGCCCACCCGGTCGACGAGGCGCTGCGCCTGCGCCGTCGAGCGGGTGTCGGCCCAGATCACGGCCGGACGCACCGGCTCGCCGGCGTCGTCCAGCAGGACGGCTCCCATCATCTGGCCGGAGAAGGACACGCCCTCCACCTGTTCGGCCGCGCCGGCGGGGGCGGCCTCGAGCAGTTGACGGGTGGCCCGGCAGACGGCCGCCCACCAGTCGTGCGGGTCCTGCTCCGCCTTGCCGCCCGAGCTGAAGTCGGTGCCGTACGCGATGGTGACGGCGTGGACGACGCGGCCCTCGCGGTCGACGAGCGTGGCCTTGTCGCCGGTGGTGCCGAGGTCGTGGGAGATGATCATGATGCTCCTGAGGTCAGGGATGCGAACGGCGAGACCGTCGTCAGCGCAGCGAGAAGCCCCCGTCGATGAGCAGCTCGGTGCCGCAGCAGAAGGCGGCGTCATCGCTAAGGAGGTACTCGACCGCGCGGGCCACCTCGATCGGCTCGGCGAAGCGCCGCAGCACGGTCGCCTCGAGCCAGCCCGCGTGCATGTGCTGCTTGAGGTGGTTGAGCGGGGTGTCGACGTACCCGGGGGAGACGGCGTTGACGCGCACCCCGCGCGGCCCCCACTCGACGGCCAGTGAGCGGGTGAGCGCGCTGACGGCGGCCTTCGAGCTGTTGTAGGCGCTCTGCTTCTGCGGGTGGTTGACGACCGCGTTGCCCGACATCGAGGCCACGTTGACGATGGCGCCACCGTCACGGGCGAGCAGCTCGCGGCCGAACTCGCGGCAGGACAGGAACGTGCCTCGCAGGTTCACCCCGAGCACGAGGTCGAACTGGGCCGCCGACATCTCCTCCGCGGCGACGTCGTCCTCGACCACGCCGGCGCAGGTGACCAGCTCGACGCCCCGGTCGTCGTCGGCGTACAGCGAGTGGACCGCGGCGACGACCGAGGCCTCGTCCAGCAGGTCGACCTCGAGGCCGTGCACGCCGGCGGGGATGTCGTCCAGGCCCTCCTGGTCGAGCACGACGACGTCGGCGCCCTGCTCGGCCAGGCTGGCGCAGATGACCCGGCCGATGCCGCCACCCCCGCCGGTCACGGCGATCCGACGTCCGGCGAAGCGGTGGGTCATGCGCCCTCTCCCTCGTGAGACCGGCGCGACCTGTAGCCAACGCCCAAGTACTTGTAGTATTACTAGTCGACGAAGGTTGTCCGGCGCAAGAACTGAGGGCGACTCCTCGAGTGGACGCCAATGGAGTTCGTTCGCCTCGCCTCATCCGTAGTTTCACTACAAATTCAGCCCAGGAGGGACCCATGACGCCATCGCCCACCGACACCCCCGAACCGGGGCTCATGACGATCTCCCCCGACGGGGCGATGCAGGGGCGCACCGGCAGCTACGACAAGCGACTCGCCGACCTGGACGGCGTCTACCGGGACGCGGCTGCCCACGCTGCGCATGTGGAGCGACACGGCGGCGACCACCTGGTGTACCGGGTCGAGGTGAACTTGGTGGCCGAGGGTGAGGGCGCCTTGGTCGTGGGCACCAGCACGCTGCTGCCGGGGGTCGTGGGGGAGGAGTTCGCCGTCACCCGTGGCCACCTGCACGCCCGGGCCGACCGCGCCGAGCTCTACCACTGCCTCTCCGGCCACGGGGTGATGCTGCTGGAGACCCTGGCCGGCGACAGCCGCGCGGTCGAGATGCGGGCCGGCCAGGCCGTCCACGTGCCTGGCCACTGGGTCCACCGCAGCGTCAACGTGGGGACCGAGCCCTTCGTCAGCCTGTTCTGCTACGCCGAGGACGCCGGCCAGGACTACGGCCTGATCGCGGCGGCCGGCGGCATGAGGCAGCTCGTCACGACTGACGGGCGCGGCGGCTGGACCACCCGCGAGAACCCCGATCACACCGGCTACCGGACAGAGGGGCTGTGATCACCGACCCGACGCAGCAGGACCCGACCGCGCTGGACCCGGTGCCGGGCGAGCTGCCGACCCCCGCACAGCGCCCGACCCTGTGCTTTATCGGGGTCACCACCGGCCGCTCGTCGATCCGCCAGGTGTTCCCGCGCTGGGCCGACCGGCTCGGCCTCGGCGACGTCACCATGGTCGGCATCGACCTGCCGCTGCACGCGCCGCGGGAGGACTACCGGCGGGTGGTGGAGTTCCTGGCCGCCGACCCGCTCAGCCGTGGCGCGCTGGTGACCACGCACAAGATCGAACTTTACGAGGCGTGCGAGGACCTGTTCGACGAGGTGGACCCGCTCGCGCGCATGATGGGCGAGGTCAGCTGCCTGTCCAAGCGCGGTGACCGCCTGGTGTGCCACGCCAAGGACCCCATCTCGTCCGGTCTCGCGCTGGACTCCTTCGTCCCCGAGGGGCACTGGGCCCGCACCGGGGCCGAGGCGTTCCTGATGGGCGCCGGGGGGTCGGCGATCGCCGTCAGCTGGTACCTGACCCGCCCCGAGCGCGGTCAGGACCGCCCCGCGGAGGTCGTCGTCACCAACCGCTCCCCGGCCCGGCTGGACGCGCTGCGCCGCGTGTACGACGACTTCGGCACCAACGTCCCGCTGCGGACCGTGCACACCCCGCAGCCGCAGGACAACGACGCTGTGATGGCGACGCTGTCGCCCGGGGCACTGGTGGTCAACGCCACCGGACTCGGCAAGGACGCGCCGGGGTCGCCGCTCACCGACGCCGGCCCCTTCCCGGACGGCGCGCTGGCGTGGGACCTGAACTACCGCGGCGACCTAGTCTTCCTCGACCAGGCGCGGGCCGCGGACGGCGTGGTCGTGGAGGACGGCTGGACCTACTTCCTGCACGGGTGGACGCAGGTCGTCGCCGAGGTCTTCGACATCGAGATCCCCACGTCCGGGCCCGATTTCGACGCGCTCAGCGACATCGCGGCCGGGACCCGCCGGTGACCAGCGGCCAGGGTCGGCGGGTGTTGGTGACGCCCCGTTCGCTCACGCAGGCTGGCCTGGAGACGATCGAGGCGCTGGAACCGCTGCGGGAGAACGGGTTCGAGCTCGTCAGCGGTCCTCCCGGCCGACTCCCCACCGAGGCGGAGCAGGTCGAGCTGGTGGCTGGCTGCGTCGGCTGGCTGGCGGGCGTGGAGCGGATCGGGGCCACCGCCCTCGACGCGGCCACCGACCTGCAGGTGATCAGCCGCAACGGCACGGGCACTGACAGCATCGACCTCGGCGCCGCCGAGCAGCGGGACGTCCGCGTCGTGCGGGCCGCCGGTGCCAACGCCCAGGGCGTCGCCGAGCTCGCTCTGACCGTGGCGCTGGCCGGGCTGCGGCAGCTGCCGTGGACGGCGGCGTCGGTGGCCGCCGGCGGCTGGACCCGCGCCGAGGGCCGCGAGCTCGAGGACTGCACCGTTGGGGTCGTCGGCATGGGCGCGATCGGCCGTCGCGTGGCGCACCTGTTCATTGCGGTCGGGGCGCGTGTGGTGGCCCACGACCCCTTCGCCGACCTGACCGGTTCGGGTGTGACCCCGCTCGGGCTGGACGAGCTGCTGGCCGTCGCCGACGTCGTCACGCTGCACGTTCCGGCGCCGCCCGAGGGTGGCGCCCTGCTCGACGCCTGGCGGCTGTCGCTCCTGCCCGCGGGCGCCGTGCTGGTCAACACCGCCCGGGCGGTGTTGGTCGACGACGACGCCGTCCTGGCGGCGCTGGAGAGCGGTCGGCTCTCGGCCTACGCCGTGGACGCCTACGACGACGAGCCGCCCGCCCCCTCGGCCCTGCTGTCGCACCCGCGGGTGATCGCGACCCCCCACCTCGGCGGGTACACCGGCGCGAGCGTGCGCCGCGCGACCGAACAGGCCGTCACCGGCCTGCTCGAGGCGCTGGACCAGGGGCGGTGACGCCCATGGACGAGCAGCAGCCGCTGCTGGAACGGATGGCTGCCGCGCTGGACGGAATGCGTCCTTCCGAGCGCAAGGTCGCCGACGCGGTCCTGTCCGACCCGGCTGCGGCCCTGGGCCTCGGCATGGCGGCGATGGCGGACTCCGCCGGGGTGAGCGAGCCGACCGTGATGCGGTTCTGCACCGGTCTGGGCTTCTCGGGGTTCCAGACCTTCAAGTACGCGCTGGCGCAGACCCTGGCGCTCGGCATGCCGGTGACCCACTCGGCCATCCGACCCGACGACACGGTCGAGTCCATGGTGGGCAAGATCTTCGACCACACGCTCACCACGCTGGACCGCGCCCGCCGGTCGCTGGACAGCGACCGGGTCCGCGAGGCGGTCGACCTGCTGCTGGCGGCCGACGACCTGCTGTTCGTCGGTCACGGCGCCTCGGGGATCATCGCTCAGGACGCGGTGCAGCACGGTGTGCTCTTCGGGATCCCTTGTGCCGCACCGACGGACCTGCACCAGCAGTTCATGGCCGCTTCGACCGCCGGCCCCGGCACCGTCCTGGTGGCGGTGTCGAACACGGGCCGGACGACGTCGGTGCTGGAGGTGACGGCGCGGGCGCAGCGCAGCGGCGCCTCCGTCATCGCGGTCGTGGGGGGGCCGAGCCCGCTGCTCGACCTCGCCGACGTCGCTCTGGTCGTGCGGACCTTCGAGGACACCGACACCTACACCCCCACGGTGAGCCGCCTGGCCGGCCTCGTGCTCGTCGACGTCTTGGCCACTGCCGTCGCGGTGGCCCGCGGCCCCGAGCACCTGGACCGGATCCGCCGGATGAAGGTGGAGCTGTCCGCCTTCCGTGGCAGCGGTTGAGCACGAGCGGCACCACCGGCGCCCGCCCCTGGCGTGGGGACGAACGCAGCACGACACGCTCTCGACGAGAGTCGTGAACCACTGGCAGAGAGGGGCCCCCGATGCGGGCCGTCTGGTACGAGGGACCACGCGACTACGAGGTGACCGAGCGTCCTGCGCCGGTCGCCGGGCCCGGCGAGGTGCGGCTGCGGGTGCGCGCCGCCGGTGTCTGCGGCACCGACGTGCAGCTGCACCACGGCGGGTTCTCGCCGCGGTACCCGTACACCCCGGGGCACGAGATCGTCGGCGAGGTCGAGTCTCTGGGGGAGGGCGTCACGGGCCCCGTGCCGGGGACTCTGGTCGCGGTCGACAACCGCATCTCCTGCGGCACCTGCCGGATGTGTCGCCGGGCCAAGCCCGCCTTCTGCACCCGGCTGCGCGACCTCGGCGTCACCGAGCCCGGCGGGTTTGCCGAGTACGTCGTGGTCCCGGCCGGGAGGTGCCACCCCGCCGACGGCCTGGCGCTGGACGTGCTCGCCTTGGCCGAGCCGATGGCGTGCGCCGTGCACGGGATGGATGTCCTCGCCCCGTCCCCGGGCGTCGACGCGCTCGTGCTGGGCGCCGGCACGACCGGGCTGCTGCTCGCCCAGCTGTTGCGCCGCAGCGGTGCGTGGCGCACCACGGTGGCGGCTCCGACGCAGGCCAAGTTGGACCTGGCCCGCCGGTACGGCGCCGACCGCACGGTCGTCGTCGAGCGGGAGAGCATCGGATGGGTGGCAGAGCTGCGCGAGCTGGCGCCGGAGGGCTTTGACGTCGTCGTGGACGCTACGGGGGCCCCCAGCGTGCAGGCCCACTGCGTCCCGCTGGTCTCTGACGGCGGGACCGTCCTGTTCTACGGGATGGCCCCGGAGTCCGAGACGATTGCCATCAGCGCCAACGAGATCTTCCGCCGCGAGCTGACCATCAAGGGCAGCTTCACGCAGGCCTACAGCTTCGACCGCGGGCTGGCGGCCCTGCGGGCCGGTGTCGTGCGCACCGACGGCATGGTGACCCACCACTTCGGCCTCGACGAGTACGGCACGGCGCTGGAGACCGTCGCCTCGGACCGCTCCTGCATCAAGGCCCTCATCCACCCTGACCCGATCGCCATCCGGTCATGACAGGCGCAGCAGTTCGTCGGCCAAGAGGCCCAGCCAGGCACGGCGCGCGGTCTTCTCGCACACTTTCCGAATTGGGTTCTGTTGCATATCGATGTGAAACGTTGGTAATCTTGACCCCCACCGGTCCCGCGACAGCTCCCGTCGCGAACGTGGACCGACCCCGAGCTCGGCGATGCCAATGGAGGCACGTGATGAACCACCACCCGACCGTCGCACCGACCCGGCGCAGGTTCCTCGTCGCCGCAGGGGTCGTGGCAGCGATGACGCTGACCGCCTGCTCTTCGGCGAGCGAGGACACCAGCGGTGCCGCCGAGGGCCCTGTCGAGGCCGAGGACATCGTCCTGGTCCAGGCGATCCGCAGCCTGTCCAACCCGTACCACGCCAACTGGGTGCGCGGCGCCGAGCTCTACGCGGAGTCGGTCGGCATGGAGGTCCAGGTCCTCAGCGACGACGGCGACTCCCAGAAGCAGCTCTCCCAGATCCGGGCGCTGCTCTCGCAGGACAAGACCGTGGTCCTCAACGTCGACCCGAACACCTCCTCGGACGCGCAGGCCATCGTCAACGCGGTCAACGACGCGGGCGGGTACGTCGTCACGCAGTGGAACAAGCCCGAGGACCTGCACCCCTGGGACGTCAGCGACCAGTGGGTCGCCCACATCGGCTTCGACGGCACGGTCGGTGGCAAAGACATCGCCGACGCCCTGTTCGAGGAGATGGGCGGCAGCGGCGGGATCATCGCCTTGCAGGGCATCCTCGACAACGTGCCGGCGCAGCAGCGCTACGCCGGCCTCGAGGCCGCGCTGGCCGAGAACCCCGAGATCGAGCTGCTCGACCAGCAGACGGCGAGCTGGGACCGGGCGACGGCCTTCGACGTGACCCAGACGCTGCTGGCCAAGCACGGTGACGCGGTGAAGGGGATCTGGGCCGCCAACGACGGCATGGCCCTGGGTGCCCGCGAGGCCCTGATCGCCGCCGGCCGGACCGACGTGCCGATCGTCGGCATCGACGCCGTGCCGGAGGCCCTGGAGCTGCTCCAGGACCCGGACAGCGGCTACGTCGCCACGGTGTCCTCGGACGCCTACTGGCAGGGTGGTGCGGCGACGGCGCTGGCCTACCAGGCGGCCATCGGCGAGTACGACGTCGCCGCGGCCTCCAAAGACGACCGCGAGTTCTTCGGCACCCAGTACCTGGTGACCGCCGAGAACGTCGAGGACTTCCTCGCCGAGCCCACGATCGAGGCCTACCAGGCCGACTTCGACGACCCGTTGGCGCGCAGCACCGGCGGCAGCTCCTCCTGACCCACGACGACGAAGGCGGCGACGGCGACCGATGAGCCAGACCGAACGGGCGACGGCGACCGCGGCACCCCAGGCGGCGCGCGGTCCTGACCGGCGGGCGCAGCTGCTGCGACGGGCCGTGACGGCGGGTCCGGTGCTCGCGCTGGTCGTGCTCGTCGTCGCCTTCAGCGTCCTCAGCCCCCGGTTCGCGACGGTCGGCAACGCGCAGAACATCCTGGATCAGGTGGCGATCCTGCTGGTCCTGGCCCTGGGCGTGACGTTCGTGGTCCTCCTCGGCGGCATCGACCTGTCGCTCGAGGGGGTCATGGCGACGTCGTCGCTGGTGGTGGTGCTTTTGGCCACCAACGACCGCAACGGGATGGACCTCGGGTACGTGGCCGTGCTGGCTGGAATCCTCACTGGCTCGCTGTTCGGTCTGGCCAACGGGCTGCTCACGACGACGCTGCGGATCCCGTCTTTCATGGTCACGCTCGGCACGGGGGCGATCGGCATCGGCATCGCCACCGTGTTGTTCGAGGGACGAGCGCCCCGGCTGCTCGACGCCGGGGTGCGCTCCTGGGCGCAGGACAAGGCGCTGGGCGTCTCGCTGCTCGTCGTCGTCGCCGCGTTCGTCCTGCTCGTCGGGTACCTGCTCCAGCGCTACACGCGGATGGGGCGCTACGCCTACGTCATCGGCGGCGACGAGCAGATCGCCCGGCTCTCGGGCATCCCCATCGCCCGGTACAAGATCCTCAGCTACACGCTCTCCGGCACCACCGCCGGGCTGGCGGGCGTTATGGCCGCCAGCCGGCTCGGTGTGGGCGAGGTGCAGATCGGCAGCGGGCTGCTCTTCACCGCCATCACCGCCGTGGTGCTGGGCGGCACCGTGCTGTCCGGAGGGCGCGGCGGCGTCCTGCACACCCTCGTCGGCGCGCTGCTCATCAGCGTCCTGGCGAACGGCCTCATCCTCGTCGGCGTCCCGTCGACGGTCCAGCAGTCGGTGCAGGGCGTGGTGGTCATCGTTGCGGTGGCCGCGACCGGCTGGCACCTGCGCAGCCGCACCCGGGTGGTGAAGTGATGGACCTCCAGAAGCCCCGCGGCCGCGACACCGGCGAGCCGCACGAGGTGGTCGTCGAGCTCGTCAACGTGACCAAGCGCTTCCCGGGCGTCGTGGCCCTGGACGACGTCTCGATGCAGGTGCGCCGGCGCGAGGTCGTCGGCCTCATCGGCGAGAACGGGGCGGGCAAATCGACCGTCCTGAAGATCCTGTCCGGGGTCTACCGCCCCGACGAGGGACGCCTCGTGGTCCGCGGCGCCGACCGGCACCTGCGCTCACCCCGCGACGCCGTCCAGGCGGGTATCGGCACCGTGCACCAGGAGCAGTCGCTCATCGGCGCCGTCAGCGTCGCGGAGAACATCCTGCTCGGCTCCGAGGGCGCGTCAGTGCGGGCCGGGGTCTACCGCTGGTCGGACCTGAACCGGCGGGCCCAGGTGCAGCTGGACAAGGTCTCGTCGCCGATCCGCCCACGGACGCTGACCAGCGACCTGCCGTTCGCCGACCGCCAGATGGTCGAGGTGGCCAAGGCGCTCGCCGTCGAGGAGCTGATCAGCGACGATGACGAGCCCGTCATCGTCCTGGACGAGCCCACGTCCGTCCTTGAGGGCGAGGACCTGGAGGTGCTGTTCGCCCAGATCGAGCGGTTGCGCGAGATCGCGTCGGTCGTCTTCGTGAGCCACCGGCTGGACGAGGTGCTGCGCGTGTCCGACAGGGTGTACGTGATGAAGGACGGCAGGTGTGTCGCCGAGCGCGACCCCGACACCGTCGACGTCCACGAGCTCTACCGCCTGATGGTCGGTCGCACCACGTCGGGCCAGTACTTCCGCGAGGCGGACCAGAAGTCGGTCGCCGGCGCGCCCGAGCTGCTGTCGGTGCGGGGGCTCAGTCGCGGTCAGGACTACCAGGACGTCGACCTGACGGTCGCTCGCGGCGAGGTCGTCGGGTTGGCGGGCGTCGTCGGCTCCGGACGAGAAGAGCTGTGCCGCACCCTGTTCGGCGTGCTGCCGCCCGACTCCGGGGAGATCCGGCTGGGCGGTGACGAGGTCCGGCTTGGCTCGCCCGCCGCCGCGGTCTCTGCCGGCATCGGCTACGTCCCTTCCGAGCGGAGGGTCGAGGGGGCGGCCATGGGACTGTCCGTGGCCGAGAACATGCTGCTGGCCGACCCGTCGACGGTGTCCACCGGGCCCGTGGCGCGGCGCGGTCGCGCGGCGCGCCTGGTCGCCGACTGGACCGACCGGCTCAAGATCAGGACGCCCTCGCCGACCACCGACATCGCTTCCCTGAGCGGGGGGAACCAGCAGAAGGTGGTGCTCGCCAAGTGGCTGCTGTCACCGCGGGTGCGGATGCTGATCCTCGACCACCCCACCCGCGGCCTGGACGTCGGAGCCAAGGAAGACGTCTACGGCT
>JAABUN010006268.1_pt1 | contig 13854 bp, 16 predicted proteins | sample 5559311 | NCBI WGS metagenome assembly JAABUN01 (sample SAMN10711877, study PRJNA513370) | rock metagenome | isolation source: Antarctica rocks | place: Antarctica: Victoria Land, Siegfried Peak sud | reverse complement strand
TGGAGCTGTCGTCCGGGCAGGTGCCGCTCGAGGTGCTGCTCCAGCTCCGGGGCGTCGCGGAGACGTCCTACGTGGGCTCGGTCCAGCTGGCGCTCGTCGGCGCCGCCCTGCTGCTGGCCGGCTCAGCCGTCCTGTGCGCCCGGCTGCTCGAGTCCGGCGTGGACCAGCTCGACCACGCGTAGCAGCGCGTCGGGGTCGGTGTCGGGCAGGACCCCGTGCCCGAGGTTGAACACGTGCCCCTCGGCGGCCTGACCCTCCCGCAGCGCCTCCCGTACCTTGCGGGCGACGACCTCCTCGGGGGCGAAGACCAGTGTCGGGTCGAGGTTGCCCTGCACCGCCTTGCCCGGACCGATCCGGCGGACGGCGTCGCTGAGGGGCACCCGCCAGTCGACTCCGACGACGTCGGCGCCCGCCTGGCCCATGTCGTGCAGCAGCTCGCCGGTGCCCACGCCGAAGTGGATCCGCGGCACGTCGGCCACCGCCGCGAGGACCCGGGCCGAGTGGGGCTGGACGAGCTCGCGGTAGTCGGCCGCCGGGAGGGCCCCGACCCAGGAGTCGAAGAGCTGGACCGCGCTCGCCCCGGCGTCGATCTGCACCCGCAGGAAGGCCTGGGTGATGGTGGCGAGCCGGTCGAGCAGCGCCGACCACAGCTCCGGCTCGCCGTACATCAGGGCCTTGGTCGCGGCGTGGTTCTTGCTCGGCCCTCCCTCGACGAGGTAGCTGGCGAGGGTGAAGGGGGCGCCGGCGAAGCCGATGAGCGGCGTCGCACCGAGCTCGCGCACCAGGTCGCCGACCGCCTCGGTGATGTACGGGACGTGCTCAGGCGTCAGCGCCGGCAGCCAGTCGAGGTCGGCGGCGGTGCGGAAGGGCTGCGCCACGACCGGGCCGACGCCCGGCACGATGTCGAGGTCCACGCCGATCGCCTTGAGCGGCACGACGATGTCGGAGAAGAAGATGGCCGCGTCGACGCCGTAGCGCCGGACCGGCTGCAGGGTGATCTCCGTGACGAGCTCCGGCGTCGCGCAGGCGTCCAGCATCTGGTTGCCCTCGCGCAGCCTGCGGTACTCCGGAAGGGCGCGGCCGGCCTGACGCATGAACCACACCGGCGTGTGCGGCACCGGCTCCCGGCGGCAGGCCCGCAGGAAGGCCGAGTCCGCCGCCGGGCTCGTGGCAGGCGGGCTCGTGGCAGGCGGGGCAGCGGGCAGGTCGGCGGTGGGCAGCGTGGTCGCGTCGGGAGTCATCGCCGACGATCGTCCCACGACGCGCCGGGCGCGCTTGCCGGGATCTGTCGGACCAGCGTGGCACCGTTCTGGGCAGTCGAGCTCGAGGAGGTGGCGCAGATGTCGATGACCTGGACGTCCGCAGTGGTGCGGTGGTGTGCGGAGTGCTCGGACGAGCGGGCCTTCGAGGTGCCGCCGTGCGAGGACGGGCACGGCCTGGACTGCCTGGACCTCGCCTGCGTCGAGTGCGGCCACGCCGTCGTCGTCGGCGTCGCCGTCATCGAGGACGTCGTCGTGGTGGAGCTCGTCGCCGCCTGATCGGTTCGCCTGCCGCGCGAGACGCGCTCAGCCAGGGCTTGCTGCCGACAGATCTGGCGGCACGGTGCCCGCCACGGTGCAGCGCGCCGCGGGTGCGTCAGACTGAGCGCATGACCACCTCCGCGCCTACCCCCACCGCCACGGACAGCCGGCGCGGCGGCGTGCTCCTGGTCGCCGGCATGGTCGTGCTGATGTGGGTGAGCGAGATCGTCGACCTGCTCCCGGTGGACCTCGACATGCTGGGCATCGAGCCCCGCTCGGTCGAGGGGCTCACCGGGATCCCGCTCGCGCCCTTCCTGCACCTCGGCTTCGGCCACCTGATCGGCAACACCGTGCCCTTCCTGGTCCTCGGCACGGTCATCGCGCTCAGCGGGCTGCGTCGGGTCCTCACCGTGACCGCCATCGTCATCGTCGTCGGCGGGCTGGGGACCTGGCTGATCGGCCATGAGGGATCGGTCCACATCGGCGCCAGCGGTGTCGTCTTCGGCTACGCCGCCTACCTCATCGCCCGCGGCCTGTTCGACCACCGGCTGCACTACCTGCTGATCGGGCTGGTCGTCGCCTTCTCCTACGGCCTGACGCTGCTTCTCGGCCTGCTGCCGGCGCCTGGCATCAGCTGGCAGGGTCACCTGTTCGGCGCCGTCGGGGGCGTCGTGGCAGCCCGCAGGCTCGCCCGGCGCCAGACGCCGGCGGCATAGCGCCGCGCCTCACCCGCCGGCGATGAGCACGACGCCGGTGAGCGCCAGCACCACGCCGACCAGCTGCACCGGGACGAGCCGCTCGGCGTGGAAGCGCCGTGCCAGCAGCACCGTCACCACCGGGTAGAGCGAGGCGAGCACGGCGGAGATGCTGACGAGGTCGGACTGCGAGGCCAAGGCGTACGTGCCGTTGGCGCCCACGTCGAACACGCCGATCGCCACCAGGAGTGTCACGTCGCCGGGACCCACGCCGAAGCCGGCGCCGCGGAGGCGTCGCAGGGCGAGCCACACCCCGCTGAGGGCCAGCACGCTCACCAGCCGCATGGTGAGCAGCACCATGACCACCGCGCTCAGCGTGCCGTCCTCGCCCCCGCTGCCCTCCGCGATCAGGGCGAGCACCGCGCCGAAGCCGACCGCCGCGACGCCCGCGAGCACCAGCGCCTGGGCCCCGCCGCGGCCGCCGCCGGACAGCTCGGGACCGCTGGCGAGCACGACCCCAACGATCGCGAGCGCCATGCCGGCGAGGACCAACGGCCCCGGGCGCTCGCCCTGCACGAGCCCGAGCACGACGGGGACCACCACCCCCAGCGAGGCCACGGGGGCGACGACCCCCATGGTGCCGATCGCCAGTGCCCGGTAGAAGCAGCCGAGGGTCACGACGCCGGTGAGCCCGGCGGCGACGGCGGGCAGGACGTACGACGGCGGCTCGTCGAAGGCCCCCAGCACCGCAGCCAGCGGGACCAGCCCCAGCAGCGCCACGAGCTGGCTGACACCGAGCACGCTGGTCGCCGGGATGCGCCTCGAGGCCGTCCCGCCGAGGAAGTCGGAGGTCCCCCACAGCGCGCTGGACAGCAACGCGAGAAGGGCGGCCACCCGGTTACGCTAGTGGGCCGGCTGCCGAGCTCCGGCGCGTCAGCACGCGGCACCCGGGTCGCGGACGTACCGTCCCGGTCGTGACCCTCCCGCAGGCACCGACGGTCGTCCCGGAGCCCTTCGCCGCCGCCCTCGTGGGGCTGCGCGAGGCGATGGCGGCGCCCGACCGGCCGGGGCTCGAGCTCCTGGAGGTCCCGGCCCCCCGACGGCTGGCGCCCTTCGCCTTCGCCGTGTCCGCCGAGATCGGCCGGGACGACGAGCAGGTCGCGAGCGGGCGCTTCGTCGTGCTGCACGACCCGGCGGGCCAGGAGGGCTGGCGGGGCGACACCCGCGTCGTCGCGTTCGTCTCCGCCGATGTCGAGGCCGAGATGGCCGCCGACCCCGCACTCGCCCAGGTCGGCTGGAGCTGGCTCACCGAGTCGCTGCGGGACCGGGGCGCCGAGCACATCGCCGCCGGCGGCACCGTCACCCGCACCGTGTCGTGCCGGTTCGGTCAGATCGAGGACGCCGACGAGGCGAGCGAGGTCGAGGTGCGGGCGTCGTGGACACCGCTGGCCCGCGCGGACGGCGCGCTCGACCTCGGCGACCACCTGCTCGCGTGGTGCGACCTGCTGTGCGCGACGGCAGGCCTGCCCCCGCCCGGCGTGATCGCGCTGCGTGCGAGCGCCCGGCGCTAGCGCTGTTCCGGTCTCAGACCAGGGCGGCCGGCACCCGCGGCTGCGGCGCCCACGCCGGACGGACCTCCGGCGGAGCAGCAGTGCGCGGCAGGCGCAGGGTCAGCGTGCAGCCGGCACCGTCCGCGCTCCGCACCTCCAGCGAGCCACCGGACAGGCGGGCCCGCTCCCGCAGCAGGTCCAACCCGACGTGGCGACCGCGATCGGGCCGGACGGCGGACGGGTCGAAGCCCGGGCCGTCGTCGCGGACGCTCGCGACAACGACGTCCTCACGCACCTCGAGGCACAGCGTCGCGACGTCGACGTCGGCGTGCTTGACCACGTTGAGCAGCGCCTCCTGGAAGAAGCGGTAGACCGTGACGGCAGCGGCGAGCGGGAGCGGGTACGCCGCCTCCGGCCACACCACCTGCACCTCGAGGGCGTACCGCGCGTGCACGTCGAGCCGCAGCCCGTCCACGGCAGAGGCGAGGTTGCCCTCCCGGAGGGCGGGAGGACGGGTGCGGGCCATGACGGCGCGCACCTGCTCCTCGGCGTCCTCCACGTAGTCGGTGAGCTGGGCCAGCTGCTCCGGTGTGCTCGGCGAGGCGTAGAGCAGACCCCGCGCGATCATCAGCGACTGCGCCACGGTGTCGTGCAGCTCGGCGGCGAGCTGGCCGCGGGCGCCCTCCTCCGCAGCGACGAGTCCCGACAGCAGCTCGTGGACACCCGCGCCGGCCGTCTCCGCCTCGAGCCGGTGACGCTCCCCCAGGTCGTCGGCCACCCGGACCCGCAGGTGCAGGGCGTCCAGCACGCGGGCCAGCTGAGCCAGCTCGTTCGTGACACGCACCGTCGCGCTCTGCTCGGCGGGGCGGCCGACGGGCGCGGACGGCTCGGCGAGCCGGAGCACCGCATCGGACTGCAGGACGCGCAGCGCCGTCGCGAGCCGCGTCGCGGCCGTGACCGCGAACAGGCTGAGCAGCAGACCGACGACCGCCCCCGCCGCGAGAGCCTCGAGCGCGGCGGTCCCCAGCTCCCCGAGCGCCTGCAGCACGCCGGCCGTGACGGCCACCGTCCCGAGCACGCTGCTGGCGCAGAGGAGCCCGGCCCAGACGGTGAGCGGCAGCGACGGCGGCCTCATCGCAGGAGCCCGGTGGTGGTCCAGTCGTCCGCCGAACGACGGGTGGAACCTGTCCGGCCGGCGAGCTGCACCAGGTCCGGCTCGGCGGCGAGCGCGATGGCGCCCAGCAGGGAGGCGACGGCCCGCTCCACCAGGTGGAGCTCCTCGACGATGTCGTCGATGGCGCCCTCCGAGCCGGCCAGCCGGGCGAGCCGGTCGGCTGACTCGCGCAGCACGAGCAGGGCGGGGGTCGTGGCCGAGCCGAGGTCGGACAGCGCCTTGGCCGCCTCGTCGGCGACGTCGGCCCGCTCGGTCGCGGCGAGCGAGCGCGCCGCGAGGTCGGCGACCGACAGCCAGGACTCCGCCTGCCCCACGAGCACCCCGGTCAGCCGGACCTCGTTGCGGTCGAAGCCGCTGGCGCTGGAGCTGCGGCGTGCCCGGAGCACGGCCAGCGGGGAGTCCGGGTCGCCCAGCACCGCGCTGAGACAGGGGCGTCCCGCATCGCGGCCGGCGTGCACCCCCCGATGGCCGAGCGCCTGCATCACCCACGGCTCGTCGAACACGTCGGCGCCCACGCGCTCGCGGGCAGGCACCCCCGCCTCGTCACCGACGTAGCGCACCGGCCCCGACGCCGACAGCAGCAGGAGCTCGACGTCGGCGCCGCCGAGCAGCCGAGCGGCTGCGGTGAGCACGACCTGAGCCGAGCGGTCGGTCGAGCGCCCGGTCTCGCGCTCCTGACCGCAGGCGAGCTCGGCGAACAGCTGCGCCTCCGCCCCCCGGCTGCGCTGCTGGTCGTACGACGCGGCGAGCAGCACCACGAGCCCGAGCAGCGCGAGCAGCCCCCACGGAGCCTCGACCGCCAGGAAGGCCGCGAGCAGACCGACCGAGGCGTTGCCTGCGGTCTGCGTGGCGGACCGGGCCGCTCCGGACACGACCAGCGAGCGGAACGGTCGGCGCGAGGTGTGCGCGACGGCGAACGCGGCGAGCACGTGCCGTACGGCCCAGAACGCGACCATTCCGGCGCACGCGACGCCGACTCCCCCGCCGAGCCCCCCGACGAGCGCCTGTGCGACCGCCGTCGCGAGCAGCGCGCTCGCCAGGTCGTACTCCCGCTTGGGCCGCGGCTGCCGGTGCACCACCTGCGCGCAGGCGACGCCGACCGCCACGGACAGGACGATCCAGGCGCCGGCCCCGACGACGAGCGCGGCCCCCACAGCCGCCGCGGTCGCCGAGAACGTCCAGCGCTGTCGGCCGATCTGCAGCTGCCTGGCGCCGAGCTCGGCAGCGGCCACTCCCAGTCCGAGCAGGGGCACGGCCCACAGCGGCACCTCGCCCCAGCCGCTCAGCACGGAGACAACCACAGCGGCCAGCGCGCTGGCTGCCGAGGCACGCCGCACGGCACGCGCCGGACCAGCGGGTCGTCGGGTGGCGGCGGGCGGCACGGGCAGGCTCCTGAGGTCGTCGGCTCGCGCTGTCATCGGCAGCCGGGTGCCAGGAGTGGAGCGGTTGCGAGCACAGCAACCCGTTCGGGCTACTGCATGCGCTCCAGCGCCACTGCGCCGAACGGCCCATCCCGGGGAACCCCTGGGGCGGCTGCTTCAGGAGGCGTGATCGCCGACCGATGGAGCAGAGGAACGGCGGGCCGGCATCTGCCCACCGCCACGCACGCCACCCAGCGACATGACAGGCGGAGAACTCGGTGACAGCCGGTCTGCACAGTCCCACCAGCAGCGCTCCCCTCGTCGCGCCCATCCCCAGCCAGGGCGCAGCGCCGTCCGTGGCGGCGCCGTCCCCCTCCTTCACCGCCATGGTGGTCGACGACCACCCGCTGGTGCGCGAGTCGATGGCGGCCCGGCTGCGCCTCATGGGCGCCACCGAGGTGGCCGAGGCAGCGACCGCGGGCGAGGCTCGAGCGCGCGCCCACGCCTCCGGCCCGCGCGAGCTGTGCGTGCTCGACCTCGGGCTGCCGGACGGCACCGGCCTGGAGCTGCTCGCCGACCTCCGCTCCGCCGGGTGGCAGCGTCTCGTGGTGCTGTCCGCCGCCGATGACCCCTACTCCGTGCGCGCGGCCTTCGTCGCCGGCGCCCAGGGCTACCTGCTCAAGTCCGCCTCACCCGTGGTCGTGGCCGACGGCGTCCGCCGGGTGCTCGAGGGCGGGGTGTACGCCGACCCCTCGGTGGCCTCCCTGCTGGCCGCCGGGCTGCGCGGCGGTCCGGTGGACTCCGGCGTCTCCGACCTGTCCGGCCGGGAGGTGGAGGTGCTCCGCCTCGTCGCCGACGGCCAGTCCAACAAGCAGATCGGCGAGCAGCTCGGGCTGTCGGCGCTCACGGTCAAGAGCCACCTGGCCCGCATCGCCCGCAAGCTCGGCACCGGCGACCGCGCCGAGATGGTCGCCATGGCCATGCGGGCGGGCGTCGTCCGCTGACCTTCTGGTCGGTCAGGCTTGCTGAGGCTTCAGCAGGATCTTGATGTGCCCGTCCGCCTTCTCCTGGAAGGCGCGGTAGGCCTCCGGCGCTGCGCTGAGCGGCAGCCGGTGGGTGGCGAAGTCGTCGCAGCCCAGCGGGTCGTCGTCCCCGAGCAGCGGCATGATGTCGTCGACCCACCGCTTGACGTTGCACTGCCCCATGCGCAGCTGGATCTGCTTGTCGAACAGCGTGAGCATCGGCATCGGGTCCGCAGCGCCGCCGTAGACGCCGGTGAGGCTGACCGTCCCGCCGCGTCGGACGATGTCGATGGCCGAGTGCAGCGCGTGCAGCCGGTCCACGCCGGCCACCTGCTGCAGCGGGGCGGCCACGGCGGCGGGGAGCAGGCCGGCGGCCTTCTGCACGAACGTCGTGACAGGACTGCCGTGCGCCTCCATCCCGACGCAGTCGAGCACCGAGTCCGGCCCGCGCCCGCCGGTCAGGTCGCGCAGGGCATCCCCGAGGCTGGTGCCGTCGAGCGCGCCGAGGTCGACGACCTCGACGCCCCGCTGCTCGACGCGACGGAGCCGGTCCTGCACCAGGTCCACGCCGATGACGCGGTAGCCCTTGTGCTGGGCGATGCGGCAGGCGAAGTCGCCGACCGGACCCAGCCCGAGCACCACGAGCGTGCCGCCCTCCGGGACGCCGGCGTACACGACTCCCTGCCAGGCGGTGGGCAGGATGTCCGAGAGGTAGGCGAACCGGTCATCGGGCGGTCCCTCAGGCAGCGGGATGTGCGTGAACTGGGCCTGCGGGACCCGGAGGTACTCGGCCTGCCCACCGGGCACGGAGCCGTACATCTCGCTGAACCCGAACAGTGCTGCGCCGGTGCCCTTCTCGCGCACCTGGGTCGTCTCACACTGGGTGTAGAGCTGCTGCTGGCACATCCAGCAGTGACCGCACGAGATCTGGAAGGGGATGCTCACCCGGTCACCGACCCTGAGATCCCCAGTGTCGGAACCGGCCTCGACGACGACTCCCATGGTCTCGTGGCCGAGCACGTCCCCCTTGTCCATGAAGGCCGCCAACGGCTCGTACAGGTGGAGGTCCGAGCCGCAGATGTTGGTGGTCGTCACCTGGACGATCGCGTCCGTCGGCTCCTGGAGCACAGGGTCCGGCACCTCCTCGACGCTGACGCTGCGCTTGCCCTGCCAGGTGACGGCCTTCAACGGACTGCCCTTCGTCGGCGCCGCGCGCGCTTCCCGTCCAGCCGGTGCACGTGCGGTCGGCCTGCGCCTACCCGGACAGCGCCCACCGACACGGAGTGCCGCGCCTGCTCCGCTGCACACCTCGTCCGGTGCAGGCCGTGTGCAACCGTCCGGCCCGTCACGGCGTGTGTGCAGTGACGCCGCACCGGAGCGGCCCGACTGGAGGAGCCGTGCACCTCACCGTGGACGCCGAACTCGCGCCGTCCCTCGCCGGGCGTCAGCTGTCCTACGACGACTTCTACGCCGCGAGCGCCCCGCGCCTGGTCGGCCAGCTCCACGCCATGACCGGTGACCTGACCGAGGCGCAGGACTGCGTGCAGGAGGCCTTCGCCCGCGCCTGGCGGCGCTGGGACCGGGTGCAGGCGTACGACTCGCCCGAGGCGTGGGTCCGCACGGTCGCCCACCGGCTCGCCGTGTCGCGGTTCCGACGGACGAGGACCGGCGTACGCGCGCTGCGTCGGCACGGCCCACCCGCCGACGCCCCCGGCACCACACCCGACCGGGTCGCGCTCGTCGCAGCGCTCGTGACCCTCCCCGAGGTCCAGCGGCGCGCGATCGTGCTGCACCACGTCGTCGGCCTCTCGGTCGACGAGGTCGCTGCCGAGACCGGTTCCCCCAGCGGCACCGTCAAGGCTCGGCTGGCTCGCGGCCGGGCCGCCCTCGCGGTCCTGCTCTCCGACGACCCGACCCCCGGCAGGAGCACCTCCCGATGACCCCCGACGACGACCTGACCCGACGCCTCGAGGCGCTGTCAGAACCGCCTGCCGTGATGCTGGCCGGCCCCGGCGCCGCCCAGTCCCGTGGCCAGCAGCTCGGCCGGCGCCGCACCGCGCTGGTCAGCGGCACCGCAGCAGTCGTCCTGCTCGCGTCGGGGGGCCTGCTCCACTCCGCGCTCGCCGCCGGTGACGGCGCTGACCGACTGGACACCGTGGCGGCGCCTGCCGTCTCGTCCTCGCCGAGCTCAGAGGTCACTCCCTCGGCGGCCCCGTCGGCGGCCCCGTCGGTGGCCCCGTCGGTGGCCCCGTCGGTGGCCCCGTCGGTGGCAGCGTCACCGTCGGCGTCGCCGTCGGCCGTGCCGTCGGCCGCACCCTCGGCGACGCCGAGTCCCGCGGCCACCCCTGCCTCTCCGCCTGCCGACCCCGGTCCGGCGTGGGAGCTCGAGGACGCGTTCCTCACTCCTGAGGAGGCGACCATCGCCTACGCGGCGTTGCCCTTCCAGCGAAGCGACGCCCCTCCCGTGCTCGGCCCGATGCTGGACCCCTGCGCGGACGGCGACTTCCCCGCTGCGGCCGAGATCCGGGAGGGCGCTGAGCGCAGCATGTCCTCGACCGATGAGACCGGTGGCAGCGGCCTGACGCAGGAGGTCTTCCGCTACTCCTCCGCCCGGGCGGCGCTCGCCGCGTTCGACGGCTACGTGGACCGGGTGGGCCGGTGCGGTGCCGTCAACGGGGCTGGCCGCGACGGCGGCCCCCTCCCCATGGACGTCCGCCAGGTCGTCTCCGGCGAGCGGCTGCTGGTGGCAGTCTCCGACTGCCCAGCCGTCGACGGCAAGGGCGTGCCCGCCGAGGACTGCATGTGGGTCACCTACCGCATGGTGGCGCGCAGCGGCGACGGCCTGACCGTCGCCAAGTACGGCATCGGCGCGGATGGGGATCCCGGCGAGGTCGCCAGCCTGCTCCTCGACGCCATCGCCGCCGAGCTGGCTCGCACCGTCGGCTGATCCTGGTCTACCATCGGCGCATGACGATGACAGCGGTGAGCACCGACCTCGAGCCCGCCGCCGCGCTCTTCCGCAGCCTGGGCGACCCCTCGCGACTCGCGATCCTGCGCCACCTCGCGTTCGGGGAGCACCGGGTCGTCGACCTCACCGCCCACCTCGGGCTCGCCCAGTCGACCGTGTCCGGGCACCTGTCCTGCCTACGGGACTGCGGCCTCGTGGTGGCCCGCGCCGAGGGTCGGGCCTCTCACTACTCGCTCGCCCGGCCCGAGCTGCTCGACCTGCTGCTCGCGGCGGAGCGGTTGCTCGGCGCGACCGGGGACGCCGTCGCGCTGTGCCCCACGTACGGGACGACCGCCCGATGACCTCCGTCCAGGACGACCACGTGCCTGGCCACGCCACCGCCGGGGCTGCCGTACCGGCGGCTGAACGAGCGCGACTCGGCCGCCGTGCCCAGCTGCTCGCGGCGACGAGCGTCGCCTACAACAGCGTCGAGGCGGTGGTCGCCATCGCGGCAGGGGCCGTGGCGGGGTCCGCAGCCCTGATCGGCTTCGGGCTCGACTCCGTCGTCGAGGTGTCGTCGGGTCTGATCATCCTGTGGCAGTTCCGTCACCGGCTGCCCCAGAGCCGGGAGCAACAGGCGCTGCGGCTCATCGCGCTGTCGTTCTTCGCCCTCGCCGCGTACGTCTCGCAGGACGCCGTGCGCGCCCTGCTGGGCGGTGAGGAGCCCGACGCCTCGCCCGTGGGCATCGGACTGGCAGCGCTCAGCCTGTGCGTCATGCCGTTCCTGTCGTGGGCCCAGCGCCGGACCGGCCGCGCGCTGCACTCGAGCGCGGTGGTCGCGGACTCGGCGCAGACGCTGCTGTGCAGCTACCTGTCCGCCGTCCTGCTCGGCGGGCTGCTGCTCAACGCGACGCTCGGCTGGAGCTGGGCCGACCCGGTCGCCGGGCTGGTCATCGCCGGCGTGGCGGTCGTCGAGGGCCGGCGGGCCTGGCGCGGCGACGGCTGCTGCGGACCCGCGCCGGTGCTCGCGCCAGCCGCTTCTGGCGCAGGCGCGGGGACCGGCGCGGGCGACCACTGCGGTGGCGGTGCGTGCTGACGGAGCGCCTCGGCAGGCTCCTCGCCGCGTGCGCCGTCGTCGTCGGCGCGGCCGCCTGCAGCAGCGGGCAGTCGTGCGAGGGGCTCGACGCCCTCACCCAGCAGCGCGACGCGGCGCGCCAGGACTACGCCGCGCTCGTCGACGAGGGCCGCACCGGCGGCCCCGCGGCGGCCGATGACGTCGACGCGGCGCACGACCGGATGCACGAGGCGGAGGCCGAGCACGAGCAGCTCCGGGCGGCGTGCGAGCAGCGCATCTGACGTCGAGCGGCCCCGGGCTCGCCGTCCCCGCCGCCGCAGGTGCTTGTCCGCGCAGCGACCGACACGCGGCTCCGGTCGTCCAGCGGCCCCCGGGGGGCGCTCCGGGCGTAATGTCTGCCACGTGACGACGACCCTGCCGGGCGCCGAGGAGGGGCGCGTGTCCGGCGACGAGCCCGCGGTTGCCGCGGACGATGCCGAGGTCGAGCTGCTGCTCGCACCGCGCGAGGGAGTCCCACCGGTCACCGCCACCTCCGCCGCGCTCGCCGAGCTGGTCGAGCGGTTCGCCGCCGGCACCGGTCCCGTCGCCGTCGACGCCGAGCGGGCGTCCGGCTACCGCTACTCCCAGCGCGCCTACCTGGTCCAGCTGCGCCGGGAGGGTGCCGGCTCGGCGCTCATCGACCCCATCGGCTGTCCCGACCTCTCGGAGCTGTCCGCCGCGCTGCAGGACGACGAGTGGGTGCTCCACGCCGCCAGCCAGGACCTCGCCTGCCTGGCCGAGGTCGGGCTGGTTCCGAGCCGGGTCTTCGACACCGAGCTCGTCGGTCGGCTCGCGGGGTTCGAGCGCGTCGGCCTCGGCGCGATGGTCGAGAAGGTGCTCGGGCTCCGGCTGGAGAAGGGCCACTCCGCCGCAGACTGGTCGACGCGCCCGCTGCCCGACTCGTGGCTGGTCTACGCCGCGCTCGACGTCGAGGTGCTGCTCGAGCTCCGCGACGCCCTCGAGGCGGAGCTGCGGGAGCAGGGCAAGCTCGAGCTCGCCCAGCAGGAGTTCGACGCCGTGCGCCTCGCTCCGCCGCCACCACCGCGCATCGACCCCTGGCGACGCACCGCCGGGATCCACCGGCTGCGCTCGCGCCGCCAGCTGGCCGCCGTGCAGGCCATGTGGGAAGCCCGCGACGCCATGGCCCGTCGGCGGGACACCGCGCCGGGGCGCATCCTGCCCGACGCCGCGATCATCGCTGCCGTCACGGCTGCCCCGACGAGCCCGGTGGCCCTGATGGAGCTGCCGGTCTTCGGCGGCCGGTCCACCCGCCGTCACGTCGACACCTGGTTCGGCGCTCTGCGGTCGGCGGCGGTGCTGCCCGAGGACCAGCTCCCCAAGCCGGTGCCGGCCGGGGACGGTCCCCCGGCGGCCAACCGCTGGGCCGAGCGAGACCCGGTGGCGGCCAAGCGGCTCGCCCGGGTCCGCGCCGTCGCGAGCGAGCTCGCCGCCGAGCTGCGGATGCCCCCCGAGAACCTCGTGCAGCCGGAGGCGCTGCGCCGACTGGCATGGACGCCTCCGCAGGACCCGACCCCGGAGCACGTCGCCGAGGCGCTGCGGGCGGCAGGGGCACGCGACTGGCAGGTGGCCGCCGTGTCCGAGCGCGTCGCAGCGGCGCTCCCCGACCCGCCTGCCGGCCAGCACGCGGCCCCGGAGCAGCCTGCGGAGGCCTCCGCCGCCTCCCCGACGACGACGCCGCCGGTCGTGCCCCGGCGCGCGTCGGACGACAGCGCACCGCGGCCCCGCGGCCCGGTGGCCCCGATCGTGTTCGTGTCCGCGGACGACGACGACGGTGCCTGACCCGGTCCTGCGCACCGAGCGCCTGGTGCTGCGCCCGCTCGACGCCGGCGTCGCCCGGACCCTGCTCGACCGGCCACCGGCCGGCGGCTTCCCGACCGCTGACGACACGGCGCTGCTCCACCGCACCGCTGCCGCCACGGACGCGGTGCGCCACACCTACGTCCTCGAGCACGAGGGGTCCCCCGTCGGGACGCTCGGCATCGCGGGGGCGGTGAGTCCCGACGGCGACCAGGAGCTCGGCTACGCGCTCGTGCCCGCCGCCCGGGGCCAGGGGCTCGGGACCGAGGCGGTCGGCGCGCTGTGCGCCGTACTGGAGCAGGTTCCCGGCGTGCGACGGCTGACCGCGGAGGTGAAGCCCGGCAACGAGGCGTCCCTGCGGCTGCTGCACCGCCTGGGGTTCAAGGCGGTGGGCGACGCGTCGGAGGGTCACGTGCGGCTGGGCCGTGTCCCGCCGGGTGCTCCGTCGTCGAGCCGCCGAATCGCCGGCCGGCACGTCTGCTGAGGCAGCGCGCCGCTGCACCGACCTGGAGGTCCTGTGCCGTCTGCTCGCACCCGTCTCGCCGTCGTGACCGCCTCGCTGCTCCTGCTCCCGGTGGCCGCCGGGCTGCAGCGCAGCGCGGGCGCCTCCGACGAGCCCACCAGCGGAGCCGTCCCGGTCGCCCAGTGCGGCC
>JAABUN010006267.1_pt1 | contig 13857 bp, 12 predicted proteins | sample 5559311 | NCBI WGS metagenome assembly JAABUN01 (sample SAMN10711877, study PRJNA513370) | rock metagenome | isolation source: Antarctica rocks | place: Antarctica: Victoria Land, Siegfried Peak sud | reverse complement strand
TATCTCGCTAGTTATATAAGTAATGTTAACACAAATGTGATGCAGGTTTTTTCGTTTTTAGGGGCTCATTATTTTTTAATTCCTGCCAATTTTTTGCTGGTATTTTATTTTCTGGTAATAAGAAAAGAGCGTTGGTATTCTATAAAAGTTCCGGTTATATCTTTAAGCAGTTTACTGCTTATGCTGGTTTTAAAACAGTTCTTTCACCGCGACAGGCCGCTTGTGCCTTTGCTTCAGGCTGCCAAAGGCTTAAGTTTTCCAAGTGGCCATGCTCTTATGAGCTCTACATTTTATGGGTTGCTTATTTACCTGGTTTGGCGAAACATAGAAAATAAAACAGTAAAGTGGTTAATCACTATTTTACTGCTGTTGATCATATTCTTTATTGGTTTAAGCCGTATTTATCTTAGGGTACATTATCCCACAGATGTTATGGCAGGTTTTTGTCTGGGCGTTATATGGCTCATTCTTTCAATATCTATTCTAAACAGAATGGAGCGGATAAGTAAGAAAGAAATTGACCTGGTTGTTGAAAAATAATTTTGTGCTCTCGCGCAAAAAACTCTTGTATTTCTCTGTGGTTTTGTTTTTACCACTCCCGATAGTTATTGGGAGAACACAGAGAAAAGCCATCATGGGATCACAGGGAAGAACCTATATGAATATCTCATACAGCTTCTAAAACTTAAGCCTTTTTTGCAGTAGGATTATTAGGTTTCCCTAAAACTAAGTTAACGCCTGTTTAAACTCCCAATCTCGTAACTGTCAATATATGGGTGCAATTACATTTGTTGCCTGATTTCAAAAATGCCTGATACCGATCTTCATATTGCACTTGTTGGTAATCCTAACAGTGGAAAATCTTCTCTTTTTAACGCCTTAACAGGACTGAACCAAAAAGTGGGAAATTTTCCTGGGGTTACTGTTGACAAAAAAACCGGTATCACAGTTCTTGAACAAGGGATGAGCGCAAATATTCTCGATCTTCCCGGTACTTATAGCCTCTATCCCCGCCGTGCTGATGAATGGGTTGCGTACAAAGTATTAATGAATGCTGACGGTACCCCAAAATCAGATGTGGTTGTGCTTGTAGCTGATGCGAGTAACTTAAAACGAAACCTGTTATTTTGTTCGCAGATCATTGATCTGAAAATTCCGGTGGTTGTAGCCCTGACCATGGTTGACCTCGCTGCAAAAAAAGGCATCAGGATAGACCTTGAAGAACTTGAGAGAGAATTGGGCGTGCCCATAGTTTCTATAAATCCCCGAAAAAATAAAGGTCTTCCCCAGCTAAAAAAAGTGCTTGCACAAACTGCAAAGCAACATTTTAAAGCGCCTGCCCGAGATTTTATCGGTATTAAATCTCTTGCTGAAAATGCAGTAAACGAGGTACAGGCTATTTTTCCTTCTTTAAGCGACTATGCTTCTGTGCATTATCTTATCAATCATGAAAACTTTCCGCTTTCGCATAACGAACAACAAACGATAGAAACCATTGAGGAAAGAAACAATTTTAATCATACCCGGTTTCAGGCCGAAGAGATCATGCAGCGGTATCACCGCATCAGGCAAATCATGCAGCAAAGTGTAGTGGAGGAAGACCCATTGCAACGAAAGATGTTTACCGAAAAACTCGACAACATTCTGCTGCACCGTACCTGGGGCTACATAATATTATTATCTGTTCTTTTCCTGTTATTTCAAAGCATTTTCTGGTTGGCAGATTACCCTATGACTGCAATTGAATGGACTTTTGCATCGCTTGGCGGCTGGTTAAATAGTGCGCTTCCTTCAGCCTGGTGGAGCGATTTATTAATTAATGGTTTTGTAGCAGGCTTAAGCGGCATCCTTGTGTTTATTCCTCAGATCATGATCCTGTTTGGGCTTATTACCATTTTAGAAGACACTGGTTATATGGCCCGCATTAGTTTTTTAAGCGACAAGCTGATGCGGAAAGTAGGGCTTAATGGTAAAAGCGTTATGCCTATGATCAGTGGGTTTGCATGTGCTGTTCCTGCCATAATGAGCGCACGTAACATTGAAAATCGTAAAGAAAGACTATTAACCATTTTAGTCACTCCTTTAATGAGCTGCAGTGCGAGGCTTCCGGTATATACTATCCTGATAAGCTTAGTTATTCCAAACCGCTACTTCTTTGGTTTTTTAAGCATTCAGGGTTTGGTAATGATGGGTTTGTATTTATTGGGAACGGTAATGGCCTTAGTGGTAAGTTATGTTTTTAAGTGGATCATTAAAATAAAAGAGAAAAGCTTTTTCATTTTAGAATTACCCACTTATCATGCACCACGCTGGAAAAATGTTGGCGTTACAATGGTAGAAAAGGCAAAGATATTTGTACGGGATGCAGGTAAAGTAATTATGGTTATCAGCTTGCTTTTATGGTTTTTGAGCAGTTATGGTCCAGGCAAACGGATGGAAGCTGTTACTGCTAAATACGAACAACTGCAGAAACAACCGCAGGCAAATAAAGATGCCTTGGATAAAGAGTACCGCGCTGAAAAACTGCAAAACAGCTATGCAGGTATTTTAGGCAGAGCTATTGAACCTGCCATTACACCTTTGGGATACGACTGGAAGATTGGCATTGCATTGATAACTTCCATAGCTGCAAGAGAAGTTTTTGTAGGAACAATGGCTACATTATATAGTGTTGAAGATGACAATGAAAACAGCTCGTTGCGGCAAAAAATGCAGGCTGCGGTACACTCTGATGGCTCTAAGGTTTATACCCTGGCCACTGGCGTGAGCCTGATGGTTTTTTATGTGCTTGCCCTGCAATGCATGAGCACACTTGCCGTGGTAAAACGCGAAACTAAAACCTGGAAATGGCCCATCGTACAATTGCTTTATATGACCTTTTTAGCGTATGCTATGAGTTTGCTGGTGTACCAGTTGATGAAATAGAATAAGCCTTATATGCTCTAAGATATGCTTATTTTCTACTTGATAGTCAATAATTAATACGTTTTCCTGTCATAAATTCCCTAACACAAAGTTTGGTTTAAACTTTGCCGTTAATGCAGTGTCATTACATTTGTATTCACATCTCAAAATTTTTATATGAAGAAGCTTCTGCTGGTATTGGCATTTGCTCCTGCTTTTTTATGGGCACAATCGAAAAAACAACGCAAAGCAATTGCTGAACAGCAAAAAGCAGATCAGGTTATTATTAGTAACTTAAAAAACCACGTTCAGTTTTTATCGGATGATAAGTTGGAGGGACGTTCAACAGGCTCTAAAGGTGAGACGCTTGCAATGGAATATGTAAGCAATCAATTTAAGAGTATTGGACTTCAACCTAAAGGAACAAATGGATACATCCAGGAATTTTTAATTGAGGAGGGAAAACAAATTGAACCATCTACTTATCTTAATATAGATGGAACAAAGTTGGAGCTTAAAAAAGACTATGTGCCTTTAGCATATTCAGCAACAAAATTGGTTTCAGGAATGCCTGCTATGGCATTAAGAGAACGAGGGGTTCCGTGGTTTGTTGATGTAAAAGACTGGCTTGATGCAAATACCGGCAACCCGGGTAATAATATCAATAGCACTATACAAAAAGAGGCAGTAAGGGCTGCAGCAAAAGGGGCAACTGCCTTGTTTGTTTACAATAGCACCAACAGGCAGGATAACATACTTTTCGATAATAAAGATAAAACGCCCTCTTCTCCTATCCCCGTTATTTATATAATGCCCGACGGTTATAAAAAATTTTTTTCAGACCATTCGCAGGTTTTAGATATTGAACTGAATGTTGCTTTTAGAGAAGGAACGCGTAAAGGCCATAATGTTATTGGCTATGTTGATAATGGCGCTTCTTCTGCAATAGTGATTGGCGCTCATTATGATCATTTAGGTATGGGCGAAGATGCAAATGCATTGGATACAGGTAAGGCCATACACCGGGGCGCCGATGATAATGCGAGCGGAACAGCCCTGCTGATAGAGTTAGCCAGAATGTTATCTGCATCAAAAGCAAAAAATAATAATTATTTATTTATAGCTTTTAGCGGAAAAGAACTTGGGTTACTTGGAAGTAAATATTGGCTCGAACATCCAACCATAAATGCGCCGGTTAATTACATGGTTAACCTGGATATGGTTGGAAGATATGATACAGATAAGAAATTATTGATTGGAGGGAACGGAAGTTCGCCAATTTGGCCACAGGTGATTGCAGGTATAGGCGATAAAACACTCCAGGTTAAATTTGATAGTACCATTACCGGCCCCGGCGATCATGAGTCTTTTTATCGTAAAAACATTCCTGTTTTATTTTTCAACACAGGTACTCATGCCGATTATCATAAGGCTACTGATAATGCAAATAAAATAAATTATGAAGGAGAACTACGCATCGCCAGGTACATTACCCGGCTGGTTGAAGCTACCGATAATAAGGGAAGGATTGCATTTGCCAAAACACAGGAAACGGTAACTGCCCCGGTAGAAAATACAGTAAAACCCGGAGTAACACCATATAACAGTTCTAATTCTGCCGGACTAAAAAACTAACAGGTTAACGCTAAAAGTCTGGAGCTAAAAAATTTGTTGAAGCGGATGAGATTTTAAACAACCTTGCATGTGTCGTATTAAAAATATAAATTCGTATATCCTGCCATTGGCAAACTTTAAAGCTGTTGCTAAAGCAACTTTTTAAATTAAAAGAAGAAAAGAAAACAGCGCATTTGCTGTGGTGTTTTAACTTTGTCCCCTCATGAAACTTAAACTGGACAATGATGCTATTACCGACGATTTTTTTACTGACACGCGCTTGCTCGGTATTATTGCCCCTATAAAAAATTACCAGTTTTGCTGGCAACTTAATAATTTGCTTGGCTACAATTTCAGGCTTAATACCGATATAGATAAGCAACTGCACAAGAAAAGCCGGCAGTACTTTTTTTCGGTTTACCAACATGCAGAAGACAGTTTCCTCAGCTACTATCTTTTTCATAACTATTGTGATGGTGAGTACCTGCTGCCTGAGTTTAAACACATGGATTTTTTGTGGCTTATGAAAGGCGACTCTATTGATGATATTAAATGTGCTTCTATTATTGCCTCTGTTAAATCAATGTCGTGCGTGCAACTGGTGGCCGAACTGAACTATCAAAAAATGAAGAATAAAGAACATCTTGTTTTTTAGAGATAATAAACCAACTGGATACAATGTCTCTCAACTTATAATATATAAATATGTGGACTGAAACCGACAATAAGCTTTACAAAAAATTAAAGTTCAAAGATTTTAGTGAAGCATTTGCATTTATGACAAGAGTAGCTTTAGAGGCTGAAAAAATGGATCACCATCCTTTATGGACAAATGTTTATAATACTGTAGAAATGTGGTTAAGCACTCACGATGCAGGTGATGTAGTTACAGATAAGGATAGAAAACTTGCAAATGCAATTGATGCTTTTTAAAAAGACTTTGGGTTCTGTTAAGATGTAATAATCATTTCAGCAGCTTCTTCTTCTGCCTGTTCAACCGAAGCTCTCTTTACAATCATTCTGCTTCCGGCCATAACAATAGTAAAGCTAATTACAGCACAGCATGCCATAACACCCGTCATAGGCACTGCAGTATGGTTGCTTAAAAAACTAACAAGCGCCGAAGTTGCAGCGCCAATTGCCATTTGAATGGATCCTAATAAAGCAGATGCGCTTCCCGCATTTCTGCTAAAAGGCGCCAGCGAAAGTGCCGAGGTATTTGGAAAAGTAAATCCCTGGCAACATAAAAAGATACAGATCAGAAAAATAGTGCTTAACACTCCTAACAGGCCAAGAGCGCTTCCTGCAAAAAGTGCAGCACCTGTAATGGTTTGGCATAAAAGCGCCACTTTAATTATCTGTTCGCTTTTATAAGTTCTTAATAAGAAACTGTTTACCTGGCTCGATGTAATTAAGCCTATTGCAACTAAAGCAAATATCCATCCGTATTGTTTTTCGGTTACTTTAAAAATTTCCATAAACACATACGGCGAGCCTGCAATATATGCATACAGTCCTGCCGATGCTATTGACCCCGTTAGTGCATAAGTGTAGAACTGCGGCTCTTTTAGCACACTTAAAAAATTAGCAATAATTGCCGATGGTTTTAGCGATAATGTTGTATCAGGCTTTCTGCCTTCAGGCAATGCAACATATACCGCTATTAATACAAAAGCAGCCATTATGCCCAGCGCAACAAAAATGTATTTCCAGCCAATTGATGCAGTGATGTAGCCGCCTAAGGTTGGAGCAATTATGGGAGATACGCCTACCACTAACATTAACAGCGAAAACACTTTCGCGCTTTCCTCCACCGGAAACAGGTCTCTTACCAATGCTCTTGAAGCCACCATCCCTGCACATCCGCCAAGTGCCTGCAAAAAGCGCAACGCTATAAGAGAGTCGGCAGAAGTGATGAAAATACAAGCAATGGAGGTAAGCAGGTATGCAGTTAACCCAACATACAAAGGCTTTTTTCGCCCGTAGCGGTCTAACAGAGGACCGTATAATAACTGCCCTGCCGATATGCCAATAAAAAAGCTCGACAGCGAAAGGGAAACATGTGCTATAGTCGTATCGAGATCTTTAGCTATAGCCGGAAAACCCGGCAAATACATATCAATAGAAAACGGGCCAATGGCCGACAACATGCCTAAAACCAGTATGAGAAAAAACTTACTCCTTGTTTTCATGGTGCAAAATAGCTGTAAAACTATGCAGCAATTTTAAGGCATAAATGAAAGCTTGTTTATTTTTTGTGTTAAACTCCTGTTTCCCTTTGTGCTTATTCTTTTTTACTACAATAACAAAGATTAAAGTTTTAAACACTTACTCAACGCCTAAACAACTGCAAAAAATATTTGAGAACGATTATATATCTATATTTTTCGGCAAAGTATATAAATAACATTTGATGATTAAAAGGTCAATTATTACTTAACTTAATTTTTAGCCGTCACCTTTAAAAAAGGTATAGTTTTATTTCTATTCAATTTTCAGGCTATGCCTGTGCTTTATATTATGAAGAAAATATTGCTGATCTGTTTTTTTATATGCTTATTCAAATATTTGCCTGCCACCACAATTGTTATTTATATAACCCCCGATTTTGTAATTATGGCAGCAGACAGTAAAGCTGTTTATACCAATGCAAAAACCTTTAAGCAGACTAGTGAAATAGTATCAAAAATTTACAAGAGCGGAAACACATACTTTAGTTTGGCCGGCCTTACTTTAAACGAAACCCAGCTTTTTAATGTGGCTAAAATTGCAGACACTGAATTTAAAAATACCGGCAACATTAACGCTGCTGTAAAGAAAATAAAAGCAGCAGTTAGCGATGCGCTGTTACAATATCTTATTAATCAGAAAAAGACTAATACTGTCTTATTTAAAAAGAACATTGCTGCAGAAAAATATATAACATCTATTGGAATAGTAACTATTAAAAATAACAAGCCTTACACGCACCTGATAGGATTTATTGTAACAGATACACAGCAACTTAAAATAAGAACTGAAGAAGAAGAATATACTTCCGGTTCAAAAAGAGATGCAGTTTATTATTTAGGCACTTCGGGCGAAATTAACCGGTATATAAATACTATCAGAAGCAATAATTCTGATCCTGTACGGTTTGTTGAGAAGCTAATGAACCTGCAGGTATCTAAAACTCCTGACTTAGTTAGTCCACCAATTGATATTATTAAAATCACTCCCAAAGAAACAGTTTGGGTAAGAAGGAAAAAAGGAACACCCGTTGAATTTGAATAGGTCATTAGGTCATTGAGTCATTAGGGATTGGGGAATTGGGGACATGAATAATCATATTCAATTCTCAAAATATCAATATTTAATTTTTTATGAAGGAAGAAAACTTAAGCCTTCTGCCTAATGCATTAATCCATACGCCTAATGCTTTAAGGCTTCTATCTCCTGCCTCCCTATCTTCTATCTTATCAACGTTACCGTACCTTTTTCAATATAAGGCTTATCACTATAATCAACCGCTTTTACCATCCAAACAAATGTACCTGAAGCCTGAGGCAAACTTCCATTACTTCCGTTCCATCCCTGGCCTTCGGTACTTGTAGTAAAAATTCTTTGCCCCCAACGGTTATAAACGCTGAAATACTCTAATCTTTTTATACCAGCCATTAACGGTTTTAGTATATCATTTTTCCCGTCGTTATTGGGGGTAAAAGCGGTAGGTACAAAAACAGAAGGACCGGTATTAAAAACTTTTACCGTTATAAATGCAGAATCAACACAAGAGGCTTCGTTATATACAAGTAGTTTGTACTGGATGCCAGTACTGGCTGTATTATAAAGAGCGATAGGGTTTGCAATATTGTTAGCAGATAAACCTATTGCCGGTGTCCATAAATATCTTGCCCCACCTGTTGCATTCAATTGCAAAGGCTGATTAATTATAACAGCAGTATCTCTTCCTGCAGAAGCATTTATATCGGGCAGAACGGTAACAACTACTGTATCCTTGTTTGGTTTAGGACATCCTTCGGTATCAAGCGCGGAAAGCACATAAGCGGTAGAATTTGCCGGCTTCGCAATTGGATTTGATGCGTTAGCATTTGTTAGTGAAATGGCCGGCGACCATCTGAAGGTATTAGCATTTGTTGTTCCGTTTAGTTGGGCAGGTGTGTTAAAGCAAACTGTGGTATCGGCACCTGCATTTACAAGCGGGTACGGAACCGCAGTTACAACTACCTGGTCTTTTGCTGTACAACCACCTATTCGTGCAGTCACTTCATAGGTAGTGGTAGTATTGGTTACAGCAAAGGGGTTGCGTACATTAGGATCTATCAATTGAGGTGCAGGTGTCCAGGAATATTGAAAACCATTTGAAGATGCTCTTAATTGTATAGTATCGGTACCGCAAATAACAGTATCATTCATAGCCTGCAGGTTCACACGGTCTGTAACACGAACTAATACGGTATCCTTGTTAAGACAGCCATTATCATCTAAATCTACAAAATATCTCGTAGTGGTTAAGGGCGATACAGTGGGTTCGGGTGTGTTAGCGTCGGTTATATTTACGTTTGGAGACCAACTAAAATTGCCATTGCCTGTTGCCTTTAACTGCACTGCATCGCGTACGCAAATCAAGGTATCATGAAAGGCGAGCGTTAAAGGAGGTCTGTCAACTATGTTTATAGGTTTTATAGCAGTATCACGGCATCCTTTAGAATTGGTAACGATCAGCCGTACGCTTTTCGTTCCCATAGAAGGGTAAGTATAGGTAACATCCTTCTTATTTGAAGTATCGTTCGAAGCATTAAATTCTCCAAAGTCCCAATTCCACAAATTTACAACACCATAAGCTGTTGTGGTTGCATCAAAAAAGTTAGTGGGTTTGGCAAAACATACCCCGTTTGAAGTAAAGCCCGGAACAAAACCAGGGTAAACCCTTACAATTGATGTGATAGAATCGGTACAAGGCTGGTTCCTGTTTATTACCAGTTTGATAGTATAAATGCCGGTATCAGCAAAAGTGTAAGAAATTGTTGGACTGGCTGAAGTAAAAAGAGATTGCCCCAGTGCATTAAATAGTTCCCAGTTTTGCGTTTTTATAAGCGGGCTGTTTGAAAGATTGGAAAGCGTTATACTTTTAGTATCCTTACAAAGCTGGTATTCAGGCTGCAAGGCTGCCGCAGCAACATTGCAGGGAGCAATATTTATCTGGAGGTCTTTTCGTTGGGTGGCAATAACAACCCCATTACGAATTTCATCAACACATACGGTAACTACATAGATACCCGTTGGTGGGGCAATACCTGTAATTAGTCCGGTAGTGGTATTTACCTGTACCTGTACTCCCAAAGGCCCTCCTCCATCAAAGCCGGAACCATACGGAACAGACTGGTACGGAGGCGCTCCAACCGGTGCGCTGTTATTTCCGCCGCCTCCGCTGCTTGTGCTTTGGAAGGCATTGCAAAAGCTGTATCTAAGCTGGTCGCCATCATCGTCGGTAGCAGCAAAGCTGTACGAAAAACGGTTGTTTGCACAAACAATAACCAAATCACTGCCTACAAATTTAGCACTGCTGTTTTGGTCGCCGCTTGCAACAGGTGAAGTTCCAGGTATTTCAGTTGTGTAAAGTGCACCCACGCTTCTGTATCCCGGCGTAAAATTGGTGATGGTATTTATTCTAAAGTTAACCTGGCTTGCAAGCACATAGCCGTCCGCATTAGGTGGAAGTGATACAGAAAAATTATAATAACCTACTTCGTAGCAAACAGTTGGAGGATTGGTTATACAGGGGTCGGGATTAGTAATGCTTATTGTTTCCATGTTTGAAAGGGAAGCATTAATATCACTTATCCTGACAGTTGTTCTTCTGTTGAAAATACTGATTACAGCAGGGTTGTTAAACTGCCGGCCACTGTTGCAGCGCATAAAAAGCTTTAAAGTAACCTTGTAATTGTTCAACCCGTTTGCGGTTCCCGTGTAGGTATAATACATTTCGCCTCCGGTTATATGGTCGGCCTTTGCAGCGGATAAAATGCAAAAAAGGAACAGGCAAAAAAAGAAAATTTGTTTCATCAAAGCACCTCAATTCTTACTAAGTATTTATGAAAGTACAATTGTTTTATGAAAAGGTGGAGTGTAATCCGGTATAATTTTTTCTATGTACTTTGCTGCTATTGTACCATCGTAAAATTTTAAAATGAGAAGTGTATTGTTTGTAGTTGCATTATTATTTTCAGCGATATCTTTTGCCCAGAACTGCCTTGGCTATTATTTGCTTCAAAACAACAGGAGTATTGACAATACGATCTATAATAAGAACGGAGAAATTTTTGGTAAACAGGTGTATTCTGTTTCGGGAGTATCTGCAACAGGCGCCGCTACTACTGCTAATATTAAATTCCAAATGTTCGACGCAAATGGTAAGATGATCGCCAACAGTACAAACGATATAAAGTGCAGGGGCGGCGTTATAATGATGAACATGAAAATGATGATGGCGCAGGAGCAGGAATTTGCAACGGCAGCTAACGCAAAAGGTGAAAGTGCTTTTATAGAATATCCGGCGGTAATGAAAGTGGGCGACAATTTAAAAAATGCAAGTTTTGCAATGGATATGAACCGTGGCGGCATGCAGCAGCATGTAACAGTAAAGATCGCCAACCGTAAAGTAGATGGTAAACAGAAAATAACAACCCGTGCAGGCTCGTGGGACTGTTACAGGATTTCTTATAAAGGCAAAATTATCATTAACACAATGGGTATGGAAATACCTTTAGATTTAAATGGCACCGAATGGTTTGCTCCGGGTTTTGGTATAATAAAAACCAAAAGCAATTTAGGCGGCAGCGAAATTACTGCTATAAGGTAATTCTTATAGTTGTTTTTTATTTACTTATATAAGGCGAGATCAAATTTTTAAGTGGTTCAAAAAAGATCACTAATAACACTATAATAATTACAGCAACAATAAGCGGCCACAACCATTTGTTTCTAGTAAAATAATTTACCCGCTTTTCTCTTTGTCTTCGTTTCTGCTCCTCGCGTTCGTGTTCAAAACTAATCCATGCTTTGCCGGCTTCAGTTAATTGCGTACCGTTTTTATGATCTGTTATTAACCTTTTCTCAAATAAAAAATCGCGCACTATTTTATAAACCAAATCGTCTATGCCGCGCTTTTCTTTTTTTTGCTTGGTCTTAAATTGTGCCCAATCGAGTATGCCACCTGTATTTTTATGGGCCTGTATAATTTCATCCGCTAATTTCTCCTTTTCTGTTACCATAATAAAATAAGACTAAAGTTAATCTATAATAAACTTTGTAAAATTATAGAAACCCTTCTATCAATAATTAAACGCTTAACATATAAATGTTGCTATTTTTGACTTTATGATAAAAGCAATAGACATAAGAATAGGAAACTGGGTTATACTAAACAGAGAAGATAACAAAAAAGATGGCACTAATAATTATGTACGGGTGTTTGGCCTTGAAGAAAACCGTATAAAACCTCAGAAGGATAGCAAATTATATGATGAGGCAGTGTTCGACCCTATACCCTTAACCCGCGAAATATTATTGAGATCAGGTTTTGAACAGGTTCCTGAAAAGAATATATATAACAAGGTGCCTGCAGTAGGTTTTAATTACGATTTAAACACCTTTAAAGTAATGGTATATCATCCGGGCAATACGCTGTCTCACAGGTTGCTTACAGATATAAGACATGTACACCAGCTACAAAATTTTTTTTATTGTTTGATTGGATATGATTTGGTGATTGAACTGTAATGATTAGCAATTAAAAAGGAACTTCAATGCAATTACTTAAAAAACCTAACTCCTAATTTTCTGCCCGCACTTATACCCACGCATTTTTATTTTAAAAAATAATAAATAGTTAAACATCTGGCTTCATTGCAGTTATGTTGCCCCAAAAAAAGGTATGAATTCAATTACTTAGTATTGTTCCTCAATCTTTTGAAGAATTTACTACAGAAAATATAGAAATTTTACGAAGCACACGGTATTATCCGAGCCCTAAAGAAAGGGTACTTATGCCCAATATTTATCTTTCAGCTATCTCTAATTTTAAATAAAAATTGGTGTCGTTTTAAAATCCTATAACCTTTTTTACTTTCATCATGACAAATTTTGCTCTTGTTTTTTTTCTTTGCGCCTGGGTTGCATTACTTATTACTCTAATTTATATAGTGGGTAATAAAGTAAAAGCCAAAGATGCAGTTTGTATAGGTGATCCTGCTGATGGTGAAGATGAATCTCCGCTACTTCTCAATAAAATTGGCCGAAAGTATTCTGTTAGCTATTCAAAAAATTGATATTTGCTATCACACAAATATTAATTAGTCTGGTCCCCTTGCATTTATTTATACCATCTTAAAGCCTGTTTATAATCATTCGTTAATAGAATAAGTAGTGGCCTCGCCAGGAATCGAACCTGGATCTGGAGCTTCGGAAACTCTTATACTATCCATTGTACTACGAGGCCAACAAATAAAGAACTTAATTTTAGGGATTGCAAAAGTAACTGTTAACGCGCAAATCCGCCTATATTACTTCCAAATATCTTAACAGCAATTGCTAATAGTATCACACCAAAAAACTTTCGCACGGCTATTAGTCCCGCTTCGCCTAAGGCTCTTTCTATCCATCGGAGCGATTTTAAAACGATAAACACCAATATCAGGTTTACCAGTATTCCTAACAGAATATTCACTTCATCAAAATTAGCTCTTAGCGACATTACGGTGGTTAATGTTCCCGAACCTGCAATTACAGGAAATGCAACCGGCACAACCGTTCCTGCACGTGCATCTTTATCGCTTTTAAAAATTTCGTGACCAAGCACCATCTCAAGACCAAGCAAAAAAATTACAATTGAACCACCAACCGCAAACGATCTTACTGTAACCCCTAACAGATGTAAAAAAGGCTCGCCCACAAACAGGAACCCTACCATTAACGCACCTGAAATTAATGTTGCCCTTAGCTCGCGAATGCCTCCCATTTTAGACTTTAAAGAAATAAGCAAAGGAATAGATCCGATAGCATCTATAACCGCAAACAAAGTAAAACTAACGGTAAGAAACTGTTGCATGTCAAATTTCATTCAGTAAAATTTAGCCTAAAGTAAAACACTATTTGTCAAATAGGTTTTAAATGAATGATTGATGAGGCAGTATATCGCAAAACCAAAAGCCCAGTGATGAAGGGCGAAGAGGTTGGTTAGTAAAACATTTGTCTTTATCGTTTTCCGGTGCTTTGTATTCACGAAAAACTTTTTCACCAATTTTATATGATACGGGTTTTTTAAATATCGGTCCATCA
>JAABUN010006266.1_pt1 | contig 13860 bp, 15 predicted proteins | sample 5559311 | NCBI WGS metagenome assembly JAABUN01 (sample SAMN10711877, study PRJNA513370) | rock metagenome | isolation source: Antarctica rocks | place: Antarctica: Victoria Land, Siegfried Peak sud | reverse complement strand
GGTAGAATAGGTTTGGGTCATCCTGAGTCGCTCCTTCTTGGTGTTTGGCGACTTCAAGATAGCCTCAGGATGACCTGCCGGCTACCCGGCATAATCCGCAGCGAAAATCAGTTCGTCCGTACAGTGGCCTGCGACATCAATCACGGCCGGCACGAGCGCGAGCGTGCCGCTGTATCCCGTGTGGCCGCCCGCCTCGGTACCCTGCGCGGCAATCACGTCCGCGCCCGCACGGGCCGCCGTGATCGCCTGCGCCACCGTTTGCACCTGAACCAACACCTTGATACCGGCCGCGTGCGCCGCCCCGATATACGGGGTCGGGTCCGCGAACGAATGGGCGATAGCCGCGACCCGCTCCTCGATTGCCACCTGCACCAGCGCTTCCACGCCCGGCGCTGAGGAGATAAATCCCACGCCGAACGGACAGCGGGTACGCTTCCGGACCGCTCGGATTTGCGCCCGCAACCAGTCGGCCCCGCCCGGCGTTGTGCCCCCAATCAGGCCCAGGCCGCCCGCTTGCGAAACGGCGGCAGCAAGGTCGGCGCCCGCCGCGCCTGCCATCGGCGCGCTGATGATGGGGTGCTCGATACCAAGAAGATCACACAGCGGAGTGTGCAGCATTTCCCTCCCTCCTGGAGGGCCGGCTACTCCGCCAGCCAGCGGCGCAAGTCCTCGACCGTTTGCCGGATGTCGCGGCTTTGTTGCTCGCCGCTGATTTCGCGCTCGATAATGAGTTCGCCCGCGAAACCTATCTCCTTCAGCCGGGCGATGAACTTCGGGAAGCCGACGCGGCCCTGGCCGGGGGGAACCTCGCGGCCCAGATGGCTCCCGTCCGTCGGGTAAAAACCGTCCTTGACGTGAACGTTCTTGACGTAGGGGCCGATTACGTCCAGGGCGTCAATGGGGTTTCCCTTGCCGTACAGGATAAGGTTCGCGGGGTCCAGGTTGATACCCATGTTCCCCGTGCCGACCGCTTCGATGGTGCGGAGCAAGACGACCGGCGTTTCCTGCCCGGTCTCGAACCAGAACGCGATCCCGCGTTCGGCGCAGTGCTCGGCGGCTTCACGAATGGCGTCCACGACGGCGGGATACTGCGAATCGGTCAGGTTTTCGGGGATGAAGCCGCAATGGGTGATGATCGCCGGCGCGCCGATCAGGGCGGCGAAGTCCGCCCAACGCTTCAGCGCCGCCACCCGCTCCGTGCGGTATTCGTCCGGGACCAGGCCCAGCGTGACCGGCCCGCGCGTGAAATTCCACTCGGCGGGACCGGGAAGCCCGGCCCACACCGCGCAGACCCGCACCCCGGTCGCCTCCGACTCCGCCGCGACCGCGCGGGCCACGGCAGGTTCCGCCAGACGCATGTTCCAGCAGGAAAGTTGGCAAACGTTCAGCCCGAACTGGCGTACGTGCTCGAAGCACTTTCCGTCCGCCGTCAGGCCGCTGATAACCCCGATGTCCATTCCGAACCCTCCTTCGCCACTACAAGCTTGAGGGTTAATGCGCGTTCGCTCGCCCGCCCTCCTTCACAAAGGGATTTTAGGACGCTCGCGTCGAATGGTTTTTCCGGCGTCGTCGGGAGTTTGCGATCAAATATGAGGAGGAAGAAGCATGAGCGGCACGGCGGGGAAAGTGTTGGGCGCGGCGATCTTCGGGGCGGGGTGGGTCGCGGGGGAGCACGCCAAAGCCTACCAGCAGTGCGCGCGCACCCGGCTGGTCGCGGTAGGCAGCCGCAACGAGGTATCGGCCAAACGGTGCGCCGAGTACGGCGGCGCGCCCGACGCCTTCCTCACGACCGAATTCGACGCGCTGCTCCAACGCCCCGACGTGGACATCGTTTCCATCACCACGCCGCCCGATCTTCATGCCGACCTGACGATGCGCGCGGCGCGGGCGGGCAAGCACGTCTGCATCGAGAAGGCCATCGCGCTGGAATGGCCGGACTGCCTGGCAATGCAGAAGGCCGTTGCCCAAACGGGCGTGAAAACCATCGTGTCATTCTGCCTGCACTGGAACCCGTCGCTGGTCAACACGAAAAACCTGATTGGGCGGGGTGCAGTCGGCAAGCCCTACTACGTCGAGGTAGATTACTGGCACCATCTCGTGCCCTCATATCCCCAGTACGAGTGGTCGGTTCGACTGCCGCAGGGCCGCTCGTCGCTGCTTTCGGCGGGCTGCCATGCCGTAGACGCCCTGCGCTGGTTCAAGGGAGCCGATAATGCGGTGACGGAAGTAACGGCCTGCTCCGTGCCGCATCAGGGCGACAACCCGGATTGGGGCTACGATCCGACTACCGTCTTTTTGTGTAAGTTCGCCGACGGTACGGCGGGCAAAGTTGCCTCAATCCTCGATTGCGAGATGCCCTACCAGTTCAACGTGAACGTCGTGGGCACGAAGGGCACGATACGCGGCAACCGCGTCTGGAGCACGGAACTCTTCCCCGGCCAAACCGACTGGGCCGTCGTTCCTACCATCCTGCCCGACAGCGGCGACGTGACCCACCACCCGTTCAGCGGCCAGATGGAGGCGTTCGTGGCCGGCATCCTCGACGACACGCCCATTCTTCCCGACCTCGACGACGCCGTCAAGACGCACGAAATCATCTTCGCCGCCGACCGCTCCGCCGCAACGGGTCAACCCGTGCGCCTGCCGCTGGAACGTTAAAAACGTTAAAGGAGACCCCGATGCCGCGCCCGCTGAGTACCATCGCCCCCGATTGGTGGGATTACACGACGCTCGACCCGGAAATCCTGCGCGACGCCGCGAAACTGACGGCCGAGGATTTGGCGCAACTCGCCCGGCCCGGCTTCGCGGTGGTTTTTTACGACACCTTGGCCGAGTTTTATCTTGCGGAGGCGCTGGAATACGTCAATGCCTGGCGGCAGGCCACGCCGGACAACCCGGTCGGCATTTGCGGCCCCATTGGTCCGACCGAGCAGTTGCCGCTCGTCGCCCGGCTGGTCAACGACCTGGACGTTTCCCTGCGCGACGCCCATTTCTGGGGCATGGACGAGTGGTTCTTAGACGGCAAGGAGGTCGCCGAAGACCATCCGCTCTCGTTCGCTCGCGCGGACCGCGAACTATGCTTCGACCGCATCCGCCCCGAACGCGCGATGCCGCCGCAGAACCTGCATTTTCCGCAAGCGGACCCGGCCAAGTACGAAGCATCCTGGAATGGCGTGCGCTGCGCGGTCATGCAGGGCGGCCAGGGTGAGGTCAAGCACTGGGCCTTCAACGATCCCCCTCGGCGCGCGGGGAAGTATCAGGACGCGCCACCCACGCCCGCCGAGTACCGAACGCTCGGCACGCGCGTTGTCGAATTGCACCCGCTCACGCTGATCCAGAACGCGCGCACGTCCGGCGGCGGCAACATTCCCCTGGTGCCCACGCACGCGATCACGGTCGGGCCGGTTCAGACCTGGCAGGCGGAGCAGGTCTCCATCTGGCATCCCGGCACGCACGACAACCCGTTCGGGATGCGTCTGACAACCCTGATGATCTCGAAAGGAATCCCCGACTCGTCCGTCCCGATGTCGCTGCTGGCCGACCACCCGAACGTTGTTTTCCACTTCTACCGCGACGCCGTCGGGACGTGCGAAGCGGAGATGCATTGACGTGACCGGCGATGATAACCGGCGCGTTCTGGCCCTCCTGCCGCACCCGGACGACATGGAAATTCTCTGCGCCGGAACGCTGATTCGCCTGCGCGACCTGGGCTGGGAAGTCCACGTTGCAACGATGACGCCGGGCGACAAAGGCTCGGCGACGCTGCCGCCCGACGAGATTGCCACAATCCGCCGGGCAGAAGCGCAGGCCGGGGCGGCGGCAGTGGGCGCGGCAAATTATCGCTGCTTGGAGTTCGCCGACTGCGAAATCGTCTTCGACAACGCCGCCCGTCGCCAGGTCGCCGCCCTGATGCGCGCCGTGAACCCGTTCCTCGTTTTCACCACGCCGCCCGACGATTACATGTTCGACCACGAAATCACGTCCCGTTTGGTGCGGGACGCCTGTTTTAACGCACCGATCCGCAACTACGAGGCCGAGGGGCAGGCCGGGCCGTCGTGGGGCATTCCCTACCTGTACTACACGGACGCCATCGAGGGGCACGACATCTTCGGCCAGCCGTCCCGCGTCACCGGCATCGTGGATATTTCCGCGCAGATCGAGCAAAAGGCGCGGGCGCTCGCCTGCCACGACAGCCAGCGCGCGTGGCTGCAAAAGCAGCACGGCATGGACAACTATCTCGAATCCATGAAGGCGTGGAGCGCGGGACGCGGTCAGGAGATCGGGGTCGCTTACGGGGAAGCGTTCTGCCAGCATCGCGGCCACCCGCATCCAGCCGACGATCTGCTCGCGCGCCTTCTGACTAACTCGTGAACGCTTGAAACAGGGCGGTATATAAGCGCAGAACCTTTTCCGGGTCCGGTCCCTGGTAGGCGCACTCATTGGAAACGTAGCCGCTGTAGCCGTCGCGCACGAGCAGCCGGAACCATTCCTGATAAAAACGCCACTCCTCCGGCCGCTCCATCGGGTGCGTGTGGATTGAGGTCAGGTAGGGCGCGAGCAGGTCATACAGCGGCGCGATTGAGGAGGCATCGGAGGGCAGCGACCAGCCCTTGCCCGCCCCGATGCGCCACTGGGAGTTGAAAACGATGCCGACGTTGGGCAGATTTGCCTCGCGCACCACCTGGGTGACGTAGATGGGATCGGTAAAACTGCCGTGCGCCTCGATGGATACCGTCACGCCGCTGGGCTGCGCGTACGCGCCCAACTCGTGCAGCGCGGCGGCGACGTTTGCCAGGACCGGTCCTCTTGACTGCTCGTCGTCCGGCACTTGATCGCCCAGCACGCGCACATGGTCGCATCCCATCCGGGCTGCCTGAGCGATCACCCGTTTCACCTGCGCGATGCTGCGTTGCCGCTCGGCCTCGTGGGGCGAATGGAACGCGCAGCAGCTGGTGAGCGAGCCAATAATCAGGCCCGCCGCCCGCATCCTCTCGGCGATTGCGTCCGCGTGCTCGTCCGAAGCATCCGCCTCAAGCCCGTGGCGCTGCTTGAAGTCCTGAAGGAACTCGACGCCCTGATAGCCCGCCGCCTGGCAAACCGCGATGATCCGGTCAATGTCCCATTCCTGCGCCGTCTGGTAGGTGTTGAGAATCCACTTCATGCCCGTGCGTCCTCCCCGAAACGATAACTGATCCGCGTTGCCGTTCAACGCGGGCAAGGGAATTCCCTCCGGCCCGCGCGCGCGCAGGGAAGGCCGTTCCTGCCGGCGAAGAAGACAGCACCCAGAAAGGGGAGAGTAAGCGCATGGCGAGCAAAGCGGTTCGCATTGGCCTGATAGGCACGGGCGGAATGGGGCAGGCGCACGTCCGACGCCTGTTGCAGATTCCGGAGGCCCGAATCGTCGCCTTGTGCGACGTCGTCGAGGAGCGCGTGAAATCGGTCGCCGAGCCGCTTCAGGTGCCGACGTTCACGGACGGCGCGCGGCTGATCGCAGACACGGAGATGGACGCGCTGTACATCTGCGTGCCCCCGGATCAGCACGGCGACCTGGAGATACAGGCCGCACAAAAGGGCCTGCATCTGTTCGTTGAAAAGCCCGTTAATCTACACCTGGACCGGGCGCTGACGATCGCCCGTGCGATCCGCGAGGCTGGCGTGATGACGCAGTCCGGCTACTCTTTCCGTTATCTGGCGAGCGGCCTGCAACTCAAGCGGTTCCTGGAAGACAAGCCGGTCGGCACGGCCAATGTTGTCCGCTGGGGCGGTATGCCCGCAACACCCTGGTGGCGCAACTACGCGCAGTCCGGCGGGCAGTTGGTCGAGATGACGACCCGTCAGGTGGACCTGCTGCGCTGGGTGATGGGCGAGGTGGAGGCGGTCTCGGCCAGTTATTCGTTTGGTCGCCTGCTCGCCGACCGGCCCGACGTGACGGTCCCGGATACGCAGACCACGCTGCTCCACTTCCGCTCCGGCGCATCGGCCACCATCAGCACCTCGTGCGCGCTGGGCAGCGCCTTTCGCGGCGAGGCGGAGTTCGTCGTCAAAGACGCGCGTGTTCTCTGGAAGACGGACGGCATTCGCGTCGAGCCGGACGGCGCGTACGTCATTCCGCCCGCGCCCGAAGAAACGCCCGGCATTGATGCCGCGTTCGTGCGCGCGGTCGCCAGCGGCAACCCCGTTTTCCTGCGCAGCCCCTACGACGATGCGCTGCGCTCGGTCGCCGTCACGCTCGCCGCGAACCGGTCCGCCGAGAGCGGCGAGCGGCTGGTCCGCATGGAGGAGATGCTGGGAACGTCTGCCTGAGAACCGGTGTAAAAAGCGGTCAAAGGAGGTTCGGTCATTTCTTCCCCAAATACTGGGCGAACCAGTCCGCCAGCAGCACAACGTCCTTCTCCATGCCCGGCCAGCCGTGCCCCTGTCCCGGCCGAACGACTAACTTATGCGGGATTTTCAACGCTTCCAGTTTCGCCATCAACCGTTGCGACTGCTGGATGGGGACGAGCGTATCCGCATCGCCGTGGATGATGAGCGTCGGGGGCGTATTCTTTGTGATGCCGTAGAGGGGCGAGAACGTGCGGGCGATCGTGTCGCGCTCGCCCTCGGTCGCTTTGTCGGGAACCGCGAAGACGTGCCAGAGCGGGCGCAGCGGTTCAAAGGTGAGTGCGCGCACGCTCTCACCCCCGTAGTTCAGAAAGTCGGTGGGCGGGAAGAACACGGCGACGGCCTGCACCTGACTCGACGCGCGCTCGACCCTATCCTTGGCCGCCGGGTCGCCGGGGCCGCCGTAGGCAGCCATCATCAACGACAGGTGCCCGCCCGCGCTGCCTCCGGCGATTCCCAGGCGGTTCGGGTCCACGCCGTAGTCGGCGGCATGAACGCGGATGAAGCGCACGGCGCGGTGGATGTCCTGCACGATTTCCGGGAGCGTGAACCTGGGCTGGCTGCCATGCACGACCTGAAAGACGGTCTGCCCCCGGTCCGTGAAGATTCGGCTCAGGCCGGGATTGATCGCGTCATGGTTGGAGACCCAGCCGCCGCTTACCATCCAGATCACCCCGATTCCGTTTGGCTTGGCGGGCTTGAAAACGTCCATCGTCAGCGCGACGCCGAGTTTGTGTTGGTACACGACATCAGGGATGCGGGTCGGCTCTTCCCGTGCGGAGTCGCCCACGCCCTGTACCCACATGCCCCGGCCGAGCGCCAGCACAAGCAGCGCCAACAATATCCTGAGGAAACCCGCTCGTCGGTTGATCATGTCTTCCTCCTCCACAGGGAACAGCAGGTCAGCCGGAAGATAACGTTGAAGAAAAGCGATAGGGTTATCGGGTGGCCGGCGTAGCAGCGCGCGTCACTTCTATAATACAGCCGGCGGGACTGTCCCCCAGAATTGAGGGCGGCGGGGGCCGCTTGCCCACTTTGCACACATTAAGAGTAGGGGAGGCAACATGGAAATAGGTTCCTGTGCAAGCCAGGTCGTCGGGGTGCACCTGGAAGCGAAGATGATCGCCCTGCACGCCCTCGGCTTCGACTTCATCGAGCCGGCGTGGAAAGGCGACGATCTGCCCCGGCTCGGTGCGTCGTTCGGGGATGAACTGCGCGTGTTGGGCAAGCGTACCGGCTGCCCCGTGCGCTCGGCGATCCTGGGGGCGTTCAGCGACGTGGGTGCGCGCCTGCGGACGCCGCAGGGCCGGGCCGTCGAACAGGACGTGCTGGCCCGCGCGTGCGATACGCTCGCGGCTGCCGGGGGCGATGTTCTTCTTCTGCCGAACTGGGCCGCCGCGAACGAATCGGATTACGATGACCTTTATACGGATTTTTTGCGCGCAGGCGGCGAGCAGGCTGCCGACCAGGGGGTGAAACTGGCAATCGAACACATCCCCGCCAGCAAGTACCGGAACACGGCCGCCCAGGTCTTTGAACTGGCGGAAAAGGTGGACCGGCCCAACGTCGGCGTGTACTTCGATATCGCCAATGGTTTGTACATCGGCGACGATCCCCTGGAAAGCGCGCGCACGGTGGCCTCGCGCGTCGTGCAGTACCACGTCAAGGGCTACAAGCACGAGCGGCCCCTGGAATCCATGCCACTGCGGGAAGTCAAAGAAATCTTCGCGGCGGCGGGTTTCCAGGGCCGTGTCGCCACCGAAATTGACCCCATCGAGAACGCGCCGGGAAGTAGCCAGACCAACGCGCACCTAACAGCCGCCCTGGCAACCCTGCGACAGCACGGGTATTGACAAGGAAGCGGAGAATCCGAGCGATGCGTGCCGACCTCAAAATCACCGATCTTCGCGTCGCCGTTGTCGCGCGCGCGCCGATGACCTGTCCCCTGATCCGCATTGATACGAACGTGGACGGTTTGTACGGATTAGGGGAAGTTCGGGACGGCGCGAGCAAAACCTACGCGCTGCTGCTCAAAAGCCGCCTTGTCGGCGAAAACCCCCTGGACGTGGATCGCCTTTTCCGCAAGATCAAGCAGTTCGGCCACCACGCACGGCAGGCGGGCGGCGTGTGCGCGGTCGAGATGGCGCTGTGGGACATCGTGGGCAAGCACTACGGCGTGCCCGTTTATCAACTGCTGGGCGGCAAGTTCCGCGATAAAATCCGCGTCTATGCCGACACCGAGATGTCGCCGGACCCGGCCGTCACCGCCGGGCAGCTCAAGGAGCGGATGGATCAGGGCTTCACTTTTTTGAAGATGGATTTCATGCGGGCGCGCCTGCGCGAGGGCGTTATCGAGACCATTTTCGGCCCGACCCGGCTTCCGCCGAACCTGACCGCCCGCGAGGTTCTGCGAACGCAGCACATGTTTACGGGCATGGAGATCAGCGACCAGAGCATCGGGCTGATCGCCGAATACGTGGCCGAGGTGCGGCGTATCGTCGGGCCGGATGTTCCGCTTGCCGCCGACCACTTCGGGCACGTCGGCGTCAACTCGTGCATCCGGTTGGGCCGGGCGCTGGAGCCGTACAACCTGGCGTGGCTGGAGGACCTGATCCCCTGGCAGCACGCCGATTTGTGGAAGCGGATCACCGAATCCATCAACCTGCCGACCTGCACGGGCGAGGACATCTACCTCAAGGAAGGCTTTGACGCGCTGTGCCGCAGCCATGCCGTGGACATCATCCATCCCGACCTGGCGACCTCCGGCGGCATTTTGGAAACCAAAAAGATCGGCGACCTGGCGCAGGAGTTCGGCATCCCGATGGCGATGCACTTTGCCGGAACGCCGGTCTCGTGCCTGGCGAACGTCCATTGCGCGGCGGCGACCGAGAACTTCCTGGTTCTGGAAAATCATTCTTTTGACATCCCCTGGTGGAACGATCTGGTGGACGGAGTCGCCAAACCCATCGTCCAGAACGGCTTTATCCCCGTGCCGGACGCGCCGGGCCTGGGAATCACCCTGAACGAGGACGTGGTCCGGGAGCACCTTTTGGAGCCGGGCTACTTTGAGCCGACGCCGGAGTGGGACGCGGAACGTTCCGCCGACCGGCTGTGGAGTTAACGCGCGACGCCGCACCGCACCCAAAACACTGAAGGAGAAAAATTGTGTCCGAACCGGAAGCCTTGAAAAAACCCGTCCATCCCAAAGAGATACGCCACCTCGACATCACCGACCTGGAGCGGATCGAACGCTTTCGCCGCGCGGGGTACGGCGGCTGCGTCTCCGATGCCCTCAACGCGCTCGGCGTGCGCGATTCGGTCTTTTCGGACCGGTTCAAGCCGCTCCGGCAGGGAATGCAGCTGGTCGGCCGCGCGCTGCCGATCAAACTGCACTCGCTGATCGAGCCGCGCACGCCCGAACACCAGAAGGCCCTGGAAGAGCGGTGGGAGGCCGAAGGCGGCCACCCGCAAAAACGCCTGATGCGCGCCGTCGCCGACTTGGAGGACGGGACCATCCTTTGCTTCGACTGCGGCGGCGACATGCAGCCTGCCCAGTTCGGGGAGATGAGCTGCCAGGTCGCTTACGCGCACGGCTGCCGGGGTATGCTGCTCGCCGGTAACTGCCGGGACACGCAGTACGTGCTCAAGATGGACGATTTTCCCCTGTTTTCCTTCGGTACGCGCCCCAACGCGTTCGGCGGCTGGGTCGTCACCGAGGTGAACATGCCGGTCTACCTGCCCGGCCACCTGACGCACTACGTCCGCGTCAACCCCGGCGACTTCATCTTCGGCGACAACGACGGCGTGCAGCTGATCCCCCAGGACCTGGTGGACGAGGTGCTCCTGCGCGTCGAGGCCACGTTCGAGTTCGAGAACAAGGAGCGCGAACTGCTCGCCGCCGGTATGTCGGTGGACGAGGTGTATCGCCAGTTCGGCGTGCTATAGCCAACCCCGCGCTTCCCGCCGCACGAAGGAAGGGATGAACCATGATCAAAATCGCGGAGGTGCTGCCGCCGGAGCCGACGCCGCTGTGGAATCTGGCCCGGCAGGCGGGGGTGGAGCACGTTGTCGGGGGACTGCCCAGGGCCGACTGCGGCCCGAACGAGCAGCCGTGGGACTTCGGCCCGTTGTCCCGGATGAAGCGGCGGTTCGACGACGCGGACCTGATCCTGTCCGTCATCGAGAGCTGGCCGCCCATGCAGAAAATCCGGCTCGGCCTGCCGGGGCGCGACGAGGAGATCGCCTGGTTCAACACGCTCGTGCAGAACATGGGCGCGCTGAACATCCCGGTTCTTTGCTACAACTTCATGGCGCACTTCGGCTGGCTGCGGACGGCCACAGACCTTCGGGGACGCGGCGGCGCGCTCGTGACGGGCTACGACCACCGTGTCCTACAGGCCAGCGGGCCGCCGCTGACGGAGTACGGCGAGGTGCCCGAAGAGCGGCTGTGGGACAACTTCGCCTGGTTCCTGGAGCGCGCCCTGCCCGTGGCCGAAGCGGCGAACGTGCGTCTCGCGCTTCACCCGGACGATCCGCCGCTTTCGCCGATTCGGGGCATCGGGCGGATCATGCGCACGGTCGAAGCGTTCCAGCGCGTGCTCGACATGGCCCCCAGCCCGTCGAACGGTTTGACGCTTTGCCAGGGCAACTTCACGCTGATGACCGAGGACCTGCCCGGCGTGATCCGGCAGTTCGGGCGTCAAGGCAAGATATTCTTCGTCCACTTCCGGGACGTGCGCGGCACGCCGGACAACTTCGTCGAGTGCTTCCACGACGAGGGCAAGACCGACATGCTGGCCTGTATGCGCGCCTACAAAGAAATCGGCTTCGAGGGCGTGCTGCGACCTGACCACGTCCCGACGCTTGAAGGCGACACCAACGATAATCCCTGCTACTCCAGCGCCGGCCGTCTTCTGGCAATCGGCTACATCACGGGTCTTCGGGAGGCGGTGTTCGGCAAGGCAGCGCAAGGGTAGATGATGAGTCCCATGTCTGCGCCAGCAACAGTACGGGTGGCGTTTGTCGCGCCCGCCGCGCGGCAACCCCACTCGCCGCGCACCGTGCTTTTCTACGATAACTTCGACCCGGCCTCGGCCCCGGATGGGCGTTACTTCGAGCGGGACGGCGCCAACGGCCATTTCGTTCGCAGCGAGGGCGACGGTTACGGCGGCCGGGGCGGGGCGATGAAATGCCAATTCGACCGGGGGCAGGTTGCGGCGGGCAGTTTGAAGGTCCTGTTCGGGAAGAACCCGTTTGGCAAAGGCATCCGCCCGCAGGAAACCTTCCGCGAAATCTTCTGGCGGGTTTACGTCAAGCATGAAACGGGCTGGGAGGGCAATCCGGCCAAGCTGGGGCGGGCAACCTGCCTGGCGGGGAGCGATTGGAGCCAGGGGTTCATCGCCCACGTCTGGGGCGGCAAGGGAAACGCGCTGTGCATTGACCCCGCGACTGGAATCCGTGACGGCCGCAAAGTCACCGACCGCTACAACGACTTCGCGCACCTGCGCTGGTTGGGCTTACAACAGGGGCAGACACCGCTCTTCAGCCCCGCCGAGTCGAGGCGGTGGGTCTGCGTCGAATCGCACGTCCGCCTGAATACCCCCGGCCGAAGCGACGGCGTGTTCGAACTCTGGGTGGACGGGAAACGGGAGGCCGCGCGAACCAACCTGGACTGGCACGGCGCGTGGAACGACTACGCCATCAACGCGGTTTTTTTGGAAAACTACTGGAACACCGGTTCGATCAAGCGGCAGGCCCGCTGGTTCGATGACTTTGTGATCAGCACGCAGCCCATCGGCCCCGTGGTCGCGGCAAACCCGCCCACGCTCGCACGCACGACGGGAACCGATGTGGCCGCCTGGGAAGCGCAGGCCGCGACGGCCCCGGAGGAAAACAAGATCGTCTGGATGTCCAAACCTGTGGATGGCGCGGCGAAAAGCCTGGCCCTGGAGGCGGCGCGGGGCGCGTTCCTGGGCAGCCGCGCCGCAAAACGGCAACTCGCCGCCGGCACGACCCACTGGCTGCGGCTGCGGGAGCGTACTGCCGCTGGTATCTGGTCCACCTGGACAGCCTGGCACGCACCGTTTCGCGCGGCACTATAAAAACCGGCCACCAGTCTCTTGGCCGAGGAAGAAAAGAAGAACGACGATGATGACCGATGAGGAAGTTCGGCAGTTCAACGAGGCTGGCGTGGTGACCATGAACACGCCGCTGACAGCCCAGGAAGTTTCCGATGCCGCAGCCGCACTGGACCAGCTGCTTCCCTTTGACGGAAACAACCATCGGCCGAGCCGGACTTGCGACTATTACGACCCCGCCTTCCTCGCCGTTACCCAGCATCCCTTTTTCGAGGAGACGGCCCGGCGCGTTCTGGACGCGAAAAGGGTCCACTTTTTCCAGAGCGCAATCCTTGCCGCTTATCCCGAACCCGGCACCCCCTTCAGTTTCTGGCAGCACGTAGATATTCAGTACCGCCGCCGCGACTTCCAGGCCGTCCCCAAAAACATCATTTGCAGTTTTTTCCTGTGGCTCACGGATGTGAACGAGAAACGAGCGCCGATGATGGTGCGCCCGGGCAGTCACCTGCTCCTGGGCGACTACCGCGAACACGATCCGGGCTGGGAGGAGGGGCCGCCGCGCGTGGCCCCGGTCCCCCTGGCACATCTCCCCGCACTTCCCTATGCCGACCCAATTCCTCTGACGGCGACAGCGGGACAGGTCAGCGTGCTCACGACGGCAACGGTCCACGGCGCGTCGGTCAACGTGGACAGCGAACCGCGCAAGAATTTTGTCCTCACTTTTACCGCAACCGATGTGATCATCGCGCTTCCTCCAGGTGAGGAAGCGCAGAAACGAGACTACCATCGCGGATTACGCGCCCGCTTGCGGCCCGAACGCGCGCACATCATCCCGGCATAATCGGGAGATTTTATGCCATGCGTGATCTTCTTATCCTCGGTGCGGGCGTCCACGGCGCCGAAATGGTCGAGATCGTCGCGCGGGTGAACGCTGCGGAGCCAACATGGAACCTGCTCGGCTTTATTGCGCCCGCACCGCAGGGAATCGGGGAAAGCCGCAACGGGTATCCCGTGCTGGGCACGCCTGCGGATTTGCCTGCCTACCCGGAAGCGTTCCTGGTTCCCGACAACGAATGGCCGCGCTCGCTCGCAGTTCCGGTGGATCGGCTCGCCTCGCTGATTGATCCGAGCGTGTTCCTGTCGCGCACGGCGATCCTCGGGACCGGCTGTGTGTTGTATCCGCACTGCTTCGTGGGGCTGAATGCCCGGATCGGGGACGCGGTCTTCTGCCTGAGCGGGAGCATAATCAACCATGGCTGTGGTCGTGCCCCTCCGACTAGTGCTTTCTTAACTTGATTATTTAATTTTGTTCTTTGACAATCGGATACAGCCGCTTCAACTTGATGCGGGCATCATCGGTCGTGAACTGCCAGTCAATACGCGTGCAGGCTGCGTTGCGCTG
>JAABUN010006265.1_pt1 | contig 13861 bp, 8 predicted proteins | sample 5559311 | NCBI WGS metagenome assembly JAABUN01 (sample SAMN10711877, study PRJNA513370) | rock metagenome | isolation source: Antarctica rocks | place: Antarctica: Victoria Land, Siegfried Peak sud | reverse complement strand
CTGGTTCGTGAGGCATTGCGGGCCCTCATCCAGCGCGAGAGCGCCCGCCGTCTGGCCAGGCTCGGTGGGACCGAGCCCGCGCTCACCTCGGCCCCCAGGCGCCGCGGCGAATCCTTGTGATCCTCGTCGACACCTCGATCTGGATAGACCACCTGAGAGCCGGGCACTCCACCCTCGTAAGGCTGCTCGAGCGCGAGTTCGTCCTGACTCATCCCTGGGTGATCGGCGAGCTCGCGCTCGGCCACCTCTCTCAGCGTCGCGAGGTAATCGGACTGCTGACCAGCCTGCCGCAGGCAACGGTCGCTACGACGGACGAAGTCCTCACGCTCGTCGAAGGCCACCGGCTCTACGGGCTCGGGATCGGCTATGTGGACGCGCAGCTCCTTGCGGCGACGCATCTGACCCCTGACGCAGAGCTCTGGACCAGCGACCAGCGCCTCGCCGCTGTCGCCTCGCGCCTGGGCTGCGCCGTCGATCCGGTAGCCCCCGTCGCCGACGGGCGGTAGACCAGCGACGCGTCAGGTACCGCAGCCGGTTCCTCAGGTGGACCTCATTCAGGCGTCGCGGCCGTGCCTTGACGACGGTGCGGGCAGCAGCTCCAGCTGGTCCTCCCAGGCACAGCCCTTCGCTTGATGTCCTCGTCGAGGGCAACAATGAGATTCGCTTGCCCAGGGCCGACGCCGGGACAACGTCGTCGCAACGACGAACCTCGTCACGGACGACGCCGACGGCGCGGATGTCACTGGCTGCGGTCACAACCCGCCAACGCTGCTCGGGCGGCTCGGCGCAATGTTAGCCGGACACCTCGAATAGTTTCGATGCATCAAAAGCATTTCGCCCGCCGCGAACCTTTGCAGTGATCTCCGAAAGACGCGGTGCCGCCGTATAGTAGGTGCCTCTCTTCTGCCCATGCTGGATCAGCAGTCGCGACTGGACCATTGCGCGTAGGTCAGTGGTCGCCACCTGGTTCGAGATCTGCTCGTCCCAGCCGCGAAGGTGTGTCCTGTAGCTACCGTTTCGGATCCTCAGTCCGATGGCGGCGTCGAAGAGTGCCGCCATGGCTCGGCCGGGCAGGTGGCTGCCCTTGCGGATCTCATCAAGCTCCGCCCATATTTGCTCCGACTCACGAATGCGGCGCAACACGCTCAGGGCCTGAATGTAGTGCGCCGTGAGGCAGTACCGTACCCACGGTCGGGCGTCACTGTCGGGCCGCCACAATCCCTGCCCCACCTTGGCTAGAATCGCGTAGTAGGTGTCGGTGTTTCTGCCGAGGTACTCCTCAACGCTGCACAGCTCCGGCGCGAGGATGCGCTCGCGGGCGAGCACGAGGGTCTGGAGCGCCCGTGCCATACGTCCGTTGCCGTCCCGGAACGGATGGATCATCACCAGGTTCAGATGCGCCATGGCGGCCCGGACCATTGCCGGCGTGTCGTGGTCAAGGGAAAGTGCATCTACAAGCTCCGCTATCAGACCGGGAACCAATCGCTCAACCGGTGCCTGGTAGACGATCTCTCCGGACGCATCGCTCCTGATCCAGATCGGCCCCGGGCGCCACAGTCCGGGGCCAGCGTCGAGCGAATGCTCAGTCATCATGAAGTGAAGGCTGCGGATCAAGGTCGAGCTGTACTCGAAGTGGGCATCGCCGGCCAGTTGGATGACGTAGGTCATGGCCCGTCGGTAGCCCAACACCGCTTGCCGATCCACCCCCGCCGCTTCCGCCGGTTCCTCGCCCTCCACGGCCGCAATGGCGTCCTCGACCGACACGTTGTAGCCCTCGATGCTGTTGGACGCCTGGATAGCGCGGGCGGACAGGACGCGCCGGACCGAGCCCACCCAGCGGCGTGGCTCGGCCACGTAGTAGCGGAGCCGGTTTCGCAGCTCCTCGATGTGGGCCAGGGCGGCAAGCTCCTCCGACCGCACCTCCGGCGTGTCGTAGATCATTCGGGGCGTCCTCGTGCCGCGTTGATATATCGATATAGACAGTTGCAGGAACTGATAGTATCAGTCCTGTCCGACCATCGACGCTCGGCGCGACCAGTTGCCTGGCCGCTCCGGGGCGCGGGAGCGTGGCACATTGTCGGGGGCGAACGCGGGGTCGGGCCGCCGCGCTGCGCCCAGGGCCGATCCCCACACCGCCAACGGAGATGATGCCCGGATGAGCATGGGGATGCCGCTGCGCGACGTCATCACGATCCCGGAACGAATCAGCGCCGGCGACTACGTCCTCAAGCTGACGGAGGGCGTACAGGACGCGGCGCACGCAAGGGCGACGCTGGCTGAGTACGTCGTCACGCCTGAGCTCGCGCAGAACTTCGACCAGGCGCTGGCACTCATCAAGGGGGCGCTGGACCGGCAGCGCAGCGACGGAGCGTTCCTGCACGGCTCCTTCGGTTCCGGCAAGAGCCACTTCATGGCCGTTCTCCACCAGCTCCTCGGCCACGACCCCGACGCTCGGTCGATCGAGGGCCTGGCGTCCACGGTGGCGAAGCACGACGGGTGGCTGCACCAGCGCAAGCTGTTGCGCCTGACCTATCACCTCATCGGTGCGACGAATCTCGAGTCGGCCGTGCTCGGGGGCTACGTCGACCAGATCCACCGCCAGCATCCCGACGCCCCGCTGCCCGAGGTGCACGTCACCGACGCCCTCCTCGACGACGCCGACCGCATGCGCGTCACCCTCGGCGACGAAAAGTTTTTCGCCGGCCTCGGCGGCCAGGACGCCGACGGGTGGGGCAGCTTCGGCGGCGGCTGGGACGCGGCGTCGTACGACGTAGCACGCGTCGCTCCCGTCGGTCACGACGACCGCGGCCGCCTGGTCAGCGACCTGACAGCCACCTACTTCCGAGCCTTCACGGCCGGCGCCGGATATCTCGATCTTGATCGTGGGCTGGCCGCGATGGCGCGGCACGCCCAGAGCCTCGGCTACGACGCGGTCGTGCTCTTTCTCGACGAGCTCGTGCTGTGGCTCGCGAGCCGGATCGGCGACACGGATTTTGTCTCCAGTGAGGGGGCGAAGGTCGCCAAGCTCGTCGAGGCCGCCGACGCGCGCCGCCCCATCCCGCTGGTGTCCTTCATCGCCCGGCAGCGCGACCTCAAGGACTTCCTCGGCGAGCACGTGCCGGGCGCCGAGCGGCTGGCCTTCGGCGAGACGTTCCGCTGGTGGGAAGATCGGTTCAACAAGATCACATTGGGGGACAGCAACCTCCCGGTCATCGTCGAGAAGCGGCTGCTCAAGCCGAAGCCTGGCGGGGCGGCTGCCATCGACGCCGCCTTCGCGAAGGTCACCCGACGGGGCGACGTCTGGAACGTCTTGCTCCAGGGTTTGAACACCGACGGTCACGGCGGCGCCGACCAGACGGCCTTCCGGCGCACCTACCCCTTCTCCCCCGCACTGGTCGACGTCCTCGTCGCGCTGTCCGGGATGCTGCAGCGAGAGCGGACCGCACTCAAGGTCATGCAGCAGCTGCTCGTCGACGGCCGGAGTGAGCTGACGGTCGACGACCTCATCCCGGTCGGCGACGTCTTCGACGTACTCGTCGAGGGTGGCGAGATGCCGCTCACAGCCGAGATCGCGCAGCACTTCGTCTCCGCACGCACGCTCTACTCCGAGAAGATCCGGCCGCTCCTCCTCGCCACCCACGGCCTCGAGGAAGACGCCGTCGCGGCGCTCCCCCGCACCCATGCCTTCCGTGCCGACGACCGGCTCGTCAAGACGCTGCTACTGGGCGCCCTGGCGCCCAATGTGGCAGTCCTTCGCACGCTGACCGCGAGCCGGCTGGCAGCGCTCAACCACGGCACCATCGCGACCCCGCTGGCCGGAACGGAAGGCACCGTGGTCGTGCGCAGGCTGCGCGACCTCGCTGCCGACGTCGGCGAGATCCGGCTCAGCGACGACAGCCGTGATCCGATCGTCTCCGTCGAGCTGGCCCGCGTTGACTACGAGAGCGTCGTCGAGCGGGTCCGCAACATCGACAACACCGGGGAACGCCGGCGGCTGCTGCGCGACCTGGCCTTCACCTCGCTGGGCATCTCCACGGCCGAGACCCTGTCCAGCCAGCTCAGCCACTCCGCCGTGTGGCGCGGCAGCCGGCGCACCATCGACGTCGTCTTCGGCAACGTCCGCGACCGCCACGAGCTGCCGGACTCTTCGCTGCTCGCGGAGAACGACCGGTGGAAGCTCGTCGTCGACTTTCCCTTCGACAGCGAAGCGCGGACGCCGGCCGACGACCACGCCCGCATCGAGAGGATGCGGGCTGGAGGCACCACCAGCCGCACGGTGTGCTGGATCCCGGCCTTCCTGACCCCGGAGCGCGAGCGGGACCTCGGCGAGCTGGTCTGCCTCAACTACCTGCTGGCCGGCTCCGGTGAGCGGTTCGAGAGCAACGCCGTTCAGCTCTCGGTGCAGGACCGGGCGCAGGCGAAGGTCATCCTGGGCAACCGGCAGTCGTCGTTGCGCCAACGGCTTCTCGAGGTGCTCCAGCAGGCGTACGGCGCCGCCAAGATCCAGCCGGGCAACATCGACACGTCGTACGGCGAGCCACGCTTCTTCGCGACGCTAGACGTGGGCTTCGATCCGGGTCCGCCGGTCGGCGCCCGGCTGCAGGACGCCTTCGACCACCTCGTCGACCAGATGCTGAGCCACCAGTTCCCCGACCACCCGCTCTTCGAGGCGGAGGTCCGCCGTGCGGACCTGGTTCGGGTGCTCGACTACGTCACCCGGGCGGTTGGCCAGCCCGGCGGCCGGGTGCCGGTGGAGCAGCCGCACCGGGCGACGCTGGCCCGGATCTGCAACCGGTTGAAGCTCGGCGAGATGCTGGAGGCGCACTTCCTGTTCTCCGCCGACACCTTCCCGTGGCGCAACCACTTCGTGCAGCAGGCCGCCCAGGAAGGGCTGGGCGACGCGATCCCCGTCGCCCAGCTCTACGCCTGGACCGACCTGCCCCGGGCGCGCGGCCTCGACCGGCTGGTGAAGAACCTCCTCGTCGCCGCCTACGCGCTGCTCAGCGACCGGGCCTGGTACCGCGCCGGTGCGCCGGTGTCGCCGCCCCCGCTGGAACAGATCACCGGGCAGCACGAGCTGCGCCAGCCGCGGCTGCCGGCGGAGGCGGTATGGGCCGCCACCGTACGACGCTCGGCGGCGCTCTTCGGCGTCTACGGCGGGGACCTGCGGTCGGCGGCCAACCTCTCGACGCTGGCCGCCGGCGTACGGGCCAAGGCCACCGCCCAGGCCGGCGCGGCGCGCGACCTGGTGACCGCGCTCGAGACGAGGACGGGTGCCCTCGGGCTGACCATCGACGCGACTTCCGGGCGGTTGGCCACCGCGCGTAATGCGGCCGGGCTGGTCGAGCGGCTGGCTCGGGAGAGTGACGACGTGACGCTCGTCGAGGTGCTGGCCGATGCCGTGCTTCCCGCCGAGGACGCCGTGGCCGCCAGGTCGCTGTCGTCGGCGCCGGAAGTGACCGCTGCAATTGCCGGCACGCAGTGGTCCCTGGTCGACGCGCTACGGACCATCGCCGACGAGCGGGCTGACCGGGCGCGGGCGATCCTGGACCAGCTGCGGACCGCTGCCAGCCACGACGAGCACGCCGAAGCGCTCGCTCCCGTTCTGCGAAGCGCGGTGGCGACCGCGGCGGCACTGCTCGCCGAAGGCACGCCGACGCCGTCCCCACGGCCGACACCGCCCGCACAGCCGATGCCACCGGACGGCACGATCTCCGGGGAGGCCCGCGGGAATCTCGACAGCGTCGTGGCTGAGCTCACCGCAGCCGCCGAGAAGCACCCAAGCGCGACCTTGCATGTCCGGTGGGACATCGAGCCGTGACGCTGGCCACCGCCACCCTTCCTGTGGTGCGGGCGCTGATCCGCAAGCTGCGAGCGAAGCCGGAGCACGGTCGGGTGGTCGGCATCCACGCCGAGCCGGTCTGGCACCACACACCGATGCTCACCGTCGACGGCACCGAGGTGAAGGTGCGGGCCTGCGTGTCACCGCTCGCCGTCCGCGAGGCGCTGGTGGAGCACCGGGACGAGGAAGCCGGGACCTACCTCGTCGTCCTGACCGACTGCACAGCCGACGATCTCGGCACCGCGATCCGGGCGCACTTCGCCGGCAACCGGCTCGTCGAGGTCGACCTGTGGGAGACCGTCCAGGAGTCCTTCCGGGGGCAGGTCGAGCCGGCGTTCGTGGCCCGCGACAAGGTTTGGGCACCCGCGGCCCTGGTCGAGCACGAGCCGGCGGCCGGCTGGCCGGCCGCTCCCGGCGGCAGGCTGACCCGCGACTTCGCCCTGGGCCAGCTCGCCGGCGCAGTCCTGGGTGTGGCTGCGGACCACGTCGACGCCGCGGCGCTGCTGCGGTGGAGCGCGGACCCCGTTGCGGTACGCCGTTACCTCGAGCTGCCGGATCCGGTCCGGGTCGGGCTCGGCGGCTGGCTGATCGAGCGCACCGGGCCGGCCGGCGAGTTGACGCTGCGGGCCGCGGCGGCCGGGTCCGCCGCAGACGCGACGGCCCTGGCCCTCGTGGCCGACCTGCTGTGGCATGACGAGGCCGACCCGGCCGGAGTCGGCATGGCCCGCGGCATGTTCGCGGCCCGCCTCGGGGGTCAGCCGCCGTCAACACAGCAGGCGGTGACCTGGGGACGGGTGGCCAAGGTGCTCGTCTCCGCCGAGCTCGCGGAGGGAGTGCCGTCGGCGACGGCCGCCGTCGAGCGGGCTGAACGCCTGCTGGCGACCCTGGGCGCGCAGTCCGTCTTGCCGCTCTCCCGCTTCCTGCCCGGCTCTCTCGACCGGCGCCTGCGCGCCCTCGCCGCCGCGTTGCGGGCGACCCTGCCGGAATTTCCGTCCACCGCGTTGGGCTCGATGGAGGCCGCGCTCGACGCGGTGCAGGACCACGAGCTGGCCGCCCGGGACGCCCGGGTCGAGACCGCGACGATGGCGGTACGGCTCACCCGGTGGCTCGCGCAGAGCGTGGTCACCGGGGCGCCGGCCGGCGAGCCGGACACCCTCGCCGCAGCGCTGGACCGGCAGGCGCGGATCGACGCCTGGGTCGACCGGGCCCAGGCCGACGTGTTCACCGGCGACCAGGACCGGGACGTCACCGCCGCGTACGCCGCGCTCGCGGCCGTGGCGGCGCGGCGGGCCGGACACGACTCCCAGCTCGCCACGCTGCTTGCCGAGGCCACCAGCTCCGATGCCGACCTGGGCCGCATCATCCCGGTCGAGGAAATGCTGGCGGCCGTCGTCCGCCCGCTCGCGCAGGGCGAGCGCGGCGTCCTGCTCGTCGTCATCGACGGGATGAGCACCGGGGTGGCGACCGAGATCGGCGACGGGCTCGCCGCGCGGCGCTGGACCGAGCTCGTCGACGGCGCGCTGGGCGGGCGGCAGGCGCTGCTCCCGGCGCTGCCGACGCTGACCGAAGTCTCCCGGACCAGCCTGCTGACCGGAGGGCTGCGGGTAGGCCACGCGGCCGAGGAGAAGCGGCACTTCGCCGACGCCGTAGGCCTCGCCGCGCGGCTGTTCCACAAGGACGACCTGCGCGCCCCCGCCGGCGCCGCCCTGGCGCCCGAGGTGACCGCCGCCGTCGCCGACCCGGCCGTGCGCGTCGTCGGCGTTGTCCTCAACACCGTCGACGACACCCTCCACCACGTCGACCCTGGCGGTACGACGTGGACGCTCGAGAGCGTGCAGCATCTTCCCGCGCTGCTCGACGCGGCCCGGGCGGCCGACCGCGTCGTGGTGCTGACCAGTGACCACGGCCACGTGATCGAGCGCGGCAGCACGCTGAGGTCGCACCGGGACACCTCGTCCCCCCGCTGGCGACCGGCCACCTCGCCGGCCACCGATGGCGAGATCACGGTCAGCGGGCGGCGGGTCCTGCTCGGGAACGGTTCGGTGGTTCTGCCCTGGCGCGAGGACCTGCGCTACGCCGGAAAGTGCGCGGGCTACCACGGCGGCGCGTCGGCCGCGGAGGTCGCCGTACCGATCATCGTGTGCATCCGCGGGCCGGTGTCCTCGCTGGCCGGCTGGGTGCCGGCACCACCGCCGGCGCCGGCCTGGTGGCACAGTCCGCTCGCGCCCGAGCGACCTCGGGTCGTGGTCGCGGCACCGGCAGCCGACCAGCCCACCCCGACGCTCTTCGACGAGCCGGCGCCGTCTCGGCCCGAAACGGCGGACCCGGTAGCGGCTCTGCTCGACGCGCTGCTGGCCTCGCCGGTCTACGCCGACCAGCGCCGCCGGACCGGCCGCAGCGCGCCCGACGATACGAGGGTGCGGGCCCTGCTCACCACGCTGCTGCGCAACGACGGGCGCCTGCACGAGGTCACCCTGGCCGGCACCGCACAGGTCCCGGCGGCGCGGCTGCGCAACGTGATCGCCGCCGTCCGCAAGCTGCTCAACGTCGAGGGCTACGACGTCCTCAGCGTCGACGCCGACCAGGTGACGGTCGTGCTCGACGTACCGCTGCTGCGGGAGCAGTTCGGCCTCGGCGGCTGGCCGTGACTACGGGTATCAGCGAGCGGCGTCGGCGCGAGGTCATCGAGGCGCTGCGGCGCGGAACCGTGCCGTCGCACGGGCTCGACGTGCTCGCCGTGGGGCTGGACCGCTTCGTCCCGGCGATCGACGCCGAGCTCGCCACGGTGGCCGTCGGCGGCTCGTCGTTCAAGGCGGTCCGCGGCGAGTACGGCGCCGGCAAGACCTTCTTCGCCCGCTGGGTGGAGGAGCGGGCCAAGCAGCGCGGGATGGCCATCGCCGAGGTGCAGATCTCCGAGACCGAGACCCCGCTGCACCGGCTGGAGACGGTGTACCGGCGGGTCACCGAGTCGCTGGCCACGGCGGAGCTGCCGCCGAGCGCGCTGCGACCGCTGCTCGACGCGTGGATGTTCACCCTCGAGGAGGACGCGCTCGCGGGCGGCACCGTCCGTGAGTCCGACTCCGAGGCGCTGGACGCGGCGGTGACCAGCCTGCTCGAGCGCCGGCTCGCCGAGGTCAGCCGCAGTGCGCCATCGTTCGCCGCCGCACTGCGCGGCTTCCGGCTGGCCTGTGCTCGGGACGAGGTCGCCGTGGCCGACGGTCTCGTCGCCTGGCTCGGCGGCCAGCCGAACGTCGCCGCGTCGGTGCGGCGGAACGCCGGCGTGCGGGGCGAGCTCGACCACTTCGGTGCCCTCGGGTTCTTGCAGGGACTGCTCACAGTGCTGCGGGACTCCGGCCACCCCGGCCTGCTCGTCGTACTGGATGAGGTCGAGACCCTGCAGCGGGCCCGCTCCGACGTACGGGACAAGGCCCTCAACGCGCTGCGGCAGCTGATGGACGAGGTGGACTCCGGACGCTTCCCCGGCCTCTATCTCATGGTGACCGGCACGCCGGCGTTCTTCGACGGGACGCAGGGGGTGCAGCGGCTGCCGCCGCTGGCTCAACGCCTCGCCGTCGACTTCACGGCCGACTGGCGCTTCGACAACCCCCGGGCGGCGCAGCTGCGGCTCCCGGGCTTCGGGTTAGCTGGGCTCAACGAGCTCGGACGCAAGGTGCGCGACCTCTACGCCGTGGGCTCCGAGGCCCCGGACCGGATCCGCACCCTGGTCGACGACGCGTACGTCGACACGCTCGCCCGCGCCGTCACCGGCCGGCTCGGCGGCCGGGTCGGGATCGCGCCCCGGGTCTTCCTCAAGAAGCTCGTCGGCGAGGTGCTCGACCGGGTCGACCAGTACCCCGACTTCGAGCCACGACGGGACTACGGGCTGACGATCACGCGCGGGGAGCTCAGCGAGGTCGAGCAGAACGCGTTCGTCGGCGCCAGCGCACGCTGCGTCGACGAGGTGGAGCTCTAGCCGGTGGCCGCCGAGCAGCTGCAGCCCGTCCTTCTCCATCACATCGTCAACACCCTGGGCTGGCCGGCACTGCGCCCGCTCCAGGAGCAGGCCGTCGGGCCGATCCTCGACGGGTACGACGTCCTGCTGCTTGCGCCGACGGCCGGCGGCAAGACCGAGGCCGCGGTGTTCCCGCTGCTGTCGGCGATGACCACACAAGGTTGGCGCGGAACCTCCGTGCTCTATCTCTGTCCGCTGCGCGCCTTGCTCAACAACCTCGAGCCACGGCTGTCGTCGTACGCGTCGTGGATCGGTCGCACGGTTGGCCTCTGGCACGGCGACACCGCCGACAGCCGACGGCGGCGGATGCTGATCGAGCGACCGGACGTGCTACTGACGACCCCCGAGTCGCTCGAGTCGATGCTCGTGTCGACCCGGGTCACCCCCCGAGAGCACTTCGCCGGCCTGCGTGCGGTCGTGGTCGACGAGGTGCACGCCTTCGCCGGCGACGACCGTGGGTGGCACCTGCTCGCCGTACTCGAGCGCCTGAGCCGGCTCGTCGGCCAACCGGTGCAACGGATCGGACTGTCCGCAACGGTGGGCAACCCCGACGAGCTCCTGCACTGGCTGCAGGGGTCGGGCGCCGGTCGACGGCCGTCCCGGGTCGTCGCTCCAGACCTGCTCCCAACGCCGGGGCGCCCGGACGGCGAGGTGACGCTCGACCACGTCGGCAGCCTCGAGAACGCGGCGAAAGTGATCGCCGCGCTGCACGGCGGCGAGAAGCGGCTGATCTTCTGCGAGAGCCGGCGCGCGGTCGAGGAGCTGGCGGTCGGGCTTCGCTCCCGAGACGTGCAGGCCTTCGTGTCTCACTCGTCGCTGTCCGTCGACGAGCGGCGCCGCGCCGAGCAGGCCTTCGCCGAGGCACGGGACTGCGTCATCGTCTCGACCTCGACCCTCGAGCTCGGCATCGACGTCGGGGACCTCGACCGGGTGGTGCAGGTTGATGCCCCTCGCAGCGTCGCGTCGTTCCTGCAGCGACTCGGACGCACCGGTCGCCGGCGCGGGACGCACCGCAGCGCGCTCTTCCTCGCTACCACGGACGAGGCGCTCCTGCAGGCCGCCGGGCTCCTCCACCTGTGGTCCCAGGGCTTCGTCGAGCCGGTAACCGCCCCGGCGTCGCCCCGGCACATCGCCGCGCAGCAGCTCCTCGCGCTCTGCCTTCAGGAGGGTCGAGTCGGCGAGCACACCTGGCCGGAGTGGTGGGCCAGCCTGCCGTTGCATGACGAGACGAGCCCGGAGGTCGTCGCCTGGTTGCTCGAGTCCGGTCATCTGGAACGGGACTCGGGGATGCTGTTCATCGGCCCGCAGGCCGAACGGCGCTACGGACGCAAGAACTTCCTCGAGCTGCTCAGCGTCTTCACGGCCAGTCCGGAGTTCGTCGTCCTGCACGGCCGGACCGAGATCGGCTCGGTGGACCCGCTCGTTCTCACGCGCAAGGCGAATGGGCCGCGCATCGTCGTACTCGCGGGACGGTCCTGGACCGTGACCCACATCGACTGGCGGCGCCGGCGGTGCCAGGTGGAACCGGCCGAGGAGCGGGTGCGCATGCGCTGGAGCGGTACGGCGGCACCGCTGTCCTTCGAGATGTGCCGGGCCCAGCGGGACGTGGTGCTCGGCGCCGATCCTGAGGTCACCCTGTCCCGGCGAGCCGCGGCGGGTCTGGCCCGGGTGCGGGAGAACCGCCGCTCGCTCGTGACCGCCGATGGCACCGTCGTACGCCGGGACGGCGACGTGTGGTGGTGGACGTGGGCGGGCGCCCGGGCGAACGCCACGCTCGCCGCCTGGCTGCCCGGGGTCGTCGACCCGGATCTGCGCTATGACAACCTGCGAATCCGGTTACGCCAAGAGGTGACGCCGGATGTCTTGGGTGGCTTCGAGGCCACTGCCGACGATGGAGCCGTCCTGCCCGCGGTTAGTGACGAGGCCGTGGCCGGGCTGAAGTTCAGCGACGTCCTGCCGGTGCAGCTGGCGCGGCGGACTGTGGCCATGCGGCTTGCTGATCCCTTGGCGGCGCGGCGGGTGGCTGGCGAGCGTCGGACCTGGGTCGCAAGCGGTGATCAGGAGTAACCGCGTGTCGCGGTGCTGCCTGAAGTTAGTTGGCCGCATCCCCGGCCAAGGTTCTCGTCGAGCTTGAGCCTCACGCTACGTCGACGAAATGACCGCCAGCCAGTTTGGACCCATAGGCGATACAGGCCAGCACATCATCCGCTTCCAGCCCCGGGTACTCGGTCAGAAGGTCGGCGAAGCTCGCCCCCTCCGCGAGCATGCCGAGCACCAGTGAAACCCAGATCCGGTGGCCTTTGACACACGGCACGCCGCCACATACGGCCGGGTCCACCGCAATTCTGTCGAGCAGGTCCACCCGCATGTCACACCATTTTCCCGCGCCCAGTCGAAACCCATTCCCCGCCCCGCTGCACCATCGGTCAGCGCGTCAGCTACAGCGAATGCATCAAGAGCCTACCGAGGGCAGCTCCCGGTTGACCACAGCCAGGCGGCTGGTGGTAAACCCGCGGGCAGATAGCCGGCGCTCCGCGGACGGGCCGGACCTGCGCGGGAGCCGGCCGGCACCCCGACCGACCGTGACATACCGTCGAACCATGGACACCGGACGGCGCGGACTGGCGTACGGCTTCGCGGCGTACCTGCTCTGGGGGCTGTTCCCGCTGTACTGGCCGCTGCTGGAACCGGCGGGCGCGCTGGAGATCCTCTCGCACCGGATCCTCTGGTCGGCGGTTGTCGTGGCCGGGCTGCTGGCCGCCCGCGGCCGGCTCCGCGGCCTGCGGCGCCTCCCCCCTGGCGCGGCTCTGCGGCTGACACTGGCCGGCGGGATCATCGCGGTCAACTGGGGCGCCTACATCTGGGGCGTCATCAACGCCCACGTCGTGGAGACCTCGCTCGGCTACTTCATCAACCCGCTGGTCTCGGTCGCTTTCGGGGTGGTGCTGCTGCACGAGCGGCTGCGCCGCTTGCAGTGGTTCGCGATCGGGATAGGGACGCTCGCGGTGGTCGTGCTCACGGTCGACTACGGCCGCCCGCCCTGGCTGGCGCTGCTGCTGGCCGGCAGCTTCGGCACCTACGGCTACCTCAAGAACCGGGTCGCGGTCGGGGCCGCCGAGGGGCTGCTGGTGGAGAGCGGCGTGCTCGCGGTGCCGGCGCTGGCCGTGCTGGCCGTCCTCGGCGTCCACGGCGGCCTCACCTGGTCGGGACACGGTGCCGACCACGACCTGCTGCTGATGAGCGCGGGCCTGGTCACCGCCGTACCGCTGCTGTTCTTCGCCGGTGCGGCCCGCCGGCTGCCGCTGTCGACGGTGGGACTGCTGCAGTACGTCGCACCGGTGCTGCAGTTCGTGACCGGGGTGCTGGTGCGCCACGAACCGATGCCGCCGGGCCGGCTCGCGGGGTTCGCGCTGGTCTGGGTCGCCCTGGTGATTCTCACCGTGGACGGCCTGCACCACCGGTCGCGCAACGGGCGGGCCGAGGTGGCGGCTGCGCCCGAGCCGCTGGTGCTCAGCCAGCACGTTCGCTGAGCCCCCGGGGTCACAGCAGCCGCAGCCCCAGCAGCGTGGCCACGGACGCCTGCGCCTCGTCCCGGGAGGCGAAGCCCGTCTCCTCGCCCGCCTCAGCCAGCCGGGGCAGGGTGAGTACCGCAGTGGCCAGGTGCCAGGCGTCCATCGCGCGAATCACGTGTCGACGTACGAGGCGCAGCGCATCAGCCTCGACATCTCGCTGGGTGGCCCCCACCACCGTCACCGGCCCGTCCTCGCCCAGGTCGGCATCGAGCAGGGCCAGCAGGCCCGGCTCGTCCCCGCGGCCGGCACGCGCCGCCCGCACCAGAGCGCCCGAGACCTCGACCCGGCTCCATGTCCCGGTGACGAGCGCGATGTCGGAGTTCGCCAGCAACGCGGCTGCCTCGTCGTGACCGCTCTCGTCGCGGAGATAAGCCCGGGCGAGAACCGAGGAATCCAGGTACGCGATCAGGGCCGGTCGCGTTCCTCGGCCAGCAG
>JAABUN010006264.1_pt1 | contig 13864 bp, 13 predicted proteins | sample 5559311 | NCBI WGS metagenome assembly JAABUN01 (sample SAMN10711877, study PRJNA513370) | rock metagenome | isolation source: Antarctica rocks | place: Antarctica: Victoria Land, Siegfried Peak sud | reverse complement strand
GCGAACTTGGTTGTAAGGGTTTGGACGGCTTAGCTTTTCGTGAACCTATGGCATCTGCCAAGGGCTGCCGAAGTGGCCTGGTTTTACTCCGCCCGGTGGCCTGAAATTGGACCGCCCTATACAGATTGGCGGCGCTGCCGGGTCGGGCTCGACTATCACGTGGCGATCGACAAGCACTTCTACTCCGTGCCGCACCAGTTGCTGCGCCAGGAGGTTGAGGCGCGGATCACCGCCGGCACGGTCGAGCTGTTCCACCGCGGCCAGCGGGTGGCCAGCCACGTCCGCAGTGCCGGCCGGCATCGGCCGAGCACGGCCGTCGAGCACATGCCGAGCGCACACCGCCGCTACCGGGACTGGACGCATGACCGCATCCGGCGTGAGGCGGGGGCGATCGGCGACGACACGGCGACGCTGTTGGACCTAATCCTGCGCTCCCGTCCGCATCCCGAGCAGGGGTTTCGCGCCTGCATCGGCATCCTCGGCCTGACAGGCCGCTACGGCGCCGAGCGGGTCGACGCCGCCTGCGCCCGAGCGCTGGCCCTGGGCACGCGCTCCTACACGTCGGTCGCCACCATCCTGAAGAACCGCCAGGACCAAGCCGTCGGCAGCGCCGAGGCGCCCAGCCTGCTGCACGAGAACATCCGCGGCCCTGGCTACTACCATTGAGGAGAGCGCCATGCTGACCCACCCCACCGCCGAGCGCCTGCGCGACCTTGGCTTGGCTGCTATGGCCAACGCGTTCATTGAACTGCAGGGCACGGCCGAGGCCGCCGCGCTGTCGCGCGAGGACTGGCTCGGCCTGCTGGTCGACCGCGAGGCGACCAGCCGCGACGACAAGCGCCTGGCCCGCCGGCTGCGCGAGGCCAAGCTGCGGCAGGCAGCCGTGATTGAGGATACCGACTTCCGCACCCCGCGCGGCCTGGACCGGGCACTGTTCCTCCGCTTGGCAAACTGCGGCTGGATCCGCGAGCACGCCCACCTGGTGATCGGCGGGCCAACCGGGGTGGGCAAGAGTTGGCTCGCCTGCGCGCTCGGCCACAAGGCGTGCCGGGAGGGCTATTCCGTGCTCTACAAGCGGGCGCCGCGCCTGTTCGCCGATCTGGCCACCGCCCGCGGCGAGGGCCGCCTGCCACGGCTACTGGCCGCCCTCGAGCGCACCCGCCTGCTGATCATCGACGACTGGGGGCCGGAACCGCTGAGCGCCGAGCAGCGCCGGGACCTGCTGGAGATCGTCGACGACCGCTACGATAAGGGCTCGCTGCTGATCACCAGCCAGGTTCCCGTGTCCCGCTGGCACGAGGTGATCGGGGATTTGACGCTCGGCGACGCCATCCTGGACCGCGTCGTCCACCGCGCCCACCGCCTCGAGCTGAAGGGCGCCAGCCTGCGCAAACAGCAGAGGGCCGGAGCCGCTGCGAGCTTGACGGAGGCCGCGGCCAGCTGACACACCCAAACCCGTCAGTGACATCGCCTCAACGCCCGTCACCACGCCCGGCACTGCCCCGCTCAGGCAAGGCCAGCGCGTGTTCAGGATCGCCGGATCAGGCGTTCACGATGGACCGGATTGGCCGTTCACGATCACCGGAATACGCAGGTGGTGGCCCTGCTCTCGTCGAGGAAGACCAAGCGGGTGGCGTCCAGGCCGGGCTGCATGGCCGCCCAGGCGCGCCGCGCTACCGCTACGTCGTCACGGTCCTGCTCGGCCGCGCGGACCTGCTTTTTCTGCGCGGCAGCCCCAGCCGGGACAGGGTGCGCCACATCGCCGCGTGGCCGACCATGGCCGCCTGCGTCTTGGCCACTCAGGCGCGCAACCCGCTCACCGTCGCGCATGGCCGGGCCGCCACCTCGGCACGGCTCGCCGCATGGTGCGGCTCCAGCCGGGGCAGGACGTGGTTGCACCGCGGCCGGGCCGACGCCCCACCACCATCGCGCAGCCGTTGCCGCGCCTTGACCACGCAGGACACGCTCAACCCGAAGCGCGTTGCCACCGCCCGCGACGGTCGCCCGCTGTCCCCCCAGCAACCGGTCCCGCAGGCCCTGTCCCAAAGCCTGCCCACGTCGCCATGCCATCCAGCGCCTCCGGCCCGCACCAGAAACCTCTGCATCACAGCCGCAATCCGTACCGGAAGAGCTAATCGATGCCAGTCCGCCTGATTCCCCTCTAAGGTGGGATCACGGCACGGGGCGGGCGCTCGCAGCCCTCCCGTCGCCTGCCCGGGATCGGCAGAGGCCGGACGTGGACGGTGCGTCACCCTTGCCCGAAGATCGTTCCACTCCAAAGGACATGAGCCATGCGCCTCCACGCCGGACGCGTCCTCCTTTCCGCGAGCGACCTGAACACCTTCCTCGGATGCCGACACGCCAGCGCCCTCGACCACCGGGCCGACATCCTCGGAGAGCCCCTGGAGCGCTCCCCCGCCGACGAGACGCTGCGGGTCTTGCAGGACCGCGGCTACGCGCACGAAGCCGCCCACCTCGCCGCGCTGACCGCCGCCGCGACGGGAGAGGTCGCCGCGATCGCCCGGGGACCGCTTGACCGGGGCGTCGCGGAGACGATCGCCGCGATGCGCCGCGGCGCGGAGGTCGTCGCGCAGGGCGTGTTCGAGGACGGCGTCGCCTGGCACGGCTACCCCGACTTCCTCGTCCGCGGCGAGGTGCCCTCCTCCCTCGGGCCCTGGTCCTACGAGGTGCACGACACGAAGCTCGCCCGAAGCGCGCGGGCGAAGTTCGCCCTCCAGCTCGCGGTCTACGCCGACCTCGTGGGGCGCGTGCAGGGCAGCCCGCCGCCGAACCTTCGGATCGTCCTCGGCGACGGCAGCGCGGCGGACCTCCGGCCGCGCGACGTCGTGCACTATGCTCGCCGAGCAATGCGGCGACTGGAGGCCTCGCTCCGGCGCGGCGGCCCGGAGGACCCCGGCACCGCCGCCGAACCCTGCGCCGCCTGCGCCGAATGCGGCTGGACGGCCCGTTGCGAGGCCGAGTGGGAGGCGGCCGATCACCTCCACGCCGTCTGCAACATCCGCGGCACGCAGGTCGGGCGGCTGCGGGATGCGGGGATCGCCACCCTCGCGGCGCTCGCGGCACTGCCGCCGGGCTCCCGGGTGCCCGGGATGGATGACGCCGTCACCGAGCGGCTCCGGGCGCAGGCGGCCCTCCAGGCCTCGGTGCGGGGCACGCCGGGCGAGCGACGGTACGAGCTGCTCGACGCCGGACCGGGGCGGGGCTTGGCCCGCCTGCCCGATTTCGATCCGCACGATCTCTTCTTTGACATGGAGGGTGACCCGCTCTTCGAGGGCGGCGGCCTCGAGTACCTGTTCGGGGTCGAGGGGGCGGACGGGTTCAGGGTGTTCTGGGGTCTCGACCGTGCGGGCGAGAAGCGGGCCTTCGAGGACTTCATGGACCACGCGACGGCGGCGATGGGGCGCAGCCCCGGCGCGCGGATCTACCACTACAACCACTACGAGCCGACCGCCCTGCGACGGCTGGCCCAGGCGCACGCGACGCGCGAGGCGGCGCTGGACCGGCTGCTGCGGGAGCACCGCTTCGTCGACCTCTACGTCGTCGTGCGCGAGGCGATGCGGACGAGCGAGCTTGGCCTGTCGCTGAAGAACGTCGAACACTTCTACCGCGACGCCCGCACGGGCGAGGTCGGCACGGCGGGCGACAGCATCGTCGAGTTCGAGCGGTGGGTCGGCGGCGGCGGGCGCGACCCGGCGATCCTGAAGGGGATCGAGGACTACAACCGGGACGACTGCATCTCGACGCGGGGGCTGCGCGACTGGCTCCTCACGCTTGGCCCATCGGCCGTCGCCGCCCTGCCCGATCCCGCGGAGGATGGACCGGATGCGGAGGGGCAAGGGGATTCGGGGAAGCGCGCCGCGCGCGAGGTCGAGGAGGCGGAGGAGGCCGCCCTCGCCGAGCGGCTCCGCGCGAGCGGGGCAGACAGGGACGGCGTCCTTCGCCCCCTCGCCGCCGACCTCCTCGGCTTCCACCGCCGGGAGGCGAAGCCGGAGTGGTGGGCCTTCTTCGACCGGCAGTCGCTCGGGGCCGAGGAACTCCTGGAGGATCTCGAATGCCTTGCGGGCCTGGAGGCGACCGGGCCGACGTGGACCGAGAAGAGGTCCACCCTTCAGGCCTACCGCTCCCCGGAGCAGGAGACGAAGCTCCGGAAGGGGGCGACCGTCGTGGATGCGGTCACGGGCGGCCCGCTCGGCACGATCCGTGCCCTCGACGTCGAGGCCGGCAGCGTGACCCTCGGCCGGGGGACGGCCCGCGGTCCTCTGCCTTCCACCGCCTCCCTCGGTCCCGGAGGACCGTTGAACACCGACGTCCTCCGGCGCGCCGTGCGGCGCTTCGCGGAGGACGTGGCGGCGGGCGGCGGCCGCTTCCCAGCGCTGGAGGGCATCTTGCGACGCGAGGCGCCGCGGATCGCGGGGGCCATGCCCGGCGCCATGCTCCGCGCCGACCGCGAGGCGATGCTCGACGCGGCCCTCCGCGCGTGCCGGGGACTGGAGGACAGCCATCTCCTCATCCAGGGCCCGCCCGGCACCGGCAAGACCTGGGTAGCGAGCAGGGTCATCCTCGACGCGCTCCGGCGAGGCCTCCGCGTCGGCGTGTCGGCCTTCACGCACAAGGCGATCATCAATCTCCTCACCGCCGTCGAGCGCGCGGCCGAGGCGGAGGGCGCGCCGGTCATCGGCTTCAAGAAGTCGGACCGGGACGACGAGGACACGCAGCTTCGCGGCCGATCCATCGAGGATCGCTTCGAGGACCGGCACATCCCGACCGATGCCCCGCTCATCGGCGGCACCGCCTTCTTCTGGTCCAAGCCAGAGCGCGAGAGAAGCGTGGACCTCATGGTCGTGGACGAGGCGGGCCAGGTCTCGCTCGCCAACCTCGTCGCCCTCGGCACGGCGGCGCGGAGCATCGTCCTCGTCGGCGACCAGATGCAGCTCGGCCAGCCGACGAAGGGCGTGCACCCCGGCGGGGGCGGCGCGAGCGCGCTGGGACACCTGCTCGGGGACGCGGCCGTCGTGCCGCCGGATCGGGGCATCTTCCTCGACGAGACCCGGCGGATGCACCCCGCGATTTGCCGTTGGGTGTCGGAGGCGATCTACGACGGCCGGCTCCTCGCCCACCCCTCCTGCGCGGGACAGGCCATCCTGCCGGCCAGGACCCCGCACCCGGCCGTCGTCGCCGCGGGGCTGCGTTTCGTCGGCGTGGACCACGAGGGGAACTCCCAGCATGCGCCGGAGGAGGTCGAGGCGGTCGTCGCCGTCTGGCGCGACCTCCAGCGGCATTCCTGGCGCGACGCGGCGGGGACGGTGCGGCCGATCGGCGCGGAGGACGTGCTCGTCGTCTCGCCCTGGAACGCGCAGGTGAACGCGCTCCGGCGCGCGCTGCCGTCCGGAGCGCGGGTCGGGACCGTGGACCGCTTCCAGGGGCAGGAGGCAGCGGCCGTCGTTGTCTCGATGGCGACCTCCGGGACGGAACCGATCCCGCGCGGGACGGGCTTCCTTTTCTCGCGCGAGCGGCTGAACGTCGCGGTCTCGCGCGCCCGCTGCCTCGCCCTCGTCGTGGCAAGCCCCCGCCTGCTGGACGTGCCGTGTGCAACGGTCGAGGACCTTCGCCTCGTCAACACGCTCTGCTGGCTGGAAGCGCACGGGCAATCGTCGGGCGCATAGCCCCGAACCTGCGGCGCCTCTTCGACCGCGGTCGTCCAGTTTTCAACCCGTGGAACAAGCGGACACTGTCGGCGAAGTCGCTGGTCACGCGGCGAGGGCGGCGAAGCGGGACGTGCGGGTGGGGGCGAGCGGTCGTTCACCGGTCCAAGCGGCGAGACGGTCGAGGTTGAGGGCCACGGCGGTGGCCACATGCTGCAGGTTGGTCTTGGCCAGGCCGCGGTAGCGCGCCCGGCGCAACCCGAAGGCGCGCACGGCTTGCGAGAGGGTTACCCTCCACTCCCTGGCGCTGCGCGTAGAGGCGGTTGCCGTTGGCCGTGCCCTCGCGGCCCGGGCCGCAGCGAGGGCGTCGTGCTCGCGTTGCGGCAGGCAGGATCAGCTCCAAATCCCGCAGGCTCAGGCCGAACACGTGATAAAGCCACACCGCGTGGCTGATGATCTCGGCCTGGAAGCGATGCCGGGGATAGCGGGCGGGCTCGGACGTCATCCCGACAGCCTCACCGTCCTGCCAAACGTTCGCCAGCCCCGGTTACCGTGACAATGCCAACGTGCCGTATCCCGGTTCATCCGTCTGCCGCAAAAGGCCAGGGGTTCACATCGCCACGAACGGGCGGAGGCGCTGGACGGCAACCTGATATAGGGCTTTCTCTGCCTGCACGCCCGACGAGGCGAACCCCTGTCGCCGTCGTGCGTCGCCTGCGCCGTCGGAGACGGCTGCACCGGTTCAGTCCGACCGGGCGCCGGAAACCCGCACGACCTCGGTCCAGCGGGCCATCTCCTGCCGCAGGAACGCTTCGAACCCGGCGCGCGTGGTGGGCGCGGGTTCGGCGCCGCCCTGGCGGATGCGGGCCTCGACCAGCGGCTCGCGCAGCACGGCGACGCTCAGGCGGTTCATCGCGTCCAGTACCGGCTGCGGCGTGCCGGACGTCCCCAGCAGGCCGAACCAGGCGTTCACGTCGAAGCCGGGTGCCACCGTCTCGGCCACCGTGGGCACGTCGGGCACCGCCGGCCAGCGTCGCAGCGAGGTGACGGCCAACAGCCGCAACCGACCCGCCTGCACATGCTCCACGTAGTTCGGCAGGTTGTCGATGACGGACGCCACCTGCCCGCTCAGCAGGTCCGGCAGCAACGCCGAGGTGCCACGATAGGGCACGTGCACCATGGCGGTGCCGGTGCGCATCTTGAAGTATTCCTGTGTGACGTGCCCCGACGTCCCGTTGCCCGGCGAGCCCATGGTCAGCTGCCCCGGCCGCGACCTCGCCAGCGCCACGAACTCGCCGATCGTGGCGGCAGGTACGCCCGGGTGCACCAAGACGCCGTTCGCCACGATGGCCAGTAGCGAGATCGGCGCCAGGTCGCGCAGCACGTCGTAGGGTAGTTGCCCCGCCCGCAGCGCGGCGCCCACCGGCAGCGAGATCGAGGAAGACAGGAAGGTGTGCCCGTCGTTGGCACGTGCGACGAGCTCGTTGGCCAGGGTGCCGCCAGCCCCGGCACGGTTCTCCACCACCACCGGCTGGCCAAGGATCGGTGCGAGGCGTTCCGCCAGCATGCGCGCGTAGATGTCCGTCGCGCCACCGGCCGGGAAGCCCACGACGATGCGTACCGGCCGGGCAGGCCATCCGGGGACGCCGCTGCCGGTCGCCGTCGGCTGCCCGCCGGCCTGCCGCGCCAGACCGATCATCCCGGGGCCGACCATCAGGGCAACCCGTCGCCGGATCATCATGGGAACCCGTCTCCTGAGCTTTTCAGGCGGAGATCATCAGCCATGCCGTCCGGCTGTAGCACCTGTCCGGCCCCAGCCTGCGCGACGTCGAGCTGATCCTCGCCGAGCGCGGCGTCATCGTCACCTAACGAGCGGTTGAAGGTTCGCAAATAGCCGGATTGTTGCTTTATTGCAAAGAAAATGCCTCGCCGCGGCGTCTCGTTCGCCGCCTCGTGACCGCCGGCCCCGTCAGGCCGACGTGTCCCCAGGAAACAGGTCGCGCACGTCCTGGGCAGCGCGGTGGCGCGCCAGGAGGCTCTGTTGCACGGGTCGGCCGTATCGACGCACTGAACCCTACCTTCGTCCGGGTTATGCGATGCGGACATACTCCGGGCGTCCCAGGTCCAGCATGCGGTTCAGCACGCCGACAGCGATGGCCACCTCGGTCGCTTGGCGGCCGTCGGTACGCGAGCGCAGCCCGTCTCCAATGACCCGCTTGAAACGCGCGATGTCGGCCTCCACCAAGGCACGCCAGTTGTAGCCTGACGCCCGCTGCCAGCCCATGCGGCCGCGCTCGGCGATGATCTCGAGATGCCGATCGCGCGGTGTCGGCGCGGTCTCGGCCGTATCGCTCAGCACGGCGCTCGAGCGTGGCGGGACGATGACGGCCGCACCGGGATGCCGTACGGAAACTTCAGCGTAGACGTCGTCCCGGTCGAATGCGCCATCGGCGGTGAAGGAGGCGACAGAACCGTCAATCTGGTCGAGCAAGAGGCCGACCTGCGAGCCATCATCGACATCGTTGGTGGTCAGCGCCGAGGCGACGATCCGGCTGGTGTCGGCGTCCACGCCGAGGTGGAGTTTGCGCCACGACCGGCGCGTCCTGGTGCCGTGCTTCTCCGCGAGCCACTCGCCGGGGCCGCAGAGCTTGAGCCCCGTGCTGTCGACCAGCAGGTGCAGGGGTCCGGCACCGCCGCCGGCGTCGTCGTGGTCGCCCGCCCCCGCCCCCGCGCCGCGCGGCTTCGGTCGCGGCACAGGGTCGTATGATCAGGCATGGCGAGGTCGAGCCCGAGCAGGGCGATGACCGAGCCGATCAGCCCCTCGGTCTGGCGGTATGCCAGCCGGAACACGGCCTTGAACGTCAGCGCCGTCAGGATCGCCAAGTCGGAATACTCGGCCTGCCCGCCCCGGCCCGTGCGCGGCGACGCCTTCCACGCCTCGACCGCTTCGTCGGAGAACCACACCGTCAAGCTCCCCCGCCGGCGCAGGCTCTCGTTGTACTCGCGCCAATTCACGACCTCGCGCTTCTGCTCAGGGATGTGGCGGCGGCGGTCTTGGTTCAACTTAAAGGGCAAGGCGGGCATCCGGGGGTCAGGAGGAGGGCCGCCCCGCTACCCCCATCGGGCTCCGGGCGCCACCGGCCGGATCCGTGCAACAACGTGTCGCTCCAGCATCCAGTGGTAAGCTTGCCAGCCCAGCCGGGGGGTCAACGCCAGAACCGCCCGCGTCACCGGCCCACCCTGCGCCAGCATAGCTCCGACTATCAGCTCCGCGAGGGTGCTCCGGGCGGGCCCCGGGATGGACAGCACGATCTCCTGGACCCATCTCGACAGCGTCGCCGGGAAGTCGGTCTCGGGTTGCGGTTCCATGGCGCCATCCGGCGTTTGGTCAGACACCCGCAACATGAGGCCTGACGCCCGGCGGCACCGCCTCGAACCCGCCAGACGTCTCAGGGACGGTTCGGACTAGAAACCCCAGTCAGGAAAACGACCATGAGCATTTTCGGCACGATCATGAACAAGATTTTCCACCACGCCAGCGCCGCGCCTGCGGAAGGCACGACGACGGGCCCGGCACCGACGACCGTCACAGGCTCAACCGGCAGCGCTGCCCCGGCCGCCCCGGCTGCTGGGGCGGCACCCGCACAGTCCGTGGACGTCGGCGCCGTGCTGAGCCAGATGGCGTCGCAAAAGGGCGGCGGCGGCAACTACCAGACCTCGATCGTCGATCTGCTCAAGTTGCTGGATCTCGATTCCGGTCTTGGTGCGCGCAAGGAGTTGGCTCAGGAACTGAACGTGCAAGCAGGGGCGGACGGTACCGCCGAGCAGAACCTCGCACTGCATAAAGCGGTCGTGCAGAAGCTGGCCGACAACGGTGGCAAGGTGCCGGACAGCATGAAAGCGTGAAGCAGAATGGCAGGGAGCTGAAGCCGCCCTGCCGGGCAGCCCCGCCTGCAGCACGACACCGGCCTGGTTCAGACCGCGGCCGACTGGTACCTCGGCGCGCCGGGTCCTGATGGCCACTGCAGCGTGATCTGGCTGGGAGAGTATCCGTCACCGGCGGCGGGAGCCGTGGCTGCGGTATCCGATTGATCTCGCCCGTTTCTGGGCCGATTAGGGCACCTCCCTCTACCTTGCGATAACAGCACATTATCGCAAGGTAGAGGGGGGTGCGCTGGGAGCCGCCCCCGCCCCGGCGGCGCCTGCAACTCAGCCGGCGCCCGAGACCGTCACGCCCAGCCGGGCCGCGGCGGCCTGCAGCAGCGCCACGTCGCCGTCGCGCCATTGGTGCCGGGCCAGCAGGCCGGTCGCGGCGGCCGCCGGCAGCCCGAGTGCCTCGCCCACCTCGGCCGGGCTGCTGAGCCCCCGGTCGTCCAGCACCCGGTGGATCGCCATCCGCAGCCGAATCGTCGTCAGCCGGTCGGCTTGCCGGCTCTTGCGCTCCGCCGCCGAGAGCTTGGCCTTCGCAGGTGACGGCGGTGACGGCAGCTTGGGTCCGCTCATGCTGGGTCCTGAAGGAGGTTGCGCCCGCCCAAGTGGCCGTGAGGCGCCGGCGCGTCATCGCCAGCCACGATTACGTTTGCGTTGTCGCCGCGCGGCGAACCCGCCGCAGGTCCGGAGCGCCCTTGGCACCCCAGCCCCGCACGTCGGCTGGCGCCTTCTGTGCGCCTTGTCCTGTGCTGCGGCGCTGGCGAGGCTGAGCGCGGTATCCGGGGGTATCCAAGCCGCTCGGCCACCGCCGCCCAAGGTGGCAGGACGGGGCACGATTGACGCGGATCGGACCGGCGGGGCTGTCTGTCATGCCTGAACCCCACGGCGCCGCAGTGCTGCGGGCAGGCGCGGCGCTCCTGCGCCAGTTGGAGGCGGCATGAACCCCCAGGATCAGGTCGTGGTCATCGACCGGCTACGGCGACGGCGGTGATCGTGGCCTTCAAGGCGTTCTCGGCGGCCGGGCTGGTTGCCGGCGCCGTCGACCGGCACCTCGTCACCCAGGCGCAGCGATGTCTCGCGGAAGGGCCAGCATGATAAACCCGGGACGCTCGCGATCTCGTCCGCTAGGCCGCCGCCTTAGCCTGACCGGACAAGCGTGCCCAGGAATTTGCCCCGGTTACATCGTATATGACCGAAACAGTACGGAAAGTGCGGGGTAGCTGCTGAACCGGGCCCAATCCCAAGATGGGGGGATAACTGGCGCTCGATTCGGGCAGGGCGGGACGATAACTGGGCGCCTCGTCATCCACATGCCGGCGCATTTGTCCCGGGGGGAACACTGGCGCAGTTTGGGGGGATAACTGGCGAATCCGACAGTTATCCCTGGGGGATAACTGGCAGACTCTACTAATTAGAATCTAACTAATCCCTACTAGCTAACGCCAGTTATCCCCCCATTGACGCCAGCATATCCGAGCCGCGAAGGTCGCTCAGGATTAGGAATGAGCGAATGCAGAAGGACGTGGATGGGGGCGTGCGGCATCTTGTCTTGGTCCATGGACGCGAAAAGGCGCGCAGCATGGTAGAGCCCGAGCAACGCACGCTTGTCGACATCGCGGCCGAAGTTCTGAGCGATGACGAAGGCAAGATTGGCATCACGTATACCGGCTTCTGCCTGACCGGACTCCCGCACAAGCGCCTGCCCGATAACCAAGCCTGGGACAAGATTGGGCATAAGGTAAGGCTATTGGTCGAGCCTGGCCGCGTCGTGCACGGCAAAGGGGCGCCGCAGATGATCGGCGTCCCTTATGGCTCCCGCGCCCGGATGATCTTGCTGTACCTGCAAACTCAAGCGATCCGCACCGGCTCTCGCGAGGTCGAATTGGGTCGGTCAATGCGGGATTGGCTGGGTCGCATGGGACTGTCCTGGGGCGGAGAAACAGGCAAGGCATTGAAAGAGCAAGCGGCCCGAATCGCCAGCTGCAGCCTCAAATTCTATTGGGAAGGCGAGAAGGCGGACGGCTGGGTCAAAGGTGGATTCGTTCGCTCCGGTCTGCGCTTCCACGACCGCGGCAGCGAGGGCGACGACCGCCAATCTGACCTGTGGGAAGACCGAGTGGTCCTCGATGAAGTGTTTTATGACAGCCTACGCCAACACCCGGTCCCGCTGCGGGAGATGGCTCTGTGCGAACTGTCCGACCGAAGTGTCAGCCTGGACCTCTATATTTGGCTTGCCTACCGACTGCACACGCTGAAAGCGCCAACGCCAGTCCGGTGGTCGGCTTTGATGCAACAATTCGGCTCCGGCTATGTCCGCTTGCGCGGCTTCCGCGAAAACTTCGTCAAGGCCCTCGCGCCAGCTGTTGCCGCCTATCCGGAGGCTCGGGTCGAGATGAACGACGACGGCCTGCTGCTGCACCCATCCCGGTCGCCGGTCGCACCACGGCTGGTCGCAGTGGCAGGACGCCAGTCCTCCCCCCACGTGCTCTAACCGGCCGCCAGTTATTCCCCCACTCGGGCTTGCCTCCGTTGCAATGTGGTGAGCGACATGCCTGCAGCGCGGTAAGGCGATTTCCTCCATGTTCGGGTGCTCGGGAATGGCTAAGGGCTTTGTGGGCCGCTTCCCTTCCCGCCGCACGCCCAAGTTTTTGCGCGCATGAAAATCCAGACGTGCATACTTAAGATTGATTGGAAATCCAATCGATCAGGAGCTGATCAATCAGCTCCGACAAGTCTGGCCCGTCGTCACGCTCGATCAGCATGATTGAGACGCGGCGATGGATCTTCGAGCGCATCAGAATAGTGCGGGGCGCCCAGTCGGGATCGCTGCGCTTGCCCGGCGGACGCCCCCTCCCCTTCGCAGGCTTGGGCGCGACGGCTATAGGTGTAAGTGGCGCCGGAGGTGGACTCGTAACGAAGGGCGCCGGTTCGGGTACTACCTCAGGCGCGGATGGTAAATAGTCTAAGAATGGTTCGGCTGGATCGGGCCGGTGTCGCAGATCGGCCAGGGCGGCGAACTTACGTTCGGCCATTAATCAACTCCTCCGCCACTGCCTCGTAAGCCTTCCAGCCGCGCTGGGCGTTTTTGTCGTCCTTGACTCCATAAACCGGCACCCCTTCCGCCGCGGCCTTCTCAAAGGCCGCAAGCCGGGGAATCTCCGCTTTGAAGACCGGGATCTCCTGCTCGACCAGCATCTGACGTAGCAATACGCCTTCGGTGCGCGGCTTGGGTGGTACCATGGTCAGGAGGACCCGGTAGTGGTCGTTCCCCATCTCCTGCAACTTGGCGAGAGTATGGGTCAGTCCGTCGGTCGCCACGCTCTCGGGCACAGCTGGGATGACCAGCGCGTCGCTGCCCTTGGTCGCGTCCCGGAAATCTTCGTCAGACGGGTTGCCCTCCGTATCAATGATGATGTGGGTATACTTCGAGGCGCTTCGGGCCAACTCGGCATAACTGATAACCCTAAACGGCAGCCCCTTGCCGCCACCGCGCTGGCTCCACTTTGTCGCGCTGCGGATGCCATCGCCGTCAACCAGTAGGGTCGGCGCTAAGGTTTGAAAGTAAGTGGCCAAGTGGATCGCCGTGGTGGACTTCCCCACCCCGCCCTTGGCGGACAGCACTGTTACAATCATCGGTGAAAGTCCATATGGCTATACCTCTAGTTTTTGTATTTATGAAAATCCGCACGTCTGTCAAGGTACATGATCGGCCGTGTGTACATAGAGATTTATGAAAGGACAGACGTATAAGCAAGCGTTCATTCATATGGCCGAACGTTTGAGCTTTTGCATATACACACTTGCGAACTGATGCATGGTAGACATACGTGAATTTACATTTTTGTATTTTTATACGTATGTATTTTAGAAACTTTCGTCGGTGTACATGAGGGCGTTGGTGCATGTGTGGACGGCCCCAGGAGCGCAAGGGGTTTGGCGTGATCTGGCTCACGGAACGAGTGCGGTCATGTGTCCGGCCTATTGTGCGGCACGATGACCGCTGGCCCAGATGGGTTTCGCCGAACCAGCCCCAAACACGGATGCGGCATCGAGCTGCCTTTGCACCAAGCGGGGTTTCCTGTTCGTCGGTTCGACCGGTTGCCATCTCTTGCCTTGCCCTTTTGCTCCTCGGCGATGACGGACCTCAGGCGACCTGCGGCGTGCGCCGGTAAGCCGTGCGGTTCGTCATCATGGCCCACAGGGTGCGGGCCATCTTGTTGGCCAGAGCGACAGCCACCACTTTGCGCGGCCGGCGCTCCAGCAAGGTCAGC